>Ga0209380_10001445_pt1 | contig 15956 bp, 11 predicted proteins | sample HubBroMetageWFT6_FD_188347 | JGI IMG/M metagenome (GOLD analysis project Ga0209380, IMG submission 188347) | Warmed and freeze-thawed soil microbial communities from the Hubbard Brook experimental Forest, New Hampshire - Hubbard Brook CCASE Soil... | ecosystem: Environmental > Terrestrial >...
CGTCAGCGCCTCGCCATCCACCATCACATCGACGGGTTGGTCTAGCTGAAACTCCACATGTCGAACCGCGTGCCTTTCTGCAAGCGGATGGCGCGTGTGCGTGCCATCATAGAGCGTCGACAAATTCCGGATCAGCCCCAGCCTCCCAATCGGCCCCCATCGCACATACTCGATCGATCCGTCGTCGGTGACTGCGTCGGGCGCAATCATCATGGTGCCGCCGGTAAATTTGCTGTTGTTAAAACTGAGAAACAAGCAGCGCCGTGAATCGAACTCAGCCTGATCGTCGAAGCGCACGGGAAATGCGCGCCGCTTGAGCCGCGCCAGACAAAGAAAGATTGACAGCAAATATCCGAACTGGCCCAGACCCTGAAAACGCCGATGGCGCAACGCCGCAACGTCAGCCGCAAACCCGACGCTCAACAGGTTGATGTAATAAATCTCGCCCGCTTTGTGCGTGAGTCTCAGAACATCGCAGGATCGCGAACGCCGTGCCAATAAGGCTTGAATCGCGTGTTCTAAACCCTGATCGCTGGCATTCTGGTCGCTGAAATCACGCAGAAAGGAATTGCCGGTACCGAGGGGAAGAAATCCGAGAGTCAGCATTTGGTCCGGCTGCCGAGGTTTTTCCTGAGACCTGATATCGAAAACCTGAGACCTATCTTCGTGAGACGTGCTCTCCGGAAAAAGCCCGTTGACGATCTCATACGAAGTCCCATCGCCGCCGACTGCTATAAATTTTCGATACCCGCGTGCATACGCTCCGCGGGCAATCCGAGTGGCATCACCTGCCGAAGAAGTCTCCGCTGTTTCCACTACAATCCCCGCAGCTCGCAAGCGGTCCAGCGCCACGCCCACACGCTGGCCACACCGCCCGCCACCGGCCGCCGGATTAATAATCGCAAGAAATGTTTCGTTCACGAGTCAGGTCTCAGGCGCAGGTCTTGTGAACACCCAGAGCTAAATCGGCGCGACGGATTCGCGTGCGGCTCCCGCTCCAATCTCCGACGCCAATTCTCCGCGCTTGATCTTCAATGACGCGGTTCGCGGAAAATCTTTCTCCCACACCAAGTAGCCGCCCACACGCTTGAAGTCTGCCAGTCGCCGGTTTCGCGCCACGATCTCATCGCGCAGTTTATCGTCGAACTGCTGATTCTGCTCCAATCGCACCACCAGCACCAACATCTCCTCCCCGAGTGTTTTCTGCGGCCACAAATAATTCGCGGCGAAGACGCAATATTCCTTGACCGACAGATCGTCAAATGCCCCCTCAATATCCTCGGGATAAATATTCTTTCCGCCGGCGGTGACAATCATATTTTTCTTGCGCCCGAAAAGCTGCAAGTGCTCGCGGCCGTTACGATCAAAGCGTCCCAGATCGCCCGTCAGCAGCCAGCCTTCGACGATCGACCGCGCCGTGAGTTCGGGATCGTCAAGATAGTGCGACATGACCGCGCGGCTGCGCACGGCCACTTCCCCGATGCCCTCGCTGTCGGGATTCAAGATCCGCACCTCGCTGCCGGGCAGCGGCTTGCCGACCGTATCGGCGCGAAACGGTTTGAGATCGTTCAGTGTCACCGCAGTGCAAGCTTCGGTGAGCCCGTACCCGCACGCCACTGGAATTCCGAGGTCGTAGAAAAACTGCAGCGTGGAAGGATCGGTGAACGCGCCGCCAACCATCAGCGCGAGCAGTTCTCCGCCAAAGGCTTTGTGCACGTCGGGCAGCAGACGCCGGCTGATCGCCACATGCGGCCGCCCGCGCGTCAGCATTTTATTCAGTCCGATTAGGCGATCGAGCATCCAGCGCTTGCCGGGTTTCAGCTCATCAAACTTGGCGCGCAGGCCGCGTTCCAGATTCTTCAGCACCATCGGCACGAGGCTCACGTACGTGATGCGATAGCGCACAAATGCATCGCGCACAAATTCAGGTCGCAGCGTTCGTAGGTGCACGACGCAGGCTCCGCAGACGAACGGCCCGATAAATCCCACCATGAAATCAATCGCATGATTCGTGGGTAGAATGCTCAGGTAGCGCACGCCCGGCCAAAACGGATACCACGCTGTGAGCGAAGCGCACTGCTCGAGATAACTGTCGTGCGTGAGCACGCACCCCTTCGGCCGTCCGCCGGTGCCCGACGAGTAGACAATGCAAGCCGTGTCTTCGCGCTGACGCGCAACGAATTGAGGCTCGCCCTTGCGTTTAAATTCCTCCCAGCGGTAGGCGCCGCGCAAGTCCGCGCCCGGCGGCGCTTCCGTGACCAGCACGATTTGCGCCGTGAGTTTCGCGAAGTCGGGCACCTGAGCGATCGCGCGCCACAAGTAATATTCAACGACGAGGAAACGCGCTTTCGAATGCGCCAGCAGTTGTAGATGCTCGGTTGCGGACAACTTGTAATCGAGCGGAACCAGCACTCCGCCGCAGAACAAAATCGAGTACGCCGAAATCAGCCACTTCGACTGATTGGTCATGATGATCGCCGCGCGATCGCCAGGCTTGAAATCGGCATCCTGAAGCGCGCGGCAAAGCGGACGCGCCATTTCGTTGAAGTCGGAGTAAGTGAGTCGAACCTTCTCGCGGTCGCGATCGGCTTCAATCAGGCAGGTTTCATTGGGCCACCGCTCCAGCGCGTCTTTGAGCGCGCCACCCAAGCTGGCACATTGTTGGAGATCAAGCATCAAAATTTCTCAGGTCGCCAGACTTTTTTGTCATCCCGGTCAAAGCAAGGACCTGCACCTTGCGGCGAACTCGAGATCCCTCGCTTTGCTCGGGATGACAATTAATGAAAAGAAGTCCTACAGCCGCGCTTGGATCCGATTCGCCAGCGTCCGGAAATCCGACACACCTTGCAGTTCGTAATCCGGCAACTCGATGCGGAAGTGCTGCTCCAGGCGCGTCAGCAAATCGAGTACCTGGAGACTGTCGATGCCAAGCGTCTTAAAAAAGTCGGCGTCAGGCGTAAGCTTTTCCCGCGGCACATTGAAATGCGAAGCGGCCAGATTCAAGATTTCGTCAAGGGTGTGATCGATCGTCGGCGCTGCCATAAATGTGCATCCTTAAAATAACTACAATCACAAATCGCCAATTACAGATCTCTTAGGGTAAGTACGGCTGCGCTCCTTCATTCTCGACAAATTTGCGCAGTCCTTCTTCGACTGCGGGCCGCGAATAAAGATCGCAGAAAATCTCGATCTCGCGTTTCAACTCTTCGTAGGGAATCGGTTTCACAAATTTCTTAGCCGCTGCCGCCGTTCGCTTATCAAATTTTCCGATCTGACTGGCCGTAGCGCGGGCTATGCGCAACGCCTCGCCCTCGGCCGCAATCTGACTGACCAATCCAATCTGTTGCGCCTTCATTACATTGAAGCTGCGTCCGGTCAGAAGCAGATCACGCACCACTGCGTTGCCCAAATCTCGCTTCAGGCGGGGGATTCCGCCGAATCCTGGAATCAGGCCCAGCCGCAGTTCAGGAAAACAAAATCGCGCCATACGATCGGCAATAATAATGTCGCACACCAGCGCCAGCTCAAAACCTCCGCCGAATGTGACGCCGTGCACCGCCGCGATTGTAGTCAACGGCAAAGCGTCGAGCGCGTTCATCACCGCGTGAATGCGCTCCAGGAAGGATCGCACTCCGCGCAGGGCTGCGGCTTTATCCATTCCTTGCGAGCGCTGAAACAATTCGCGCAAATCAGCGCCGGCCGAAAATCCAGCCTTCAAGGTCGAGTGGATGATCAAGGCGTGTGCACCATTCGTCAGTGGCGGCAAGGCCGCAGCAAACTTCTCCAACTCCTCCAACGTGCGCGATCCAATTTCGTTGCACGCCTCATGATGGAGCGACAGCTCGATCGTTCCATTCACGATCTGCCACGAAAGTGTTTGGCCTCTGAAATCGATCATACGGTGGTCGTCACCGAGTTTCTTGAGGCCTGATACATCGCATCAATTTCCTTGCGAAAACGTTCGGCGATCAGATCGCGTTTCAACTTGCCATTCGCCGTAAGCAATCCGCTCTCGATCGTGAATGCTTCCTCAACCAGATGAAACGCTCGCACCTGCCGGTAGTGCGGAAACCCCGGATTCACGAGGTCGAGTGCCGCTTGAATTTTCTCGGCGCTGACTTTGCCGGTGACGAGGGCACTCAGATAGGCGCGCCCGTTTCCTACGACCACAACCTGAATCGCGCCCGGAAGTTCACAAAGAATCTTATCTTCAATCGGCTCCGGCGCAATGTTGTGGCCCGACCCAAGAATGATCAGATTCTTGATGCGACCGACGATCTTCCAATTTCCGCTCGCGTCCACTTCACCTTGATCGCCGGTGTGAAACCAACCATCGGCCAGCACCTTGGCCGACTCCTCCGGGCGTTGCCAATATCCCGCAAAAATATTTGGCCCGCGCACCACGATTTCGTCGTTCTTGCCAATCTTCATCTCCACGCCCGAAATCGCCGGACCTACCCGGCCCGGTATTACCTGGCCATCGGGATCATCCATGGTGCAAATCGCAGTCGTTTCCGTCAATCCGTAGACCTGCAGAACCGGGACGCCCAGCATCATAAAAAAAAGTTGCGTCTCGACATGCAATGGCGCCGAACCACAAATCAGCGCGCGCAAATTGCGGCCAATCATTTTTTTTCTGATGGTCGGAAATACGAGCCGGCTCGCCAACCCCAGCCAAACCGCGTCTCCGGCGCGGGCTTTGCGGTCCTGCCGACGCACCCACGCTCCTTTTGCCTTGGTGTAGACCTTCAGCGGAAATCCGCCGGTCTTCCAAAGCTGCTCGTCGACAGCTTTGCGCATGCGTTCGAGGAGGGCGGGAACATTCAGAAAATAATCAGGCGCCGTCAGGCGCATGTCGGCGGCAATCTTTGCCAGATCGGTGTTCAGGGTAAGCTTGCTTCCGCGCAGGAGACAGGTCAGCATCAGTATCCACGAGCCCGCGAAACAAAGCGGCAGATAGTGAAAGACCGCATCTTGATCGGGACGCGTCTTCTTCGGGCCGTCACCCATCAACTGATCCAGTCGCCCCGAGGTGCAGCCCAGCATGTATCCGACGTTGGCCGCGTTGAGCATCACGCCTTTAGCCTCACCCGACGTGCCCGAAGTGTAAATGACAGCCACTACATCTTCATCTTTGACGGCGAGCAAGGGATTCTCCACCGGCCCGCGGGTCGGCGTGAAAACATTATCGAAGCAGAAGTGCGGCGGGGCTTCCGGCCAGGTTTCCACGATCGAGTCGGCGAGCGATTGCTCGCCGCAAGCAATTACCGACGGCCAGCAATCTTTCATCATGGCAACCAATTCAGCCGGCGCCTGGCGCGCGTAAAGCGGCACAGCCGTCAATCCTTCTGCCATGATGGCCAGATCCATCGCCACCCACTGCATCGAGTTATACGCCAGCAGCGCGCAGCGGTCGCCGTTTTTCAGACGCAAGCGGCGGAGGTAAGCACGCGCCACTTGCACGTGAGAGAGCAACTGGCGTCCGGTAAGCGAAGCCAACTGCCCGTCGCGCAATTCCTGGAGCACGATTGCGTCCGCGCTCTGCTCTAGGTTCGCGAAAATATTTTCGAGAAAAGACATGGGGTTCGTCGCATTGCCGGTACCGAAAGACTTCCTTCGCGAACTTCGTACCCGTGGTCAAGAAAAAGTGCGGAAAACACAAGGACACGAACAGTCACCAAGGAAATCAGCGCCTACGCGTAGGCCGCCGCCAACTGCTTCAGCCCCTCGCTCATCGGCGGCAGATAATCCTCCCAACTCCACTCGCCGCGCCGCGTCGGGAACTCAGGATACCGCCGCTGCACTTCTTCTTCGAAATAGACGCCCATCCGCGCCATGAGTTTCAAATTTCGAACGACTGTCCGCGCAATTCCGTCGGCAATCCGCTCGCCTTCGCGATCCAGAATTTCGAGGGCCGCGAGCGTTCGCGCCTCGAGATCCGGATCATCCACATTCATCAGCAATTCCGGATGCCTACGTTCATTCATCAGATTGCGAATGCGCTCATCCATCGTGATACCCGCCGATGCAACCAGCGCCGGCATCGAAGTGACAATCCCGTGATAGCGCGATGAAACCATCGTGCGGCATGCGCGCAGAATACTGACCAATTGATACATGTTGTAATCGTCCGAAGTGAGCACGGGAACGCCGCCGAGTTTTTCGGAGATACGCCGGCAAGGGCGCGCATCCATGCGTTCGGTCGCCGCCATGATTACAAATACATTTTTCTTCTGGCGGAACGCCGCCACGGCGTTGGCGATCGAAGTCAAATAATATTCGTAGGCGCGATCGGCTTCTGGCCCCGAGTTGTGAAAGTAAGGACCGCGATAATGACTTTCTTTGTATGCGCCAGCCAGACTGTGCAGCGCGGCTTTTGCCACCGACGCTTTTACCGGCCACTCAAACGGATTGATCGGACAGACCACCAGCACCGGAGTCTTGCCATCCCAACCGACATCGCGCAGCGCCTTCTGCCCATAGTCGGCGCTCAGCGGCTCGAAAGTCCACGCCGTGTCCGTGCCTAATTCCGTTGGCACTCCAAGCTCACGCAGAATTTTTCGCGACTCGTCATTGCGCGTGATCACGAGAGAGTTCTTACAATAGCGGCCGCACATTTTCGCGACGAGGGGATCCATGTGTCCCGCCTCGGCTCCGTAGCCGACCGACAACTTGTTCTCGGCCGCCGCAATGCCTAGCGACCCGATCATCATGGTTGCCAGCGCATTCGCGAATTTCGATTTGAACATCGAACCTTCGCACGCCACCACGCCATGATGCTTGGGAACTTCATTCGCCAGAAAGGGCGGAAAAATGTCGGGAAGGCGAACCTGCGACGTGCCCTCGAAATATCCGCGCGAGCGGTCAAAATTAAAGGTCATCATGCTTAGGTCAACATTTTCCGGGCCAAGAATACGCCGAATCTGGCGCAGCATTTCTTCCACTCGCACATCGGAGCCGGTATTTCGCGTACCGTTATAGCCGGCAAACAGCAGCTTCAGTTTCTCGCCGGGCTGCCAGGGCTCGCGCTTGCCCATCATCCACTGAATTTTCTTGCCTTCGATAATGCCCGACACCCAGGCTTCCAGTACGAAGTCCATCATGCGGCGGACCCTCCGGCTTTGGTGCTCTCGGGCCAGGCTCGATAAGGATAGGAAAAATTCTGCTCGCGGCTGAATCGCAGCAAGGGAAAACTGTACCGGGAAAACGGGGCTGGCTTGCGACCCATTTCGCTGGTGACTCGTGTGTTATCGAACACCGTATTCCACGTCAAATACGGTAGAAAGACTTTCATCAGCGCCGCGCCGTGGCCGACAGGCCCTTTGCGATTCGCCAGAACGTCGACAGTCGAGCCGAATGGCTTTTCGAGGATCGGCAAAAACAGCGGCGGGCGCTTGTTCTGCTCCGATGCCAACGCGCGGGTCAACTCTCTAAAGGTCTGGGAAGAATTACCCGACGACAGATGATAAGTATCGTGAGCGGGATTCGCCTTCATGTGTAAAGTGGAAATCGCATCGGCCACGAAATCTACGTTGACGATGTCGATCTTATCTTGCGGACGAAATGGCAGCACTGGCAATCCCGCCAGGAAGACAAACGAACGCACCATATCGAACTGCGTGGTCTGCGGATAGCGGCTGTCTCCGAGCACGATGCTCGGGCGGAAAATTGTGAGCGGCACATCTGGCAACAACTCGCGCACCATGTGCTCACAGAATTTCTTGGTTCGCGCATAGGGATCGTAATCCGAACGCTCCCAGTCAATCGAGGAGTCTTCGAAGACAACTTCGTTGCTCCGCTTTCCGGCGACGGCCACGGTGCTGACACTCGAGAACCGGCGCAGGCCGTGATAATACTGGGATTGCCGCGCCAGTTGGACCACTTCGAGCGTGCCGCGCAGATTAACGTTCAAGCAACTTTTTTCCGATTTGCGGTTCAACGATGCCGCGCAGTGAATCACCGAATCGGTCGTGTGCACGAGCCGGTCGTAATCGTCGGGCGCCAGGCCGAATCGCGGCGAGGTAAGATCGCCGCGAAAAATCCTGATCTTTGCCTGAAGATATTCGTAGAATTTCGGGAATTGCAGATGCAACTGCATGGCCTGCCAAAGCCGCACCTCGGCATCCCGCGGATCGCGGCCGCGCACCAGCAGATTCAGAGTTGCGTCGTGTTGTTCCAGCAGATTCGCGGCGACATGCGCGCCTATATAGCCGGTACCGCCGGTCAGGAATATCGCCACGTTGCTCCGTTTGTCCCCGTCTTCACGGCATCGCCATTTTCGTTCGTTATCGTTCCGGCAGTTCCAGCCGTGTCCGGCGTTGGCCGGAGCGGCATCTGCAACAATCGCGGCGCGCGCGCCTCCAGCGGGCGCCCTTCAATCAGCGGATACGTCCACCGCCGCAATGCAGGAATATGTATGTCGATCCAGTACTCAAACCAATCGAGTCCGGCCGTGTTGTATCCGAAAATTTCACGCTCTTCGGGCGAAAGCGCCTGCGACAACTTCTCGACATTATCGGCAACAAAATCATGTTCGTTGTGCAGAATAAACGGCTCGAACAATCCCACGAGTTTTTCGACGCGCTCGAGGTTGCGCTCCGTTTTCGCCAGTGGCTTCGTCATCGCTGAGGGCAGCGGCGACATCACCCGCTGAATCGATTTGATGATCATTTTCTGTGCTGGCGCGGACATCCGCCGATAACGCTCTTTGGATACAGGAATCGCATCCATTCGCAGCCGCAGCCAGTATTCAAGGCCCTCCTGCGCGCGATAGTGCTTTCGATGTCCTAGTGAAGTCAGTTCAATCGAGCGCCCCATGTCGCAAGGATTCGTAACCGACGTTGCCAGTTGATAGAGGGGATCGTGACGGCGCTCGACCAGCGCTGCGCCAATTAACGTCATTCCTGAACAAACGGCATCCACGGGAATAATGTCGAGGCGCTTGCGCTCGTTTGAAGGAAGTTGGCGAAACGCCGTGCCCAGCAGATAGGAGAGAGACGCAGAAGTATTGATGCCTTCGTTCCATCCGCGAAACGGCTTTGCCACGGAAGTTTCGACGATGGCGGGACGAACGATCGCAATCGGCAGCCCAGCGCCATCTTTAGAAATATGTTTGGAGATGAGCGACTCGGCCAGGCTCTTGGTGAATGTGTAGGTGTTCGGCCAGCCCAACTCATTCGCGCGGCGCGTAGCTTCTTCGGTCAGATAATTTCTCAACCAGCGAACGCGGTTTTTGCGGATTTGATTATCGAGCGCCTGGCCGCTCAGGCCTTTGGCCGCGTGCTCTTTCTCGAGCGCCTGCTTTCTTAATTCTTCGGCGACTTCGGGGCCTTCCGCGCGCACCTCAGCCGCTTTCACCAATTCATGGAGGCGGCGCCACTCTTTCTCTGCATCAAAATCCGCCGCACCGGCCGGAGTGTAATTCACACGCAGTTGCTCGCCCACGCGGCCATCGCGTTGACCGGCCACATAGCAAGTCGACAAATGCAGCAACGCCGCATGATCTGACGCGCGAATAAATTCAATCAAGTGATGGGTCGAATCGATATTCACCGCGAGCGCGTCGCGCAGGTCGGGGTTGAAATCCGTCAGCCCCGAGCTGTTGATGATGAGATCGAGCTCTTTGCGCAGCCACTCGGCAGTCTCTGAATCGAGTCCGAGGTCCGGTTGCGATACGTCGCCTTCTACTACCTCAATTCTTTCGGCCAAGAACGCGCCCAGGCGCTCGCCATACTTTTCAAACAAAGAGTCAAAGACGGGCGAGCCCTCGATGATTTTCTCGAAGCGCTTCTGCGCTGGGCTCGACTTCTGCCGTCGGATGAGCAAATAAAGCTTCCCGATTTCCGGTAGATCCATCAGCGTATTTGCCAGCCAGACTTTGCCGATAAATCCGGTGACGCCGATCAGCATCACGCGCTTGCCGGCTAGCGCCTGGCGCACCGAAAACCGGGCGGGATACCGCTTTTCGTCGAAATAGACAATCGGGCGAACGCGCGGCCCCTCGACTCGCGCCGCCGGCACAATCGCCGACGCCAGCGCCTTTGGGCCGCGCAATCCTAGCGCACGCACCCACCGCGCGGCGCTCTGCTGCCCCTCCGGTCCTGCTTCGCGAAGCCGCGCAAACAATCCCCGCGGCCGGATCACCGGACTCAGGAGGCGCCCCGTCGCTACGCCATTGCGGAAATCAAGTCGATTGGCAATAATCCAGCGCACGCCCAGATGACGCGCCAGCGGCCGCATTACGTGGTCCAAGCCCTGGCTTACCAATACCACATCGGCGCCCGTGGCCTGCAACGCCTTCAGCCGGCGCACTCCTTCTTCTTTAAGCAAGGGCTTCAGCTTGTATTCGAATTCCTCTTCGCCCAGCAAATCGAGCCGATCGCGCGTTACGCCTCGCAAGACAGCGTGCACGATTCGCGTAGCCGCCACGCGATTCGCCAAATACAAAAACGGCCGCAAAAGCGCCATCACGAGCACCAGGCTGCGACGCACGGCGCGGGCGATATATGTTTGGCTGTTCCAGGTAAAAAACGCAATCGGACGAACCGTGGTCAGTTCGAGCAGGCTTCCCTCGACCCGCCAATAAACCGGCGAGGGAGGCCGCGAATGGCCGGCCGTCCAACCCCTGGCGGAGGAGGACGAAACGGGGCGAGGGGCCGACGCGGCGCTGACCGCCGGAGCGCTGGCGTCAAGCGGCGCACGGGCCCGCTCTGTCTCGAGATGGCTTACAGGTTCCACGAATACAGGTTCCACGAACGATCGGCTGCACTCGCTTTCAAGATCGAGATGCAAGACCCTGTCTCGCATCACAGCGCCCCGGGCAGCCGGCGAATTCTTTATTTTAACCTCTCCTACACAAACCACGAAGAATAACTGAGCGAGGGTAGCGTGCGCGGCGATTGTAGCGCGGGCGAGGCGAGGGCGGGACGCCCTCGGGACAGCCGCCTGGACGGCGGCGCTACTGATGCGGCGCCAACCGCCAAACTACTTCAAAATCCTGCATTTTAACCCAACACGTCCAGTCACACGGTTAATGCAGAGCCCATCCAACTATCGCCGCGGCCGCAATCACCCAGGCCGAGTTGACGCGGAAGCGGAGCAGCGCCAGCAAGCTCACGGCGAAAACGGCCAGCGCTTTCCAGTCGACTATCGATGCTTTCCCCAGTTGCCAGGTCACCACGGCCATCAACGCGAGCGAGCCCGCGACCACTCCATCGAGTGCCGCCGAGGCTATTGCCGATCGTCGCAACCGCGGAATCTGCGGGCCGCTCACCGCGACCAGCACGAATCCTGGCAGAAAAATTCCTATGGTCGCCACCGTCGCGCCGCGCCATCCGGCCACCACGTATCCGATAAACGTCGCGGTCGTGAACACTGGGCCCGGCGTGAACTGGCCAACGGCGACCGCGTCAATCAGCTGCTTGTCGGTCAGCCAATGCAGGCGCTGCACAAATTCGGTTTGCAGAAATGCCAGCAAAACGTATCCGCTGCCGAATACCACCGATCCAATCTTTAAAAACGATAGAAAGAGCCGACCTAGCGCCACAGGAAAAACCGCGCCGATGGCGCTAACCGCGATGGCGCCGCCAATGAATTTCGGTAACCCTACAACTTTCGGCACGGCCGACAGCAGTAACCGGTTCCTGAGCGCCAACGTTGAAACCGATATCAGGCCGGCCAACAGCAACACCAGCACCAGACTTACTCCCATCAAGCTCAGCACCGCCGCAAGCCCCGCGATCAGGGCCAGGAGAGGCGTTCCGAGGGCGGTCTTCCCCAGCTTCCCCAGCGCCTGAATCACAATTGCGACCACGGCGGGCTTGATCGCCGACAACACACCTTCGACCTTTGGCAGAGAACCGAAGCGCACATAGGCCCAGGCGATCAGCGAGACCATCACGGCCGCCGGAATGATGAAGCAACATCCCGCGACGATCAGGCCGCGCCAGCCGCGTTTTAGTTGGCCAACAAAAATCGCGACCTCGGTGGAACTCGGGCCCGGAATCAAATTTGCGGTAGCCAGGCGATCCAGAAATTCGGCCTGGGTAATCCAGCGGCGCCGGCGCACGAATTCTTCTTCCATGATGGCCAGATGCGCCGCCGGGCCGCCGAAGGCAATCGTCCCTAGCTTTAAGAAAACCAAGGCAATTTCGCCCAGGGAGGCATCGCGAATTTCGGTGGATTCAGGCATTACTGGGTGTGGCGCGGACACTCCTGTCCGCGAAATCTCGCTTCAAGAGAGGATTAGAGGTTACCGCAAATCTGGAATCTGGGAGATTTCGATTTTGATTCTAGATGCTGGGCAGCGGCGCAATCTTGGTTTGCGCCAAAATTCCACGCCGCCGGCGGACAATCCATTCCGCAATCAGCAGATTCGGAACCCAGCACAGCCAGGAGACGATGATATAAGCGGGCCGGAATGGCCAATGTAGAAATCCCCACATGAGGGGCATTTCGATGCAAAGGGTCACCGCAGCAAAGGTTAACGCGAAGTTGCGGATCATCCATTCGCGGTGGGATCCGATGTTGCCGATTCGCACCCTGCGATAGGCTTGCAGGCCAGTGAAGAACCACAGCACAGCCAGAATTCCGAACCCGAGATGAGTTGGCAACCCTTCCGAAGAAACGAGCGCCATGGCCAAGCCTGCGCTCGCACCGAGACCCACTTCCAAAAGATAGAAACGTCCCAGCCAGCGATGCAGATTCAGCGCCCGAGCCCGCAATTTCTGCGAGAATTGCCACGGACCAACCAGCAACGCCCCCATGCCTCCGGCGATGTGGAAGCGGAGCGGAAGTATGTAACGCGCGAAATGTTTATCTCGCGGCATGGCGACGAAATATGTCGTGGCGTAGGCTACGATGGCCACCGAGAGCAGCAACATTGCCCACCAAAGGGCGGTTGAAAGCCGCGATCGTCTCTGCGGCAAGCTTGGTTGCGACGAGACGGGTTGCTGCGGCCGCGTTGCAGCATCCGGAAACTGCGCTACCTGAGCCATCTTGGCACCTGGGTGCCAGGCACCCTCCGCCTGGCAAATAAAGGTACGGATCAGGTCGGCATCTGGTTCCGCACTTGGTGCGGCGGCTGTAGTAACCGCCGCTCAGAGTTTATTCAGCCCGTCGAGCGCGGCCACTTTATAAGCCTCTGCCAGCGTGGGGTAGTTGAATACGGTATCGCGAAAATATTCGATGGTCGCGCCCATGGTCAGCACGGCTTGTCCGATGTGCACGATCTCGGCGGCCCGGTCACCGATGATGTGCACGCCCAGTAACTTCAGCGAATCGGGATCGAAGAGGATCTTCAGCAGGCCCTGATCGTCGCCGAGCATTTGGCCTTTGGCGAGTTCGGAGTAGCGCGCCAGCCCACTTTCATAGGGCGTTTTATTGCGCGTCAACTCTTCCTCGGTCACGCCGACCATGGAAATTTCTGGGATGGTGTAAATGCCGTAGGGAATTAGATTCGGCAGCATACGGCTGGGCTTGCCGAACATGTGGCAACCGGCGAGCCGGCCTTGCTCCATCGAAGTGCTGGCCAGGGCGGGAAATCCGATCACGTCGCCTGCCGCGTAGATATGCGGCACCGCTGTCTGGAAATTTTCATTCACCGTCAGCTTGCCGCGAACGTCCGCCTCGAGGCCAGCGGCTTCGACTTTCAGCTTGTCGCTGTTCGCCTGCCGGCCGATGGTATAGAGGAGCGCCTGTCCGCGAACTTTTTTCCCACTCTCCAGGACGGCGAAAACTCTATCCCGCTCTTCGTCGAAGCCGACGGTTACAACCTTCTCGCCGAGGCGGAAAATCGTTCCCAACTGACGCAGTTGGAAGCACAGGCTTTCGATAATTTCCCGATCCACAAAATCGAGCAGCGTGGGACGCTGGTCGAGCAGCGTCACCTTTACTCCGAGCGCGGCGAACATCGACGCATATTCCAGACCGATGATTCCCGCGCCCACCACAATCAACTCGCGCGGTATCTCCTCGAGGCAGTGCACCTGATCCGAATCGAAAATGCGCTGGCCGTCTACCGGAATGCCCGCGATATGCGAGGGCCGAGTGCCACAGGCGATGAGAATGTGCGCTCCGCGAACCTGTTGCACTCCGTCTTCGTTGACGATTTCGATCGTATGCGGGTCAGCAAAGTGAGCGTCGCCTTCCAGCGCGGTCACATAATTTCTGCGCAGTTGCGACTTAATCACGTCAACTTCCCGCGTCATCACCGCCGTGGCGCGCAGTACCAAGTCCGACATCATGATCCGGTCCTTGACCACGTACCCCCGTCCGTAGAACGAGCGCTGTCGCAAGCCGCTCAGGTAGAGCACTGCTTCGCGCAGCACCTTGCTCGGAATTGTGCCGGTGTGGACGCACACCCCTCCCATCGCGAGGCGCCGGTCGATGATCGCCACCTTCTTGCGCATCTTGGCGGCGCAAATCGCGCCCTTCTGGCCCGCCGGGCCGCTGCCAATCACCACCAGATCGTATTCATGAGCCTGCATAAGCGTGTCGTCGAATCGCAGCACGAAACTAGCATCTTTGGGGCTGGGCGCGAAAGCATCGATGATATCGAATTCAAAGTTAAGATTCCTTTAATAAATGAGGGCTGAATGAAGTGTGGCGCGAAGCTGCGCTGAGCGAAGCCTTCGGCGACTTTTGCCGCGCAGCCTCTTACCTTACGGCAAACGCGACAATCGTTTGCCCGCGCGAGCCTTGCTTCTCCAGCCGAGCGAGCAGTTTGCTCTCCAGGTCATCGGGATCAGCGACCATCTCACACGCGGCAATTTGCTCATCCGTCGCACCGTGAAAGCATAGTTCGCACACTCCGAGACCGCCCTCAGAGCGCACCGGGGGACCAAACGTTCGGCAAGTCATCGGTCGGGCATCATAGAGTTCGCACAGTCCGGTTGCGGGATCGAGCACCGAACACGGTTCATCATTGGCAAGTTCGGCGAAGCGTTGTTCCGCATCCGACCCTGTCTCGAGCACCGCCGCATCGAGCACTCCCGTTTTTACATCGCCTGGAAATTGCGCTGACAGTCGCTCAATCGAATCTTGCGCGCGAGCGCGAATCCGCTGCGCCCTTTCGGGATTTAGCTTTTCGAGTTCCGCGATCCCTTGCTGTAGCCGCAATGCATCCAGTTGATGAATGGCGAACACGCCGACGCAGCATTGCGTGCATCCCGGACGACACGCCAACCACGCGCCGGAGCGCCGGGCTGCATCCGTCAGGGCAGCATCGACGATCTGTATCAGCTTCGTGTCGCCCGCCGGTAATCGCCGCAAAGGCATATCGAAAGGATACCGCAGCGTCTATGCTGAGTCGTTGCCCGTTAGCAATCGGCGCAGAAGCTTTGCCTCGCTCAACATAATTGTTTATGCTCACGCATCATGCATGGGTCGCCATCCCTGACGGATACACACCGCGGGACAAAAAAGTCTCTTACGACGAATGCCGCCGTCTGGTTGGCTTTCGTGGTTGCGCTGGGCGCAGCTCTCAGATTATTCCGGTTAGGCGTGAGAAGTTTCTGGCTCGACGAGGCGGTCAGTGCCATGCTGGCGCGCATCGACGGCCACACCTTCGTCAGCGCCGTCATTCACCGGCAGGCGAATATGGTCTTTTATTACCTGCTCCTCCGTGGATGGCTAGGGCTGGGCAGCAGCGAGTTTGCCTTGCGCAGTCTTTCCGTGCTTTTCGGCGTGGCCGCGATTCCTGCGATGTATTTACTCGGCAAAGAGCTCTTCGGGCCGAGGGCCGGCCGCGTCGCGGCATTCTTGCTATGCGTCCACACTTTTCACATCCGGTATTCGCAGGAGGCCCGCGCCTACAGCCTGCTGACGTTGCTGGCTGTGCTGTCGTCTTTGTTTTTTCTACGCAGTCTGGAGCGGCCCTCGCGTGCAAACTGGGCGGTGTACATCGCGCTCAGCAGCTTGATGGTGTATGCGCAGGTGTTCGGCGGATGGGTGCTGTT
>Ga0209380_10001446_pt1 | contig 15953 bp, 8 predicted proteins | sample HubBroMetageWFT6_FD_188347 | JGI IMG/M metagenome (GOLD analysis project Ga0209380, IMG submission 188347) | Warmed and freeze-thawed soil microbial communities from the Hubbard Brook experimental Forest, New Hampshire - Hubbard Brook CCASE Soil... | ecosystem: Environmental > Terrestrial > Soil...
GGCAGATGTTGTGAATCCGGCGACTCCCGAGAATCCGATGGGAGGAACCGCGAGACTCTCTCATCTCGAGGGCATAGATTTCGCGGGCAAGACAGGCAGCGCACAGACCATCAGCAACGCATTGAAGGCGAAGCTGGGCGCTGCCGGCAAGGCGAACTTCAAGGACAACGGGTGGTTCGTAGGAGTGGAACCGCGGCGGAATCCGGAGATTGTGGTCTGCGCGCTGCTCGAAGAAGGCGAGCATGGATACCTGGCTGCACGCACCGCGGCAAAGGTGATTAAGGCATTCGTTGACAAGGAACGGCGGGAGCCTTCGAAGATGGCCGAAAAGTCGAAGTCCGGAACAGTTGAGGTTGGAGCCGTGTGGACGATACCGGAAACGAGCGACGGCCGCGACAAGGAAGAGTTGAAGGCGGGGCGTTTCTTTCTCGAGGTTGCGAAGAGGCCTGCAGTCTTGGCGACGGCTGCGCCGGGGATGCGTTGATTCCCAAGCGGTGAAGTGGATGCCTTTTCGAGCCTCCGAGGAAGGAAAACTGAAAGGGATCCTTCGACTCCGCATGCTGCTTCGCTTCGCGAAACAGCATGCTCCGCTCAGGATGACAGTGTGGGAAAAGGTCGACGCGACTGAGAACTGAGAACTGATGTCACGCTACGTTTCATTTCGCGATTTTGACTGGCTGCTGCTGGTCTTTGTGCTGATGATCTGCGGCCTCGGGGTGATGGAGATCCACAGCGCTACGGTCCACACCAAGTTTGCCGGCTCGCACATCCGGCAGATTTACTGGGTTCTGGGTGGTGTGGGGATGATGTTTCTGATCAGCGCAGTGAACTACCAGGTGCTGCTCGACCGGATTCACTGGTTTTACATCGCGGCGGTTGCTTCGCTGGTTGCCGTTCTGCTGTTTGGACAGAAGTATCTGGGTGCAAAACGCTGGATCAAAATGCCCGGCGGGAACCACTTTCAGCCTTCGGAATGGGTGAAGCTGATCCTCATATTGGCGATGGCGAAGTTTTTTGCCGATTTGCGGCATCGCGAACTTTCCTGGCCGGATTTCATGAAGGCCGGGGCGATCGTCGTAATTCCGATGCTGCTGGTGCTGAAGCAACCCGACCTGGGGACGGCTCTCACTTATATTCCTGTCGCGATCATGGGAGTCTTCCTGGGAGGAATGCAGTGGAAGCAGGGATTGCTGGTAGCTGTGCTTGCCGGGATCGGAATAGGCGCGGTATTTTTCGTCCCCCAGATTCACGTGCTGAAGTCTTACCAGAAGCAGCGGCTTACCAGCTTCGAGCACCCGGAAGACGATCCCCAGGGCACGGGGTACCAAGTTGAGCAATCCAAGATCGCCGTGGGTTCTGGGGGATTGTGGGGCGGGAAAGGCTCGCAAACACACGGCGCTTTCCTGCCCGTCCCGCAAACGGACTTTATTTTCGCGGCATTCGCGGAAGAACATGGATTCGTGGGTGCGTTGGGGGTTCTGCTGTTATACTTCATAGTGCTGATGCGTTTGACCCAGAACGCGCAAACAGCGCCCGACCGCGCTGGAACGTTCGTGGTGATGGGTGTGGTGGCTGTGCTTAGCTTTCATATCCTGGTCAATGTCGGCATGGTGGTCGGTTTTATGCCGGTCACCGGAATACCCTTGCCGCTGATGAGTTACGGTGGGTCTTCCGTGTTATTCATGTTCCTGGCGCTGGGGATGGTAATGAACGTTCGAATGCGCCGCTTTGTGAATTAGCCGGGGGAACGGGAGAAGAGAACCGGCTGATTCAATTGGGATTAAATACCAGGTTCACGATTCTTGAAGGGATCTTGAGCTGCATTTTTGAACACAGGAAGACGGCAGGGAGCAGTTGCTGTGCTCTTAGGGCGCAGCCCCAAAAAATATCGATCGCCCTCGCGTAAAGAGGGCATTTCACCGGCCAGTGGAGCAGTGGGAAGGCCGGGCAGGATTGAAGCTATAACGCTGCTGGGCAGGGAAACGGCCCCCCGACCGGAAACGGTCTGAGAGTGCGGTCACAAACCCGGCAGATGCAAAGCGAACAGTGCAAAAGAAACCCAAGCTTGTGCAGCGGATTCGGTTCGGGAGAAACCTCCCCAGCCCCAGCCGTCCCCGATCCGGGGCCAGCATCGCGACGCTCAATCCCCCCGCTTCCTTCCTCGCTTCGCCCCGGTGAAGCCGTCCGGGTTTCCTAAGTAAGCCCGGGCGGACCGGAGTGTCCATGAATAAAGAGCTATTTGTCTCTTCCACACCTCACGAAACCAAGGTTGGGCTGGTGGAAGACGATCTGCTCGCCGAGATCTATCTCGAGCGGGAAAATGAATACACCCTGGCAGGGTCCATCTACAAGGGCCGCGTGACCAGGGTGCTGCCTGGAATGCAATCCGCCTTTGTCGACATCGGCCTGGAGCGCGATGCCTTCCTCTATGTTTCCGACTTTATGGAGTTGGAAGAGCACGACGAGGACTTGACCGATGTCGTGCCGGCGAATCGCGGAGTGCAGGATATGCGGGCGCAACCGGCACGCGTGGAGAGCGCATCGGCCGACGCGCAATCGCCCGTGGGAAGCGACGCGGGTGAATCGCAGGCAGAGTCTGAGCAAGGTTCGGACCAGGATTTTGGAGCGGTAGAAGGCCAAGCTGAGAACGAACCCTCACTAGCGGCAGGCTCAGAGCCGACCAGTGCCGGGCCCGGGCAAGATCGTGAGCGGGGAGGTTGGCGGGGACGGCGCCGCCGTCGTGGTGGACGTCGCGATGGACGCAGTGAGGGACGAGACCGTGGCTCTGAGCCTCGGCCGGCCAGGCCGGTCGAGAGTGCCCCAGCGGTTGCAGCACCTCGTGCGCCGGAGACAGGCAGGGCGCAGCAGTTTGGTCCGCCCGCGGGTTATCAGCCGATCCTGCTTCCCGGAGAATCGATTTCCAAGTACCGCGGGATGGCTCCAGCGCCGGGGACACAAGAGCGGCATTCGCCGGATTCCGCAGGTGAAGTCGGTTTTGCTCGCACCTCTACGTCCAACTCGGAGTCCACGGCCCCCGTGGCGGCGACTTTTCCCGACGATGAACCCATCTTTGCCGTCGCCAGCCCTGCGCCGGTTGTCGAAACACCGCGTGAAAAGCCTGAGCATTCACAGCCTGCGCACCCGGAGCGCGCAGAAGCGGTTCCGGCTGAAATTGTTTCGACTTCGGTCGAGTGGAACCGCGAATTTCGGCGCCCGGAGCCAGCGAGCCCGGAGATTTCGCCGCCGCGCGAAGCCGCGGAAGAATTTGTCGAAGAAGACGACGAGATGGTAACCGTGCCCGAACATTCGGATCAGCCAGGGTCTGCGGTTCGTGAGCCGGAGGCTGCGGCGTTTGCCGCACCGGTCTTTGCTACCCCGGTCTTTGCCACCCCAGTCTTTGCCACCCCAGGCACGCTGGAAGAGGAAACCATCGACGACGAAGAAGCGGACTCGGTTCACTATGAACAATCGTCCGATGAAGGCTACGACGAATTTGAAGAAGAGACGCGGGCGGCGGGGCAGATGGCAGAAGTCCGCGCCACAGTGGATGAGATCCACATGTCGTCTCTAGCCGAAGCGGGTGGAGCGCCGCCGGAGGGCAGCGCACCGGAAGGCGAGGAAGATTCCGAGGAATTGGAACTGGAGGAGGCGCAAGCCGAAGCCGAGGCTCTGCTTGACGCAGAAGCTGGCGGAACCGGCGTGGTCGATGCCCGGGCGGAGGTTCGCGCTCCGGCGGGGACGGCCGGTTACACCCAGCGAGCGCCGCGTCCGCGTCCCGGTTTCGATCGGCAACGCGGCGGGCGCCGTGGCGGTGGGCGCCGCTTCCCGCGCCGCGAAGCGCACGAGATTCCGAAGATCAGCGATCTGCTGAAGGAAGGCCAGGAAATCCTGGTGCAGATTGCAAAAGAACCGATCGGCAAGAAAGGCGCGCGCATCACCAGCCACATCGCGCTGCCGGGACGGTTCCTGGTTTACATGCCGACGGTGAACCATACCGGGGTGTCGCGCAAGATTGCGTCCGACGAAGAACGCCAGCGGCTGAAACGCATCGTGATGAGCGAACGCGACAACGGTCACGGCGGTTTCATCGTCCGCACTGCGGCGCAGAACGCGAGTGAAGAGGAACTGCGGGCAGACATTCGCTTCCTGAAGGGCTTGTGGAATGATATCAAGACCCGCGCCGAGGCTTCCAAGCCGCCGGCGTTGATCTACCACGATCTCAACGTGGTCGAGCGCGTGCTGCGTGACCAGGTCACCTCGGATTTCTCTGTAATCTGGGTCGACACCGAGCCGGAGTACGAACGCATCCTGCGCTTCTTCAATCGCTTCCAGCCGGGACTGGTGAAGCGGGTGAAGCTGTATACCAAGGAGACGCCGCTGTTTGAGCAATTCGGCCTGAAAGATGAAATGGACAAGGCGCTCAAGTCGAAGGTCTGGCTGAAGAGCGGCGGCTACATCGTGATCAACCAGACCGAGGCGCTGGTCGCAATCGACATCAACACCGGGAAGTACGTGGGCAAGACCTCGCGCCTGGAAGATACGATCGTCAAAACCAACGTGGATGCGATCAAGGAAATCGTGCGGCAGATTCGGCTGCGCGACCTGGGCGGCATCATCATCATCGACTTCATCGATATGGACGAGCGCCGCAACCGCCAGCGCGTGATGCAGGCGCTGGAAGAAGAACTGCGCCACGACCGCGCGCCGTCGAAGGTTCTCCAATTCAACGATTTCGGACTGGTCGCCATCACCCGCAAACGCGTGAAGCAATCGCTGGAGCGCACCATTGGTGCGCCTTGTCCCTATTGCCAATCCACCGGCTACGTGAAGTCGCTGACCACGGTCGCCAACGAGATTTACGTGGAAATGCGCAAGATCGCCAAGCATCTGGAGCACGAAGACGTGATGCTGCGCGTGCATCCGGATGTGGCCAAGGAGTTGAAGGCCAACAACGGCCGGTTGCTGAACGAGATGGAAGAGCTGACCAAGCGCACCATCATCGTGAAGAGCGATCCTGCGGTGCATCAGGAGCAGTTCGACATCAACTAGCTGCTAGCTATCAGTGCGCATGTGGGGACAGCCGCCCCCTCGGCAAGCTCAGGGCAGGCTCTCGGCTGTCCTCCGGGCGCAGCCCGGCATGTGCCCGCGCCGTGGCAAGCTTTGTTTTCAGGTTTTGAGAGGGCGCGGCTTCAAGCCGCGCCGCAACAGCTCTCTTCTCTTCACCCTGGAACCGTTCCGGTAGAGCGCGCGGCTGTGCCCTAGAAACTGAAGCGGGCCTGGAGTTCCAGCGAGCGACCCGCCAACCCCAGAGATGCCGTGCCGAACAGAGGGTTGGCCACCGGCACAGTGGTGGGGCAAGTGGGCGGAGTGCAGTTGAAGTAGCTGATGACAGTCGACTGGCTTCCGAATTGGAACGGCGCGAGATTGAGTTTGTTAAAAACGTTATAGGCGGTCATGCGCAGTTGGATTTTTGCGCCTTCTCCGACGACCTTCATTGTGGGGAGTCCGAATTCCTTGGCGATGGTGAGATCAATATCCTGGTACCGCGGGCCGCGGAAGCTGTTGCGTCCGATCCCGGGAAACCCTGGTGCGTTGCCCGACGTCTGGAGCGTGAAATAAGGGTTGGGGGCATCGACGGGAAGGCTGGCGAGGGCTGGAAAATTGCTGGATGTTGGCGGCAAGAATGCCGATGTATCGTGGTTGTTCCCGGCGGCTCCGTTGTAGGCGAGAGGCCTGATCGGGCTGAGGCAAACCGAGCCCAGTACCGCGCAAGTGTTGTCAGCGACAGGCGTCCAGGGGAATCCGGTGTGAAACTGGAAGATTCCGTTCAGTTGCCAGCCACCGACAACTTTGGCCAGGACACCGTTATGATTGCTGAAATTAGGCAGATTCCAAAGGGCGTAAGCCCGGAGGTTGTGGGTGGCATCGTAGTCCGAAGGGCCACGCTCCGTAGCATCGTCCAGCGGGTAGGTCTGGTTGGTGGTGAACCCCGGGCCTTCTGCCGAGAGCTGGTCGATCGACTTGCTGTAGGTGTATAGGACATTGGCTGAGACTCCATGGCGGAAGCGATGCTCAAGCTGAGCGTTGAGCGCATTGAAGCTTGAGTTGGTATCGGGCGCGAAGGAGTAGATGGCGGAAAGACTAGGATTTGCGTTTGGATAAAAATAGTTCAAGTTCTTAATCCGCGTCAGGTGGTGACCAGCGCTGCCCTGATAGCCCAGTGTGACTACCCAATCTTTGGGCAGGCTCTGCTGCATCTGCATCGAATAGAGATAGGTATAGGGAACCGGCATGTTGACCGGGTCCGCATAGATGGAGGGAGTGGTGTAATTCGGGTTCGTAATTATAGGCAAGCCATTTGACCCTATCGCCGTAATCAATGCCGGATTCGCCGGATAGCTCAATGGGCTGTTACTGGTACCCAGGTTGAAAGCGATCTGGCCAGCTACGAACGGGTTGGAAGGCGTGCCGCAACAAATATTATATGTCGCCACATCCGGCGGATTATCGCGGGTGTTGTCGAAGGTATTGTCATCGAAACGGTCGTAGGCAATCCCGAAGCCGCCACGAAGCACCATCTTGTTGTCGAACATCATGGGACTCCATGCAAAACCCAGCCGCGGACCGAAGTTGCGCCAGGTCGGGTTCCACATGCGGCTCGGATTAACTTCTGATCCATTGACTAAACCATTGATGGGATCGTTGGTGGGTACGAAGTTCGTAAGATGTCCGGTGGCTTCGGTGGGGGGCTGGTAGAATTCCCAGCGCAGGCCGACGTTTACAGTCAAGTTGGGGCGAAGTTTCCAATCGTTCTGAACGAACACGCCGTAATTGGATGATCGGAAATATTGGGGATGAGCGATAGGCGCGCCGCCCGTCGCTGGATTCACTTCGACAGTCTCGAAGATCGGCGCCCCATTGGCGAAGTCCCAGAGTCCCTGGAATACCTGATCGGGGCGAGCCCCGCCGATCAGAGAATCGTTGTCTTCTTCGCGGCTGAATTCGAAACCAAACTTCAGCGCCTTATTGCCCATCACCTTGGAAAGCACATCGCGAAACGCGAAGGTATTTTCCGCCAGTATTCCCGGAGAAGTGTCACCCTGCGCCACTCCGAATCTAATGCGCTGTCCGCCCGGTAGAGGAAGACCTTGAATTTCGATGCGCGGGATAGCGAAATTCGCCTGAGGATTGGAAGTGATGCCGTTGTAGCCATAACGCGTGAAATTCAAGCGTGCTTCGTTCAGCATGGTCGGCGAAAGCGTTCGGACCCAGGAAAGAAAGCCGCTGGGACTGAACTCCCTGGTGCCGAAGTCGGCGCTGGGCCGCCCTTGCGCCGAGCCATCAGCGGAGATGGTGTTGAGGAAAGTCAGAAACGTATTAGCAGAAAACAGGTTCTTGCCCTGGTTGTAATCCACTCGGATGTTGTACTGATTGCCGCTGGTCGTGGCCGGCAAATAGATCTGCGCTAATTCCAAGTCCGGGGCCCCGTCGAGACCTCCACCAACGCCGCCATTGGTGGGTTCGTAGGTACCGTATGCACCGGTGGGAGAACCGATGTCGATTCCAGTGCCGACCACCGTGCAGGCGCCGGTGGGCCAGAGAGCGCAGCTCGGAGTAAAAAGTTGACTAACGCGCGGCGCGAGACCGCTTTCCTGAAGAATTCCTGCCACCGGAGTGCCCGGCCGTAGCGCCAAGATGCTCGAGTCGTATTGTGGCGTTTCCACCCAATTGTTTTCGAAAGTCGTGAGGTGATCTCGCGCGCCCTCATAGTTAAAGAAGAAGAAAAGTTTGTTCTTGACGATGGGTCCACCGAGGGTGCCGGCGAACTGGCGCAACGCATCGTCGTAGCGCACCGGCGCGAGAAGGCCAGAGCCAGGTTCGTAGCCGCCAAACTTGTTATAGGCGTTCAGATTCGGGTCATGGTAAAGAAACAATCCACCGCCGTGCAGTGCATTCGTTCCGCTCTTCGTAATGGTCTTGATGTGAGCGCCCGAACTGCGTCCATCCGAAGCGTCGTAGTCGTTGGAGAGAACCGTAATTTCCTGCACAGATTCTATGCTGGGAGTGATGACCGCCGCGCCGCCCCATTCCAGACTGTTCACGCTTACGCCGTCCACCAGATAGTCGTTCGACGTAACGCGCTGTCCGTTGGCGCTGATAGGCTGCTGGTTCTCGATCTGGAAGATCGCAGTATTGGATCCGCCCGGTCCAGCGGAGCCGGACGAGGTTCCGGGACTGGGGCCATTGGGGAATCCGTAGGATGAGCCATTGCCAGCGCGTGCACCATCCCCGAAAACTCCAGGGGCAAGGCGGAGCAATTCATAGGGATCACGATCGATTTCGGGCAGACTCTCGACCTCTGCCTGGGAAATCGTTCCCTGCACGCTGGCGTCTTCGGTTTGCAGGGCTGGAGCCGTGGCCCCACTCACCGTAACTGTCTGAGACGCCTGTCCGATCTCCATGGTGACGTCTAAACCACGGGGGGCTTCCGCGGCAACGGCTACATCTTTGGTGACTTTTTGCTGGAATCCCGCCACATCCACGGCGACCGTATACACCCCGGGCGGCATGTCACCAAAACGGTAGAAACCTTCCGCACTGGTCGTGGTATTGCGGGTGACTCCGGTAGCCTGATCGGTCGCGGTGACCTGCGCTCCTGCGATTTTGGCTCCGGACTTGTCCTGAACAGTTCCCTGGAGACTGGCGCCATACTGCGCCAGGGCTGTCATCCCGGAGAGAAGAATAAGAATGGTGAAGGAAAAGGCGAGTGAGTGGAAGAGCTTCCGACAGCGCATGAGTATACCTCCAGGCTGCAACGGCATCAAAACTTACAGCGAGTGCCAGGCAGCAAGCATCCGGACGGCACGCGAGTTCCTTTGTTATTTATTTCGCAGAAAGCGTAGCTTCAGTTGACGCGACTGCGCCAAAGGTTGCCTGCGAAGGAGCAACGTCAAGAAAAAACCAGGGAGGAGAACAACTGCCGGCGCCCGCAATTCAGCGGGAAGGCGACGCCCCACCGCGGCACGAATGAGAATCACACTCCGAGCCGAGAACCGGAGACAGGAGACTGAGGACGGCTTAGCTCCCAGGATGCGCCAGGGCCTTCACTGCAAGATCGGAGCGGTTGCGCAGCTTCTGCACGGTTTCGTGGATGGCATTGGCCGAGGCGGCCTCGCTGCTTTCGGCCATCTTAGCGACGCTTCCGGCTTCTTCGGTTGTGGTGCTGGCGATGTCGAGCAACACCACCAGCGCGTCAGCATGCAGCTTCCAGAGCGAGGACATGCTCTGGCTGCGCTTGAGTTCTTCGAGTTCGGTATTGACGCGGGCGACGCAGGAAACCAGACGGATCAGCGTGCGGGCGACATCGGCGCGAAGGCTTTTTTCTTCGAGGAAGCCGGCGTTGTAGGCTTCCACTTCGGGCACGGTCAGCGTGAGGTTGAAGAAGCGCATGGGCACAATCTGGCGGTATTTGGGGTCGGCCACGCGCACGAAGACGCGGATCGATTCCTCGACGCGGCGCAGTTTGCCTTCTTCGACGGAAATTTGCTGCGCCGTGATAGCCGGGGGCTGAAACGATTGAGGAGCAACTGGGGCTTTAGGCGCCGCAACCCGCGCGGCTTTGGCCGCGGCGGCCGCTCCGGAGGATGGTATAGCGTTTCCGGCGGTGGGCGCGAGCAATGATTTGCGAATGGGTGGGCGCCGGTCCAATTCCTTTTTCAGGCGGGAGACGCGGCGGAATTTTTCCAGCGCGCTGCCGTAATCGGCATCGAGCATTTCTTTCTGCTCGATCGCGGCCACGTGCTCGACTGTGACTTCGACACCGTCGACCGTGCTTAGAATGCTGCCGCCCATTTCGTCGAGCGCCTGGGCGAATTGTTTGATCTCACCCAGAGCTTTGGTGAAGAGCATATCGAAGCGGGCGCCGAACGCGGCATTGTGGGCGGCGACCGTGGCCAGCACGCCGGGATGATAGAAGGAAGCATCGAGCCAGCGCTTCAACTCGCGCACCCGCGAAACGATGCCGGAGTCGATGAGTGAATTGAAATCGCGATAGCGGGCAATCTCCTCGCGCAGGGGGTCGAAATTGCGAAGCAGTTGCACGTGCTCTTCGGGCAGCGAAGGCACGTCGGTATCGGCCAGAATTTCGATCAGCGCGATTTCGAAGGGAGAAAGCGGAAGCGATCCATCGAGGCCGTAGCCGTGCTGCTGCCACTGGCCGGCGACTCGGGGATGGCGGTAAAGAAACGTTGAGATGAGATCCGTCTTGTCGCGATTGACTTCGCTGGGCTCACGACGGCGCACAAAATAGCGCAACAGTGCCTCGGCGACTTCTGAATCCGTGTCAGGAGTGAGCGCCTGCCGCAGCATGGCGGGCGTGATGGCCATATCCAGCAGATGCAGCCAGCGATACATGCGGGAGAGAGTTTCCGGAAGATCCTCTTCGGAGTGGCGAAGCGAAACCTCGTCGAGCCCGCTCGGAATGGGCACGTCCCCGCCGAGCGAGTCTTGCAGCAGCTTCTGATAAAAACCCTGGACTGTCGCCAGGATCGATAACTCAAACTTCAGGTCCTCGGCCAAGAAACGCTCCCACGAGCGAGATTCTCCCCGTCGGTTGAGGGAATTCTTTACTCCTGTTCAAGTAAAGACGAAAGTCACCACTGCCGCAAGTTACCAGCGGAGCGACACCGTTATGGATTAGGCCAATGTTTGCGCGGAAGTTCATGGACTTTCGCGCGGGCGCGAAGAAACGCTCCGTCAACGGCTAAAAGCCTCTTTGTTCCTGAGAATGCTTGCCGCGCGGTTGAAGCCGGGCCCTTTTCAAAACGCTGTGGGCCCGCTCAGAACACAACCGTCTTGTTGCCATAAAGAAGAATACGGTTTTCAATGTGCCAGCGGACGGCGCGGGAGAGAACGACTTTCTCGAGGTCGCGGCCTTTGCGTATGAGGTCGTCGACGGTGTCGCGGTGGGAGACGCGGACGACGTCTTGTTCGATGATGGGGCCGTCGTCGAGGACTTCAGTGACGTAATGGCTGGTCGCGCCGATCAGTTTTACTCCTCGCTCGAAGGCTTGGTGGTACGGGCGAGCGCCGATGAAGGCGGGAAGAAACGAGTGGTGAATGTTGATGATGCGCTGCGGATAGCGGCTGACGAAATCATTGGAGAGAATTTGCATGTAGCGGGCGAGCACCAGGAAATCGGCTTTGTGGGCTTCGATGAGTGAATGGATTTGGTCTTCGGCCTCACGCTTATTGTCTTTTGTGATGGAGATGACAGCGTAGGGAATTTTGTAGAAATCGGCGATGGGTCGGTTGTCGGGATGATTGGAGATGATCAGCGGGATATCGCAGGCGAGTTCGCCGGTCCGGTGACGGTAGAGAAGATCGACGAGGCAGTGGTCGTACTTCGAAACCAGAATGATCATGCGCGGACGATGCGAGGACTGCGCCAGGCGCCACTTCATCTGAAACTTTTCGGCGATGGGAGAGAAATGTTTGGCGAAGTCGGAGAGGTCTTTATCGGTGAGGTCGTTCTCAGTGACATCGTTCTCAGGGAGATCGAGGTCGAAGTCTTTGGGATCGAACTCGACGCGCATCAGGAAGAGTCCGGATTCTTCGTCGGCGTGCTCGTCAGCATGCAGGATGTTGCCGCCGTGGCGATAGACGAAGTCGGCGATGGTGGCGACTTCGCCTTTGGCGTCGGGACAGGAGACGAGGAGGATGGCGGAGGGCTTCATAGTCCGGAAGACAGCGGGGTCAGCGGCCTTTTTTCCGTTCGTTCTCCGCGATCCGCGCCTTCACCAATTTTGTCAAGAGAGTGGCCGGTAGAGGTTTGTCCGGTGCGAAGCGGATGGTGCCTTTCGATGTTTGGAAGTTCTTGAGTTCGTTCTTGAACTCTATCGTAGGCCCGGCGCCGGGAAACAGGCTGCAGTGATCTGAGAATGCGGCGAAGGACGCGAGCATTCCCTTGTATTTGAAAGTGGGGATGCCGTAGCTGATGACCTCGGTCGCCTCGGGTGGCGCCACTGACCGGATGACCGCGCGAACTTTATTCAAGGTGGCGCGGGCGGGTTCGGCGACGCGGGCGAGATAATCGTCGACGTCACGAGAGCCCGCTTTAGGTTTTCTGTCCGGAACGTTTTTCGTTGATTTTGGCTTTTTCATTCGAATCGCCGCAAGAGGCTGTCGGTTCAAGTTTACCCGAGGAGCTGCAACGGGCATCGGCTATTATCGCGCGTTACGAATGACGTTTCCCACAGTGATTCCCGCGAGCTGCAAATATCACAACAGGTCGACCAAGAGGGCGCTGGTTACAATCGTTATCTCCAAAACACATGGCGATTCGGTAAGGTAATCAGGTAGCCTTCATCCCAAGCCGCCGGTTGGCATATGCACGAACCAACGCCGAGAGTTACTGCGCCGTTCCCACCGTCTTCGACCATGCAGGCAAGGGTTTCGGCCGCGTTGCTTGCTCTGCTGATGGGGTACTTCTGGGTGTTTCAGCCCCTTAGCGGACTTTGGGCCCAGCACTGGCTGGTGAAAGATGGGACTCCGGGGATGGCTGTTGTCACCAAGGAGCACTGGGCTGGTCATAACGTAGTTGTTTATCAATATCGTGTGGGCGAGCGGGTTTACACAGGGCAGGCCCGCAGGAGTTTGCAGAACCCGAAGTACGCTAACGTTATTGCGGGTGAAAAATCGATCGTTTATTTCTCCAAGTCTCATCCCTGGATATCGGCAATCGACCTGCCCAGCTTCGTCACGATCCCCGGGTTACCCGTTGTCCTTCTGGTGTGGGTGTTTGAGGCTGGTTTCATCATTACGGTTATCAATCCGAAGAGCAGATGGGCATTCAATTTCAGAGGGCAGCGAAGGCCCTACGTTGCGCAGGAATCTCAGCGAGAGGGCTGGGACATGGCAAAAGACAGGATGCTGCTCATGGGCTGCGGGGTGCTGGTGGTGCTGGCGATGGCTGCCCTTGGGATTGGCATCAACGTTCTCTTTGGTCGAAAATAAGATTCGTTTCTACCATACGGCCCATCCATTGGCGCAGCAGCCTAGCGCTTCAGCGCTTTCACAATTCCTCTCGCCGCATTGGCGCCCGATCCTCCGGTCAAGCCGGCGCCGGGGTGCGTGCCGCTGCCGCAAAGATACAGGTTTTCGATTGGGGTACGGTAGCGGGCCCAGTCCAGCAGCGGACGCATGGTGAAGAACTGGTCGAGGGCGAGGTCGCCGTGGAAGATTTGGCCGCCGGTTAGTCCGTAGACGTCTTCAAGATCCTGCGGGGTGATGATCTGGTGGGTGAGGATCATCTCCGGAAGATTCGGCGCGTATTGCGCCAGCGTCTGCACCACGCTCTGGCCGAGGGCTTTGCGCTGGTCTTTTCCATTTTGATCGTCCCAACCGCCTTTCAGTTTGTAGGGAGCGTACTGCATGTAGATCGACATCACGTGTTTGCCGGCGGGCGCGAGCGTGGGGTCGGTGAGCGACGGAATCGTAGCTTCGAGATATGGTTGGCGCGAGAAGTTTCCGTATTTCGATTCGTCGAAGGCGCGCTCGAGATAATCGATTTCGGGACCGATGTGGATGCGTCCTCTGAGTGCGGTGGCGTCTGCGTTTTTCAGCGCGGTGAAAGTTGGCAGCCCAGAGAGCGCGAGGTTTACTTTTGCGACCGTGCCGTTGCCGCGGTAATGCTGGAGCTTTTGCACGAAGTCAGGAGAAAGATGCGTGGGATCGGTGAGCTTGAGCAGCGTGCGTTTGGGGTCGGCGTTGGAGATGACGGCCTTGGCGCTGATCTCTTCGCCGGTGCCGAGCAGCACGCCGATGGCGACGCCGTCTTTGACGCGAATTTCGATGACTTCGGCGGAGGTACGAATTTCCGCGCCGGCGGCTTGCGCGGCGGAGGCCATGGCTTGAGTGAGCGCGCCCATTCCGCCGGCAGCGAAGAACGCCGAGCCCGCGGGATGAGAATCTCCGGCGGCGCGGATCAGCAATTGCAGTGCGCTGCCGGCTGACCACGGGCCGAGAAACGTTCCGAAGATTCCGCGGGCGGCGATGACTGCGCGCAATAGCTCAGTCTCAAAATATTCGGCGACCAGATCAGCGACGGCCATTGGTCCCCAACGCAGGACGCGATACATATCCCGCTTGCCGAGGTTGCGGAGGGCGCGGCCTGTCTTGAGCATGCTCCAGAGATCGCCGCCGCTGGGGTGATCGATGTCGGGCGGAGTGGTGGCGAGTGCTTCCGCAATTACTTTGCTGATTTTGCCCAGGGATTTTTCGAACTCGGGGTATTTGGCTGCATCTTTTTGTGAGAAGGCAGAGATTGCCTGGGCTGATTTGTCGGCATCCAGATACAGCGAAAGTGCGCGACCGTCTGGAGAAAGCGCAGTGACGCAGGTCTCTGGGGTGATGAACCGCAGGCCATGTTTCTCCAATTGCATGTCGCGGACGATGTCGGGAAGGATCGGACCGGCGGTATGGGCCAGCGTGGAGCAGCGAAAGCCGGGATGAAATTCGTCGGTGATAGCTGCGCCGCCGACTTGAGGGCGGCGCTCGAGGACTAAGGGCTTGAACCCCGCCTTTGCCAGATAGAAGGCCGTCACGAGGCCGTTGTGGCCGCCGCCGATGATGAGGACGTCGCGTGCGCCTGTGGTCTGGGGCATAGTCAGGCGGCTCCTCCGAGGTCTTTCAGCATTTCGAGAGCAGCGAGGCGGCCGGGGGCGCCCATGATGCCGCCGCCGGGATGTGTCGCCGAGCCGCACATGTAGAGATTTTGAATTGGTGTGCGGAAGCGCGCGTATCCGGGTGCTGGACGCAAAAAGAAGAGCTGCTCCAGAGATAGTTCGCCCTGGAAGATGTTGCCTTCGCTCAGGCCCCACTCGCGTTCGAGATCGAGCGGAGTGATGACCTGGCGATGCAGGATGATGTCTTTGATGTTGGGCGCATATTCGGCGATGGTGTTGACGACGGTATCGCCGAAGGCTTCTTTCTGATCATCCCAGTTCAAGCCGGGGCGCAGCTTGTAAGGTGCGTACTGCACGAAGCAGGAGAGCACGTGCTTGCCCGGCGGGGCGACGGAAGGATCGGTGAGCGAAGGGATGACCATGTCGATGTAAGGCTTGCGCGAGAAGTTGCCGTACTTGGCATCATCGTAGGCGCGCTCCATGTATTCGACTGAAGGAGAGATCGAGATCGCGCCGCGCAGGTGCGCACCGGGACCGGGAATCGCTTTGAAGTTCGGTAGGGCATCGAGCGCCATGTTTACTTTGCCGGACGATCCGCGGTATTTGAAGCGGTTGATGTCTTCGAGAAAGTCGGCTGGTAGATGCTCGGCTTCAATGAACTTGTTGAAGGTGAGGCGGGGGTCGACGCTTGAGGAAATTGTATCGGCGTAGATTTCATCGCCGTTGGCGAGAACAATGCCTTTGGCTTTGCCGCCTTTGACAATGATTTTCGCGATGGTGGCCTGGGTGCGAATTTCGACGCCGGCTTCGCGGGCGGCGTCGGCGATTGCATTCGAGATTGCACCGGTGCCGCCGCGTGCGAATCCCCAGGCACGGAATGCGCCGTCGATTTCTCCCATGTAGTGATGGAGCAGAACGTAAGCGGTGCCGGGCGAGCGCACGCCCAGAAAAGTGCCGATGATACCGGAAGCCGACATTGTCGCCTTGAGGACGTCGGTCTCGAACCACTGATCGAGAAAATCGATGGCGCTCATGGTCATGAGCTGGACCTGGTTGTATTTGTCGTAGCTCGACATGCCCTGGAAGCGGCGGCCGATGAAGAGGAGTTTCATCAGTTCGCGCGGGTTGAGGGTGTTGGGGTCGGGTGGGACCATGCTGAGAATCGGCTTGACGAAGCGGCACATGGCTTGCATGGCTTTGCCGAATTCGTCGTAGGCTTCGGCGTCGACGCGGGAGTGGCGGGCGATCTCGCGGTGAGTCTTGCCGTGG
>Ga0209380_10001448_pt1 | contig 15950 bp, 16 predicted proteins | sample HubBroMetageWFT6_FD_188347 | JGI IMG/M metagenome (GOLD analysis project Ga0209380, IMG submission 188347) | Warmed and freeze-thawed soil microbial communities from the Hubbard Brook experimental Forest, New Hampshire - Hubbard Brook CCASE Soil... | ecosystem: Environmental > Terrestrial >...
GGGCTCGCCGGTGTGCCGCAGGATTTGGTCGACGCGGCGCGGATCGACGGCGCCGGCGCGTGGCGGCGGCTGCGCAGCATCATCCTGCCGCTCTTGGGCCCGACCTTCGGCTTTGTCGTGCCGATCTCGCTGTTGAACGCGCTGACCCAGGTCGATCATGTTGTGACGATGACGCGGGGCGGTCCATCCGACGCGACCAACCTGCTGCTCTATTACATCTACCAGCAGGCGGCGCAGAATTACGATACCGGGCTTGCCTCCTCGGCGACGGTGCTCAGCGTCGGCGCGCTGTTGGCGCTCTCCATCATCTCCTTCCGCACGCTCGAACGCGGCATCCATTATGAGAGCTGACGGGCGCCTCCTGGGGTTGATCATTGCCGGCGCGGCGGCGGTGCTGTGGGCGGTGCCGTTTTTGTGGATGGCGATTGCCTCGCTGCGCCCCGGCGTGCCCCCCGACATCGCATCTCTAACCCCGGCGGGGCCGTTCGCGCTCGCCAACTTCGCCGAGGCGTGGCGCAGCGGCGATTTCCCGCTCTGGTACCTCAACACGGTGTTGGTGTGCGGCGGTATCCTCGTCGTGCAGCTGGTGACGATAACCGCCGCCGGGTACGCCTTCGCCCGGCTCCGCTTTCCCGGCCGCGATCTATTGTTCGTGCTGTTTCTGCTGCAGCTGCTGCTGATACCGGCGCTGTTGATCGTGCCCAACCTCGCCACCCTCGTCACGCTGCACCTTTATGACACGCTGCCCGGCATCATGGCGCCCTACTGCGCCTCGGCCTTCGGCACCTTCCTGATGCGCCAGACTTTTCGCGCCATACCGCGGGATTACGAGGAGGCGGCGATGCTCGAAGGCGCCTCGATCCCGGTGCTGATCCGGCATGTGCTGGTGCCGCTCGCGCGGCCCGGGCTGATCGCCTTCGCGATCGTCTCGGTGACCGCGCATTGGAACGAGTTCTTGTGGCCGTTGATGGCGGTGTCGTCGCCCAAAAACCAGGTGCTGACCGTCGGCCTCGCCTCTTTCGCTTCCGGCGCCGAGGCCGGGTCGGCTTGGGGCATCGTCGCCGCTGGGACATTTCTCGTCGCCGGACCACTCCTGGTGTTGTTCCTGATCTTTCAGCGCCGGTTCGTTTCGTCGTTCATCTTCTCGGGCATCAAATAAGGGGGACCAGAATGGAGCCGATCACCCGACGCCGCGCCATCGGCGGTGCACTGGCAGTCCCGGCGGCCGCGGCATTGGCGCGCGCGGCGCAGGCTGCCGACCCGACCGAGATCGACCTGTTCTTCCCGGTGCCGGTGCAAGGGAAGCTCGCCGACGAGATGAAGAAGCTCGTCGACCGCTTCAACGGCGAGCACCCGGAGATCAAGGTGACGGCGGTCTACACCGGCAGCTATGACGACACCAATCTGAAGACCCGCGCCGCGATCAAGGCTGGCCGCCCGCCCGCCGCGGTGATCATGTCGGCCAATTTCGTGCGGGAATACGTGATCAATGGCGAGGTCGACCCGTTCGACCCGCTGATCGAGAAGGAGGGCAAGACGCCCGCCGCCTATATGGACACCTTCTGGGCGGCGCTGAAACCCAACGCGGTTGTCGACGGCAAGGTCTACGGTGTCCCGTACCAGAACTCGACGCCGTTGATGTACTACAGCGTCGCCGCGTTCACCGATGCCGGGCTAGACCCGGACAAGCCTCCGACAAATTGGGCGGAGTGGCTCGACGCCGCGAAAAAGCTGACCAAGCCGGGCGGCGAGCGCTGGGGCATCAATTTCCCCGGCACCTACGATTATTGCGGCTGGATCACCAGCGCGCTGGTCATGCAGAACGGCGGCCAGTACTACAACCACGATTACGGCGGCGAGGTTTACTACAACGCGCCAAGCAGCCTCGGGGCACTGACCCTACTCGATACCCTGGTCAACAAGGCCAAGGTCATGCCGCCCGGCGTTTCCGACGCCAATACCTGCACCAGCGCGTTCTTCGCCGGGCGGCTCGGCACGATGCTGTTGTCGACCGGCTCGCTGAGCTTTGTGCGCGAGAACATGAAGGCGCCGTATCGCGTCGCCTTCCTGCCGAAGAGCGTACGCAAGGCCGCCCCGATCGGTGGCGCCTCCTTGATCCTGCCAAAGGGCAACACGCCCGAGCGGCAGGCCGCCGCCTGGAGCTTGATCAACTGGCTGACCAGCCCAGAGATCGCCGGCCATTGGAGCCGCTTCACCGGCTATTTCGCGCCGCGCAAAGCCGCCTACGACCTGCCGGAGATGAAGCAATATCTGCAGGAGCACCCGGACGCGGAGGTCGCGCTCGACCAGCTCGCCTACGCGGTGCCGTGGTTCGATACCTACAACACGGTCGCCGTGCGCAAGGCGATGGAGGATCAGGTGCAGGCGATCCTGTCGGGCAAGACCAGCCCGGCGGATGCCGCGGCCGCGGCGCAGAAGAGCGCCGACGAGCTGTTGCGCCCCTATGTCGAGCAAACTGCGCTGAAACCGGTGTAAACCCGTCAGGTGTTTCCGCCGGGGCGGGTATCAAGGTGCGCGGGGTAGATCTCTTTGAGAAGGTTGTCGATCCAGTTCTCAGCGAGACCTGGAACCTCGGCGATGCGGGCACGCAGCTCGGTGCCGTCGATCTCGTACAGCACAGCGCCAAGCCGCTTCTCGCCCGGCATCGGCGGCTGAACCCCCAGCCCGCACAGAAAGGCTGACGACGGCCCCCAAACATAGCGGGTTCCGTCGAGAACGAAGTCGCGCGCCTTGTGCAGGTGCCCGCTGGCGACCAAGGCGACACCGTACCGCCGTACCAGCGCGAGCAAATCGCGCCGCGGCTCGGGCTTGACCGACCAGTAGCCGGTATCTTCCTCCTCCGGGCTTTCCAGAAACAGCGGCCGGTGCAGAAACCAGGCTACGCGGCGGTCACGCGCCTCCTGCATGACCGCTTCAAGCCAGCGCAGCTGAGCCTGCTCCTCGGGTTGGCCGCTGCCGATCAGCAACGCGTCGAGCCCAACGAGGCGCCAACCCTCGACATCCTCGACCCAGCGATCGGCGCCGAAATGGCGCTCCCAGCGGGCCAGCCGCTGCGCGTTGACCGGCTGATGCCGATGGTTGGAATCGCCGACATCGTGGTTGCCCGGCACCGCGCGGAGCCACACCCCTAGCCCCCGCATCAGCCCGGCGCAATACCGCAGATCATCCTCGCTATCGGCGCCATCGACGGTGACATCGCCAGTGTGGATGACCAGGTCGGGGCGCTCAGACGCAATCCACGCTGCGAGCGGCGCCCAATTGCCGGCGAATTGCGATTTCGCGGGGCTTAAATGAGTGTCCGAGATTTGAATGAGACGGATCATCGGGTACCGCCGAACCTCGCGAACATATTCGGTGCGTGTCGGATTCAATAGTAGCGCGGGATGGGACCATTGTGCGGGGTGGCGCGATCGCTCAGGTCGAGCATCACATCATCGATGTAACACCATCCCCAGCCTTCGGGCGGGTCATAACCCTCGATGATCGGATGGCGCGTGCTGTGGAAATGCTTCGTCGCGTGGCGGTTCGGCGAATCGTCGCAACAGCCGACATGGCCGCAGGTCCGACACAGGCGCAGATGCAGCCACGTCGAACCGATCTTCAGACACTCCTCGCAGCCGAGCGCGCTTGGCGTCACATCGCGAACGTCGTCGGCATGGGCGCATTCTCCTGACATCAGGATCCTCCAATAGGCGTGGCAAGCACGGTTTTGTCCCAGGACATTCGCTTGCCGATCGCGCGGTTCAGTCAGCGTTATCCGCAGGCATGCGCCGTTCGCGTGGGAGCACCAACTGGGTTTGTGTCGTCATCACCGCGAGCTTTCCGTCGGCGCGATAAATCGAGGTTTGCACGACCACGGTGCGCCGGCCCACATGGACAGGCACCGCGACGCCGGTAAGTTTCCCAGGCGTGCAGGCGCGCAGGATGTTGCTCTTCGATTCGATCGTCGTGGTCCGGAACTCCGGCGCGATATTGAGCCCCGCCACGCCGCCGCCGAGATCGTCGGCGAAAGCCAGCAGCGCGCCGCCATGCACGTTGCCGCTCCTGTTGAGGTGGCGGTGATCGACATCGAGCTCGCCGACCAGCTTGTCCTTCTCGGCACTGGTAATGCGGATGCCGAAATGCTCCGGCATGCCGGAAGGGCCCGGGGTCGACGTCATTGGTCCACCAATCGAGGACGACAATCCCGGGATTTTAGTCGCCGCCGATCGTCCTCGCTAGGCCGGCGCCGCGTTCTCGCGCCGCATCAGCGTGAACCCTCAGCGACGCTCTGACCGTCAGCGCCCGGCCAGCGTTGTGCCAGGATCGCCTCTTCGACGTCGCGCAGCCGGTCCTTGCCGAAGAAGATCTCGTCACCGACAAAGAAGGTCGGCGAGCCGAAGCTGCCGCGCTCGACCGAGCGCTCCGTGTTGGCGAGCAGACGCGCCTTTATCTCGGCGTCCTGCACCAGTTCGCGGAAGCGCGCGGCATCGAAGCCCGATTCGAGCAACGCGGCGTGCCACACCTCCGGGTCATCGAGTTTTTTGGGTTCCGACCACATGTGCCGGTAGGTCTCGTCGACATAGCGCTCGAAGACTCCGAACCGCTGTGCGGCGATGGCGCCGCGCATCAGGGTCAAAGTGTTGACCGGGAAGAACGGGTTGCGGCGGAAGCAGGTGATGCCGTGACGCGCGATGAAGCGCTCGGTCTCGAGGCGCTCGTATTCCGGCTTGTTTTTGATGCCGGCGAGGCTCTCCGCCGGCGAGCGGTTGCCGGTGAGCTTAAAAACGCCACCCAGCAACACCGGCACGTACTCGAATTTGGCGCCGGTGCGGCGCTCGATATCGGGGATCACCAGATGCGCCAGATAGGCGTTGGGGCTGCCGAAATCGAAGTGGAATTCCACCTTGGCCATGGCCTCACCATTTCTCCGCGAACGGCCGGATCTCGCGCTCAAACGACCAGGCGTCGCGCGGCTCCTGATAGATTTGCCAATACGCCTCGGCGACCGAGGCGGGCCGCATCAGCCGACCGGGATCGAGATTGGCGAGCGCAGCTTCACCCTCGCGCTCCTTGATGCGGCCGCGCACCCACTCGGTATCGACTCCGGCGTCGATCACCAGGTGAGCGACATGGATATTCTTCGGGCCGAGTTCGCGCGCGGCGCTCTCTGTGACCGCGCGCAAGCCGAACTTGGCGCTGGCGAACGCCGCATAGCCGATCCCGCCGCGCTGGCTGGCGGTGGCGCCGGTGAAAAAGATGTTGCCGCGGCCGCGCGGCAGCATCAGTCGAGCCGCTTCGCGAGCTGTCAGGAAACCAGCATAGCAAGCCAGCTCCCAGACCTTGCGGAACACCCGCTCGGTGGTCTCGATCAGTGGGAAATTGACGTTGGCGCCGATGTTGAAGATGCACACTTCGAGCGGCGCCGCCGCGTCGGCCTCTTGGAGGAAAGCGGTCAGATCCTCTTCTCTGCGAGCATCGAGCGAGCGGCCGACAATCCGGCCGCCCGCCGCCTCTATCTCGGCGACCAGCGGCGCCAGCTTGTCGCCGTGGCGCCGGCCGGCGAAGACGGTAAACCCTTCGGCAGCGAACTTTCTGGCGATGGCGGCGCCGATATAATCCCCGGCCCCGACTACCGCCGCCGTCGCATGTCTCGCTTCCACGACCGTTCTCCCGGTTGAAGTGGGGCCGCTCCCGTGGTCAACACTCATCGAACTGAGTGAGATGGAGGATCCAAAAGTCCGCGTTTGCCGCCGGCGATCCGATCCCTATAGGCCGGGATCGCCATCATCTCGTGCGGGAAGCCGAGCGGAATAGCGCTTACCTCGTCCAGACGTCCAATCTGATCGGCGCTCAGCGACACCGACAACGCGGCCAGACTGTCGTCGAGCTGCGTCCGGCTCTTCGGACCCAGTATTGGAAAGACGCCTTTTGAGAAGAGCCAAGCAATCGCGACGCGGCCCTGATTGGCGTCCGTTTCTGTCGCGATCGCATCGAGCGTATCGAGAATGGCGGCCTTTTGCTCGGTGTCTTCCGGATGGAAAAGCCGGCCGCCGAACTGAGTGTGCCGGCCGGTCTCGCCGCGCCGATACTTGCCGGTCAGCACGCCGCCGCCGAGCGGCGACCATGCCGTCGTGGCGAGTCCGCAAGCGGCCGCCATCGGCAGCAACTCCCGCTCCGGCGAGCGCTCGACCAGGCTGTATTCGATCTGCTGCGCGGCGATCGGGACCCAGCCGCGCAACTCGGCGAGGGTCGCCGCACCGGCGACGCGCCAGGCCGGAAAGTCGGACAGGCCGGCATAGAGAATCTTTCCGGCCCGCGCGAGGTCGTCGAGGCCGCGGGCGATCTCGTCGATAGGGGTATCGCCATCGGGCATATGAACCCAATAGAGATCGACGCGATCCGTCTGCAGCCGCTTCAGGCTTTCCTCGAGCGACCGGACCATCGCCTTGCGGCTGTTGCCGGTCACGGAGAGGCTGCCCTTCGGATCGGCACCTTGCGTGTATTTCGTACCAATGACGAGGTCGTCGCGGTTCGACTTAGTGAATTCACCCAGCAAGGTTTCCGACTCGCCGAACTGGTAGGAGTCGGCAGTGTCGATAAAATTCCCGCCGGCTTCGAGATAGCCATCGAGCATGCGTCGAGCTTCGTCCGGCTCGGCGCCATAACCCCATCGCGTCCCGAAGGCACCTGTGCCGAGAATCAACTCGGATACCCGCAGGCCGGTATGCTCGCCGAAGACCTTGTACCGCATCATATTCTCCCGGCTTCGTCGGCTCGAACAACCGACCCTTAGAACATCGTGTTGGCGTTAGCTGAGGTCTCCGGGATGGACTGGATCACGTCCCAGTGCTCGACGACCTTGCCGCCCTCCACGCGGAAGATGTCCACCACCGCCTCTCCGCGGGAATTATCGGACAGGCCGTGCCAGTGACTGTGGATGATGACGGAGTCGCCGTCAGCAAAGACACGCTTGATCTCGTAGCGAGCATCCGGATGGTTCGATGCGATCCAGGTAACGAACTTCCTCAAGCCTTCCATGCCGTCTTCGATCAGCGGATTGTGCTGGCGATAGGGAGAGCCAGCGTAAAGCCGGAAGGCATCTTCGACCGGGCCTTCGAACACAGCTTTGTAGAAAGCGACGGCGATGTCTTTGTTGGTCTCGGACATGGGCTTTCTCCTTGAGAGGGTCGGGGTCGGCGTCGGCCTCAGGGACCTAACTGATCCGCGGGAAACGCCAGTACGGAATTGCCAAGGCCGGCCCGCGGTCAGAAGGTCTCCACCCAGGGCCGCATTTCAACTTCCAGCGACCAGGCGCTGCGCGGCTGACGCAGGATTTCCAGATAGGTTTGGGCGATCGCGTCGGGATCGAGGGTGCTGTCCGGCCGGTTTTCCGGATCGGGCCGCCGTGCGCTGCGCACCCCGCCATCGATGACGAAATGGGCGACGTGAATACCCTTAGGTCCCAACTCGCGCGCCGTGCTTTGCGCCAGACCGCGCAAGGCGAACTTGCCCATCGCGAAAGCGGCGGAGAGCGGGTAGCCCTTGACGCTGGCGCTGGCGCCGGTCAGCAGGATCGCGCCATGTCCATTCGGAATCATACGCCGCGCCGCCTGCTGGACGACAAGAAACCCGCCAAAGGCCGATATCTCGACCGCCTTCTTCACCGCCTCCGGCTCGAGCTCGGCGATCGGGCCGTGCGCCCGCGCGCTGGCGTTGTAGAGCACGACGTCGGGCGACCCGAGCCGCGAATCCACCTCCTCGAACAGATGCGCCACCGCGGCCGGATCCACGGCATCGACCGCGAACCTTTCCGCGCCAGTCTTGCCGGCGAGCGCCGCCAACTTTTCGATATTGCGTGCGGCTAAACCGACCTTGAGGCCAGCCGCCGCCAGGCCACGGGCGACGGACGCGCTGATGCCCGAGCCGGCGCCGACGATCAGTGCCGTGCGATAGGGAAGCGTTGCCATGATCAACTCCTTTGGAGATGGGAAGGCCGATGGACGCTCTGATAGATCAGAGCATATACACCTATCCAGGATCAGTTAGAAGCATCCAGACGGTTTTCAAGATTAGGCATAACGGAGCGCGGCGTCAGTCGGTCTCGGCATGGGCAGGCGCGCGGGCGGAGCGGGGTGCCGTGCGCTCGCGCAACCATTGGAATACGACATAGAGCATCGGAATCACGAAAATCCCAAAAAACGCCGCAGCGATCATGCCACCAAACACCGGCGTCCCGACCGCGCGCCGACTGAGAGCGCCGGCGCCCGTAGCGATGACCAACGGCAGAAGGCCGAAGATGAAGGCGAAGCTGGTCATCATGACCGGCCGGAAGCGCAGTCGCGCACCTTCGATCGCCGACTCCAGGATCGTCTTGCCGTGGCGCCGCTGCTCGACGGCGAACTCGACGATCAGGATCCCGTTCTTGGCCGCGAGTGCGACCAGCACCACGAGGCCGATCTGGGCATAGACGTCGAAAGCGAGACCGGAGAGCGCCACGGCTCCGATCGCGCCGAGCATAGCGACGCTGACCGAGAGCAGGACCGGGATCGGAATGTTCCAGCTCTCGTAGAGTGCGACCAGGAACAGGTAGGCGAACAGCACCGCGAGGCCGAGCACGATCCCTGTTTTGCCGCTCGCCGCCTTTTCCTGAAACGCGGTGCCGGTCCATTCGAAGCCATAGCCGGCCGGCAGGCTTTCGGCCGAAAGCCGCTCCATCGCGGACAGTGCCTGCCCGGAGCTGAAGCCGGGTTTGGGCGCGCCATTGATGATCGCGCCGCGGAAGCCGTTATACCGGATCACCGCTTGCGGCCCCTGAACCAGCCGCGCCTGCGCCAGGGTGCGGATCGGCACCATCGCGCCGCCGCTGCCGCGCACATAGACGCGATAGATGTCCTCGACCGCGTCGCGGTTCTTCGCCTCCGCCTGGATATTCACCTGCCAGGTGCGGCCGAACAGGTTGAAGTCGTTGATGTAGAAGCCGCCGAGCGTCGACTGCAGGGCGTTGAAGATGTCGCTGACCTTGACGCCCAGCACCTGCACCTTGTCGCGGTCGATGTCGAGGTACACCTGCGGCGTATCGGCGGCGAACGTGCTGAAGACGCCGGCAAGCTCCGGCTGCTCATTGGCGGAAACCAGGAGGCCACGCATCACGGCCGCGAGCTCCTTCGGCGGTTGGCCCTGCAGCGCCTCCAGCGCGTACTGGAACCCGCCGGTATTGCCGAGGCCGAAGATCGGCGGCAGGTTGAACGGAAACACGATGGCACCCTGGATCGCCGCCAATTGCGGCCGTAGCCGCGCGATGACAGCATCGACAGTTTCCGATGCGGCCGTTCGCTCTTCGTAGGGCTTCATCTCAACCACGAAAAAGGCCTGATTGGACGAAGCCACATAGTCGATGAAATTGAGGCCGACCACCGACAGGACGCCCCGCACACCGGGCACCGGCCGAATGATGTTCTCGACCTTGGCGACCAAGTCTTCCGTCCGGTTGACCGAGGCGCCCTCGGGCAGCCGCATGGCGACAAAGAAAGCCCCCTGATCCTCGGACGGCAGGAAGCCCTGGGGAGTAATCCTCATCAGACCGACCGAAGCGATCGCAACAGCAACTACCGCCACTACCCCGAATACAGCGACGCGAACGAGACGGCGCACGAGGTACACATAGCCGTCGCGCACGCGATCGATCGCGCCCAGAACATATCGCATGGGACCGCGCGCTGCCGGCCCGCGCTTCAGCAGTACCGCGCACAGTGCCGGGCTCAACGTCAGGGCATTGACCGCCGAAATCAGCATCGAGGTCGACACCGCGACAGCGAACTGCCGGAAAAGCTGGCCGCTGATGCCGGGAATGAAGGCAACCGGCACGAACACCGACAAGAGCACGAACGTAATGGCAATGATCGGCCCGGTGATCTCCGCCATCGCCTTCTTGGCTGCCGCCGGAATCGACAGCTCAGGCTCTTCTTCAACGACGCGCTCGATGTTTTCGATGACAACGATCGCGTCGTCGACGACAATGCCAATGGCCAGCACGAGGGCCAGCAGCGACACCGTGTTTGCCGTATAGCCGATCACCAGCATGACCGCGAAAGTCCCGACGATCGACACTGGCACCGCGACAAGCGGAATTATTGTCGTGCGCAGTTTTCCGAGAAACAGAAACACGACGATCGCCACCAGCACGAACGCGATGACGAGGGTACGAACGACTTCTGCGACAGTCGTAGTGATAAACACGGTGTTATCGAAAAACACCTCGTAGCTGAGGTCGTCTGGGAAGCGCTGCTTCAGCTGGTCCATCACCTGTCGGACCTGCCGCGCCACATCGACCGCGTTGGCGCCCGGCGTCTGGTAGATGCCAATCGCCGCCAGCGGCGCGCCGTTAAACCGGCTGTGCCGTTCCTGGGTCTTCGCGCCAAGATCGGCACGCGCCACGTCCTTGACGCGCACCACCGATCCATCGGGATTGGCGCGCACGATGATGTTGCCGAACTCGTCGCTCCGGGTCAGCCGCCCCTCGGTCTTGATCGTCAGCTGCACCTGCTGCCGTTGCTCGGTCGGTGCTGCGCCGACCCGGCCGAGGGCCGCCTGGATGTTCTGGCTCTGCACCGCCGCGACCACATCCGCCGGCGTCAGGTTGTAGGCGGTCAGGCGGTCGGGATCGAGCCACAGCCGCAGCGAATAATCGAGCGGTCCGAACAGCGTGGCCTGGCCGACGCCGCGGATGCGCGACAGCGGATCGATGATGTTGATCGTCGCGTAGTTGTTCAGGTACAGCGCGTCGTAGGTGTTTTTAGGCGAGTAGATGTTGATGATCTGCAGCAGCGCCGGCGATTTCTTGCGGATGATAAGCCCTTGGCGCTGCACCTCGTCCGGCAGCAGCGGTATCGCCAGCTGGGCTCGGTTCTGCACGTTGACCGTATTGATGTCGGGATCGGTGCCGGCAGCGAATGTGACGGTCAATGAATAACTTCCATCGGCGCCGCTCGCCGATTGGTAGTAGAGAGCGTTGTCGACCCCGTTGACCTGCTGTTCTATCGGTTGCGCCACGGTCGTTTCCACCGTTTCAGCATCCGCCCCGGGATAGAGCGTCGTCAGTGAGACTTGCGGCGGCACGATGTCGGGATACTGCGCGACCGGGATCGCCCCGATGGCGAGAGCCCCGGCAAGCGTGATGACGATCGAGACGACAAACGCCAGTCGCGGCCGGTCGATGAAGATATCGGAGATCATCTCATCCGCCCGCAGCCTGCAGAGCTGTTTCCTGCACGATTTGGCCCGGCCGCACTTTCTGAACGCCGTCGATGATCACGTTTTCGCCTTCATGCAAACCCGAGGTGACGACCACGTCGGTATCGCGATTGCGCCCGGTCTGCACGCGGCGCTGTTCGACCTTGTGCTGATCGTCGACGACCAGGACGTAATAGCCGGACTGGTCGGTCTGCAGCGCTGCCTGCGGAATAACCAGCTGCGGCTTCTCCGTGCGCTCCCGGATCACCGCGGTCACGTACTGGCCGTCGACCAACTGCCGGTCGGGGTTTGGAATGATCGCGCGCATCATCAACGTGTCGGTTCGCTGATCGACCTGCGGGTCATTCAGGTTCCAGACGCCGCGCTGCGGATACTCGCGGCCATTCGAAAGCCGGACGCGGATCTCGATCTTGGCGAGGCCCCCACCCTCTTGGCGTCGCGCGTCGCGTATGATTTCCAGATCGCGCACGCTGATCGGAAACAGCACGTACATCGGGTCCTGGCTGACGATCGTCACCAGGACCCCGCTCGCCGGGTTCACCAAATTGCCGATCTGGTAGACGGTGCGGCCAATCTTGCCGTCGATCGGCGACCAGACATCCGTGTAGCCGAGATTCACGTCCGCTAGCGTCAGGGCCGCCCGTGTCTGCAGGACCTTGGCGTTGTCGCTGTCCAAAGTGGCCTTGTACTGGTCGACATCCGATTGCGGCGCCCAGCGATCGTGCGCGAGCTGGACTTTGCGATTGTATTGCAGCTGCGCGTTAACCACCTGCGCCTCGGCCGAGGCGAGGTTCGCCTTGGCTTGCTCGACCTGCGCCTGATACTGGATCTTCTCGATCTGGTAGAGGAGATCGCCCGTCTTGACCTCCTGCCCCTCGCGGAACAGCACCTTGTCGAGAAATCCTTCGATGCGGGCGCGTATGTCCACCTTGTAGATGGCCGTGACGTGCCCGACGAACTCGAAAGACTGGCTCACGCCTTTCGACGCCGCTGGCTGGACGCCGACCGCCGGTTTCGCCGGGGGCGCGGCGGCCTGCTTGTGCTCGTCGCATCCAGCCAGCGACACCACAACGAGGCAGACAGTCGCCAGCAGCCGCATCCGAAACCCGATTTCCTTCACCATGCTTACTGCGTTCCTGTCGGGGGCCGAGCGCGTGCTTCGTCGTCGTCGGCGCTCAAAGAAATTCGCGCGAATGGATTTCCGTAATCGCGGGCGGGCGAGCGTTTCTCGATCTGCTCGAACGGACTTCGAAGGCGGTAGTCCAAGAATACTTTCGGCCGCCAAACGCAATGTCCGGCCGGGTCACACTAAGGTTGCACGTCTGTCGGCTACCGCACCAATACCCAGTGTCCTTCGTATCGCGGGTGGTGGCCGACGTAGCGGTACTGCCATTCGTAATGCGGGGTTCTGTTCGTGGTGTCCGCGGCCCTGGCGCCCAGGGTCTGGAGAGCGCCCGGCCACGGGTTGCCGCCGAAGACGCTGGCTCCTGCGGTCGACGCCAGTGATAGGTTTGCCACGGCTGTCAAAGCCACGGCCACCGCAGCTAGCGATAGGGCCTTCATATGAGCTCTCCTAACCATGATCGGCGCTTCCTGCCAAGCTAACACGCGATATCTATTGGATTTGATGAGCGAGATGCGCCAGTACAAGCAAGAGTTTCTCATCGACGGGTTTAGAGATTCTCATGTCATATTGTCGGACGCTACATGGCGGCAATGTCAGGTCGGTGTTGCGACACGCACGATCAGCTTGCCGAAATTGCGCCCGTCGAGCATCCCGATGAATGCTTCCGGTGCGTTTTCCAGGCCGTCGATGATGTCCTCGCGGAAGCGAATGCTGCCATCGGCGATGCGGGCGCCCACTTCGCGCAGGAAATCGGCATAGTGCTGCGCGGCGAAATCGTAATTGATGAACCCGCGCACCGTCAGGCTCTTCGACAATACCTCGCGCATCGTCGCTGGCAGTCTATCGGTACCGTCGGCGCCGCTCGGGCCGTTATATTGCGCGATCAGGCCCGACACCGGCACGCGCGCATACTTGTTCAGCAATGGCAGCACCGCCTGCCAAACCGCGCCGCCGACATTTTCGAAATACACGTCGATTCCGTTCGGGCAAGCGGCCGCGAGCTGAGCCGGGAAATCGGCCGTCCGGTGGTCGACTGCAGCGTCGAAGCGCAGTTCGTCCTTCACGAAGGCGCATTTTTCCCCGCCGCCGGCAATGCCCACCGCCCTGGCGCCGGCGAGTTTGGCGAGCTGGCCGACCAGCGAGCCCACGGGTCCGCTCGCCGCCGCGACAACGACGGTTTCGCTTGGCTGGGGCTTGCCAATCACCCGCATACCCCCATAGGCGGTGAAGCCCGGCATGCCGAGCACCCCAAGCCCGGTGGTGACCGGTGCAACCGCCGGATCGAGCTTGCGCAGTTTTTGGCCATAAGCGCTTCGACCATCGGAGAGCGCGTGCGTGCGCCACCCGGTCGGCGCCAGGACGATGTCGCCTTCCGCGTAATCGGGGTGCTTCGAGGCGAGCACCTGAGCCACCGCTTCGCCGGTCATCACGTCGCCGAGCTGAACCGGCTTTGCGTAGGACTTCCGGTCGTCCATCCGGCCGCGCATGTAGGGATCGAGCGACAGGTACTGAACCCCAAGCAGAAGTTGCCCGGAAGCGGGCGTCGGGATCGCGGTTTCCTCGAGGCGGAGATCGGTCGGTTGCGGGCGGCCTTTTGGTCGGGCAGCGAGGACGATCTGGCGAGCGAGCGATTCCGTCATATCGATATCTCCTTCGGCCGACCGCATATGGGCGCATATGCACTTATGTCAATCCAAAAATATCCTCCCGCTCCCCAACAGGCTCCCCTCGGGTGCAGCGCTTATTACTGAATGTGAGTTGGTAGCCGACGGGGCTCCCCGAGACGGTCATTGCAGCGGGCGCGCCGCAACCGGGGATCGGGATTTAGCTGGGGAGTTGGGCGTCCGAGAACACCGGCGAATCTCGCCACGCGCCTCATCACCGTCGCGGCGATGTCCGCTACGTCAAGAAGGCGCCAACTGCTTCAAATGAAGTATAGCAGCGTTCGGTTCGGACGCCGAACACTGCTTGCCGCGGAGAAGCGGGACATGGCGTTCGGGTGAAGCTTGCTCCACCCGAACGCCATACCAGCTCAGGGACGTGTCGCGGTGCGTCTCCGCGGGGCGTGAGCCGCAGCGATCAGTAGCCGTAACCGTAGTAGGAATACGGGTAATAGCTGTAGGGGTAGTAGCCATAGTAGCCCGGGTAGCCACCCCACCCGCCGCCGTAAAACCCGCCGCCAAACCCGCCGCGGAAACCGCCACCGCGGAAACCGCCACCATGGAACCCGCCACCGTGGAAACCGCCACCGTGGAAACCGCCACCACCGTGGAAGCCACCGCCGCCCCCACCGCGGGCTTCGGCGGGTGTAGGCTGGGCGAACGCGAGGATGCCTACCAGAGCGGCGGCAACAATGCTCAAGCGGCTTACTATGCTGATTTTCTTCATGTCGGCCTATTCCTCGTAAATGCTCGCCGAATCGGCGCTCATACGAGATGTTGGGCGCGCACCGTGGCACGCCCTTGGCCGGAAGATGAAATCGAGTTTAGATTCCGACCAGCAGGTCGAATACAGCCGGGTACCGGCGCCCAAAGAGCTCGATGTGCCTACACGGGTTGAGCTCGACCGACCCCGAGCTGGTCGAAGACCGTAGCGGATCGTTGATCGCCGCCCCCGACGGCTCCCTCACGCCACAGCGTCACGCAGCAACCGGGGTGCGCGTCTTCGATCGCGAGCTGCAGCCCATGCAGCTTTGCGACGGCGGCTACCAGGCTAAGCCCGAGCCCACTGCCCGGCGTGTGCCGGCATTTTTCGACCCGGTGGAAGCGCCGCAGCACCGCATCTCGTTCCGGTCCGGGAATGCCGGGGCCCGTATCGGTCACTTCAATGCCGAGGCGATCGCTCGCATTCAAGATGCGCAGGGTGACCCGCCCACCCGGTGGGGTGAACTTGATCGCGTTGTCGACAAGGTTGCCGATTGCTTCGAACAGGAGGCTGGGATCGCCTGCAATCTCGGCTGCATGGGCACTGCCATCGGTCTCCCGCGAAAACGCAATGCCCTTGCCCTCGGCGACCGGCTCATAGAGCTCGGCCACATCGGCGGCCACGGTGTCGAGGTCGAGTCTCGCGAAACCGGCTTGGCGGGCGCCGGCCTCGACTTCAGCGATCCGAAGCAACGCGCCGAAGGTGACGAGAACGTCCTTGGTCTCGACGATCGCCTCGTCGATGGCGGCGGCATACTCCTCCACCGACCCCGCGCGGCGGTGCGCCCGCTCCAGCCCGGCGAGCAGCCGGGTCAGCGGTGTGCGCAAATCATGCGCTATATCGTCGGTGACCCCCTTCACCTCTTCCATCAGCCGCTGGATTTCGTCCAGCATTCGATTGACGACCTGGATCAAGCGGTTGAGGTCGCCGCCTCGCCCGCCGCTTGGCAGACGCCGGAGTGGATGCGGTCGATCTTTTGCCCCTGCTCTATTCGGCGCGAAATGACGAACGGGGTCCGGTCTACTGCCGAACAGATTCCCACTGGTCAAATCTTGGTTGTGTGATCGCAGCCAAAGCCATCGCCGACCACATTCGTTCCCTTTTGCCAGCAAATACCCCGGGCAAGTACCAGGTCTCGTGGAACGAA
>Ga0209380_10001450_pt1 | contig 15939 bp, 10 predicted proteins | sample HubBroMetageWFT6_FD_188347 | JGI IMG/M metagenome (GOLD analysis project Ga0209380, IMG submission 188347) | Warmed and freeze-thawed soil microbial communities from the Hubbard Brook experimental Forest, New Hampshire - Hubbard Brook CCASE Soil... | ecosystem: Environmental > Terrestrial >...
GGATTGTCGTTGGGTTGAGCATTCATTTCCGGTTGGGTTCCGGGGGGATTCTGCCCTGGGGGGGAATTGATGACCTGTGTTTGCCCAGGCTGGGGACTCAACGCGTCATCCCCATCAGTTGGCACCGGAGTCATGGGCATGAGGCCACCCTCGGCGCGAGTGCTCAGAATCACGCGATCCAGTTGCCGCGGATCCTTTTCCGAACTCAGAATCAGGAAATTGAACTTGGAACCATTCAGCAGCCGCGCCAGCACGTCCGCTGCGGGCGCGGGTGCAATGTCAGCGACGATTCTTTCCTGCTCTGCTCCGGCGGCGATGGAAACCTCGGCACCGGTGCGCTGCTGAACAGCATACAAGACCTCTGAAAGTGTGACCTTATTGGCTCTGATTCCTAGCAGTCCATCGTGAAAGATGACGTCGAGCACCCGCTCGGTACCTTCCACACTCACTGGTTCGGCTCGCCTGGTGTAATTGGCGACTACGAGTCCGGGACGCGTTGCTGGTTCAGGAGGAAAATTGTCGACCTCGGCGGAAGTATCGGGCACCCGACCGCCCATGACCTTGATGATGACTGTCCGCCCGTTGGGGAAGACTTGGTACGACTGAGCAGTTTTCAAATCCAGTACTACGCGCGTAACGGGGGGCTTCGATTGAAAACGACCGACACGAATGTCCTTCACCTCGCCCCGATCTACGGATTGACTGTGTAATTGATCGCTGGGAACAGAATTCGGAAAGTCGATCACCAAACGGTCGGGGCCGGTCAGGACTTGGGTCTGCGGGATGATCCGGTCGCTGGCTTCCACTTCAATCTCGACCGCGTCTTTGCTGCCGAGAACCTTAACCGTGCGAACCGACGTCTGCGCCAGCAAAGAAGATGCGGCCAACGGCGTCAGGAGTCCGGCCAGAAGTAGCCGACTCACAATGGTTCGCGAAAAAATGAGCATGAACACCTGCAGACTGGGACAATTTTTGGGATGGTTCTAAGCTCAATTGTAGCAGCGACCGAGGCGAGAAGGACTTACCTTGGTACTAGAACTATAGACGGTAACTAGCGCGTCATCGGCTTCAGAATTTGTCCCAGAATATCGGCCTGTTCCGAGACGCGTTCGAGGTGCGGGTTCTTCTCACCATCGTGATAGGCAACCGTAAAAGTCTTGAAGAACTGCGCGTTTTCCACGAGAAACTCGATCGGCTCGTTGTTCCCTTGCGCTGCTTTCAGCGCAGCACGCAGCACAGGGGGCGACCACTTCCGCCCGTTGACGGCAACTAATCTCATGCCTGGACCCATCCCCGACTGGTAGGCTGGCGAATCAACGATTACGTCGCGGACTTTGCCATCCGCACCGATGCTGAATCCGAGGGAGTAAGAAAAGTCTCCAGCCTTGGATAGTTTCTCCTCCGCCTTGGTAAACAGATTCGGCTTGTCATTGAACACAAGTTTCCATCCGCCATTCTCAATCCCCGCGAGCGGCGCATGAATACTGGTTGCTTCTACACGTTCGCGCAGCAAGCTGGCCCAGTCATAAGGCGCGATCTGGTTCAACGCGCGCACAACATCCGCGAATGTGTAAGGTACGACGCGCGGCGGACCGCTCTCACCCCCGTGAAAACTCCGGCAAAAATCGTTCAGGGAACGCGAGCTGTGAGTCCGCTGCCGGATGATCGAGTCCACTTCCAGCCAGATCAGTTCGCCCTCGGGATAGTAATCGAGCCCGCGCCGCCAGTTTTGCCACTGCGGTCCCACCATGCGCAGAGTTTGCACAGAGCGGGCGGTGTCTTCGAGAGGCCTCCAGTTTCGACCCGAACGATGGTCGAGCGATGCGGCCGTCCCGGCGAGCGCTTCGCGATACTGCTCGTCGGTCCACAATCCACTGCGCGCTGCGAGAACGTTACCGAGATACTCCGTGAGGCCTTCATATATCCAGAGCAAATCGCCGATCATCGGCTCCTGGTAGTTCTGGGTAGCCAATCCAGCTGGCCGTCGGTACTTCCCATTCCAAGAATGGACGAACTCGTGAGGAACCAGGCCGGCGTAGAGCATGTGCAGATCAGGATCGAGCAAAGCTCGCTCCGCGGCTACGCTGTCGTTAGATTCATGGTGCTCCAGACCGTGTCCGCCGACTTGATCGCTCAGGGTGAGAAGAAAATGATATTGGCGATAATGGCGCGCGCCAAACAGCGCTCCCGTTTCTGCAACGAGCTTCTGGTAGGCGGCAAGGTCCTCGGCAGTCATCGCCAGATCGGGCTCGGCGTCAGCAACCAGATCCATTACATGCGTTGGAGTCTCGTCCGGCTTTGTCAGTTCAACCTTCCCGTAGTGAACTCCCGCAATCAATGGCGAGTCGACTAGTGTGGTTAACGAAACGGGCGAGAATTCCACATGCTCTCCCGCGGTCCGCGCCACCGCCAAGGCCGTGCCGAATTTCCAACCGCTGGGAAGTGTGACCGAAGGAATGAAAATCACGTCGTCAGAACGTGCACCTTTGGGATAGAGGACGACCGCGTTCCAGTTCAAGTCGAGCAGATTATCGGAAGCTGCAGGACCGCTTCCGCCCGCGCTGTCCTGCGCTGTGAGCGCATCCAGAGACACGTTCAGCGTATCCACGCCCGCGGGAACGCTGACGTGAAACTCGTACATCTCCATTTCATCGCGTCGCCATGAGAGCTCGTGTCCGGCGGCTTTGATATGAATTCCCGTTAGGGCGGCGATCGGCCCGCTGGGACGGTGATTCCCGGGAATCCATTTCGGAAACACCAGCGACAAGTCCCCGCCGTGTGTAGGGATCTGCAGGTGGGCGTGGTAGATGTTTCGTGGAGCGTCGGTTAAATCAACATGCAGCCGGATGGCCTGAGCCGCGAGAATCGGTGCGAACGAGAATATTGAAAGCGATAGAGTCCAGCGACACCAGCGGCGCACCTCAGCACAAAGCACCGGAAACCTCCTGCGGTTCGCAAAGCCAGAAGGCTATCCAAAGAAGATGCCTCAGCGCAAGATGGGGGCGAGTGAAAACAGGACAGCGCGAATGGTGTCTAAGCTCGCGCGAACTTAGATCGAGTCTTGCAGTACATGGCAGCCAATCCAGAAGCAATCAGTAACCACGTCCCGGGCTCAGGAACTTCCCCGCCGATAACGCCGCATGGATTTTTCTTCCCTTTTTTCCCTCCTGCGACGACCTTCGTTGGTTTGTTTCCGATCCCGCAAACGCTGGTGGGGATCGGCGGCGGGTTGATCGGTACCCACACACCGTTTTCGAAGGGATCAACCAAGCTCAGGGGCAACTCCGGTCCCAATCCCGGTAACCCAGGGCGGTTGAGTGCGGACTCGAATGGGATCGGAAGAGTAGTGACCGCTGTGCCCATGGACGGTGCTAAAGGCTCTTCGAACTTTATTGCCGGAGGTTCCAATGAGGAGGTTGCCTGCTGCGGAACCTCTTCGACGCGATTGCCACAGCGAGAGCGCGCTGTGATCTTGCCGTCCGTGATCAAGGTCTCGCCCTTCTTTAGGCTCACTCGATGACGCGTCCAGTAAACCTTGTTCCCGATGCGATAAGAAATATATGCGGTGCGGGCTAGGACCAGACGCACGACGCGGGCGTGGTCGTAATCAAATCCCGCGTAATGAGACGCAACCACTGGATCGTGTTCCGCCGCCCATTTCAACTCGTGAACGTCTCTCACTCCTCCGGACACGACGGAATAGGGATACGCCGGACGGTTCTCGATTTGGCGCAAGGATTCCTGCTGAGTAAGGAACAGAGCACGATTGGCTTCGTTCCCACGGGAACCCGACTCCGAGGAATTGGATGAGCGGAACAGCGATGGACTCAAACGCTGAAGCGCAATGGAAGTTAACCCGCAAACCAAACCCGCGCAGAAAACCGCCAGAAGTACACGGCGGATTGCTCGATTGCGGCAATGGCGTCGGGTTGGCCTGCGCCTAAAAACTGTCCCAGCAGTCTCAGCTTCCGGTTGATTCGACAACTTTTACCTACCTTTACTAGCGATATAGCTAAGCTAGCTATCGGGGGAGGGCTGGAGACACGTTCCTGCACCAAGGATGCAGTTGTGGTGCCGTTTGTTTAGCGCTCAATCTTGCAGAAAACGAAGGAGATATGCCTTTAATTGGCAACATGCTAACAGACCGTGCAAGCATTTGCACAAAATATCTTCAGAAGTACTAAGGCTGACAATAGCCCCAAAAGGCTGCAAACCACCTAGCAAAATCGGGTGCAGCCCTGGATAACATCGGCCTGAAGAATCCTGCCTGCATCCAGCCTGACTGAGCATCCGAAGTGCTGAACCAGACGCCACTCGAATACAACCTTGGAAGCAGCGCGTCGGTCGTCCCTCCTAATACCTCTGTGTTGGCTTGAATCTATCTAGTTCTCTCTTCATGAAACGTTTGGTTGACAGTCTGCAAACCTGGGCACCGGAAGAGCGAGCTTCGCTTAAGAATCCTCAAGCGCAAAACGTGGCGTTGCTTATGTTCGCAAGTCTTCGGTCGATGGGGAAGGTGTAACGCGAGATTCCCGCTTCCCAGAGCGAACGGAATTTCTGATAAGGAATTCGAGATCTGCCGATAACAATTCATGACGGCGGGGCACGATGCGACCTAGCTCTCGAAGGCGAGATTGACATTACGAGTTCGGCGGACCTGAAGGAAAACATGCTACCGGTGATCGCTTCCCGGAAAGAATTGCAGATGGATTCAGAAGGTGCGACCGAATCTCGGCGTCACTGCGGTGCAGTCGCTGATCTGGCAGCCGCGAAGCCGAAAAAGCAGGCCCACAGTCTAGGGTTCTGAACGTTCCCCGGGGCTATTGGGTGCCTGGTACGCGAGATGGGCATTGAGAGTTTTCCGGTCCCGACCAATGTGGCGCCGCTGCGGACGAGCTCGCCCGCCGAGAGCGCGAATGATCGATAAATATAACCAGGCGTTTCAGGAAGATGTTCGCGAGATTCTCCTGGAACTGGAATCCGCCCGGCTCGAACTCAACGAGCGTCGCGATGACCCCAAACTTGTAGCTCTTATGGAACCAGTTCCAAAGATTCCAACTGGTTGAGCAGTTGCGCAGTGCCGACCGGTTTGAAAACGTAGGCATCACAGAGGGCCTTAAATGATCTCATTACGTTCTTCACGTCGTCGAGCGCCGTAATCACCATGATTCGAACTCCGGACGTGGAGACTCGACGTCGGTGGTTCTGGTCGTCTGGGACTTCCTCCCCAACCTTCTACGCCCCGGCGGCAACTAACTTTGCCAGAGGAATCTCGGGTTGCAAATCACCGTTGAGCCCTTCAGGAGTAGCTGGCAGTCCCGGCCGAGTGCCGGGATTCGTTCTTTGCGGGAGATAATTCGCACACAATGGCGGGGCAATTGGGGGCTCAATGGCAAGAAAATCGACGCAGCAGGAACCTCTACTAAACTCGGTGGCGCGCAAGTTGGGCCAAGCCGCCGGCACCCTGGCGAACATGGCTCACATTCTCACAAACGACTTGAGACCAAAAGAGTCCCAAGCTCCGCCGAAGCCTGGCTCCAGAAGGCCCCGGTCAGTCAAGAAAGCGACAATCATCGCTCGCCAAAGTCGGGCGACAAAGCAGCGCATTGCCAAACCGGCTAGTGAAAGACGAGTAGCCAGTTCGACGGCCGCTTCTCCTAGCAAAAGGTCAACTGCGAAAAGCGCTGCCCGCAAGAAACGTAGCGGGCCTGGCTAAGAAATCATCCACTAATTTACCAACATTTCACGGGTATTTCGGAGTCCAAGATTGATGTCGTCACCTGTCCTAACGAATGCCGCTTCGCCCCCGGAACTTCGAAACCCGGCGGTGCATCAATCATCGCCAAAATTCTCCCGCGGGAAGCGAGTCATCATCATCATTGCAGCCGTGGCGATCTGTGTCGCGACGGGTCTCGCCATCTTATGGAGCCGCGTTTGGCCCTTTACCGAGAAGGCGGTCGTGGAAGATCTGGCGGAAGCCAGCGACAGCACGGTGACGATCCGAGGTTCTCATCTTACTTATTTTCCTTCTCCGGGATGCATTCTCGAAGACGTTGAGTTTCACCATGGCCCCGACAAGTGGACTCTGATTACCATCGACAAGCTGACGATTGAGGGCAGCTATTCTGGCATTCTGACGAAACAAGTTCCGCGCATCAGAGCCGAAGGCGGTCATGTATTCATTCCGCCCTTTGGCAGCAACGTGACCTTTCAGACGCAGCACTCCAGCATTGTCGTCGACGAAATTGTGGCCAACGGAACGACCGTAGAGTTCTTCCAAGACGATCCGCGGAAACAACCACTGCGCTTCGATGTCCATGATGCGGACGTGCGCGATGTAAGGTGGGATCGACCTATGGATTATCAACTGAAGTTTCATAACCCCGAGCCTCCTGGGGAAATTTCTACCCGCGGCAAATTTGGAGTCTGGACAAGAGGCAAGCCGGGTGAAACTCCGATTTCTGGCGAATATACCTTTGAACACGCCGACCTTGGCGTTTACGGAGGCATCGCGGGAATACTGTCCTCCAAGGGAGAATACAGCGGAGCACTTAAGCACATCGACATTGCAGGCGTTACCGATGTTCCCGATTTCGAGGTGAAGATGGGCGGCCACAAGGTCAAACTCGAGACCCGGTACAACGCATTTGTAGACGCCATCCATGGCGATACGTTCTTGAAACGAATCGAAGGCCGTTTCGGTAGAACTAAACTGATCGTGGAAGGCAGTGTTGCAGGCACCAAGGGCAGCAAGGGAAAGTCTGCGCTCCTCGAACTAAATGCTCGGCAGGGACAAATCGAGGACATCCTGGGCTTATTTGTCAACAGCCGTCCGTCGCCCATGTCCGGAGCGATCGCACTCCGGGCCAAGGTCCAGATTCCCCCTGGAGAGGAATCTTTCCTGCAAAAGGTCAAGTTGCAAGGCACTTTTGGTATTGACGACGGTAGCTTCTCAAAACCGGAGACCCAAAAGAACGTGAACGAATTGAGCGCTGGCGCGAGAGGCGAAAAAATGGACGATGCCGAGACTGTTCTGACTGATCTGAAAGGACGAGTCTCGCTGGATGGCGGAATCGCCCAATTCTCCGATCTTTCATTCGGCATTCCTGGCGCGAAAGCGCGCATGTATGGAACCTACAATCTCATAAACGAAAAAATCGATCTGCACGGCCGAATGCGGGTGGACACCAAGATCTCAAAGACAACAACCGGTGTGAAATCGTTATTTCTGAAAGCTATCGACCCGATCTTCAAGAAAAAGAAAAAAGGCGAGGTGGTACCGATCCATATCACCGGAACCTATGGGCATCCTCAATTTGGCCTCGACCTCAGCCCGCAATCAGATCCGGCACACCAGGGCAAGTAGCTGCGTTTCTTGTAAACATTTCGCCGCCTTGCCACATCTAAGCGGTTAAAGCAATCCGTGTTACTGAAAGCCTAAACCCTTGTCCAGGCTCAAGACTGTTATCGCGTTTTTGTCTGTTTGTGGTTTCGCTTCAATTCTGTTCGGTTGTGGCGGAGGTGGTAAGGGAGTTGGCCCCCTTCCGGTTCAAACCCCCGTTTCGGCCAACCAACCCGCTTTCAGCCACCTCATTCTGGTGGTGGAGGAAAATCACAGCTACTCCGACGTAATCGGAAATTCCTCCATGCCTTATTTCAACAGTCTGGCTTCGAAATATGGACTCGCCACTCAATATTTTGCCGACGCGCATCCCTCGATTCCAAATTACCTGATGCTCACTACGGGCCTCATGGAAACTCTCGACGACAACTTCTCCGGCACCATCAACGATGACAACGTTGTTCGCGAGTTGGTGAAAGCCGGCAAGACCTGGAAGGCTTACGCTGAATCGCTCCCTTCCCCCGGTTATGTGGGTGCTGATTCTGGCGTCTACTTGCGTCGCCACAACCCGGTCACTTACCTATCGGACGTGCAGGACAGCCCCTCCCAGGCCGCCAAGGTTGTTCCCTTTACGCAGTTCGCAACCGATCTGGCGAATAATACTCTTCCTCAATATTCCTTCATCACACCCAACACCATGGACGACGCTCATGACGGCACACTCGCCCAGGCGGACTCTTGGCTGCAAGCTAACATCGGCCCTCTAATCTCCAATTCTGAGTTTCAGAGCAGCGGCCTGCTCATCATCACATTCGATGAAGGCGATCGGTCTGATATTAGCCATGGTGGCGGGCAAGTCGCTACCCTCATCATCAGTTCCGCAGCCAAGCGGGGCTTTCAATCCAAGGCGGTTTACCAGCATCAAAGCGTGCTGCGCCTCGTCCTCGCCGCTTCTGGAGTGAACAGCTTTCCCGGTTTAGCAGGAGTCGCGCCTGATATGACCGAGTTCTTCACGGGCCACTAGCCCGCATTTGCCGAAGTCCTTTTTGTCGTTCTGGCGGATATCCCCTTAATCACTACCCATAAACCGTTAGGAGAATCGAGGAAAGTTGATAAGTCCCTTATCAACCTACGCGATGCGGGGTATAGACAGGCTTACGCCTGGCTCGTAGGTTGAGGTATGGCTTCTTTGGACGCACGGCAAAAAATCTCGCCCGTCCGAATCCTGGTCGTCGACGATAGTCCTCTTATGCGCAGATGCCTGCGAAAAATGTTGGAACAACAAGGTTCATGGCAGGTCTGTTGTGAGGCGTCAAACGGTCGAGAAGCAATCGACAAAGTGCAGCAAACATCGCCAGACTTAGTCATCCTCGATTTTCAAATGCCCGAGATGAATGGTCTGGACGCTGCCAAGGAAATCACGCGACGCTCTCCGGAAGTTCCGATTCTTATGGTGACGTTGCATATGTCCCCTCAACTTGCCGACCAGGCCAGAAGAGCAGGAATACGCGGGGCTTGTGATAAAGGTAACATTGGCCGCGTGGTCGAAGGCGTAGAGACCTTGCTACACCGCGGCACTTATTATCGAAATTGACCCCGACTTCTCGATTTCAATTATCCTGCTGTTCCTATACGTAGGCATATTCTTTTTTCGAGCGAGATGGAGCCAGTATTACCTCTGCAATAGATAGTCTTTCCAATCTTGAGTCTCTCTCTACACGAGAGCGGGCCACCCGTGTGTATGGCCTGCTCCGCTCCATCCTGAATGTCCCCGCGGAATCGCGAACCGAAAATCTTTCGCAGATGACACTGGCCATCGAGCGCCATCCATGCCACGATTCAATTCGTTCGACCCTTCGCGACTTTTGGTCGCATCATTCTTACGTTCGGGTCATTTCGGAAGCCGGACTACCCGACGAAGCCTTCCTGGTTCGCGAGTTGCTTGCGAGGGCGGTTCGACATCTGCTGCCCGTCGACGAAGTGGAAGGCGACCTCTATGTGTTGATGGATTCCCTGAATTTGAAAGAATCCGATGCGCGCTGGGTGGCCTCGTTATCCGAGCCTTTGATTGCTTCCTGGGCGGAGACGTTTCGCCCGTCTACATTTTCAATTCTGGCGTCGTGCAAGATTCTTGCTCTGCGGGCTACCAACGTCGCACTCTCTCGCGACCTGATCGCATTCGCCGATGATGAGGACATTACCAAATCCCCCTTCTTTCATCTCCCCGGCATCGTAGAGCACGTCATTCGACATTCCGAAGACTTCCATCTTTGGGAACAGCAGCGCGCCGCCTGCGAAGATCAATTGCAAACTGTAAACCAATCGCTCGCCGATCGAGGATCTTCCGCGAATCTCATCTTTCGCGTGCGGCTGCTGCGATCTCTTCTTGGCCGGATTCAACAAGTGATCAGCCTTGAGCGCCCAGATTCGGACGCGCGTAAGCTGGCGGTCACCGTGGTGCACGGTTTTGCCTCGCAGCGCCGCATCAGGGGAGTGCTCAGTGCAAGCGCCCGTCGTCTGGCTCGTAGCGTCGTCGAGCGAACCGGCCGCGCTGGCAAACATTACATCGCAAAGGACACCCAACAATGGGGCGTGATGGGCCTCGGAGCCGTTCTTGCCGGCGTCATCACTTCTTTTACTGCGCTTTTTAAATACTCGCTTTCAGCGGTGATCCATGCTCCCATGCTTCTAGCCGTGGCCCATTCGCTGAACTATGTTGTGAGTTTCCTGCTCATGCAGGCCGGCGGATTCCTGCTCGCGTCCAAAATGCCAGCAGTGACCGCCGCCACCCTGGTCGATGCCATGGAGGATCCTGCCAAAGACCACATGGCGAGTCTTCAGGCGATCTCGAAAACGCAGTTTATCGTCACCATCAGCAATCTCATCGGCACCATCCCCGCCTCAATCGCCATTGACAGGCTTTACAACGCAGTCCGCGGACATCCATTCTTGCCGGAGCCGGCCGCAGAACACGGCATTCGCATGCTCTTTCCACAGGCGTCGCTGACCATCCTTTTTGCTATCACCACGGGAGTCTTTCTGTGGTTGTCTTCACTGGCAACCGGCTGGACGGCGAATTATCTCGCACTCCATAGGATGGGCTCAGCGATCTCCAACAGTCTCCGGATTCGTCACAAGCTAGGTCCAGCCCGGGCCGAAAAACTCGCCAACTGGGTAAAGCACCACGCCCCCGGATCGGTGGGATACATCATTTTGGGATTCTTGCTGGGCGCAGTGCCCATTATGTTCGAGCTCTTCGGAATACCTCTTGAAGTGCGTCACGTTACGTTAGCCGCGGCGAGTCTCGGCTATGCTCTCGATGCTTCCCTTCTCCACGGACAATTGCACTGGCAGGACGCTCTCCTTGCGTTTTCAGGGATTGCGCTCGTCGGCATTCTGAATATCGTTACGTCCTTCGTTCTGAGCTTTCTCCTGGCAATACGGGCGCGCAATATCGGAGAAGTGCAATCGCGGCGCTTCTTGCGCGAGGTGGGGCAGGAGTTGCTGGCTCACCCATTTTCTTTCCTGCTCCCCCGTGAATCGACTCGGCCCGAGTAGCCACACCTGCTTCTGGTCGTTCGATTTCCTCACTTCAACCGACTACTTCACCTCAAAGTCGTAGAAACCGGAGCCAATTCGCACTAGATACGCTCCATCTTCCAGCGGAGCGTCCACGGGACGTCCATGATTTGTCAGATGCGCTCCCTTGATTGCAGGGAGAAACACCTTTGCGGTAGTGTTGGCCGGGACGGTGACCTTCAGAGAAAACGGCCCTGTGGGGGTTCCCTTCCAATCGCTGATGATCTTTCCGTAGATCGAGTCATACTCGGCGCGTACCGACGTCAGGCTCGCATCCGGGTGGGGACGAATCACTATCTCCTTGAACCCTGGCGAATCGGGCGTGGTATCAATACCGGCGGCGTAACGATAAACCCATGCGATGACCGAACCGAACGCGTAGTGGTTGTAGGAGTTCATGGAAGGATCGCCAGTATCCCCATTCCAGCGCTCCCACCACGTGGTCGCGCCCTTCGACAGCATGTATCCCCAGGAGGGGTACGTGTCGTTCAACAACAACCGATAAGCGACATCCGTCCGGCCATGATCGCTAAGCGTGAACAGCAGGAACGGTGTCCCAAGGAATCCCGTTGAAAGATGCCAGCCCCGGGCTTCAATGTTTTTGACCAGCTTGTCGACTAACGCGGGCTCAAGCGCTGGAGGAGCCATCTTCGTATAGAGCGCGACGACGTATGAGGTTTGCGTTCCTGTCCCGACTTCTCCGCCCTCTTTGATGTACGCCTTCTGGAAGGCTGTGCGAATTTGCTGAACAAGGTCGTCGTAGCGTTTCGCGTCGGAGTCTTTGCCCACCGCGTGCGCCATCTGCGACATCATGTTCGCAATCAGAGCCCAGTATGCGGTCGCCAGCAGGTCCTTGTTCGTGTTCTCATCAGGAGCCAGCCAGTCCGCAAAGTTCGGCCCCACGCCGTTCTTACGCAGGAAGTCCGGATTCCGGCTCTGAATGAACTCCATCCAGCGCCGCATCGCGTCCCAATTTTGCTCGATGGCGGCTTTATCGCCGTACTGTATCCACGTCGTCCACGGAACGATCACTCCCGCGTCCCCCCAACCTGGAGCTCCGACGTTCCAGCCCGACAAATCCTCCGTCCCCTCGCCTTCTCCCGGCAGCGTGTCGGGCGAGACATTGGTGAACGCACCCTGGCGTGTCTGCGCATCGACAATGTCTTGAATGAATTTCCGTGAGAACGCCGCAATGTCGAAGTTATAGCTCCCGGTTCGCCAGAAGACGCCTGCATCTCCCATCCATCCCAGCCGCTCGTCGCGCTGCGGACAATCCGTCGGGATGCTCAGGAAGTTTCCACGTTGACCCCAGATGCCAATCGACCACATTCGATTGACCAGGTCGCTTGACGTATTCAGTCTGGCTTCCGGCTCTCCGCTCACACTGCTAACAACATCTCCCTGGATCGCATCGAGCGGCGGCGTTCCGGGATAGCCAGTCACTTCGACATATCGGAAACCATGAAACGTAAAATGCGGCGCAAAGGTCTCCTCCTCGCCCCCCTTGAGGATGTACACGTCCGTGGCATCCGCATTCCGAAGATTTGCGGTGTAGATTGTGCCATCCGGATTCAGGATCTCGGCGAATCGCAGTTTAACCTTTGTACCCGCTGCTCCCTTTACCTTCAGAGTGACCCACCCCACCATGTTCTGACCCATGTCAAAGATGTAGGTGTTGTTGAATTCGGGAGTCACCTGTTTCGGGTTTAACGTAGCGGTCACTCGCGCGGGGGCACTCATCTGGCTCGACATGGCAATCGCGGGCGCATCAGACACTGTCGCTGATTTCCACTTGGAGTCGTCAAAAGCGGGCCTCCCCTGCCCTTTCTGTTCAAGGCGGGCGTCGTACATCTCCCCGCCGTAAATATCGGACCAAACAATTGGCGATGCCGCCCCCTTCCACGACTCATCGGTTATGACTGTCTCATGACTGCCATCTGCGTATTCGAGTTCGAGTTGGGCCACAAAACGGTCCGGAGGGGAGAAGAAATGCATTCCTACCCACGTCAGACCGCTGCCATACCAGCCGTCACCGAGGAGAGCGCTAATTACATTTTTGCCGCCGACCAATGAGCCGGTCACATCGTAGACCTGATACAAAACTCGTTTGCGGTAGTCTGTGAAATCGGGTGTCAGAACATCCGCTCCAACCTGGCGGCCATTCAAGAACACGCGGTAGCTACCGAGAGCAGTGACATAAAGCCTTGCGTTTCGTACGGTCTTTGATAAAGCCAGCGCGCGTTGCAGGTAGGCCGCGGGCTGCGGCAGTTCTCCTGGATCTCCCAGTCGCTTGTCAGTCAAGTCGGCGACGACGTGGGCGGATTCCCAGCGATCTGTTTTTTCCTGAGTCGCTTTCCAATGCTCGTCGGTCGGAAAGCGCGTGGTCGAACCGTTGGAGCGAGTGATCCTTACCAAAGCTGCCAGTGCGGCGGTTGTGGGTTTGGCTTCCGAGGATTCGGTGTGGGGCGTTGAAACTGTCACTTCAATCGAGTTCTCACCCGCAACCAACTGCTCAGATATATCCCTTCGATCGAATGTGCTCCATCGACTCTTGGCATCAACCTCATGACCGTTCACCTTTGCGGCAAAGTCTCCCCGCGACGCCAGAAACAGAACCGCCTCTCGTGGTCTTTCAGAAAGATTGACTGTGACGCGAAATGTCGCCGCCGTATTAGGCATAACGGCTAGGGCATCCTGACCCGGTACCCAAATCCATCGAATGCCCTTGCGGTCGGCGGCATCCTCGGGGTTGTTCCAGCGAATCCACTTTGCCTTCCAGTCCTGAGGATGGAGCAGACCCATCTCCCACCATGTCGTTTCCGTCGATTCCGAGACTCGGCCACCCGAATCCCATACACGAACTTTCCAGAAATATCTCTTCCGCGATTCGAGTGCAGGGCCGTGGTATGCAATACCCACCGAATCTCCGGAATCGACTTTGCCGCTGTCCCAAACATCGGCTTGACTGGCTCGCAGTCTTTCGTCGCTGCTGGCAACCAGAATCTCGTAACCTGCCTGCATCCAATTGCGCTCGGGGCTGTCGCTCTGCCACGACAAGTGTGGGGCCGTGGCGTCGATGCCGAGAGGGTTTTCCAAATACTCGCAACGGAGATTCACGGGCGCCGCCGAAGCCGCCGACGCCAAGCTCAGAATTGCCAGAAATCGAATCCCGACGAATGCGCAAAATGAAAAAAGTCTGTGCAAACAAACCTCCCTTGCATGCGAAACTAGAACCCTTTGGAGAAGTTGGTGACGATGTGCAGGAAGGATTGTACGCTTCAAGTCCAAAAACAGGTCCCCTCGAAGGGCCTCACACTGATATTCGAACCAACTGAAGCCGGACTCTCTTATGCCGAAACCTAGTCTCAACCGCAAGACACTACTCTTTGCTCTCCTCGCCTGTATCGCACAGCTGCCTGGTGCCGCCCAGCAGAAAGATAACTTGGCCGCGCTGGAAAAGGCATTTGCGAACCCGCCGGACGACTGCCGAATCATGGTGCGCTGGTGGTGGTTTGGTCCCGCAGTCACGAAGCCCGAGTTGCAGCAAGAACTGGAACAAATGAAGGCCGAAGGCATTGGGGGAGTCGAGATCGCTACTCTCTATCCTCTTGCGCTCGATGACCCCAGGACCGGCTTCCATAATCAGTCATTTCTTTCCGACCAACATCTCGACGCGCTTCGCTTCGCTGCGACGACGGCCAGGAGACTTGGACTACGTGTTGACATCACATTGGGAAGCGGATGGCCATTTGGCGGGCCGCACATCCCGGTAACCCGGGCAGCGGGACAGTTGCGGGTGGAAGTGGTGCCGCTTCCCCAAGGGGCCGAATCCACGGCTGGGCCCTACATTGATACGGGGGAGCAACTCATTTCCTCTTTTCTAGCTCCAGTCAAAGATGGCCAGGTTTTATTGCGCGATGCTAAGCAGGTATCGACGATCGTCAACGGGCTCCTCCAGATACCGGCTCCACTCGAAGGCGTGAACGATGTGATTTTCTTTATATCGAGCCGCACCGGCATGACGGTGAAGCGCTCGGCAGTGGGAGCCGAGGGTTTCGTACTGGATCACTACGACCGCGCCGCGATTGAAACGCACCTCCACGCAGTCGGAGACCGATTGCTGGAGGCGTTCGGCAACGAGCCTCCTTATGCAGTCTTTAGCGACAGCTTGGAGGATGACGCTTCCGATTGGACTTCCGATTTGATGGAGCAGTTTCGCGCGCGACGAGGTTACGAGCTCATGCCCTACTTGCCGGCATTGATCGGCGATGCCGGGGCCCTGTCTTCCTCGGTTCGGCATGATTGGGGAAAAACCCTTACGGAATTGGCGAACGAGCGTTTCCTTGCTCCGCTGCACGATTGGGCAAAACAACATCACACCTTATTTCGCTCCCAAAGTTATGGGACTCCCCCTGTAACTCTGTCGAGCAGCCGCTACGCGGATCTCCCCGAAGGCGAAGGCAAGGCATCGCTGCTGATGTGGCGAGAATTCTCCGATCTCCGATGGGCCTCTTCGTCGGGGCACCTTTTTGGCAATCCCGTTATTTCATCGGAAACCTGGACGTGGTTGCACTCTCCGGCATTCCGCGCCACCCCTCTTGACCTGAAAGCTGAAGCCGACCTTCATTTCTTGCAAGGCATCAACCAGTTGGTCGGCCACGGCTGGCCATATTCACCGGAAGAAGCCGGGGAGCCGGGATGGCGAATGTACGCCGCGGCCGCGCTCAACTCTCACAACCCCTGGTCGTTTGTGATGCCCGATCTGACCCGCTACCTGCAACGGGTGAGTTTCGCTGTTCGACAGGGAAAACCCGCGAACGACGTAGCGTTGCTCCTCCCGAATGATGATGTGTGGTCAACGTTCGCCGCGAAAAGCAAATCCGTCGGTCTAGGGATCCTCCAAACCGGCCTCAACACCACAGAGCCGACTTTCAGCATCGACGAATCTCTGCAAGGTTCGTTGGTGAGCAAGGTAGTTCCGCAAATTCTCGATTCTGGGTTCAACCTGGACTTCATCG
>Ga0209380_10001451_pt1 | contig 15937 bp, 14 predicted proteins | sample HubBroMetageWFT6_FD_188347 | JGI IMG/M metagenome (GOLD analysis project Ga0209380, IMG submission 188347) | Warmed and freeze-thawed soil microbial communities from the Hubbard Brook experimental Forest, New Hampshire - Hubbard Brook CCASE Soil... | ecosystem: Environmental > Terrestrial >...
CCGGACTCTTCCGGAACAAGGATATACATCTGTGTTAATGATTCGACTGTCGCGCATGGGTGCGCGCAAGCAACCGCATTACCGCATTGTGGTCATTGAAAAGGCGCGCGCGCGCAACGGCCGGCCCGTGGAAGTTGTGGGGACGTATAACCCTCGAACCAACCCTGCCAGCGTGGACTTCAAGCGCGACCGCGTGGATTATTGGGTCTCGAAGGGCGCGCAAATGTCAGAGCGGGTGGGCAAGCTCTACTCCAAGCCGCCGGTCGCCCCGGCAGTTCCTGCGGCATAAGCAGACCTCATGACTGAACCTACTGGAGATGTGCGCGCTCTCATCGAGCAGATTGCGAAGTGGATCGTCGACGCTCCCGATCAGGTCTTCGTCGACCATCTCGATGACGATGTGATCGAACTGGAAGTCGCCGAAGGTGACGTGGGTAAAATCATTGGCCGGCAAGGGCGAAATGTTCGCGCCCTGCGCACTCTACTGAGCGCTGCGGGCGTGCGCGCGCGCAAGCGCTACACGCTGGAAGTCATTGACTAGATGATCAGGACTAGACGATCAAGACTAGACTTGGTCCAAAAGTGTTTGAACGGGCGCGGCTTCAGTCGCGCCGCTAGCGGCCAAAGAATATGGGCTTCCAGTGGCCAGTGATCAGTGACCAGTCATCGCGCCGGCTCAAATTTTGCTGGCCCCTGATCACTAGCCACTGACCACTGGTTCGCAGCCCCTGAGGAACAGGGTAGGGAACCGGACCATTCGCGATCCTGAAACAAGTAGTGAGTTCATTACGCTGGCCCGCGTGGTGAAAACGCAGGGCCGTCGTGGCGAAGTCGCGGCCGAGATTCTCAGCAACGTGCCTGATCGATTCACCGCGGGCATGAAGTTGCTGGCGCTGCCGCGGGAGTCGGGCACGGGCAGGCGCGAACTGGAAGTGGAAGAGCTCTGGCCCCACAAAGGGCTGCTGGTGCTGAAGTTCGCGGGGGTGGATTCGATCTCCGAAGCCGAAACGCTGGTGGGATGCGAATTACAGGTGCCGCGTAGCCAGCGTTCAAATCTGCAGACCGGCTGGAATTACGTCAGCGATCTGGTGGGTTGTGCGGTGCTCGACCAGGGCCGCGAGATCGGGCGCATTGAAGATGTTCAGTTTGGGGCAGGCGAAGCGCCGCTGTTGATCGTGCGCGATGCTGCTGGCAGGTTGCTGGAGATCCCTTTCGCCGAGGCGTATCTCGACCGTGTGGATGTGGAGCGCAAGCAGGTCCACATGAAGTTGCCCGAGGGCTTGCTGGAAGTGAACGCACCGCTTTCAGCGGAAGAGAAGCGGGAACAGGGGCAGGGAGCTAGAAAAAAGTCTTAACCACAGAGGTCACCGAGGATCACGGGGTAAACGTCTGTGTAACTCTGTGTCCTCCGTGGTGAAGGTTTTGATCCGTGATGAAGGCCGATATAGTAACGATCTTTCCGGACTTCTTTCGCGGACCGTTGGAATACGGCATCACCCGCCGGGCTCAGGAAATGGGGCTGGCGGAAATCAAGGTCCACGATCTGCGGGAGTTTACCCACGATCGTCACCGCACCGTGGACGACCGGCCTTTTGGCGGCGGCGAAGGCATGGTGCTGAAGCCGGAACCGCTGTTTGAGTGTTTGGAGGCGATGCACCTTGCGCCGCGCGAAGATCGTATCGCGGGGCAGGTGAAGCAGTCGGTGGTTTTGCTCTCGGCGCAGGGGCAAAGGCTTACGCAGAAAGTTGCGGCAGAGTTGGCCGTGCTCGACCGCATCGTTCTGGTCTGCGGGCGGTATGAGGGAGTGGATGAGCGCGTAGCGGATTTTCTTGCCGATCGCGAGCTTTCCATCGGCGACTATGTTCTGAGCGGCGGCGAACTGGGCGCGGCCGTGATTGTGGAAGCTGTGATGCGCTTGCTTCCCGGCGCGGTGGGCAATGAGGCGTCAACCCAGCAGGAGTCATTCACCGTTGACTCGAAAGTGAAAGGCGCGAACGGTGCGGATTCGACCTGCGGGTCGAACGGATTGCTGGATTATCCGCACTACACGCGGCCAGCAGAATTTCGCGGGATCGCGGTGCCGGAAGCGCTGATGTCTGGCAACCACGAAGAGATTCGCAAGTGGCGCCGTCAGCGGGCGCTGGAAAAAACCTGGCGCAACCGTCCCGACTTGCTCGAGGGCGCGGCGTTAAGCGAGGAAGATAGAAAGTTTCTGATTGGGATTAGGAGAGATGGGACTAGGTGAGTCGATCTCTGCGAATCAGTACAAGGTCGTTCACTGTGACAGACACGGTGACAGGCGAGAGGCTTTCGTTTGTGATCACCTGTTGCGCGGAACACGGCAAGGATTTTTCTCTGGCGAAGATGCGGGGAATCCGCATCCCGATGCTTGGTGCTCCAAGTGTGAACAGACTCGGTTGACGTATGCAGGTGTCGACGGCGAGTGGAATGAGAAGAGTGAAGCACTGCTCAAGGTCAGGCTCGTGTGCGGAGACTGCTACGAGGAAATCAGAGCAAGAAACGTTTAGACACAGTGCAGTAGTTAGCGGCTAATCAGAATTCAGAAGGACTAACCATCATGTCGAACTTAATCATCGAAAAGCTACTAGCGAAGACCCAACGCACCGACATTCCCGCGTTTCACCCGGGAGACACCGTCCGCGTTCACGTGAAGATCAAAGAAGGCGACAAGGAGCGCTTGCAGGCGTTTGAAGGCGTCGTAATCAAGCGCGACAACGGTCCGCAGGCCAGCTTCACCGTGCGCAAGATCAGCTTCGGACAAGGCGTCGAGCGCATTTTCCCCGTCCACTCCAAAGTGATCGACAAGATCGATCTGCTGCGCTCCTCCAAGGTCCGTCGCGCCAGGCTCTATTATCTGCGCGGCCTCAAGGGCAAAGCGGCGCGCCTGCGCGACGTCGAAAGATCGAGCTGAGCCTGGCTGAAGAGCCGAGCTGAAGACTGTCGGCGATCTCTATCCCACGACCGCTGCCATCGACTCCATGACGACTTCAAGGTCGGCAAAGTCCTCGGTTGGAGGTTTTCTCAACCGATTGAGCACGTAGTCGAGCAGGGGACGATCGCCTTGCCGTATCTCGTGAAACTCCACGCCCATGGCGCGGTTCTGCGCGGTATATCTCACGCGCCCGCGCAGCGCGACGCTGACGTCGCACATGTTCAAGCCCAGCTTTATTCCAGTGCCTGGCGTTAGAAGATCCCCGGAGCTGACCAGGCAGCCGTATTCGGAAATCTGTTCCAGGCGGCCGTCGAAGCGAGATCGTCCGCCGATCTCCGCCAGATCTGCATTTCCATCGACCCGGTAGCGCGGGCGGCGGCGCTGATTTTGCTGGCCCCGCGGGAAAGCATTCATTGCGGGCTGTCGGTTTGGACCGGTAGAGATTACTGGCAGGTATTGCTCTTCCATTTGCCGCAGTTCGTCTTCCCAGGGAAGTCTGGTACCCTCAACGCACTCCACCGTGAATTGGCCGCGCAGCGCGGAATTGGGATCCGCTGTCCAGACTACCTGACAGACAGACTTGTAACGGCCGCGCTCGACCGCGATCAGGTCTCCTACTTTGACGTCGCGGCAGCTGAGCAGGCGCGCTCCGCGGGGATGGATGTCATAAGTACAAGCGAGCTCCATCCCGCTTCGTTCGCCGTTCTGCATGTGAGTCAGCCGAACTGGAAGCGCCAGATGGATCAGCTTCTCGACCCGAGCGCCTTCCGGTGACGCGGCGTTTCCTGGCGAAGGCTCTGGCGGCCGCTGGATTAGTTCGTCGCTCACAATTCGTTCCTCGCGAACGGGGGACTTGCGTCAACATAGCAGTACATGTACCAACGGACAATGTACGTCCGTAATCGAAGTAATGGTTACTGCGTGGTATTACCTCGAGGCGGCAGCGCGTTTCTTGAGGGAGTTTTGCACTTGCATGCACATGCGGCGGCAAGTGATGATGGCACTCTCGTTCCCCATGTCGAGCCCAGCGAAGGTTTCGCCCGAGTTCACGCTTTCTCCGGCAGCGGCGAAGCTGCGTCTGCTGAAAAAGCTGCGCTGCACGCTGCGTTATGAAAAAAATGCATGGGCGGCCGGGGCGGCGATGGTGGCCGGGGTGGACGAGGTGGGGCGCGGATCGCTGTTCGGGCCGGTGGTGGCGGCGGCCGTGATCCTCGAACGCGGCTATCGCATTCGCGGGCTGCGTGATTCCAAACTGCTGTTGCCGGAACGCCGAGAAGTGCTGGCGCCGCGGATTCGGGAACATGCCGTGGCCTGGGCGGTGGCGGCGGTGGATGCGGCGCGCATCGACCAGATCAACATCTACCAGGCGTCGCGAGTTGCCATGCGCGAGGCGGTGTTGCGTTTGCAACCTGCCGCGGACCATCTGCTGGTGGATGCTGTGTGCCTCGATTGTGAACTGCCGCAGAAGGCCATCATTCACGGGGACGCGCTTTCCGCGTCGATTGCGGCGGCTTCGATTCTCGCGAAAGTCGAGCGTGACCGCATGATGTGCGAGTGGGATGCGGTCTTTCCCGAGTATGGCTTGGCTTCGCACAAGGGCTACAGTACGCCGCAGCATCTGGCAGCATTGCAACAGTACGGACCGACGCCGCAGCATCGGCAGTCGTTCGCTCCGGTGTGGGGTAGTCCGGTGGAGCAAGTGGTCTTTGAATTCGACTGAAGTTCTCTCGAGTCTGCTGTTCATTGGGTATACCCCCCTCCCCCTGACCTATTGGAATCATCGCGGTAGCGGGAAAATATGAAAAAATCTATTGCAATCAGGCGATTGCGGGCAAAATATTGCTTTTTAAGGACTTAAAGGTGACTTGGTGTCCTAATTTCGCCGAGCTAGAACCTTTAACCGCGAAGTGCGCAAAGGATTCGCGAAGGTCGCGAAGAAGGGCAAAATCGAAATCAGGACACTGCTGGGGTGATTTCGCCTTGACACCTGCTTCCTCTCGATTAATCTTTTCCCATGAATCCAACTCTTAAAGCGGTGCTTACCGCTGCGTTCTGGTTTGTGCTGGGTCATATCAGCTGCGCTGTCATGCATCACTGGCATCACATGGGGATGCATCCTCCGTCTTGATGATCGACTGACGGGGCTGTGGATGACAAGGTTGGATGTCACACGACAAGGCGGCGCTGGGGTAGATGGCCGAGGCGGCAGTCGTGGCGCTGGATGAAGCGGATTCCTTGCTCACTCTCGCCGGCTTCACCGGCTGCGAGTGGCTCGGAATGACAAGGGCACGGGGGTGCTTCATTGGAATGCCGAAGTGCGGCTTCTGCACCGGCGTGCATTACCGGCCGACATTTCGGCGGACGCAGAGACGTTGCAAGCAACGTCTCTACGACGGGCTCGGACTAGTTGGGACGGGCTACTTTCCCTTTTCGCTGATTTCGCCGTTCAGAGTGGAGTTGAGTTGATTTACTAGTTTTGTGTTGTTGGCCAGGGCCTGGCGCAGAATTTCTGCTTGCTGTTGGGCTGTTGTCCAATCCTGTTTTTCGACTGCTTCGGTTAGGCCGGGCAGCTCCAGGTGGGCATAGGTGAAGCGAGCGCCGTAGAGAATGTGTTTGAACCAGGGCCTGCCGGGGATTCCGTCGGGGTTGAGCCAGTTGCGTTCCACCTGCATGGCGCCGTGATTGATGATTGCGGCTAGTTTGGGATCGATTGCGCCGGCGGCCAGGGCTCGGCTTGCGGATTCGTCGAGGCGCTGGCCCGCGGCTTCGAAGTCGTCGATGGCATCCAGGATTGGCTTCAGGTCCAGTGGTGGCGACAGCCGGGCTTCGCCCGGCTGGACAGCCGAGGGCGGCTGTCCCCACATGGCTTTATCTTGTCCCGACATTTGCTTTCCTTTTTCTAGTTCGTTTACGAACTGGCGGATGTTGGTGGCGTAGCTGGCGAAGTCGAAGGGGAGCAGGTCGGCGTTGGCGAGGCGGAGGGCGAGCACTCCCCACAACTGTGACATCAGCGTGTGATAGCGGTAGCCGGGATCGCCGAAGTGGTTCATCCAGAAAAAGTCGTCGTAGGCGGAGTGATAGACGCCGTAGGGCCCGTCGAACTGCAGGCCGAGGACGGGCATGCCTACGAAGTTGAGGAAGACGGTGTGGTCGGAGCCGCTGCCGATGCGGGTGTCGGCCAGATTTGAATCGGTGACTTCTTGCGTTAGTTTAGCCTCGCGGCGTTCACGGGTGGATGATTCCTTCCACGCTTCATACAGCGTCTTGCCTGAAGGATCCTTCACAGTGTGAGCGGTTTCGACCAGCATGGGGGCGAGCGATGCGACGGCCTGGCCGTGGAAATTTGGGCCTGAGGTGGCCTCATCGACGTTGATGTAGGCTACCGCTTTTTGGCGCAGTTCGTCGACGAACTGCTCGCCCCACTCGGTGGAACCGGTGAGGCCGACTTCTTCTCCGTCCCAACTGCAGACTACCAGCGTGCGCCGGGGACGGATGCCTTGCTTTGCCATCTTTCCCAGGGCGCGGGTCAGTTCCATCATCGAGGCAGTGCCGCTGCTGGGGTCGACGCCGCCGAAGACCCAGGCATCGCGGTGATTGCCGAGCACGATCCATTCGTCGGGCAAGTCGGCGCCGCGAATGCGGCCTTCGACCACATAGTAAGGCTGCGTGGAATTGTCCATTTCAATCTTGACGTGGACGCGCACGCGATTGCCGCCGAGGTGATATTTGAGGGGCAATCCACCTTGCCAGTCGTCAGGGGCAATGGGGCCATCCATCTGGGCGAGCAGCGGCTTGGCGTCGTGCCAGGAAAGCGGAAGGGCCATGATCTTCGGGATCGAAACTGCTTCCTCGACCGGGATACGTTTGGCGCCGGGAACCGAGGCCCATCCTGGAGTGAGCGGATCTCCCGGGACCATGAAATCGTAAGTGATGGCTCCGCGCTGGATGTGATATTCCGGGCCCCACGGGCCGTTCGGGTCGACTTTGCCTTTCTTGAATCCGTCTTCGGCGGGATCGCTGTAGATAAGAAGCGCGGCCGCGCCTTCGCGCTGGGCGGTGAGCGCTTTAAATCCGCGATAGCTGTAGGGGTTTGAATAACGTACCAGCACGACTTTGCCTTTGACGTCGATGCCTTGCTTGCGGAGATAGTCGTAGTCTTCGGGATTGCCACTGTGGGCGTAGACGAGCGGGGCCGTGACCTCGCCGGAGGCGGACATGCCGCTCCAGGCTGAACTTATGCTCTTGTTCTTCATGTCAGGATCGCCGGGGATGGGCAGTTCGCGCAGGCCCGCGCGGTAATGTACAGGCCCGGTCATTTCCAGCAGGGTGGACTTGGGATTGCTGCCGTAGACGTCGTAGCGGCGGATGATGACGTCTTCGAGGCCTTCGTTTCGCCACTCGTCGGCGATGTAGCGGGCCAGTTCATTGTTGCGTGCGGAGCCGGCGACGTGGGGCTCGGCGGTGAAAATTTTGTGCTGGCGGCGCTCTTCGTCGGGGGAGGGAATGGCTTTGAACTTGTTTTCGATCTCCGCCTCGTGGGCGGCGGTTGGGGGAGTGAAGCCCAGGATAGAGGTTTGGGCTTGGGATGACAGCGGTGAGTGAAGTGCTAGCGCCAGATAACAGAGGGCGCTGGTGGAAAGCTGCATGGGCCGGCGCAAGCTCATGATCGGCATCTCCTGGCAAAATGCGTATAAGGAAGCGAGCCAAACGCGCCCTTCGGTCGCTGTCGCTCTGTCAGGGCAGGCTCCGTGGAGGCGCGCGGCTCGCCCGGGTCCTTCGCTGTGCAAAAAGCGCTTGCTCAGGATGACAAATACATTCGACTACTTCGGTTTGTAGATCTCAGACAGCAAGTCCGGCTTCGATTCGTCCCGTACCAGGTGAGGATAGCGTTCGCCACCGTGGTAATCGAGCTGGTAGGTCTTGTAGTAATCCGTGTTCTCGATCAGAAGTTCGAGGGGAGCGGTGCCGGTCTTGCCGGCTTTGAGGGCGTCCCGCAGGACTTCGGGGGAGTATTTGTGGCCGTTCACTGCGACCAACATCATGCCGGGGCCGATTCCAGCCAAGGCGGCGGGCATGCCCTCGATGGTGTCAATGATCGTGCCGTCTTCGCGCAGGTCGATCCCAACCGAATACTTCACGTCAACAAAATGCGAGCTGCACCCGCCGCCGCACGTCATTCCGGAGGGAGATTCGTCGTATGCGAGTTTCCATCCGCTGCCTTCGACGCCGCCGAGCGGCGCGCCGGGGCCATGATTGGTCAGGCGCTCGGTCCAGAAGGCGCGCCAGTCGTAGGGCACGATCTGATTCAGCGCATTGACGACATCATCAAAGGTGTAGGTCTTCACCATTGGCCCAGTGCTCGGAGCGCCGTGGAAGAGCTGGCAGAAATCGTCCAATGTTTTCTTGCCTTTGCTCTGCTGGCGGATGATGACGTCGGCCCACAGCCAGGTCAGAGTGCCTTCATCATAGAAATCAGTTGAGCGACGCCAGGATTCCCAGGCATGGGGAGAGAAATAAAGGTCCGGGGCGGCATCGGCGGTGTCCTGCAGGTTGCGCCATTCGCGGCCCGGAGTGTGGTCGAGAGCGGCGGCGGTTACGCCAAGATCGTCCCGCGCTTCCTCGGGAGTGAGCAATCCGCTGCGAGCGGTCAGGACGGTGCCCAGATAATTCGTCAGGCCTTCGTAGACCCACAAGAGATCGTCTTGCATGGGCTGCTGATAGTCGGGCGTGGCGAGATCCGCGGGACGCCGGTATTTTCCGTTCCACGAATGCACGTACTCGTGGGGGAGCAGGCTGGCTTCACTCTTGCGGAGGCCGTCGTCTACCAGACCGCGCTCGTCGACCCGGCTGTCGTCGGATTCGTGGTGCTCGAGTCCGAAGTGAGCTACGTGGTCGCTCAGGCTGTAAAGGAAATGGTAATCGCGATAGTGATGCGCGCCGAAAAGCTTGTTGGCCTGTTCAACGAGATTCTTGTAGTGGTCCCAGACCTCCGGCGGAGGGGCGAGCGCAGCGGCGCTGTCGGCGGCGATGTCCATTTCGACCAGGGGGTCGTCGGCCAGCTTCACGACTTTGAGGAACTCTCCGGTGATTACTGGAGAATCGACCAGGGTGGTGAGGGAAACTGGTTGAAATATGATTTGCGTGTCGCCGTTCTGGCCGGTGAGCGACGTGGATGCGATCGGCAAAGGCGTGCCGTATTTCCAACCGGCGGGGAGTTTCAAGGTGGCTACGTAGAGGATGTCGTCTGACTTCCAGCCCTTGGGATAGAGCAGCACCTGGTTCCAGCTGATGACCGCCATTTTGTCAGTGGCGGAGGAACCTGCGGAGAAGCCGCCTTCGAAGGTGGCGGGAGAAAGGAAATCGAGTTCGGCGTTTACTTCACTCTCGCCGGCCGGAACCTGGACGTGAATGGTGAAGCCGTCGAGCAGATCGCGGCGCCACTTCAGCGTCTTGCCACTGGCGGTAAATTTGAGGCCGGCGAGGTCGATCACGGGGCCGTCGGGAGCATGCTCGCCGGGGATCCACTTGGGGTAATAGAGTGTCAGGTCTCCTGGGCTGGCGGGGATCTTCAGTTTAGCGTGGAAGATTTTGCGGGGAGTGGACGAGGCGTCCACGAAGAGGGTGACGGTTGGCGGGGTGGCTGACCAGCTGCAAAGCGAGAGGAACAGAACACAGGCTACTCCCACGATGCTTGAGAGTTTCATTTTTCAGGGCCCCCGTTTACACGATGAAGCGAATCGCACCGCGCGAGCAGAATTTTAGATTCTAGCAGGCGGCGCGAGGGGCGGTACAGGGAGGGTCGTACACGAGTGCACCAGCGCTGCTATCATCTCCACGATGTCGAGGCGCGGGAAATTCATCACTTTTGAAGGGCTGGACGGAACCGGCAAGAGCACGCAAATGCGCAAGCTGGCGGCGGCTCTGCGCGCGGCCGGACATAAGGTGGTGGAAACTCGCGAGCCGGGAGGAACCGCGACTGGGGAGAAGATTCGCCGCGTGTTGCTCGACTCTGCGACCGAGAGTCTCTCACCGATGGCGGAAATGGCTTTGATGTTTGCTTCGCGAGCACAGCACATTGCGGAAGTGATCCAGCCGGCGCTCGATCACGGGCTGATCGTGCTATGCGATCGCTTCACGGATTCGACCGAGGCTTACCAGGGCGGTGGGCGCAAGCTGGGCAGCGAGGCTGTGCTGAAGTTACACCGGGTACTCTGTGGAGATTTGCAGCCCGACTTGACGATCCTGCTTGATTCTGACCCGGCGATGAGTGTGGGGCGCGCGCGGCGGCGGAACCAGCGGGCTTCGCACGGTAAGAATGCGGGCAAACACCATTCCGACGAAAACCGCTTCGAGCAGCAGAACCGGGCTTTCTTCGCTCGTGTGCATGAGGGGTATCGGGCGATTGCGGCAAGGGAGCCGGGGCGGGTTGTGGCGTTGGATGCTAGCGGCACGCCGGCGCAGACGCATGGGAGGATTATGGACGTTGTGCATAGGAAGCTGAAGTTGGCGAGAACCTAATGGGGCCGTTCGGAGGTCTCTTGACGCTTATTCCAGAGCAATACCGCCGAGTCGAAAAAAAAAAGGGCGCGCGCTGACAGAGATTGGTACTGCTGGGGTAGCTTTCACGCGCGAGGGTATTCTTGAGGCACTGGACTGCCTGAAGGGGAGCCAGGTCGCCGTTCTGGGTGGCGACGTGTTGGAAGTGGTTAGCGGGAAGCCCCGATACACCTCCGATAGCTGGTACGTGAACAGAGAAGCTGAAGAAGACCTCACGGCATATCTGGAACGGAGCATCACCGAAGCAGAACAATACGTCCGACGATTCCCAGACCCCGACGACGGAACAATACTCTACAGCCCGACCTTATCCGAGCTAGGTCTGTAGGCGGTGGCTCCCATAAACTGAGTCTCCTGTCTGGGAGCGCCTTTCGTGCAAGCTCCATCCATTCCCACCCTTGCAAAGAACGCAAGGATGGGGCACCCTCAATCTTGGTGGTGCTAACGAAAGTGCCCGCCATTGGCCGATGTTTTGATATGAAAGAACGCAGCGCCATCAAACAAGACCGCAGACAGAGAGGGGTTACGCTGCGTGAGCAGCTAGCGAAGGCTCAGCAATTGGTGCGGAGGCGGATTCCTCCGACTGTTTCTTTGGTTGACGAGCTTATCGCCGAGCGCCGCGAAGAGTCGAGCCGGGAATCACATACACGCTCATGAGCTTCTCTGATTTTCACGGAAACGCCGAAACTGTTCATCGCCTGCGCGATATGCTGGCGCGGAAACGCTTTCCGCATGCGGTGATTCTTTCGGGGGCGCGGGGATCGGGCAAATACACGCTGGCGCTGATGCTGGCGCAGGCGCTCAATTGCCTGGCCCCTACTGAGACCGATGGGCTGCCTGACTTCTGCGGGCAGTGTGCGAACTGCCGGCGCATTGCGCAGGCTGCCGATCTCGATGCCCGCTTTGCCGAAGCGGTGGAGACGCGCGAAGGCCTGCGCGAAGCCGACAAGAAGGATACCCGGCTCTTCGTGCAGACTCATCCGGATGTGCTGATCATTCCTCCTGATCCTCCGCAGATGATGATCAAGGTGGATCAGGTCCGGAGGGTCATCGAGACCATTTACTACCGTCCGTCGGAAGCTCGGGAGCGGGTTTATATCTTTACCGACTCGGCCTTCATGAAAGAGGCGGCGAATTCGCTGCTGAAGGTTCTGGAGGAGCCTCCGGAGTTCGCTACAATTTTTCTGCTCTCGGAGAATCCTGGAGAGCTGCTTCCGACGATCCGGTCGCGGTCGATGGTGTTTTCCCTCAGTGCTTTGCCGGTGGAGGAAGTGGAGCGCTATCTGGCGGAGCAGCGTCCGGAATGGAAGCCGCCGCAGCGTGCTCTGGTTGCCCGGCTTTCCGAAGGCGCTCTGGGACGGGCTCGTAGCTTCGATGTGGATGCCTATGTGGCTGCCCGCGGAGACGCGCTCGCCATCCTCGACTCGGCCCTGGTGGGCGGCGAACACACGCAGCTCTTCAAGATCACTGAGTCTTATCGCGCCGGCGCTGAGGGTCGCGAGAAGACGGAACAACTTCTCCGCACTATGTACTCACTGCTGCGGGACCTGATGTTTCTGGGATCGGGGTCGCCGGAACTGGTTCGAAACACCGATATTCAAAGCCAGCTTGTGAAGCTGGCTGAGTCCGCCGATTTCGACTGGATCGCCGCGGCTTCTGACCGGTTAGCTGAGGTGGAGCGTGGCATGCGCCGCAACCTGCTTAGATCGCTATCGCTCGACAGCCTGAGCCTGGCACTGGAGAAGGCCTGAGGAGCGGGAGCGCTCGATCTTCATAATATAGTAAATTTGCTATATCCTGCTGAGGTCTGCTTTGGATCGGCCCAATCCTTCAGTGGCGCGGCCCGTTATTCTGGATGGGAGACTCGAAGAGGAATCTCCGAGACTTTCCAGGGGGCGCACAAAAGCTGCTGGGGGATGAGCTTCAGCTTATCCAATTTGGTGGCATGCCGAGGGACGCCAAACCTTTCAAGGTGAGAAGAGATACGCCGAAGCACGGGAGTTGGCATATGAGCACGAAAAGACGAAAACCAATTGAGTTCGAAGAGGGCTCGGGCAACGTCTTCGCGGACCTGGGCCTCGGGGATGCCGACCAACTTCTGGCGCGCGCCCAGATCGGGTACCACGTCTTCAAGATTCTGAAGGACGGAAAGCTGAAACAGCGTGAGATGGCCGGGGTTTTGGGGATTGCGCAGCCCGACGTGTCGCACCTGATGAATGGACATTTCAGCCGGTTCACGACCGACAAGCTCCTCGATTTTCTAAGGCGGCTCGACCGGAAAGTGACGATCGAGGTCAGCCGTCACCATAAAGGCGAAGCCTACCGGCAAGTGACTTTTGCCCCGTAGCCACCCACGGTCGGGGTGGCGGGTTCCAGGTTTTGGCCTGCCAGGTAACTCCTTGGCCATTCTAATTCCATTGTTTTCATTATGTTCCCGAGATTACTCTGGTGGTTCTACGCCCTTCAGATAGGTTGCCCCTGCCCTTGCCGCGCGCCTATAATTGACTCACTCTGGTTGAAGTATTCTCCGTCAGGTTCCGGGTAGCAGCAAGGGAGGGTGAAGTCTGTCTTCCCTCGTGCCAAGGTGAATAGGAACCCGGTTATGCGAAAGCGCCTGCAAATCGCCCTGATGGCCAGCACCGTAGCCGCGACCTCTCTTTCTCTCACGCTCCCGCTCCGCGCCGCTGAAGGTGGCGAAGGAGCGTCCGGAAAAATTACCGCGACCGACGAACACGGGCACAAGGTTTACGTGAATGAGTCTGCCCCGGCGAGTGCGGCCCGCCACACGCAAGAGGCGGAGACGCCCCGGCGCACACTGATGTACTGGAGTTCGAAGGAGAATCGGTGGAAACCGGTGCCTCCGAATAATGCAGCGTCTATGCGAGCCGCGCGTTCGGCGGCGGCCGAGGTGGATCAATATCTGGGGCATGACTCCACTCAATCGGCAACCGCCAAGATTGTGAGCGCCAACTTCCGTGGCCCGACAGCGTCACCGGGAGACATTGACAGCGCCATCGAGCAGGCTGCTGCGCGGCATAACGTAGACCCGAATCTGGTGCGAGCAGTGGTGAAAGTGGAATCCAACTTCAATCCCAACGCGGTTTCGCGAAAGGGTGCGATGGGGCTGATGCAATTGATGCCCTCGACCGCGCGCCAGTTGAAGGTGAAGGATCCGTTTGATCCGGAGCAGAATGTGGACGCCGGCGTGCGCCAGTTGAAACAACTTCTGGAAAGTTATGACGGCGATATTAAGTTGACCCTAGCCGCCTATAACGCAGGGGCGGGAGCGGTAGCGCGCAGTTCCGGCGTGCCGCACTACGCTGAAACTCAAAACTACGTCCGGCGCATCACCAACTTGTACTACGGTGTGTCCGGTTTTGACTCGCACGCTTCGCACGATCCGGTTGTAGTTCAACGGGATGCGCGCGGCGTGCTCTACATCAGCAATACAGACTAGGTTTGCGACATCTGTTTTGCTTTATCTCTCGCTACAGGTTCGATCTAGCTATTGTTTCATCTGGCACCCAGGGCATTGTTACAACTAACTAGTTACGAAGGCACAGGCTGGTACTAGTGAAGAGCTCATTGCGCCAGCGTAGTGTGTGGGGAGCGTTGCTCGCGCTGGCCATGTTCGCAGCGGCCACGGCGCCGGCGGCGTACGCCCGCTCACACCACTCCGACGCGTGGGCGCGGGAACATTTTGCTGCCGCCGAGCGGATGCGCGAGGCGCTGAACGGGCGGCCTCCTGCCGACCGAACCCGCCACGATTATCAGCACGTGTTGAATGCCTACCGCTCCATCTATCTGGGCGCGCCCACATCCAGCAAAGCTGATCCAAGCGTGGTTGCAGTGGCCGAGACGCTGGTGGAAATGGGGCGGCGTTTCGACGACGACAAAATCCTGAACGAGGCCATCGAGCAATACAGGTTCCTGCGCCGCGAATATCCGGGCAGCAAATACCGTTTCGACGGACTGTTCACGATCGGCGAAATTTACAAGGACGATCTCAACGATCCGGAAGCGGCGCGATCCGCCTTCCAGGAGTTTCTGCACCGCTATCCGCAAAACCGGCTGGCTGATGATGCCCGGCAGGCTATAACCGAGCTCAATCAACAGGCACAGGCCGAGAAGGCAGCAGCCGCGCAGAAGGTTGCCGAGAAGAAGCAGCCAGAGAAGAACGGTAACAACAAAGATGCGAAAGACGCCGGGGAAAGTTCCGTTTCTCTTTCTCATGGGGCATCCGGAAAAGACGCACCGGGAAAAGACGCATCGGCAAGAGAGGCATCGGCAAAAGACGAATCCTCGCAATCGCGCTCCGGGCGCCTGCCGCGAGTGACGGGCATACGGCACTGGTCCACTCCCGACTACACGCGGGTCGCTATCGACGTGGAAAGCGACGTGAAGTTTTCGTCGCAGCGCATCGATAGTCCGGCGCGTATCTTCTTCGACCTGCGCGATACCAAACTGGCTTCCACGCTCGTGGGCAAGAGCTTCGATGTGGATGACGGCTTTCTGAAGAAGGTTCGCGTAGCCCAGTTTGTGCCGGGACGCACGCGGGTGGTGCTTGAGGTCGACAATCTTTCCGATTACGAGGCCTTCCTGCTGCCGAATCCCTATCGCCTGATCATTGACATCCATGGCAGGAATGGGCGGGCGAAGCAGGTCAAGGACAAAGACAAGGACAAAGACGCGGGTGAGAGTGCCGCGGTGCCGCTGGATAGCGCGGCGTTGCCGAAAGCAATTAGCACAGACGTCAGCGACGATGCCTCGGCTTCATCAGGGATTGCCGCTGCTGGTAAGAAGTCACCGACCGCCGTGGTGAAGAGAATCGTGGAAGCGGGCGATGACGATGAAGAAGCCACCACTCCCTCCGCCGAAGTTGTGAAGCCTGGCGCTCCAGGTGCAGGCGTGAAGAGCGGAACTCTGCGCGCCCGGAATATTGTCACGGCGAAAAAAGCTGCGGCGGGCGATCTCGATAGCGATACCGATACGTCAGATTCTAGTGCCCTGGCATTGCGAGACGACTCCGGAGGCTCTGGCGCGGGTGGGCTGGTTTCGGGCAAATCGGGGAGCGATTCCGGCCTGAGCATTCGGGAAGCGCGGCCGACCGCGGGCGGCGACCGTTCGCTGATTCGCGCCCTGGGGCTGAAAATCGGCAAAATCGTGATCGATCCGGGGCACGGCGGTCACGATACAGGAACCATCGGTCCCAACGGCCTGGAAGAAAAAGATCTGGTGCTGGATGTGGGGCGGCGTTTGGGCAAGCTGCTGGAGACGCGGCTGGGCGCGGAAGTGGTTTATACGCGCAAGGATGACACGTTCATCCCGCTGGAAACTCGCACTGCGGTGGCGAACCAGGCGCGAGCTGATCTGTTCGTTTCTATCCACGCCAATTCGAGTCATGATCCTGACGCCCGAGGAGTCGAG
>Ga0209380_10001453_pt1 | contig 15910 bp, 17 predicted proteins | sample HubBroMetageWFT6_FD_188347 | JGI IMG/M metagenome (GOLD analysis project Ga0209380, IMG submission 188347) | Warmed and freeze-thawed soil microbial communities from the Hubbard Brook experimental Forest, New Hampshire - Hubbard Brook CCASE Soil... | ecosystem: Environmental > Terrestrial >...
AAGAGGCGCCACCGGCGGCGCACTAGCACTTGCTACGGGGGCCGTCCAGTAATGGACGTCCCTTCCGCAATCCCGATAGCCCCGCCGTCGGAATGCGACCGCTCACTTGCGCCGACTGCGGCGTGCGGGAGACGGAGATCGCCGGCAAGCTGGAGTTCGCGGCGCGGCTGGCGGGAGCCGACGGCATGTCGTTCGACACAATTGTCGCGGCGGGCAAGCGGGGAGCGTTGCCACATGGGCGCGCTTCGGTTCAGCCGATCCCGCGACGCGGGTTCGTGGTGATCGATTCGGGTGTTATACTGCGGGGCTATTGTTCTGACATGACCCGGACTGTCCACGTGGGTCGGGCCAGCAAAGTGGAACGCGGGTGGTACGACGCGGTGCTGGAAGCCCAGTTGGTGGGAATTGCTGCCATCAGACCGGGGATCACGGCTGGGGAAGTGGACGAAGCGGCACGTTCGGTTCTGCGTAAGGTGAGGCTGGACCGATACTTTACGCATTCGACGGGGCACGGGGTAGGGCTGGAGATTCACGAGCCACCTAGGCTGGGAAAGAAACAGGCTGAACGGCTTGCGCCGGGTATGGTGGTCACCATCGAGCCCGGAATCTACTTGCCGGGCAAGGGTGGCATTCGCATTGAAGACATGGTGGTCGTTACCAGGGCCGGGTGCGAGATGCTGACTCCGGTGACGAAAGATCTTATAGAGATGGAGGCAGGGTAGGCGTCGCAGGTTTGTGCCAGCAGCCATCGAGACGGTGCGGTCTCGTTAAGGCTTGCGGGGTGCGGATAGGCCGGCGGCATCCTCCGAACAGAACCCGATGAATCACAAAGAAATCAAAGAATTGATTGAGTTGCTGGTCGAGAAAGACGTTGCCGAGTTCGAAATGGAACGCGGTGACGTGAAGCTGCATATTAAGCGAGGTGGCCTGGGTCATCATGCTCCGCAAGTGGTGCAGGTGGCAGCGCCCGCTCCTGTGCTGATTCCCTCGCAGTCGCCGGAAGGCGTGTCGTCGCAGGTGACGAAGGGAGCGACGGAGACGCCGGCGGCTCCCAAAGACGCGGATGCCGACCTGCACATTGTGAAGTCGCCCATCGTGGGGACGTTCTACGAGTCCGCATCGCCTGGAGCGCCGGCGTTCGTGGCTGTGGGTGACACGGTGAGAGAAGGGCAGGTACTGTGCATTATCGAAGCCATGAAGTTGATGAACGAGATCGAGGCGGATGCCTCGGGCGAGATCGTGAAGCGCTACGTCAATAACGGCAGTCCGGTGGAATATGGGATGCCGCTATTCGGGATACGGAACGCGTAGCCGCCGCCGCCGGTCCGTCCGCGGCCGCAATAACCAGCAATTCAGCCCCACGAATACATGTTCAAAAAGATCCTGATAGCGAACCGCGGTGAAATCGCCCTGCGGGTGATCTGTGCCTGCAAGGAACTGGGCATCAAGGCGGTGGCGATTTATAGCGAGGCCGACCGCAATTCGCTGCACGTGCGTTTTGCCGACGAAGCAATCTGCATTGGACCTCCGCGGCTCGCCGAGAGCTACCTCAACATTCCGGCGGTGATCAGCGCAGCCGAGATCGCCAACGTCGACGCCATCCATCCGGGCTACGGGCTGCTGAGCGAGAACGCCAACTTCGCCGAGGTGTGCCAAAGCTGTGGGATCAAGTTCATCGGGCCTCCGCCGGAAGTGACGCGGCTGATGGGCGAGAAGGAAAAAGCTCGCGCCACGATGAAGAAGGTTGGGGTGCCGATTCTGGCGGGATCGGATGGGATTATCGACTCGGCGGATGAGGCGCAGGAGTGGGCGCGCACGATCGGCTTCCCGGTGATCGTAAAAGCCTCGGCGGGCGGCGGCGGTCGTGGCATGCGCATTATCCGCAGCGCTGACGAGTTGCCGAACCTGTTTCACGCGGCACAGTCGGAGGCGGCAGCGGCGTTCGGCAATGGCGACCTGTACATGGAGAAGTTCATCGAGCGGCCGCGGCACATCGAGTTCCAAATCCTGGCCGATGAGCACGGCACCGTGATGAGCCTGGGCGAGCGCGAGTGCAGCATCCAGCGGCGGCACCAGAAGCTGGTGGAAGAAGCGCCGTCGGTCGTGGTGAGCCAGGAGCTGCGCGATCGGATCGGCGGCATACTGGTGAAGTCGCTCAGCGAAATTGGCTACATGAATGCCGGTACCATCGAGTTCCTGATGGACGAAGACCGCAGCCTGCACTTCATCGAAATGAACACGCGCATCCAGGTCGAGCATCCGGTAACGGAGATGACGACCGACGTGGACCTGGTGAAGTCGCAGATCATGATTGCGGCAGGCATGAAGATGAGCGAAGTCATCACCCAGCCTGTGGTGTTCCGCGGACATGCGATCGAATGCCGCATCAATGCTGAACACCCCGAAAGATTCACGCCGTCGGCGGGGAAGATCACGGCGCTGAACCTTCCGGGCGGGACGGGCATACGAGTGGATACAGCAGCGTATGCGGAGGGCGTGATTCCGCCGTACTATGATTCGTTGATCGCAAAGCTGTGCGCTCGGGGGCGCGACCGCGATGAAGCGATCTCGCGCATGTCGCGCGCCCTGGACATGTTCGTGGTAGAAGGCATCTTCACCAGCATTCCACTGCAGAAACGGATTATGGCGGATGAGGACTTCCGCGCGGGCAACATTGATACAAAATTTATGGAACGCTTCCTGGCGCAGAACAACCATAAAGAGACTGGGAAGCCGTAATCATGGCGAGAGAACTGCACCTGCCGAGGTTGTACGCGATCGTCGATGTGACTTGTTTTGCTCCACCGCTGCGGACGATGAGTTCGATCGTGGAGTTTGCCTGGGACCTGGGAGAGGGCGGCATCACGCTGCTGCAATACCGTAACAAAGAAGGCGATACGCGGCAGATACTGGGGCATGCGCGCGAAATCAAGCGCGTGCTCGAGGGCAAAGCGAAGCTGATCATGAACGACCGCGCCGACTTATGTGTGGCTGCGGGGTACGATGGCGTTCATCTCGGGCAAGACGACCTTCCGGCGGAGAGCGCTCGGCTGGTGGTAGGCGACGAAAGGATTGTCGGCGTCTCGACTCACAATACCGAACAAGTAAAAGAGGCCGATGCGAGTCCGGCGGACTACATCGCCATCGGACCGGTGTTCCCAACAACCGGCAAGAAGAACCCTGATGCGCTTGTGGGGTTGGAGGGAGTGCGGGCGGCACGCGCCGCCACCAAGAAGCCGCTGGTGGCGATTGGGGGAATTACCCGGTCGAATGCGAAGTCCGTGATTGAGGCCGGCGCCGACTCGGTGGCGGTGATATCCGGATTGTTGAGCTCTCCGCGCAAAACGGCGGAGGAATTTCTGCGGCTGTTAGTGTAGATTCTTGCGATACACCTTTCAGACCGAAGAGGCTGTTTGAGCACCCAAACCAAAACTGTTTCTCTCGCATCCGGCGAAAATGAGTTTGTAAAAGGCCTGGGCCTGACCAGCGCGACCACGCTGGTGATGGGCTCGATGATCGGCTCGGGCATCTTCATTGTGTCGGCCGAGATCGCGCGCGAGGTCAACTCGCCGGCGCTGCTGATCGCGGCGTGGCTGGTGACCGGATTCATGACCATCACTGGCGCACTGGCCTACGGCGAACTTGCGGCGATGATGCCGCATGCGGGCGGACAGTACGTTTACCTGCGCGAATCGCTAGGGCCGCTATGGGGATTTCTGTATGGATGGACGCTGTACCTCGTCATACAGACAGGCACGATCGCCGCGGTCGGAGTAGCGTGCGGTAAGTTTCTCGGCGTCTTCTTTCCCTCCGTCAGTTCGTCAAACTGGATCTGGCATATTGCGCATGTGCCGCCTATCGCAGTCGGGCCGATGGTGCTGGGCAACATGGATGTCGGCCTGAACACGCAGAACCTGGTTGCCGTACTGGTGGTGATATTCCTATCGGTACTGAACATCTTCGGCGTCCGTACCGGCGCGGCGGTGCAGAACGTCTTTACCTTCGCGAAGACTGTGGCGTTGTTGGGGCTCGTGATATTGGGAATCTTCATAGGCCGCAACGCGCAGGCCATCGCCGCGAATTTTGGTGCGAACTTCTGGCACAACGCAGGATTCTCAGCATTGCATCCGGTGCAGGTTGGAGTGGGAGGGCCGATCGCGCTGGTCGGCACGATCACGATTCTAGCGATAGCGCAGGTGGGGTCATTGTTCTCGGCCGATGCATGGAACAACGTGACATTTACGGCGGGGGAAGTTCGTAATCCGCAGCGCAACCTGCCGTTATCGCTCGCCATTGGAACGGGAGTCGTCATCTTCTTGTATGTGATGGCGAACGTAGTCTATCTGAGCGTTCTGCCGCTGGTGGGGGATCCGAACGGAACCACCATTCTGGCGCGTGGAATTCAATACGCGTCTGAGGACAGGGTTGCAACCGCGGTGATGCAGGTGATCTTCGGCCCATGGGGCGCGCAGATCATGGCCGTTATGATCCTGATCTCAGGGTTCGGCTGTAACAACGGGCTGATTCTGTCGGGGGCGCGCGTGTATTACGCGATGGCGAAGGACGGGTTGTTCTTCAAGGGCGCGGCGAAGTTGCATCCCAAGTACCGCACGCCGGCACATTCGCTGATGATGCAGTGTGTGTGGACATGCGTGCTCTGCATCTCGGGCAGCTATAGCCAACTGCTCGACTACATCATTTTCGCGGTTCTGGTGTTCTACATCCTGACGATCGGTGGATTGTTTGTACTGCGGGTGAAGCGTCCCGAGACTCCTCGGCCCTACCGAGCAATTGGATATCCGGTGCTGCCGGCAATCTATATTCTGATGGCCGTGTTCATTGATATAGTGTTGTTACGTTACAAACCGCAGTACACGTGGCCGGGGTTGATCATCGTGTTGCTAGGCATTCCCGTGTATTACCTTTGGTCCAGTCGCAATCGCGCAGAGAGGCGGCCAGCATGATCTCGGAGGAGAGACACACCGGAAAGACCGATCTGTTTAAGAGAAAGCCGATGAAGGTGCTGCTGGCCGAGGCACACGAGCACGGCGCGCACAGCCTGAAACGCGAGCTAGGACCGGTATCGCTGGTGGCGCTTGGCATCGGGGCAATCATCGGGGCGGGCATTTTTGTGCTGTCCGGGCTGGGCGCTCATTACGCTGGGCCGGGGTTGATGCTCTCTTTTGTGCTTTCGGGACTGGGATGCGCTTTTGCTGGCCTGTGTTATGCGGAGTTCGCGGCAATGATTCCGCTGGCAGGCAGCGCTTACACCTACGCGTATGCCACGCTGGGTGAGCTGTTCGCGTGGATCATCGGGTGGGACTTGACGCTGGAATACGCGATGGGCGCCAGCACTGTGTCGTCGGGCTGGTCGAACCACTTCATCGAGTTTCTCAAGATTTTCAAGATTCACATGCCGCTATGGCTCGCGTATGACCACTGGACGGGAATCCGTACGGCGCAAGACACGGTGGCCCACCAGATGGCCTTGTCGCAGAACCCGGGAATCGTACCCGGCACCCAGGCTTTCATGCAGGCAGTGGATGCGATCAAGGGCTCGCAACCTACAGAACTGGTACAGAGAGCGCACGATCTGCTGGCTGCGCCAAGCATTTTCGGGGTCGAGATTGGCTTCAACCTGCCGGCATTCATCATCGCGCTGATTATCACGTGGATCCTAGTAGTGGGCATCAAAGAGAGTGCGCGCTTCAACGCGACGATCGTAGCGATCAAATTGGCAGTCGTGCTGTTCGTCATCATCCTGGGCATTAAGTACGTCGATTTTTCGAACTGGGGAAGCGACTGGCACAGCTTCGCGCCATATGGTTTTTCGGGAATCGGCGCAGGTGCGGCATACATTTTCTTTGCGTACATCGGGTTCGACGCCGTGTCGACCACGGCGCAGGAAGCCAAGAAGCCGCAACGGGACCTTCCGATTGGCATCATCGTTTCGCTGGTGGTGTGCACCGTGCTCTACATTGCGGTGGCGGGCATTTTGACCGGCATGGTGCCCTGGCGCGAAGTGAATATCGAAGCGCCGATCGCGCGCGCCTTCATGGACCGCAACCTGATATGGGCCTCGCACCTGATCACGGCGGGCGCGCTGGCCGGCCTCACCAGCGTGATGCTGGTGATGCTGCTGGGCCAGACTCGCGTGTTGTACGCGATGGCGAACGATGGCCTGCTGCCACGGAAGTTCTTCGCGTCGATCCACCCCAAGTATCGGACCCCATGGAAAAACACGATCCTCGTGGGATTGCTAGCGGCCATCGTGGGCAGCGTGACTCCCATCGACGATATCGGCAAGATGGTAAACATCGGCACGCTGCTGGCGTTTGTTATTGTCTGCATCGCGATCATGATTCTGCGCAAGACCAATCCCGGACAGGCGCGACCGTTCCGCACGCCGTGGGTGCCGTTCATCCCGATCATGGGCATACTGTTCAACGGCTACATGATGTACAAACTGGGCTGGGTGAACTGGGCGCGGCTGATTATCTGGCTGCTGATTGGCTTAGTCATCTACTTCTGGTACGGGCGGCACAACAGCCGCGTGCAGCACATGCCGGTCGACACCGAAGAGGGTGCGCGCTGGTAGTTCGTCAACGATCCCTTGGTTTGCTAACGCCCTTCCTTTTGGGAGGGCGTTTTATTTTGCCGGCGTGAGATGCGTCATTGCGCGAAGGTGCGGCCATCGCGCAGAATGGCTGACGTGAAAGTCCCGTACAATCTCAAGCTGCTTGCGATCCTCCTGGTGCTGCTGGTGATTGTGGGGATTGCGGGGTTCCACTTCATCGAAGGCTGGACGTTCTTCGATGGCTTCTACATGGTACTCACCACCATTACCAGCATCGGGTACGGAGAGATTCATCCTCTATCGCACACCGGGCGACTGTTCAACAGCTTTGTCATCATTACTGGAGTGGGGTTGGTGCTTCTGCTGGTCGGAGGCGCGTCGCGCACTTTGCTAGAATTCGAGCTTCAATCAGTATTCGGCAGGAGACGCATGGACCGCGAGATCAGCCGGCTGACGGACCATTTCATCATCTGCGGAGCTGGTCGCGTGGGGCGAAGTGCGGCCCGCGAACTGGCACGCAGGCCATTGCCGTTGGTTGTAGTCGATACCAGCGAGGAGAAGCTCCAGAAGTACTCTTCGGAGGGCTGGCTCACTCTGGTGGGCGATGCCACGCTGGCGCCGGTGCTGCATGAGTTGCGCATTGAACACGCGCAGGGGTTAGTCGCGGCGACCACTACGGACGCCATCAATATCTACATCATCCTGACAGCGCGCAGCCTCAATCCCAAGATCAAGATCATTGCTCGCGCGGCGGAAGAAGACGCTGAAAAGCATCTGCTCACGGCGGGCGCCGATTCGGTGGTATCGCCGTATCGGTTTGCGGGTTATCGAATTGCGCAAACGTTTATGCGTCCCAACGTGGTCGATTTCTTCGATACCGCGATGAACCAGAAGCGTCCGCTGGAGATTGAGGAAGTCAAGGTGGAGAAGGGGGCGCGCTTTGCCGGGCAGACGCTGGAAAGCTCGCGCATTCGGCAGGAGTTGGGCGTGATTGTGTTGGCCATTAAAGGCGAGCACACTGCGATGCGCTTTAACCCTCCGCCGGATGAGGTGATTCATGTTGGCGACCACCTGATCGCCATGGGCGATCCTGAAGGACTGCGAAAGCTGGAAGAGTCAGCTTCGGAGCACGCGTGAAGATCACGACCGCGGCGGAGATGCGCGAGATCGATCGCGCCACGACTGAAAAGTTTGGGGTGCCGTCGCTGACGTTGATGGAAAACGCCGGTGGCGCGGTGGCGCAATTCATCCTGGAAAATTTCAGAGGCGCTGACCGCATCGCCATAGTGTGCGGCAAGGGCAACAACGGCGGCGATGGTTTCGTGGTCGCGCGCCGGCTACACCATGCGGGCCGCGTGGTTGAGGTGCTGTTGCTGGCGTCGCCATCGGAGCTGAAGGGCGATGCGGCCACCATGTTCGAGCGGCTGCCGGTGCGTCCAATCGTGGTGCAGTCGTTAGCTGAGTTGCAGGCGGAAGCATCGCGCAGCTTGGGGAATTGTGACTTGCTGGTCGATGCGATTCTCGGCACCGGATTCAAGCCTCCGGTGAAGGGGCTGTACGCAGAGGGGATCGCGGCGCTCAATCGCAGCGGCAAGCCGGTTGTGGCGGTGGACATTCCGTCGGGTGCCGATTCCGACGCTATGATCGCGCAGGCAGGCGAGGGCATCGCGCGCGCAGATGCCATCGTCACCTTCACGGCTCCGCGCCCGGCGCATTTGTTCGGCGAACTGACGCGCGGCGCGGTGGTGGTTGCGCCGATCGGCTCACCCGATGCGGCGATCGAATCCAAGCTCAAGCTCGAAGTCACGACGGCGCAGGACCTTGCCGCATTCCTGGCGCCGCGTCCCATGGACAGCAACAAGGGAATGTACGGCCATGTGCTGATTGTTGGCGGCTCGCTGGGGAAGTCAGGCGCGGCCGCTATGGCCGGCATGGCGGCGTTGCGCGCGGGCGCTGGACTGGTGACGGTGGCGACGGCGAAAAGCGCGTTACCCAACGTCGCGGGATTCGCCGCGGAGCTGATGACGGAGGCACTGCCGGAGACCGACACCGGCGGAATCGGCGTCGCTTCGACGAAGAGCGGCAAGCTGCAGCAATTGGCATCGACGATGACGGTGGTGGCGATTGGGCCGGGGATTGGCAGGCATCCCGAGACGGTCGAGTTCGTGCACGAAGCGGTACGCACGCTGAAGTGTCCGATGGTGATCGACGCTGACGGACTGAATGCCTTCGACGGTAAGACGGAGTTGCTCGATGGGAGTAAGCGCGCGCTGGTGCTGACGCCGCATCCTGGTGAAATGGCGCGACTGGCGGATATTTCGACGAAGGAGGTGCAGGCCGACCGGTTGAATGTGGCGCGAAATTTCGCGCGCGAGCATCGCCTGGTGCTGGTGCTGAAAGGAAACCTGACGATCATCGCGCTGCCGGATGGTACGGCTTGGGTGAATCCCACGGGCAATCCGGGGATGGCGACCGGAGGCACAGGAGACATTTTGACGGGTATGACCTCGGGGATTCTCGCGCAGATGCCGACTGACACGGTCCGCGCAGCAGTAGCTGCGGTGTACTTGCATGGACTGGCAGGGGATGTCGCAGAGGAGAGCATGGGCGAGCATTCTCTGGTCGCGACCGACCTACTCACCGGATTGCCGGAGGCGTTTCGCCGGGCGACGCGATGGGCGCACGAGAGCGCGGTGCGCATCCGCTGATGAGCGCTGCGGAATACATTACGCATTCAGCGGATGAGACCATTGCGCTGGGGCGCGAGTTGGCGGCTACGCTGAAAGATGCACGCATGGTCATCTTGCGCGGCGATTTGGGCGCGGGCAAGACCACGCTGGTCAAGGGCATCGCCGAAGGTTTGCAGGTTGCGTCGCAGGAAGACGTGACCAGCCCGACTTTCACGCTGATCCATGAGTTCCACGGGCCCGGGGTGAACCTCTACCACGTGGACCTCTACCGCATCGAGACAGAGCGGGAGTTGGCAACACTGGGTCTGGACGAACTCTTCGCCGAAGACGGCAACCTGGTGCTGCTGGAGTGGGGCGAAAAGTTCCCGCGACTGGTGAAAGATCGCGATATAGAGATTGCGATCGAGCGGCGAGGAGGGCAGGAGCGGAAGATCACGGTTAGCCTAAACACTTGACTAAGTACGGGAATCCCGTAGTATCATGAAGCTGCAATTTGAGTCGCACGGCGCCAAGGCCGAGGCCAACTGGCAAGCCCATGGCGTGAGCTTCGAATTGGCGACGACAGTCTTCAGAGATCCGTTTGCCGTCGAGCGCCCCGACGATCGTGAAGACTATGGCGAGCAGCGTTTTGTCATCGTCGGCATGGCGGAAGGACAAGTTTTGCTGTTCGTGGCCTATACGGAACGCGAGGAGCGCATTCGCATTATTTCTGCTCGGAGAGCGACGCAATATGAACAAGACGACTACTTCTGGCAAAACAGCTAATCGTCTTCGGGCGATGAGCGCCGAAGCGGTTGAGCAGGCCGCGCGCGCGGACCACGACGCGCGGCCGCTCAGCGAAACCGACCTCATGCGAATGAAGCGAACGCCGCAGGCGAAGGTCATTCGACGGGCGTTGGAACTTACGCAAGAGGAATTTGCGGCGCGCTATCACATTCCTTTAGGTACGCTGCGGGATTGGGAACAGGGGCGAGCGGAACCGGATCAGCCTACGCGAGCCTACCTAACCCTCATCGCCCACGATCCCGACCACGTGAACCGAACGTTGAATCCAAAGTCAGCCTAAGCAAGTGTGGGCGAAGGTCGAGGGCGTTCGCTCCCACCCTTTCGTCCGCCACGGCGGACGAAAGAATGTTGCACCCGGTGCTACAGGCGCCCCTCCCCCTTGCTGATTAGAATCATTGACTTACGCAAGAATTCCGCGCAAAGTAGCACAAACAAAGGATTTACAGGCAAACTAGCACAAACAAAGGAGTTAGGTATCGTTACGGATGACAATGGCATCAGCCTTGGGTCTATCCCGTCGGGATGCTTGTGATTTGTCAAAGAACCGACCGAGCGTCGCCTGTGGGACGCCAGAGCTATCGTCGCAAGGGGGGAGCGGCGGTGTCATTGAAAATCGGCAGGTCAAAGTGACGAAAGTAACCGGATCATCCCATTTTGGGAACTGGGCCTGGCGGCGCGATAACAACCGAAATCCAGTTTTCAAATGTCACGCGCGGTAGGCAGCCGGCGGGCCTATCCAACGCTAGGATTCGCGACCAAACATCTCAGTTAGGACCGCGGAAACAGCTTGACCGGTCTTGGACGAAATGGTGCCAAGACTTCGCACTAAACGGTCCCAATCGACGGCGCGAATCTGATCCAGCGCGACCTGTGCGGATTTGCCTTGAAACGTCAAGCCGACGCGCGTGGGGTAGGGGGGATCAGCGGTTGTCATGGGCGCGACGATCACGGTCCGCAAATGCTGATTCATTTCGTCAGGCGATACCACCAGGCAAGAGCGCGTCTTCTCGATTTCAGAGCCGGTGGTGGGGTCGAGCGATACCAGCCACACTTCGTCGAGACGCGGCGAGTGAGCTACCACTTCCATTCGCTCCGGTCGAACTCGTTCCCCTCGATAGAACCCAGCAACAGCTCATCATTTTCCGAAGATCCAGCTTTGGTAAATGCCTCGGTCCATCCGTGACGCAAGCTTCGCCCCGGAGATACGACCAAGCGATCATTCTCGACCGACAGCTCAACGGTACCTTGCAAGCCGCACTGCTCGATCAAGGGTTTCGGGATGCGAATCCCTCGCGAATTGCCGATACGGACGAGTTCCGTCTTCATGATTGGCAGGTCCTCTTTGTGTAATTACATTGTAATCACGCCAGTCAATTGAGTGCAAGTCGAAACTGGTGCGGGAACAAGTCCTGACGAAGGTCGTGGGCAGTGGTTCCCGCCCTTTCGGAAAACCGGCGCTAGGATGGGGGCATCGGACCCTGATGGAGGTACCCCTCCTCCTGTCCATTAGAATCATCGGCTTACGTAAAAATTCTGTGCAAAGTAGCACAAACAAAGGGGTTACATGTAAAGTAGCACAAACAAATGATTTAGGTCTTGTTTTGCTGCTGACGGTCGAAGGGAATCACGGTTTTTAGATGGTATCGGGCTTGAGTCGGCATCCCGTCGGGATGATTGCGATTTGTCAAAGAACCGATCGAGCGACGACGCCTGGGGGGGCGCCAAATCTATCGTGGCAAGGCCTGACTAGCGGTGTCACGAAAAATCGGCAGGCCAGACTGACGAAAGTTACCGAATCATCCCATTTTGGGAACTGGGCCAGCCGGCGGGCCTATCTAACCCTCATCGCCCACGATCCCGACCACGTGAACCGGACGTTGAATCCAAGGTCAGTCTAAGCCAGTGCGCGCGCGGGTCGAAGGTATTCGCTCCCACCCTTTCGCAAGACCGGCGAAAGGATGGGGCAGCCGACTCAAATCCCTTGGGCGCATATAGCCACGCGAAACAATACCGTAATCACATGAATTTGCGTTGCTTGAATGCCTTTACGTCTGCGCCGCTTAGGTCGAACCACTCCCCGTTTTTGCGTTTTGACGCGAAGCGCCGATGCCAATAGTCTCCAATGCCTGCCGGATCATCTGTGCGGATAGTGTGAACAGTATTTAGCTTCTCGGGCATTTGGATCGCAAGTTCATATTCCCGGCGGCCCGCTGCATTGCTTCGGCCAATCTTGTAGTAACGGCCAGACTTCATCAGATAGACGAAACCAATGACCTCTTCCGGTCCAACTTCGCCCCGGTTATTTGCACCCTTCGGTAATGCGATTGGTGCGCAAAATGCCACAACGTCCTCATGACCGAGGTGGCTCGTGCAGTATTCCAGGAGTTTTGCGGCAAACTGTTGTTTAGAACCAAAACGTCCGAAGGTGTTGTGCGATGGGAAGGTACCATCACTATTAGCCTTGATCTTCAGTTCCGTGGCTACCGGGAAGCGACCAAGCTCACGTGCGAGTCCGATGAATTTTTCGATAAGCACATCCTCGCTGTAAGCCGTATTCAACCTGTTGGGCTCAAGGCCAGCCTCGCGAATTGCATCCCCCCATCGAGCCCAAATCTTGCCGCTCCAATTCGAGATATTTATCCCGGTCTCTTGAGAAAATCTTGACACGCCAAGAGGCACCCCGCGATTTGCTGCGGCAGTGCGCTTGATTTCATCTAAGATATGCCGCTTTTTCATGCGCTGCTGGGGCCCTCTAACCGTGACCCTTTGCATTCTTGAAACCCGACCCTCTCGATTTCGCCGACTCTCGCACCTCGTTACTCCGCGTCTAGCCTCTCAAAACCCCATAATGTTGTAGCCGCAATCGACGTGAATCGTCTCGCCGGTGACACCGCTGGCGCCGTTGCTGGCCAGAAACACCGCCGTCGCGGCAACCTCGTTCACGTCGACATTCCGGCCCATGGGCGACTTTTCGGCGTGGGACTTCATCATTTCGCCCAGGCTGCCTATGCCACGCGCGGCGAGAGTCTTGAGGGGGCCGGCAGAGATGGCATTGACGCGAATCTTGTGTTTGCCAAGATCTGCAGCGAGGTAGCGGACGCAGGCTTCCAGCGCGGCCTTGGCCACTCCCATGACGTTGTACCTGGGGACGACTTTCTCCGCGCCGTAATACGTCATCGTTAGGATGGCTCCGCCGTCTGTCATGAGTGGGGCGGCGGCGCGGGAGAGTGCGACCAGCGAGTAGGCGCTGGTGTCGAGGGCAATGCGGAAGGCTTCACGGCTGGTCTGGACGAACTCGTTCTGCATCGTCTCCGCCGGAGCGTAGGCGATGCTGTGGACGACAGCGTCGAGCTTGCCGTATTTCGCCTTCAACTCGGCGAAGAGCGAGGCGATCTCGTCGTCGCTGGACACGTCGCACTGGAATCCGGTGGCGTTGGGTAGGGCGGAGATCATGTCGTCGGCTTCCTGCTTCAGGCGCTCATTTTGATAAGTAATAGCAAGCGTCGCGCCCGCCTGTTGCATGTGCTGCGCGATGGCCCAGGCGATGCTGCGCTTGTTGGCTACCCCAAAAACAACCACCGTACGTCCTTCCATGCTGTTCGCCATCCGCGTGAAGCCTCCATAGGAGCTGTCAGGTCAATTTTTGAGGATAGCAGCGTTGCTGCGGGGATGTCTTGCGGGGTATGCACACCCTATCGCCAAAAAGCCGCGATAAGGTTGGGCCGCCCTCCGGCCAAATCCTCACAAAATCGGCGATTTTTCTCTTTGCTTGACGGGCGAGGTACGGGCTATACTCCCTCCGATTGCGGATGCCCACTTCTCAGCCCCCACTTCGGCGGAGGCACTATGGCGACGATTCGAGATTTGTTGATCCATCGAACGATTCACTATGTCCAACCAGACCAGACAGTGATTGAGGCCGCCGGCTACATGGTTGAGTGCAGAGTCGGCGCGGTCCCCGTGCTGGATGGCACCACCCTGGTTGGAGTTTTTTCCGAGCGCGACATCATGAGCAAGGTGGTGACTCGAGGCCGCGATCCGCTGACCACGCGCATCCGCGAGGTCATGAGCACGGAGCTCAGAACGCTGGCGCCGGGCTCGAGCTGCGAAGACGCTATGGTCATGATGCAGACGCACGGCATCCGGCACCTGCCGGTGTGCGACGGAAGTACGCTGGTGGGGTTTCTCTCACTGCGCGACCTGCTGCGGCATACGCTGGACGAAAAGTCGGGCGAGGCGGATATGATGCGCGCCTATATTCAGACTTCGGTGAGCTGACGCGGGGCGCGGCGCACCGCTAGCGTCCGCGGTGCTAAACTCAGTGGCGTCCTATGCGCATCCCGGCGGTGGTCGATCAGCTGCGGAAAATCGCGGGGCGCGACGCCGTACTGGACCGTCCCGAAGACCTGATGATGTACGAGTACGACGCAGGAGTGCGTAAGCACACCCCGGCCGCTGTCGTATTTCCCCAAACTACAGAACACGTTTCGCAGATCATGGGACTGGCCGGCTCGGCCGGGTTTCCAGTTGTCGCGCGCGGCGCGGGCACTGGACTGAGCGGCGGCGCCATTTCGCCCGAGGGCGGAGTGGTGCTGGCCTTCGCGCGCATGAACCGCATCCTCGAAGTCGACGCGGAGAATTTCCGCGCGGTAGTGCAGCCGGGAGTGGTGAACCAGACGTTATCTGACAATGTGGCACATCTGGGGCTGTACTTCGCGCCCGATCCCTCAAGCCAAAAGGCGTGCACGATCGGCGGGAACGTAGCGGAAAATTCCGGCGGCCCGCATACCCTGATGCACGGCGTAACGGTGAACCACGTGACTGGCGTGACCGTAGTGCTGCCGAGTGGCGAGGTCGTGCGCTTCGGCGGGAAGGCAGCCGAGTGCAGCGGCTACGATCTCACGGGTTTCTTTGTCGGCTCGGAAGGGACTATTGGCATCGTCACGGAAATTACGGTGAAGCTGCTGCGGCGTGCCGAGCGCGTGGCGACGCTGCTGGGAATCTTCGAGACCATCGACGACGGAGCTCGCACCGTGTCAGCGATTACTGCTGCGGGCATTACTCCCGCGGCACTGGAGATGCTCGACGGTTGGACGTTGCGGGCAGTGGAAGCCGCGTGTCATGCGGGGTATCCGCTGGATGCGGGGGCAGTGCTGCTGATCGAACTCGAAGGCCTGGCTGAGCAGGTGGAGGAGCAGGCCGAGGCGGTGCGGGAAGTTTGTGTACAGCAGAGGGCGCGCGAGGTGCGGCGGGCAAAAGACGAGAACGAACGCGCGCTGTTGTGGAAAGGCCGCAAGAATGCCTTCGCTGCGCTGGGGCGACTCGCACCTTCGTACTATTCGCAGGATGGCGTGGTACCGCGGACGCGGATTCCAGCAGTGCTGCAGTTCATCGAAGGCATCGCCAAGAAGTACGGACTACGTATCGGCAACATCTTTCATGCGGGTGATGGGAATCTGCATCCGTTGATCCTGTTCGATCCGCGGGACCCGGAGCAGTTGGAGTTGGTACAACAGGCGGGCCGCGACATCCTGGAATATTGCGTGTCGGTGGGTGGATCGATCACCGGCGAGCATGGCGTGGGGCTGGAGAAGCGCGACCTGATGCCGCTTCTGTTTACCGACGAGGACCTCGACGTGATGTTGAGCCTGCGCAATGCGTTCAATGCGGCGGGCGTGTTAAATCCGGGCAAGCTGTTTCCCACCACGCGGGTGTGCGCCGAGACGCGCGGAGCGTCGCGAAACCCGGTGCTGGCAGCGGAGGGCATGTGAGCGCGACGGGAATCTCGCTCGACGTGACGCGCGAGCTGCGCGCGATATGCGGGGAGGAGTATGTCACTGAAGACGCTGCGGACATA
>Ga0209380_10001454_pt1 | contig 15885 bp, 20 predicted proteins | sample HubBroMetageWFT6_FD_188347 | JGI IMG/M metagenome (GOLD analysis project Ga0209380, IMG submission 188347) | Warmed and freeze-thawed soil microbial communities from the Hubbard Brook experimental Forest, New Hampshire - Hubbard Brook CCASE Soil... | ecosystem: Environmental > Terrestrial >...
ATTCGCGCGGCACGACCTATGCCGCGCCGGGATTTGCTGTTACTCTGACGCGTTCGTGTTCCAATCCGGGGGAACGCAGCGTGGCTGGAAATCCGAAGCGCATCTTACTGACGGGCGGAGCCGGGTTCATCGGCTCGCATGTGGCGGAGGCTCTGCTCCGCAACCGCGCTCGATTGAGCATTGTGGACAACCTCGACGAGTTCTATTCCCCGGCGTGGAAAAAAGCCAATCTCGAATCGATCCGGAAAATCGGCTCCTTCGATTTTTTCGATCAGGATATTTGCGCGATGGACCGCTTGCGGGAAACCGTCTCGAGCGTCCGGCCGGACGCGATCATTCATCTTGCGGCGCGGGCCGGCGTCCGCCCCTCGATTGAACACCCGCGGCTCTACGAGCAGGTGAACGTGGCCGGCACGGTGAATTTGCTCGAGATCTGCAGGGAATTTCAGGTCTCGCGGCTGATCTTCGGCTCTTCCAGTTCCGTGTACGGCGCCGGCAGCCAGGCGCCTTTTTCCGAAGAGCAAATTGGCCTGCGCCCGATTTCGCCGTACGCCGCCACCAAACTCGCCGGGGAATTGTTTTGTTACACGTACGCGCATCTTTACAGTCTGCCGGTAATGGCTCTGCGATTTTTCACGGTGTACGGACCACGGCAGCGCCCCGACCTTGCCATTCATAAATTCGTCGCTCGCATCGAGGCGGGAAAGCCGCTGCCCATTTTCGGCGACGGAGAAACGGGGCGGGATTACACGTACGTCGACGACATCGTCGCAGGCGTCCTCGGCGCGCTTGAATACAATTTCTCTTCCACAAAAGGAGCGCCTTTTGAAATCTGCAATCTCGGCAATTCAAAACCCGTGAAGCTCTCCGAACTGGTTCGCATGCTGGAACGCGCGACGGGGAAAAAAGCGATAGTCCAGCGGGAATCTCCGCAGCAAGGCGACGTACCCCTGACCTGGGCCGACATCTCCAAAGCCGGGAAACTGCTCGGCTACCACCCGCAAACATCGCTGGAGGAAGGTCTCAAGAAATTTGTGGCCTGGTACCGCGCCACCGCCCCGGGCCTGCGCGCATGAAACGGACAGATCCGAGGATCGATGTCGGAAGCGCCAGGATCTTCGACGGCTTCTACTTTTTCATGCCTTTCGGCCACAGGACGCCCTGGTCTTCCTTCGTGACCGGCCCCAGGCCCTTGTAAACGAACTTCTGCACGCGTTGGCCGCGATACGTCTCCGTCACGTAGATGTTGCCTTTCGAATCCGTAGCGATGCTGTGCGGGCCGTAGAATTCGCCTGGCTGTCGGCCGCCTTCCCCGAACGTTGTTAGAACTTCGAGCGTGTCGCGCAAGAGAATGTGGACGCGGTCGTTTTCCCCGTCAGCCAGGTAGATGTACTTTTGTTGCGGATCCTTCGAGAACGCGATGTCCCATGCCGAGCCCGAGCCCAGCGTGCGCTTGGCGACGAACGCTTCCTTCACAAAGGTTCCGTCGGGCTTGAACACCTGGATCCGGTCGTTCACGCGGTCGCAGACATACAACAAGCGATCGACGGACAAATCCGCGCAATGCACCGGATTGCGAAACTGCTGCGGAGGCGGCGCATCCGGGTCGTATTTCCCCAGGTCGGTGTCATCGGGCTTGTGCCCGTAAGCGCCCCAGTGGCGCTTGTACTGGCCGGTATCGGCGTCATAAACGATCACGCGATGGTTGCCGTAGCCGTCGGCGACGTAGACCTCATTCGTTTGTTTGTCGATAAAAGTTTTGGCCGGCAACCTCAGGTTCTCGACGTCGTTGCTGCCCTTGCTATGGCTGGGCTTGCCGATCTGCATCAGGAACTGGCCGTCCTGCGTAAATTTCAGCACCTGATTGTCGAGGTAGGACGTGGTCGCGGACGCAGCCGATTCGTCGGGCGCGCCGCCCGGCGCAGGCGGGGCAGCGCGGCCCCGGCCGTTGCCACCGATCCAGACGTTGCCTTTATAGTCGATCGTAATCCCATGGTTCGAATTCGGCCAGTCGTAACCGTTGCCCGGCCCGCCCCAATGGCGAAGCAGGTTGCCGTCCTGGTCAAACTCCAGGACAGGCGGCGCCGGAGCGCAACACATGGCAGTCGGCGGGTTCGTCGTGGCGTGGAGTTCGCCCGGTTCCAGCGAGCCCTGGCGATGAATGATCCAGACGTTGTCCTGCGCGTCGACGGAAACGCCGATGGTCATGCCCATGAGCCAATGATTCGGCAATGGCTTCGGCCACAGTGGGTCCACCTCAAACATCGGCGCCTGCACGGTCGCGGCCTCGACTGCGGCCCGCTTCTGGAGCATGGTGATTCCTACTCCGAGCGCGATTAAGAGCGCCAGAAATATCGCCCCGACATAGATATTTCGCTTCATAGGTTTGCTCCTTCGATCCTGACGGTAGTTTTGAACTGTGTTGCGGAAACCAATGCCCGCCAATCCCACGGTTTGATCTGCTCAGCGCCAGCGCGAAGAATCCCTTCTCCAGCACAGCATTGCCGGCGCCGCGTAGGCTCTTCTCTTGAGCTAGGACGAGCAGCGGCATGCAGGCCACAAAATTTGTCCGGGCAGTCTGAGCCGGAAATGCCAAACGACTTGTATCAGATTGGCGGAGTCTATCAGCGCATCCGGCCGGGCGCAAGACCGCTCCATGTGCCTAATGATGTCGAACTAATTCTGCGCAAGGGGCGCCCTTTGAAATCTGCAATCTCGGCAACTCACAACCGGTAAAGCTTTCGGAACTAGGGTGCATGCTCGAACGCGCGACCGAAAAGAAAGCGATTCTCCAGCGGGAATCACCGCAACAGGGCGGCATGCCCTTGACGTGGGCCGACATTTCAAAAGCCGGGAAGCTGCTCGGCTATCGCCCGCAAACAACGCTAGAGGAAGGTCTCAAGAAAGTTGTCGTCTGATACGGCGCCGCCGATCCGGGCCAACGCGGGTGAAACTGACAGATTCGGAGGCCGACTTGCCAGCTGAGGCTAGCAAACAGAATCCTTCCAAGGTGCATGTCTTTTCACAGAAATTCACTTTCCGATCGGTTGAGTTCTACTTCAGTATACAAAGTGGCGAGTCTCAATGCGCATGAGAAGAAATGTGGAATAGCGCGCATTCAGTCCGATTGGGGTAGGTGTGGATGGGGAACACAGCGTCCAGATATCGGTTTGGCGCGCGAAAGTTCGGAATATGATTAAGAAGCGTCACCGGGAAGCTATTCTCGTCATTAATGGCGAAGGGTAATTCGACCAGGTGACCGTGGCTGGCGAGTGAGAGGGAGTCCTGAAGCCATACCATAGTGGATCTCGGAGGCTCATGTGGGGGACACCCCGACTACTTAAGTAGCCAACGGAGGGACTGCAAAAATGAAAGCACCAATCAGCAAGACTTGCTGTGCCACGAAGCCGGACCAGTCAAATTGCCGCGCTCCGACGCTTCCTGGATCGGAGTTCTGCTTTTTTCATGATCCATCGAAAGCCGAAGAGCGGAGGGAAGCACAAGCGCAAGGGGGTCGCCAGAACCGCATGAAGACGCTAGAAGCCTCGGCGCAGGACGTGATGGTCGAAGGTTCCAGTGACGCAAGAGCGCTCCTAGTGCAAACGATTAATCAGGTCCGGAAGGGCGAGATCGACCCGAGGGTTGCGAATTCGGTGGGCTTCCTTACAAATATCCTGATCAAAGCTGTGGAACAGGATAAATTAGAAACTCGGATTGAACAACTTGAGGCACAGCTCGCAGTGCAAACCTCAACATTTGACCTAGCCTTGACAGGAACATACGATGATCAACTCAGCGCAAAGAAAACGCTTGGACAAGATTGAGCTTCAGCTGACACCAAAGCAATGGGCCATTAGACTGGCCGACGAGATAAGGCGATATCCATCTCAGGAGGCTTTCCTGAAGGGCATCGCGAAAGGTACTTACCGGGGATCACCATCCATAACGCCGTTTTTCTGCCTGATTGAACAGGCTAAAGAGCGCTGGCCAAGAGACGCCCGTAAAGAGATTGAGCTAAGCAGTAAACTTCGGATGGAATTTCAGTCGCTGAAGTCACTGATAAATAATATCAATAATGATTTGATGGTAAGAGTAGAAAGGAACAGACTGAGGGTGGCGTTGCATGCATCCCAGCTTCGAACGCTGATCTTCATGGGCGCCGTCTTGCGCATTGGCGTCACCGAAATATTACATGCAACCTCAGCGGGCCTGGCACAGCAGTGCTATTCTTCGAAACTCGATGATTGGGCCAACAAATCGACCATGTTATTTAAGGAGACAATCGCGTACAAAGCTGCAGTCCAAGCCATCCAGGAAGACTATTTTGAGAGCCACCCAATTATGTATAAAGACATTGAAACAGAAATTGAAATGATAATCCAGACGGTCCGTGAGTTGATCGCAACGTTCAACGATTACCGCAAGGACATAGCCGACTTGTCCGATCGAGAGTCAAATCAGGAGCAACAGGAAGCGGGGACGGCAAATGCCATGCCTTTCGAACCCGAGAACGGTCTACCAATCGATATCGAAGCCATTTCGAAACGCGACGAGATATTCGTCCAATCCATCGTCGAGAAGTGGGTCATGAATGCCAAAGTCAGCGGAATTGCCGATATATTGCGACAAACTGGCAAACACGAAGTTTTCGTCTGGCATCACTTCCAGAAGGAAATGGGATTGTGATCCTGAGAATGATATAAGTAACGCGCCCGCAGATAAGATCGGACTAGATAGATACGCGACGGATGCTCCCAAATGCAGATTGCCGAGATTATGTGACTCCTCTAGACCGGCTCTCCGCTTCTTAGCTGCTTCCACTTAGAATCCAATCGCCGTGCTTCCCAAATCTCTAATGACTGAGGCGCCGAGTCAGGACTTAGGCCAGCTAATTGAAGCAGGGGTCGGTCAAGCGTGGATGCCTCCCTCATTCTGACCAGATGCACGTCATCGAGGGCAGTCGGCATCCTGAGGACGATGCCTTGGAAGTTAAGATTCCGATCAGCGACACCAAAACGCATGAAGATTTCGTTGGCAAATCGAAATTTCAAGTTGCGATTCACATGGAACATCTAGGAATTCATCCGTGCGGACAACCGTGACTACAACGACGAATTCATTAAGAACGGGCTGAATCGTGGTGTGCAGCCTCACAAGTTAACTCACAGAGACTCGCTGGTTTCGTTGTCATCTGTGGATCATTGTGAGCCATTGTTTCACGCTCCAGGGGAGCTTCGCTGTCGATTAATCACGTCGTCAATCAGTTGTCACAGAAACATATTAAGTATCGGGAATTTTGGTCTCTTCTAGTGCTTTTGGTGTCTGGCCCAACTTTCGACGGTCTTTCTTTGAAATTGCCGCTTACCGAAGGTTTTCTTCTGTCGGTTGGTCGGGCCCCTAGCGCAGGCGCCCGGGAATTACCCTACTTTGAGGAACCTTCCTTCTTCTGGCGAGAATGTAATCGCTGAAGATGCTTACGTCCTTCCCTTCTGTATGACTCTAAACTTCCAAAAATGAAAATCTCACAAATTTGTGATAGGGTCCTATGCGCCGCCTTTCGCTCGACTCCGCTTAGATTCGTGCTGAGCAAGTTTTTCCTTAAGAATATTGACAATCAAGTTGGAGAGGCTCCTATTTTCTTCCCTCGCAAGTGCGTACAGCTTAAGTTTCAGGGAGCGCTCAATCTTGAATGAAATCGTCGTGTCCTTCATCATATTTTTCAATATTACGACGCTTCAGCAATGGTTCGCAACCAAACGCCAACCACGATTCGATCCTTGACAGAAAAAGTAATACGTAGTGTTACTTTGTAACTGTTCGTATTACTATCACTACGACCTTTGACTAGGAGCTGATTTGGCTGGCCGCTTAGCTAATCGCGTACAACTCACTACAGACGGTCAGAGAGCCTATTTGCAGGCGGTGGAGGATGCATTCGGCGCGAACATAGATTACGCCATGCTGATTAAGCTCTACGGCGGCGACGATCAGCCAGGCACAAAGTACAGTCCGGCGGAATGCACCGGAACACTCGAAATCAAGGTGAACGGCGACCCGAAACCCGCGAGCATTTCTACCAGCCATGTCGAGCGCCACAATCTGAATATGCGAATGTCTATGCGGCGGTTCGCTCGGCTAACAAACGCTTTCAGTAAGAAACTAGAGAACCACGTTGCAATGCTCTGCCTGTACTTTGTCTACTACAACTTTTGCCGCGTCCATCAAACGTTGCGGGCCACTCCCGCGATGGAAGCCGGAATAGCAGATCAAGTTTGGGATGTAAAGGATTTGGTCGCGCTTTTGCCCGCTGTCGAAAGCAAACCGTGCGGACCCCATAAGAAATAATAAAAGTAGAAGCCGGAAATAGTGAATTGGTTTATTGGGAAGGAACTACGATTCCTCGTCTGACAAACCGCGCGTCTTTAGTTGTTCAAGAAAATCCAGGCAAAACTCCAATTTCGTTTCAGGCATTGTTTCGCGCATTTTTTGAAGTTCGCCCCGTTGAAGAATGCTCGCATCAATCATCTTCTCCGCAAGAAGATTCTGCGTATAGGCTTGTTCTGCTATGCACTCGCAAATAATTCTCAAATTATTGTTTGTCATAAAGGACCGACTGACCTCCCTTGGCGCGGAGTCTAGCGAATATGGCCTCTTATAGCAAGTATTGTGAATGATTCGGCAAAAATGCAGAGAAAAGAACAATTCGCCTTTGGAGCCGCTTTGATTGCTGCCACTTTAGCTGTAATTCTCAGTAAGTCTTTGGCATGGCTGATATTGATTATAGGACTCGGATTTGTCTTTGACTTCTACGTACGAGGCCTGATATGGGGAACCGACAGATTAACTCGTGAAGAGATTGAAAATATGCCAGCCGAGGAGTATGAAGCGCGAGTCCTCGGGAATTGCAAGACTGAGAGTTGGGTAAATTGGCTAGTCTCGGGCCGCGATGCTTTTAACAAGCAGATGCGAAAACTCGCGAGACAAGCCGTTATTTTCATGCTGGTGACGCCGGTATTAGCTTTCGCGGGCGATTTCGGCTACTTGCACCGCGACGCCCATAAGCAAGCCGTGCCTGCGACTATGAGTTCTGACGGCTGGATACCGCTAAATTCGAGCGGAAACATCAATTCCAACATTCCCCCTCCGCCTGCTGGGTATGTTCCTGTTCCGCCCGGTGCTGTGATAGGAGATTCCTTTCCGTTTAAGGGCGGGGATCGTTATGTAGATCAAGGGAAACTCATATGGACCTGTCAAAACGGAGTTCGAAAAACACCAGCAAAGGACGATGATTGGGTTGATGTCACACCCGATTTGACTCCGCACCCGCAAACTATTTCTCAAACCTCTCCGTCTAATACTGAATTATTCGGAATGGCGCTACCGTTTGCACTTTTCGCTATTCCCGCCGGATTTGGTCTGTGGGTCCTGTATCGGGCCATCCTCTTTGCGGTCAAAGGTTCGAAATTTCAAACTGACCCACTACCACAGAATTAGCTTGGATGCAGAACTTAAACCGGGAGAGTATGTTTTCTTCATTGGCACGGGCCAATCAGCTTCGATGACAGGTGCTAGAGGGCGAAACAGATCGGGAGGCCTCGCTTCCGGCCGGATCTACGACTTCAATATTCCCGAATGATTGTGCGAATTGGTCGTTGTTCGCTGTGCGACTGCGTAAGGAAATTGTCCGGGCCTCGGTGCGGACAAGCGCCGCGTTCCAAGCAGTAGTCCTCGAAGGTAGTGATCTGGCCAGCCAATCGCATTCTCCTTAACCCGCACTGCAGTTGTACACGAATAGGAGGATGATAGTGCATGCTAATCGGGATTCTCAGTAAGTGGAAACCTGCCCATGAGGCCCAGGGCCACATTCCGATAAGACTTCATGCGCCGTTGGCGCACCAGCAAGCATGAAAATGGGCCTGCATGCTCTCCCGATGTAAATTATTTATTTTCAATCGAAGTCGAGGCCATTTTCATAGCTGAGGACTTATGGAGACTTGGGTATTCTTAAGCGCAGTTATTGCTCGTTTTCGCAACTTGATAGACACTTTTCGCAAGGGTATGGGCACCCACTGATAAGATTGGCCAATGAGGATTGGCTCGCTGACCTTCTAACAATGCTATCCGCTGGCACCAACCAAGTCAGTTACGGTCGTAGCCTCACTGTTTTACTTGCATTGGCTGTCATGGCGGCAATTTGCGCGTGTGTCACTTTCTTTTTGCTCGCAGCCAATGCCGCTCAAGGAGACCTTCCTCGCAATGCGTTGTGGGGAGTTGTACAAAGTCTGTGCGTCCCCGGACAAACCCAGCATCATGATCCCATGCCCTGTCTTCAAGTCGACCTGAACGGGGGAATTGAAAGTGGATTCGCGATCCTGAGGGACCCGAGAGGGGGCATACAATTCTTGCTAATTCCTACAACTCAAATCTCCGGAATCGAAAGTCCAATCGTTCGCGGGCCAAACGCGACGAACTATTTCGCCAGGGCTTGGGAAGTTCGAACCCATATCGATGACGCGCTGCACCTAACTCTTCCGCGAGATGACATTGGTTTGGCAATCAACTCGGTTGTGAGCCGCTCTCAGGATCAGCTGCACATCCACTTTTCTTGCATTCGTGCCGATGTCCGGGAGACGCTGCACGAACATGAGGAGAAAATTGGGGACCATTGGGCTCCATTCAATGTCTCATTGGTCGGGCACCGTTACATTGCAATGTGGGTGTCGGGCGAGCATCTTAGCCCGCACAATCCATTCAGACTATTGGCGGAAGGTTTGCCAGATGCAGCGCGAGATATGGGCAATCGCACACTGGTGGTTATCGGGCTGACTCGGAGTGATGGGACTAAGGGATTTGTCATTCTCGAAGATCAGGTCAACGAAGGACGTAATGATCTGGCAAATGGGGAAGAATTACTGGACAATGCCTGCCATGTTGCGGCGGTGGGGATCGCAAAGCCTTTCAAAAATCCCCTCTAAAACGCCCGCCGCAAGTGATTGATTCTGTGCACCCGGCAACTACCTTGCGTCTTTGCCCGAGCTCCCCCACAAAATATCTTCCGCAGATTTGCGTTTCAGGAGATTGGGCAGCTTCGGCGACTCTTCGCTCTCATAAAACAATTTGTACATCGGGATTTCCAGAGCGCGAGCCATTTTCTCAAGCGTCTCTACCGACGGAACCGTGTGGCCGTGTTCGACACGAGAAACGTAACAACGGACCAGTCCAGTCTTCTTTTCAATGTCGCCCTGTGAAAGCTTCTTTTCCTCGCGCAACGCACGTAGACGCTCTCCAATAATCATATTTTGGTCCTCCGTAGAGAGATTTCAGGTCATTTTGATAGCTCTGCTTGACGGTCAACGGTCACCTCGGGCCATAACAGTGAAGCTTTTGAAGCATTGCCTTGCATTCCACCTCACTCAGCACACTCTTATTCATAAGAGCTATGAGGAGTTCACGCAGGACAAAATCCGTGTTTTTGGTTGAGTTCGCCACAACGGCATCCACCTCAGATTCCTGTGGTGGCTCCAGGAGATGCAACGATTTTTCGGTCAATTCATTGATCCAATTCTGAAAGATTTGAAACTGCTGTGGCACTGCGGATATGAAAACAACACCCATACCCATTCCAGGCTGAGAGAATATGACCTTCGCGTCAGCCTCGAAGGTAACTGTGTCCTTGGTCAAACGAATTTTGATAACCGTTCCAACGGCGAAAGGGTTCATTGTGTCCACATAGCAACCTCCTAGACCTAAATCAGAGGTTCGCGCACTGATCCTTGCATGCGACTGAGGTTCAATCGCTTCGACCGCAGCAGTAAACGGGAAGCGGGGCTGACGGCGGCGTTCGGACTGACGCCGTTCAATCCTGCTGGCTTCCGAAGCGCTGTCGCGATTTCCATCATCCTCGTCAGACATTATCAACGCCTTTTTTCTCCGGCCAGGGACACGGACTTTCCAGTTGATCGCTGGCTCGCGAGACTAAACTCAGGAAGCAATCCAGTAACGGCCAGGTCAAGATCATGTGCGCTTGATGCCTGGTCAGGATAGCTAAATGCGCTAATTCTGAATGTAAACCGATTTCCAGCTCCTTCCGCATCAGTAAGACCTTCGGAGACACGCGTACAAATTTGCTGTGCAACAGAAACACCGACCCCGGGTAAGATAGCCCCGAAATAGCCTGGCGCGAAAAGGTAGACCGAATCCTGCTCACGTAGTTTCCTGTAAATTGCCTTTGCAGCATCTCCAAGAGCCGACGCAGCTTCAGTTGACTCAGCAAGTGCAGGATGTAACTGGACTGCGACTACCAACACCGATAGCTCATACTTTGCCGAGACTGCGCGCCTGTGCTCCATCGGCAAGCGATCCCGAAACGAATCGAAATTCGGTAAAGCTTGTAACAGATCGGCGCTGGCCTGCTTCAGGGCATGTGAGGAACTCATGCGATCTTCTACTATTTGGTGCCGGAGCCTTTGGATCGTCTTCTGACGATCGATTAGGTATCCTGCCAGGAGTACCGAAAGAACACAGAAACCAACGAGAGCACTGGCTAGTGGCCGATTGGGTGGCGCAGAAGGGGAAAACACTACCGGGTACATGAAAAGAATCAGACCACCCGCCAAGACAATTATCGCGAATGAGGCAGTGACAATTAGTCGCATCTCGCGACTTTCCAAGTTCTGCGAGGGGATACGATCAAAAAAGTGCATGATCATGATCTCCCGCCCTCTATGGGTAATCCCACAAATGTGGAGTACGTAAAACTGCTTTTTTATAACACATGCGTTATAGCAGATTTTCCGTATCTCTGTGTCATTGCTATTCTACATGAAATAATATATACCATTAGCCGTAATACAGTTCTAATACCCAAGGGTTATCAGATGGACGAAAACGAAAACATCTGGATTCGCCTACTTCCCTGGGAACGAAAGGAGAGGGCGGAAAAAAAATCGACTCAGATCCAAGTTGCTCCAAAACTGAGGATTTCCCGAGAAGACGACTGGGAGACCTCGAATTACGGCTAGTGAATCGCTCTTGCCACACCATGTGGGTAGCGTATCATTTGATTACCATTTAGAAATCATCTACAGAATGCGTCGTCTTCACAGCATGCAAAGTAATTACCAACATTTTCCAGATTTGGGGGGCCCATGCGATTACGGGAGAAACAAGCAGGAGTTCTGCCATTAATTTCTAGCTACTTTCCATGTCAGAAGTTGCTTTCAGAATTGAATGACTCCAAGATCGGTATCGTCGTTTGTGACCGACGTTTCCGTTATAAAGCGCTGAATCGAACCATAGCCGAAATACATAATGTGCCGATAGAGGCGCTTCTGGGTCATTCGTTCCACCAAGCTCTCGGTCGTCTTGCCGAGAAGGTAGTACCCGTCTGGGAAAAAGTTTTCGCTACTGGCCAGCCCTTGACCTATTTTGAGGTCACTGGGCAGTTGCCCAAGCGGTCGGGCGCAGCCCACTGGGTTGAAAAAGTTTTCCCCCTGCGGGACAGTAAGGGGCGAATCACGCTAGTCGGTGGTTTCGTAATAGAGGTTCCGCCAACTCCAATGCCAAATTCTCCCCCTTCAAGTCCAGCTCAAAGAGCAATATCAGTGGCAGGTGATCAGCCTTCAAGCCCAGATCGACCCCGGCGCATACTTCTATCTCATAGAGAGCAGGAAGTCCTTCGTCTGCTTGCTGAGGGCAAATCTGGCAAGGAAATCTCATCAGCTCTTTTCATCAGTAATAGGACTGTTGAGACATATAGGGCCAGACTGATGCTGAAGCTTGATGCGAATTCGATCGTTGATCTAGTTCGCTACGCGATTCGGAATCACGTCGTTTCGCTCTAGAGTTCGTTTGCAAGGCAGTACGCTACCTGATGAATTAATCAATCAGTCGAGGCAGACCCATCGGTGAATTCAGTTTCGCGGACTCTTCTGCAAGTACGCACACCGACAACGGGTCCCATATCCAAACTCTCTGAAGGGATTCGGTCAAAGAAACGAATTTCGATCTTCTCGTCTAAATTGTAAATCTGCGAAACCTTGAAGTGGTACGGAGCCGCAGTATTTGTCCCCCACAAGGCAAAGTTATGACTATCATCAATCACGTACAGGGGTCTACTTACGTAAGATATTGAATATCATGATATATAAAAAACAATTAATCTAATGGCATGAATCAGATGGACGAGCATTACTGGATTTCCAAGCTTCCGTGGCGAAAGAAGAACAGGGCGGAATCAAAGTCCGCTCAGATCAGATTTGAGCCGCAACTTACGATTACTCGCGAAGATGGCTGGAAGTACTTCGAATTACTGCTAGTGAATCGCTCTTGCTGGCAGGTGTGGGTGGAGGATGCTAGCGTTGTCTTGGCTGACCTTGATGCTGACTGGCAGGCTGTAGTTCCTACCGGGCAAGCCCGGCACCAAATTCTCCAAAATGTCGGACCTAATGAGACATTAGGCGTGCGTCTCGCCAAAGCGGTCTATGACGCTGCTGGCAGGCCTCAGGGACCGTACTCGTGCCTTGTTCTTCCGAATGTCCGCTATCACGTTCTCGATGAGTGGTGCAGCGTGCAGCTTGAAACATGCCGTGTTGAGATGGCGGCGCTAAGATTAATCGAGCTTCATAGCGCCCGTTGGTACGACAAGAAGATGAAGCGCATCATAAGGTCCACTCGGTCTTACAACGAATGAGCACAAGGGTTGAGCAACATTGTGCTGACTGGGGATACAAATGAATGACGCAGAGGAACGCCTTGTCTGTACTTGCCATGAATGTGGAGCGGAGTTTGTTGTTAAGAGGAAGCCGACTATTCAAAACCAGAACTTGCGTTGTGCTTGTGGAAGCGAGTTGAAGAAACCCTATCAATCGCCCGTGTTGAGGTGTTTCGGAACGGTGGTCAGAGAATGTCCAACAAGGTGTTAACTCGGGCCAGCTCTTCGCTTCCCGAACTGCTGACGATGGTTGGAGAGAATAGAATGGAACCTCGATCTACTCGCCGGACACTACGTCACTCGCTCATTGTTGATGTAGAGGTCGTCGACCTGAAATCGTGGATTCAGATGAGGGAGCGCACCAAAGACTTAAGCATTTATGGATGCGGCGTCAGCACTGCGACACCTTTCCGGCAGGAACTAAGGTCATCCTCAAGATGGTCTACGGACGGGAGAAAATAACAGCGTTCGACAAGGTGATATATGGCCGACCAGATATCGGTATGGGAATCGTCTTCACAACCGTCGAGCCGAAAGACCAAAAACTTCTTGAGAACTGTATCACTGAACTTGCTGTCCCGCAGTGAACACTAGATCGATCCGTAGCGATGGCGTGGTCGAACTGATTACAACCAAATCACTCCATCGAAACTCGGAACGAATTCGATCTAAATAGTCTTGTCGGCTGATTTTGAGCTAGATTCCAACGGTTCATAAACGACGATGCAATCACGACCGGCTTTCTTTGCTTGGTACAAGGCTTCGTCAGCGGCGCGTATTAAAACTTCTGAATTGTCAGCGTGTGCGGGATAAGTGGCAATGCCCGCTGAAACCGTGATAGGGCCAAGGGTCTGGCCACGATGGTGGAGGGAAAGGTGCTTAATTGCCTCGCGAACGCTTTCTACGCATTTATGAGTTCCCGCAGTATCCACTTCAGCGACAATGAGGGAAAATTCTTCTCCGCCATAACGGCAAGCTAGGTCTCCTGCGCGCACACGATTTCTAATCACTCCGGCAACTTCTTTAAGCAAAATGTCTCCAACTTGGTGACCGAAGGTATCGTTAAAATGTTTGAAGTGATCCAAATCAAGCATCACCAAGGAAACACTGCGACCTGCCCGCTTTGCACGCTGTAATTCCCGGTTTAATGACTCTTCAAGATAACGACGGTTGTAGAGACCTGTAAGCGGGTCACGAATTGACTGATTGCGAAGCAATTCCCGGAGTTTTAGGCTTGCCAGAGCTAAAGAGACACGCTCTGCCACTGCAATCGACCGACGCTTAAGAGCGGCTTCTTCAAATTGCACCGCTTGCGGTGAAGCGGCCCGGAGGCTCGCCTTGTCTTCGAGATACAGTAGACCTAAAGTTTCTCCCTGGGCTACTAAGGGTACGCAAAGATAGTTCGTGGCACCGAATGCGTCCACATGAGAACAAGGCAAGGGCGAGCCAGGACCTCCGTAAGGCTTCCCACGCCGCAGACCCCAGCAATCATCAGGATGGAACGCAGGTTTGGTGGTTGAGCAATTATTCCAAGTGGCAACGGTTTCCACGAGATCGCGTGATGAATTGAGGATACAAAGAGCGCCGGGACGAAGGCCAAGGATGTCGGAGAGAGCACTTTCGCTCATCTTGTGTGCTTCTTCGACTGTCTGACAAGATTGCAACGAATCTCCCAATTCGCTCAACTCCTTGCTTTCTCTGGCGAGCGCCTCTGATTCTAGCAATGCGACCTTTAACTGCTCGTCGGCTTTCTTGCGGTCGGTTATGTCACGCAAAAAGACAACGCCCCCTCGCTTCTCACCCCTATTATTGATTAGCGGGCCACCAGCAGCGAGCATCCATCGAGGCTCTCCTCCATTAGGCGGGCGAACGCATATCTCCAATCCATTTGCGGAATCTCCCGCGAGTGCCCGACTCAGAGGCAACTCTTCAGTCTTGAACAACGTTTCGCAGTCATTTTTATAAAGCCCTAGCAATTCAGGATATTTCTCACTGAGTTCGTCTGCGGGAGCACCCGCGTTGTAACGGACCCCGACCGGGTTCCGTAGAATGAACTTCCCGGAAGTATCCGCCACAATCACCGCGTCGCTGCAACTATCCAGAACCGACTGAAGAAGTTCCTTTTGTTCAGCAGCATTACGTTCTGCTTGCTCACGGCGAATGAGTTCACGGTTGAGAAGCCCGAGCGAGAATATCAAAAACAAAAACACAGAAACGCCCAATATAGAATTGATCCATATTCCTCGCTGGTAGCTCGCTTGTCCTGCGGCTGTTCGCTCCTTGAGAATCCCCCGCTCCGCACGGTCAAATACAACTAACAGCTCTGTGAGCTGCGTAGATAACTTGGTGCTTTGGTCGTTAAATTCATCCTGCTGTTTGCGGTCGTCGTGAGTTCTCCGATGTAATTCCACGGACGCTTCCAAGAGTGATAACCGCGACCTTATGAGCGGTTCCATTTGCGTGAGGCTTATCTGCTGCTCAATACTATCTGCAGTCAATTTGCGCAGTCTCGCGAAGTCCGCCATCGCGGATTTGCTTGCGAGACTAAAGGCATCGATTTGTGTCGAGTCTCCCCAAAGGGTGTAAGCTCGACGGGCAACAGCTGCATCGTAAATATCAGAACGGAGCAACTCACTCGCTTCAAGAATATCCCGGTCGTGAGAAACTAAATGGTCATTCTTTTCCGTGCTGCGGCTTCTTTGAAATGAAAACCAGCCTATCATTGCCAGAGTAATTAGTGCCGCGAAGAACGCAATATTCGTTTTGTTTTTCAAACTCAAAAATACCGCCTTGTTTTCTCTTCACAAGCGAACTTTTAGGCCAGTTAGTATTTGTCAATTCTTTATATTGTATATCCCCATCTTTGCATCGAAGGTCAGGACCAAGTGATGATGTCCGACTGGATAACGGCAAGTATATTGACAAAGAAATTGGAGTGGAACCGATTGAACTCAAGTTGCATGGATATCGCACCGTAAAGCATCTATTTTCGGTCGAACTTGGAGCCATATTCATTGCAGAGGACTTCTCGAGAGTTGGCACTAATTCTCGAAGGGCGGTTAGAACTTGTTCCATCTCCTGGTGCGCCGGTCAAACCGGCGAGGTGTAGTGAATGAAAAAGTCATACGAATGTGAAGTAGCGACCCACATCGGCCCCGAGTCATGCGGAGCCG
>Ga0209380_10001455_pt1 | contig 15885 bp, 14 predicted proteins | sample HubBroMetageWFT6_FD_188347 | JGI IMG/M metagenome (GOLD analysis project Ga0209380, IMG submission 188347) | Warmed and freeze-thawed soil microbial communities from the Hubbard Brook experimental Forest, New Hampshire - Hubbard Brook CCASE Soil... | ecosystem: Environmental > Terrestrial >...
CGGTCTCGGTCGTCTGGAGCTGGCCATCGGGCGTCACGCCGGCATGGACGTTGTGCGCGCCGATGATGGTGACAAGGTTCGTCCCCGCAACCGCGGCCGCCGGGGCGATGATTGCCGCGCCGAGCAGGCCCACTGCGACCCACGCCGCGGCCGGCATCTTACGCGCGAACCGCGTTAGTTTCCGGTCGCCTTTTTCCTTGCTGAAGTCGCTCATTATTCCCCTCTATGCTCCCCAATCGCGGTACAGGTCAGCCAAGGCTAAAGAAAGCTGCCCATGTTGTTGAGAGATAGGAGCAAGGTAGAGCCGCCGGTGATACCAGGAAGAGACTGCGAGTTCCGGGCGGGGGTGACCGGCGCCGGAGCCATCCCGTTCCCTGGCTCTGGTCTTGTGCTTATCTAGAATCGGATTCTAGGATTAGAGGTACATACCGGCCGCACTCTGCCCGTGGAGGCTCGATGGAACTTGACCTTGGTCCGGAGATCGCCGAGTTCCGAGTCGGGCTGCGGGACTGGATCGCCGGTCACGCGCCGGCCGGGCTGGCCGAACGCGCGGACTGGAACCGGTCGATCGTGACCGGCGGCTACGGCTACGGTCAGCGGGCCCAGGCGATGGCGACCGACGAGTACGCGCAGTGGGAGCAGGAACTCGCCGACGCCCGGCTGATTTGTGCGCAGTGGCCGGCGGAGTTCGGCGGTCAGGGCCTGGATGGCGTGCGGATGGCCGTATTCAACGAGGAGCTGCACCGGGCCGGCCTGCCGCGGGTCATCCGGGGCATGGGCGAGAGCCTGGTCGGCCCGTCGGTGATCGTGCACGGCACGCCCGAGCAGCGGGCGCACTTCCTGCCGCGCATCATCTCCGGCGAGGACGTGTACTGCCAGGGCTTCTCCGAGCCCGGCACCGGGTCGGACCTCGCGGGCCTGCAGACCAGGGGCGAGATCGACGGTGACGAGGTCGTCATCACCGGGCAGAAGCTGTGGACCTCGGGCGCGGCGCGGGCGAACAAGATGTTCGTGCTGTGCCGGACCGACCCGGACGCGGAGAAGCACGCGGGCATCTCCTACGTGCTGATCGACTTCTCCGGCCCGGCGGTGAGCTACCAGCCGGTGCGGCAGATGTCGGGCGCGGCGGAGTTCGCCCAGGACTTCCTCGACGGCGTGCGCGCGCCGCTGTTCAACGTCATCGGCGGTCTCAACAACGGCTGGCGGGTCGCGATGACCACCCTCGGCTATGAGCGCGGCGGCAGCGCGACTGTGCTGCACCTGGCCTACGAGCGGGAGTTCTGGGAGCTCGCCGAGAGCGCCCGTAAGCGCGGTGTCAGCACCGACCCGATCATGCGCCAGCGGCTGGCGTGGGCGTACAGCCAGACGCAGATCATGCGGTTCAGCGGGCTGCGCACGCTTGCCGGGATGGCCAAGGGCCGTCAGCCGGGCCCGGAGGCGTCGGTCAACAAGCTGTTCTGGAGCGAGTACCACAAGAAGCTCGGCGAGCTCGCGCTGGATATCGAGGGTGCCGACGGCCTCATCCGGCCCGCAGGCGACGGCTACCCGACGACCCCCTGGCAGAACGTCTTCCTGTCCAGCCGGGCTGGCACCATCTATTCCGGCACCAGCGAGATCCAGCGCAATATCATCGCCGAGCGCGCCCTCGGGCTGCCCAAGGAGCCGCGGGTGCGCGCGTGACCGGCCCTATCACGGACGGGCGCGCGGCCGCGCGGGCGCTGATCACCCCGCGGCGACTCGCGGAGTTTTTCGCGCCGCGCAGCATTGCGCTGGTCGGCGCGTCCGACACGTCGGGCTGGGCACGGTTCATCCTGGCCGCGAGCGCTGCTGTCGGCTACGAGGGCCCGCTGCTGCCGGTGCACCCGACGCATCCGAAGGTCTTCGGCCGCGACGCAGTGCCCAGCCTGCGCGCGCTGCCTGAGCCGGCCGATCTGGCGTTCATCCTCGCGCCGACCGGCGCGGTCAGGTCGGTCATCGATGACGCCGCCGCGTCCGGAGTCAGGAACGTGGTGGTCCTGGCCTCGGGTTACCGGGAGGCTGGCGACGACGGCCGGGAGCTCGAAGACACCCTTGTGGCGCAGGCCGCCGCGCACGGGATCGTGCTGCTCGGCCCGAACTGCCTGGGCTTCCTGAACACCTCGGCCAGGGTGGCGCCGTTCGCCCTGACGGTGCCGCTGCCGCTCACGCCCGGCCCCGTCGGGATCGGACTGCAGAGCGGCGCGCTGTCCAGCGCGCTGCTGTCGTTCGCGCGGGCCCAGGCGATCGGGGTCAGCACGGTGGCCTCGCTGGGCAACGAGGCCATGATCACGACCGCCGACGTGCTCGATTACCTGGTGGCCGACGAGCAGACGCGGGTCATCTGCCTGTTCCTGGAGGAGATCGGCGACCCGGCTTTGTTCAGCGCGGCCGCGCAGCGGGCCGATCAGGCGGGCAAGCCGATCGTTGCGCTCAAGGTCGGGGCGAGCCAGGCCGGGCAGCAGGCCGCACTCGCGCACACCGGCGCGGTCGCCGGGGACGACGCGGTCGTGGACGCCGCGCTGAAGCAGATGAACATCATCCGGGTCGACAGCATCGAGGAACTGCTGACCACCGCCTCGCTGCTCGGCTACCACCAGGTGCCGCGCGGCCGCCGGATGGGCGTGCTGACTGCCTCGGGCGGCGCGTGCGACATCATCGCCGACCGGGCCAGCGCGGAGGGCATTGAGATCCCGCCGTTCGCCGATTCGACCACCGAGGCGATCGCGGCGCACCTGCCGTCCTTCGCGGCAACCCGCAACCCGCTCGACGTCACCGGGTACGTGCTGGCCAACGCGCGCAGCTCGCCGCTGACGGCAATCGACCACGCGCTCGACGCCGCGCTCGCCGATCCCGGCCTGGACTTCGTGCTGTTCACCGGCTTCACCGTGCCGGAGGCGCGCCCGCCGGATGACCGCCTGGCCTCGCTGCTGGAATCCAGGATCGACTGGCTCGCCGGGCGGGTCGCGAGTGCGCCGATCCCGGCTCTGCCCCTCAGCCTCACGTGCGTGGACGTCGGGCCCTACCCGCGCGATCTGCTGGGCGCGCATGGCGTCCACCTGATCAGCGGCATGGACCTGGGCGTCCGGGCGATCGGGAACGCGCTGCGCTGGCAGGAGGGCCGCGGGACCGTGCGGCAGCTGCCCGGCCGGCGCGAGCCGTCCAGCCGTACGGCGGCGCCCTGGTCGGAGCTGGAAGGGCGTGAGCTGCTGGCCGGCGCCGGGATCCCGGTGGTGCCTGGCCGGGTGGTGCACTCCGCCGCCGAGGCGGTCGCGGCCGCCGATGCGGTCGGGCGGCCGGTCGCCCTCAAGATCTCCTCCGCGCAGATCACCCACAAGTCCGACATCGGCGGGGTGGCGCTGGGGCTGAGCTCGGACGACGAGATCTCGGCGGCGTATTCACGGGTCGCGGCCGCGGGGGCGCACGCCGGAGATGCTTCGGGTGCGGTCCTGGTGACCGCGATGCGTTCCGGCGGCACGGAGGTGCTGGCCGGGGTGAGCGTGGATCCCGCGTTCGGCCCCGTGCTGGCCGTCGGGCTGGGCGGCCTGTTCGTCGAAGTGCTTCGCGATGTCAGCCTGCGGGTGCTGCCGGCCGGCGCGGACGAGGTGTCGCGGATGCTCGCTGAACTGCGCGGCCTGCCCCTGCTGACCGGGGCGCGCGGCGGCACACCCGCCGATCTCGATGCGCTGGCCAAGGTGATCAGCGACATCGGGGAGCTGGCCTGCTCGATGTCCGGCCTGCGGGCGCTTGAGATCAACCCGCTGTGGGTGTGCGGCAATCAGGTCGAGGCCCTCGACGTGCTCGTCGTAACTGAAGAGATTCCTGATGGAGAAACGGAGCCGGGCAGATGATTCTTGGAGTTACGTCCGAGCAGGAAGAGCTGCGCGCATCGGTTGCCCGGTTCCTGGCCGACCGCGTGCCGATCACGGCCGTGCGGTCCCTGATGGACGCGGCTGACGGAGGCGATCCCGCGGTCTGGAAGCAGGCGGGCGAGCAGCTCGGCCTGCAGGGGATCGCCATACCCGAGGAGTACGGCGGGTCCGGTTTCTCGTTCGCCGAGCAGGCGATCGTGCTCGAGGAACTCGGCGCGGCGCTGTACGGCGGGCCCTATCTGGCCAGCGCGGTCCTCGCTGCGAACGCGCTGCTGGCGAGCGGCGACGAGGCCGCCAAGAAGGCTTACCTGCCGGGCATTGCCTCCGGCGAGCTGATCGCGACTCTTGCCTTCACCGAGGAAGACGGGTCGTGGGAAGCGAGCGCGACCCGGCTGACCGCGACACCGGCCACCACGGCCGACGCCAGCGTCGTCGGGGGCTGGCAGCTGGACGGTCACAAGAGCTTCGTGCTGGACGGGCACACCGCGGGCCTGCTGCTGGTCATCGGGCGAACAGCGGGCGGGCTGAGCCTGTTTGCCGTACCCGGTGACGCCGAAGGACTGGTCAGGACGCCGCTGCCGACTCTGGACCAGACGCGCAAGCTGGCCCGGCTGGAATTCTCCGGCGTCAGCGCGACGCTGCTCGGCGCGGACGGCGCCGGCGAGGCATTGCTCAGCCGCGTCCTGGACATCGCCGCGATCGCCCAGGCGGCCGAGCAGCTAGGCGGCGCGCAGCGCGCACTGACCATGGCGGTCGAGTACGCCAAGGTAAGGCATCAGTTCGGCCGGCCGATCGGGAGCTTCCAGGCGATCAAGCACCGGTGCGCCGATCTGCTGCTCGAAGTCGAGTCGCTGCGCTCGGCGGTCGTCTACGCGGCGGCCGCGGTCGCCGAGGACTCGCCCGAGATCCCGGTCGTGGCCGCGCTGGTGAAGGCGTACGCCTCGGACGTGTACTTCCATGTGGCGGCCGAGAACATCCAGATCCACGGCGGCATCGGCTTCACCTGGGAGCACGACGCGCACCTGTACTTCAAGCGGGCCAAGGCCAGCGAGCTGTTCCTCGGCGACGCGACGCTGCATCGCGAGCGGCTCGCCACCCGGATCGGGTTGTGAGCCCTGCTCGCTAAGACTGTCGATCACCACCCAGTTTTGTCAGAGGCTCTCGATAGCATGAGCTAAAAGGCTTTAGCAATGCTGCTGCCGGAGGGAGAGCCGCGTTGACGACGAGCTGGGCGCAGTTCCCGCACGACGGGCCTGAGGTACCGGAGGCGATCGAGGCCGGGTTCACCCATGCCGTCGCGGCTCAGTACGCGGATCCGGATGAGCGCGGGTTTGTGGCTGGGGGCGGGGCAGACCTGCTGGAGCCGGGCCCGCAGCTGGCGGCGCTGACGTGGATGGCGGCTGAGGAGGGCATCCAGCTGCTGTCTGATGATGAGATCGTCGGGGTGATGCGCGCGGCGTCGCGGGGGGAGTCGTGGCAGGCCGCGATCAAGCTGCGGTGCGTGGATGAGCTGGCGGGCCGCCGCCAGGCCGTGGTCCGTGACAGCGGGCCGTCGGGGAGGGAGCGGGCGACCGCGGAGATCGGGTGTGCGCTGACTTTGACCGGCCGGTCGGCGGAGGCGTTAGTCGACCTGGCCGAGGGAGTCCGGCACACGGGTGTCGAGGAGGCACTGGCCCGCGGGTGGATTGATGTGGCTAAGGCCAGGGTGTTCGCCGAGGAGCTGGCCGGGCTGCCGTCGGCCCGGGCCTGGTGGATCTCCACCCATGTCCTGGTGGAGGCACCGGATCTGACGACGGCGCAGCTGCGGGGCCGGCTGCGCCGGGCGGTGCTGGCCGATGACCCCGACGCGGCCCGCCGCCGGGCCGAGAAGGCCCGCGCCGGCGCGCGCGTCGAGATGTGGCCGGAGGGGTCAGGGAACTATGCGATCGCCGGGCGGGAGCTGCCCGAGGCGGGCGCGGTGCTGGCTGACCGGCATGTGTCCGCGCTGGCGAAGGCTTTGAAGCGGGCGGGGCGGCCGGGCAGCCTGGATCAGGTCCGGGCTGAGGTGTACCTGGCTCTGCTGTCCGGCCAGAGCCCCGCCGACGTCCTCGCCAGCCCCGGCCCGGACGGCGAAACCGCAAAGCGGTCAGCCGCGGCCGGTGCTGGGGCGGCGGACCTGCCGCCGGGGCTGGCCGGGAACCGCACCGAGCCCGGCGCGGGTGCCGCCGATCCTGGTCCGGTGCTGGTGCACTGGCCGTCGGGGCTGACCGGCACGATCAACCTGACCATGCCGCTGAGCACCTGGCTTGGTATAGCTGACGGGCCCGGCGATGTCGCTGGGCACGGGCCCGCAGACGCTTGGACCTGCCGGCAGATCGCTGCCGCGCTCGCCGCCGGCCAGGCCGGCCGGTACTGCGTGACCATCACCACCGGCGCCGGGCAGCCGCTCGGCCACGCGTGCGCGGCCGCTGCGCCGCCGCGCCCCGCCCAGGCGGGTCATGGCCCGCCCGGACCGGGCGGATCCGGTGGCGGCGGGTCCGGGACCGGCCGATCCGGTGGCGGCGGGTCCGCGCCCGGCCGGCCGGGGCAGCGCGAGTCCGGCGGCGGGTTGCCGACGCGGCCGCCGGGGACCGGGCCGCCCGGTGACATCGCGGCGTGGCTGGCCGGCCTGAAGATCGAATCACTGGGCGGCGCGCCTTGCGATCACCGGCACGAGACGCCGGGTTACCGGCCCGGCCGGCGGCTGGAGCACCTGGTCAAGATCCGCAACCCGACCTGCACCGCGCCGGGCTGCCGGCGTCCGGCGATCCGCTCCGACCTGGACCACATCACCCCCTACGACCAGGGCGGCCGCACGTGTGAGTGCAACCTGCACACCCCGTGCCGGCGGCACCACCGGCTCAAGGGCAGCGCCGGCTGGCACGCCGAGATGACCGCACCTGGCACCATCACCTGGACCCTGCCCCACGGCCGCAGCTACACCACCACCCCCGAGCCCTACCCCGTCTAATCAGCGCCTCCCGCAGCTAGATCAGCCGCCGGCCGACCCGTAGACTCACCAGCAGCACAAGCCATCGGCCCGGGATGGAGCCGTGATATCCGTGACCGACGCACCAGCCGGCTGGATACTCATCGGCACGGCGACGATCTGGGCAGGCAAGTTCATCGGCGCGCTCGTGGCCAGTCGCGGCGCGGCGAGTGGGGAACGGTTGCAGAAGTGGCAGTGGCTTGCGTTCGCCGCCCTCCAGGTGATCGCAGGCGTCCGGTTCATCACGGAAGCGTCCCCGCACGATGGAATCCCCTGGTGGCTCGCCGCCGCTGGCGTCGCCTTGCTGACCTGGATGCTGATCACCGATGCCGGACTATGGCTGAGGTCCCGCATGAGCCGAACCTCGGGTCAGTAGCCGCCGTGGCTGGGCCCGAGGCAGGCCGCGTCTAATGCCATTCGCCACCCAGCCGGCCGCCGAGCAGATGACCGGTCGCGATCGGCGCATTGTCATCGTCGCCGTCGTCGCGCTGCTCGCAGTACTCGCTGCCGTGGGGATCTGGGCCGCCGTCCGACCGGGCAGCTACGGAAGCTCCAGGGCCGGGTGCATCACCGTCACGATGCCGAGCACGACAGGCGGAGCGCTGATCCACGAATGCGGCGGCAGCGCCAGGGCCACATGCACGCGAGCGTTCGCGGGCCACGACAGGATCTCGCTGCTGACCCGCCCGCAATGCCGCCAGGCCGGGCTCGCCCCTTAGCGAGGCATCGGCTCACTGCTGTACGGGCTGGAATTTACGCGTGGGCGACGCCTCCGTAGACCCAGGCCCGGTCGGCGTTCGGAGCCGGAATCCCGCCTACCGGCGCCAGTAGGAGACAAGTACCAAGCCGGGATCGATCAGTTCCAGGCCGTTGAACATGCGCAGGATGTCATCCTTCCCGCGGGGGACCCAGGTGGCGCCGCGCTGCGCTGCTCCCGCCGACGTCTCGTGCGTCCGTTCGGGAGCGAAGTCGCCCGTGGCGTGAGACAGGACGAGGTAGCTCCCTGGTGTGAGTGCCGGAAGATACCGGGCGACGAGGCCAGCCGGGTCGTCGGAGTCTGGCAGGTGGTGCAGGCATCCGACGAACATCAGCGCTACCGGTTTGCTGAAGTCAAGCAGTTCCCCGACCCCGGCCAGGACCTCGGCCACGTCACGCATATCCGCTTCGATGACCCGAATGGCGCCGTTCTTCGCCGGCAGTCCCTCGGCGTGGAGCAATACCATCGGGTCGTTGTCCACCGATACGACGCGGGCTTCCGGAGCCGCAGCCTGCGCGACCTCATACGTGTTCGGGCTGGTGGGCAGGCCGGCTCCGATATCGAGGAACTGGCGAATGCCCGCGTCGCATAAGAACTGGATCGCGCGGACCATCCACTGGCGGTTGGCCGCACAGTGTCCAGCGTCTCGGGCGTCAGCGTGAGCACCCACTCGGCCATTTCCCGATCGGCGGGGAAGTTGTCCTTGCCGCCCAGCCAGTAGTCGTACACGCGGGCTGGCTGCTCGCCGGCGTCACGCCCGGCTCAGTCGCGCCTGGCCTCCGCGAGCAGGACGTCGGCGTCGAAGCACGTCCGGTCACCGGTGTGACAGGCCCCGCCAGCCTGATCGACGCGGACCAGGACCGTGTCCCCGTCGCAGTCGAGCGCGACCGAGACGACCCGCTGCACGTGCCCGGAAGTCTCCCCCTTGACCCAGTACTCCTGCCGGCTGCGCGACCAGTAGGTGCAGCGCCCGGTCGTCAGCGTGCGGTGCAGCGCCTCGTCATCCATCCAGGCCAGCATCAGCACCTCGCCGGTGTCGTGCTGCTGCGCGATCGCCGCGACCAGCCCGTCGTCGTTGCGCTTCAGCCGCGCGGCGATCTTGGGGTCGAGCCCCGAGGCTCCGCCCTCAACTCGCATCAGGATTGCTCCTCTGTCGTCGCCCGCACCGGCCGCACCACGTGCCCCGCAGCCGCCAGGGCCTCCTTGACCGCGCCGATCGTCAGCTCCCCGAAGTGGAACAGGCTCGCCGCCAGGACGGCGTCGGCTCCCGCGTCGACGGCCGCCCCGAAGTGCGCAACCTCTCCCGCTCCCCCGCTCGCAATAACGGGAACGTGGGTGGCCCGGCGGACTGCGCTTATCAGCTCGATGTCGAATCCGCGCCTGGTGCCGTCGGCGTCGACCGAGTTCAGCAGGATCTCGCCGGCGCCGAGCTCGGTGGCACGCCGCGCCCAGCCGACCGCGTCGATCCCGGTGCCACGCCGCCCGCCGTGGGTCGTGACCTCGAAGCCGGACTCGGTGCCCGCCGACCGGCGCGCGTCCACCGACAGCACGACGCACTGGGCGCCGAACCGCTGCGCCGCCTCGGCCAGCACCTCCGGCCGCGCGACCGCCGCGGTGTTCAGGGCGACCTTGTCCGCCCCCGCGCGCAGGAGCCGGTCGACGTCGTCGGCGCTGCGCACGCCGCCGCCCGCCGTGAGCGGGATGAATACCTGGTCGGCCGTCCGGCGCAGCACGTCGTACAGGGTCTCCCGGTCATCGCTGGACGCGGTGATGTCGAGGAACGTCAGCTCGTCGGCGCCGGCCTGGTCGTAGGCCGCGGCGAGCTCAACCGGGTCACCGGCGTCGCGCAGGCCGGTGAAGTTCACGCCCTTGACCACGCGCCCGCCGTCCACGTCCAGGCACGGGATCACGCGGACGGCGACCGTCACTGGCCGATCCCCGGCTTGTAGGCGACGGCCTCGATCTCGACCAGCATGCGCGGATCGACGAGGCCGGCGACGCCGATCAGGGAGGTGGCCGGCATGATTCCCGCGAACGCCTCGCCGTGCGCCCGGCCGATCTCCTCCCACCGCGACATGTCGGCGACGAACATGCGCGTGCGGACCACATCCTGCAGGCCGGCCCCAAGCGACTCCAGGGCAGCGGCGATGTTGGCTATCGCCTGCCGGGCCTGCGCGCCGGCGTCACCGGCGTGGACGAGCTCTCCGCCGGCCATCGAGGTACAGCCGGAAACGAAGATGAAGTCGCCCGCGGCCACCGCGCGGCTATAGCCGTTGGACTGCTCATACGGCCCGCCGCTCGACACCTTGCGGGTCACGCCGGTCCCGCCATCTCCGCGAGCGCATCTTCCAGCGTGAAGGCGCCCGCGTACAGCGCCTTGCCGACGATCGCGCCCTCCACGCCGATCGGCGCCAGCCCCGCGATCGCGTGCAGGTCGGCCAGGCTGGACACGCCGCCGCTGGCGATCACGGGCTTGTCGGTCCGCGCGCACACCCGGCGGAGCAACTCGAGGTTAGGCCCGCGCAACATGCCGTCCTTGTCGATGTCGGTCACCACGTAGCGCTCGCAGCCATCGGCCTCCAGCCGGTCGAGGGCGTCGTCGAGCTCGCCGCCATCGGACGTCCAGCCGCGCGCGGCCAGGCGCGTGCCGCGCACGTCGAGGCCGACCGCGATCCGGTCACCGTGCTCGGCGATCGCGGCCCGGACCCAGTCGGGGTTCTCAAGCGCCGCAGTGCCCACGACCACGCGGCGGCAGCCGGTGGCCAGCGCCGTCGTCAGGGCGTCGTCGTCGCGGATCCCGCCGGAAAGCTCGATCTTCACGTCGAGCCGGGCGATGAGCTCGGCGAGCTGGGGCCCGTTCGAGCCGCGGCCGAAGGCGGCATCCAGATCCACCAGGTGGATCCATTCCGCGCCCGCGTGCTGCCACGCTACGGCGGCCTCCAGCGGGTCCCCGTAGGCGGTCTCGCTGCCCGCCTCGCCCTGCACCAGCCGGACCGCCTGGCCACCGGACACGTCCACGGCGGGCAGCAGCGTCAACAGGCTCATCGCAGGTCTCCCAGCCAGTTCGCCAGCAGGGCGGCGCCGGCGTCGGCCGACTTCTCCGGATGAAATTGCGTCGCGGCCAGCGGCCCGTCCTCCACGACCGCGACGAAGTCCTCGCCGTGGTTCGCCCAGCTCGTGATCGCCCCCGGCGGAGCCGCCGTCGCCGCATAGGAGTGCACGAAGTAGAACCTCTCATCCGCCCCGAGCCCCGCCAGCAGGCGGGATCCGCTGGCCGGTTGCACCACGTTCCATCCCATATGGGGAAGGACCGGAGCGGCCAGCTTGCGGACGACACCGGGCCAGCAGCCGCAGCCGGCGGCGCGCTGACCGTGCTCGTCGCCGGTCTCGAACAGGATCTGCATGCCCACGCAGATGCCGAGCACCGGCCGGCCGGCGGCAAGACGCTTGGCGATTACCTGGTCGCCGCCTGCATCGAGCAGGCCGGCCATGCAGGCGGCGAACGCGCCCACCCCCGGCACGACCAGGCCATCGGCGTTCAGTGCGGCCGGGCTGTCGGCCGTGACCTCGGCGTCGGCGCCGACCCGCTGCAGGGCGCGCTGGGCGGAGCGCAGGTTGCCCGAGCCGTAGTCGAGCACCACGACGCGTGGCCGGCGGCTCATCACGGTTTCAGGTTAGCCCGGCGCGCGAGGCCGGCCGCGAGCCGGCCGCTCAGCGCGGCGACTCGACGAACGTGAACCGGCTGTAAAGGTCGTTGTCGTCGAGGCCGGGCACTGTGACGCCCTCGACGGCGCCGGTCCGGACGTCCAGCCGCACCGCGGGCGGGTCGTCCCGGTACGGCCTGCGGAACAGCAGGTGGCCGGCGTCCTCCCAGGCCGGGGAGCCGGGGACGCTGGTGTCGGAAGCCTCGGGAAGCCACCAGATGCGCGGGTCGGCGCCGCCCCGGGCGACGTCGAACAGCGTGACCGCTGGCGGCTGGTACCGGAAGTCGATCAGGTGCGTCCCGCCCAGCGCCAGGTCAGCATTGCTAGTGACGCGGACGTGGTGACGCTCGCCATCCTGGCCGACCACGAGCCAGCCATCCAGGCCCTCCGCCTGGCCCTCGATGAGCACTGCGCCGGTCAGCGGGTCGACCGTGCGCGGCGGCCAGGGCAGGGGCTCGGGATCGCGGCCCGGCGTCCAGCGCACGCCGGAGCCATCGTCGCCGGCGACGTACACGGCGCCGTCGTACAGCCCGGCGATGCTCGCCGTCCCCCGCAATTGCAGGGACTGCGATGAGCCGTCCGCCAGGTCGAAGACCAGCACCGTGGACTTCGGCCGGCGACCCCAGCTCGACGTCGAGAGCGCCAGGTAACGGCCGTCGGCGCTGAGCGCCACGCGCGGGTCGGGGTCGGCCGCCAGCACCTCCGGCTCGCGGTCCGGCCGGACGAGGACGACCTGGGCGAGCTCGAACACTGCGATCCCGTACGGGGTGTCGATGGCGCGGAGCACCTCGCCGGACAGGCTGGCCAGGACCTCAGGGCCGGATGACCGCCACACCACCAGGTCACCGGACTCGGTCACGATGCCCGCGCGCGGCGGCCCGCCCTCGGCCAGCTCCAGGCTGCCGGGCACCGGGATCGCGATGGGCTCGCCGGCGTACTCGTCCTCACGCCGAGGCAGCGGGGTGAGCGTGAGCTGACTGCCCGCGTCCGCTAGGTCGCCCTCGACGCGCAGCAGTTCCTCCCGCTCGGCGTAGCGCAGGACGGCCCGCACGTCTTCCGGCGGCTCCAGGAGCCGCCCGGCCAGATCCGCGATCGTGCCGACCCGCCCCGTCTCGGTCCACAAGGCCACGAATACGAGGTCAGCGGCCGGCGCGGCCAGTTCATAGAAGCTCTCCTGCCGGTCGGACTCCTCAGCCTTCTCGACCGGGAGGTCCAGCACGTCCCGCAGGCTGGGCAGTTCGGCCGGCAGCGAGTACCTGACCTCACCTTCACCCTCCGCCGTGAGCAGGCCGATCCGGACGAACAACGCGAGCACATCCGCCACCGTCACCGGCGGCGGGAGCGTGAACCGGGCGGCCAGAGCGGCGACGTCGCGCTCCCGCTCGGCCTGCTCGGCGACCAGCTCGGCGTGGAGGCCGGCCTCGAAAGCGTCGGTGTCGGGATGGCCGGAGGTGAGCGGCGGGGGCGGCAGCGGCGGCCAGAGCCCCGCCTCGGGACGCACGTCGTCGCCGTTGATATCCGCCGCCCGGGCGGCTGCGATCTGCGCCGCGGACATAGCGCCGGGCTGATCGCCCGCCACGATCCGCGCCGCGTCCAGAACACTGCGGACGGCGCGGTCGAGCGCGAAGTCGGAGGCCCATTCCGGCTCCCACTCGGTGACCGCCGGGACGCTGCGGGCGAGCCAGCACGGCGGCTCGCGGTCACCTGCGGCCGGCCAGAACTGCAGGCGCCACGTGTCGCCCGGCGGGGTCTCGTCAGTCGGCGGCCGGCCGGCCTGGCGGCGGCAGCTCACGCGGACTCGATAGCGTCCCGGCGGCCCGAGCGTCAGGGTGTGCTCCTCGTAGTCACCCCCGAGCAGCGCGGCCGGGGCGACGCTGCCGCCAGGACTGAGGTACGGCGTCTCCATCACGTCGTCCCAGTCGGCCGCGTCGTCGGGCGGTTCGCTGTCGTGCGCCTCAAGCCTGACCTCATGGTCGGCGTCCTGGCCGCTCGCGTTCGCCCAGAGCCAGCCCGCCCCGGCGGTGGCGATCGTCCCGCCCGGCTGAGCGCCGGTGGCACTCTCGCCGAGCAGTTCCTCGACCTCGTAGTCGCCGCCGCCCTGGTCGCGGAGGACAAGAACACTGTGGTCCGCCCAGTACTCGGTCGCTGTGTGCTCCCGCAGTAACACCATGAGCCCGTCCCTCCAGCGCGAGGGCCCGCCGGATGCTCAGCGCTCCGGCGGGCCCGCTCAGTCGGGATCCTAATGATGGAAGAAGGGCGCGAAGGTAATCGCCGAGACATTGCGGGTGCCGGAGATGAGGTCCGGCAGGAAGCCGTTCCCGCGATAGGGGGTGGCGTTGGGCTCCTCGACGAGGAGGAACGACCCGAAGCCGCGGCGGGTGGTGACCGACCCGCTCAGCGCGGGCGAGACGACCGTGCCGACCGGCACGTCAGCGCACACGGCCGCGGTGGCGCCGCTCTGGCAGTACACCGCCGGGCTGACCGCGAGCGTTCCCGACAGCCTCCGCCAGTTCACCAGCGCCTCGGGCGCGGGTATCCCCGAGAACGAGGAGTTGGGCGATCCGGTCGTGGCGGCGCCCCACCAGCAATGGCTGGTGGCAGTGGCCGGCGTCGGACACGCGCCGGGCGCGTCGCTGAACGTGATCGTCTTCAGACCGCGGTGGATGCTGACGCTGGCCCGCAGAGTCGGCCGGTTCGGATGACCCTGACCCTGGTAGACGAGCATGGCCTCGTTCTCCGGAGTCAGACCGGACAGCGAGATCAGGACAAGGTCGCAGGTCAGTCCGACGTTGATCTGTGCCTGGGTCGGCGGGCACGCAGCGTTCGTGTCCGACGCCGAGAACGCCGCCGGCACAGTGAAGGTATCCGTCAGGCTTCCGTCGGCGCCGGTGCTCGCCAGCGCGAACGCGCCGAGGTCGATGTCGCTGATCTCATCGCCCGACGGGCTGACGATCCCGGCCAGGCCGCTCGCCTCGACGATCACCATCGTCGAGCTGGCGGGCAGGCTGCCCGCTGCGCACGAGATCGCGATCGTCGAGCCCGGCGTCACGTCGAGCACGGCCGCAGAGTTGGATGGCGTCGTCGCGTTGCTGTAACTACAGCTCGACGTGGAGCCGGACAGCGGCGTCGCCAGGGACGGGGCGGCCTGGGCGACGGCGAGGCCGCCGACGAGGCCGAATGCGCCGAGTAACAGGAAAGCCTTCCGGGCTACCTGGCGCCGCTTCGTGGGGATGAGCCGAGCAATGCCACGGTGCATTGACACCTCCAGCTGGAAGCGCGGAGGGCCGCGGCAAACTCGTGGCGCCAGGGCAAAATCACTCGGGCGTCGCGGTGGACCTCGGTCGGTCTCCGCAAGCTACCGTTGAGTAAAGTGGGCGGACTAATTGTCCGGCAATGACATGAATACCGTCAAGTAGCTTAAACGCTCATACCGTACGGACCCGCTGCCAGGATGAACGTTTGTGTCGCTAGTACGAACTATTCGTACTCAGCACGCAAACGTCGGCACTCGGGTGCGGGACGACCACCGCGCGTGCCGGTTTCTGGCCCGCACCCCTGATCATTTTGACTTAGAGCACGCTCTAACTCGTAGCGTGGAAGCCTGACTGCCAACCCGAGAGGATCTCAGCATGATGCAGGCGACCGCGCTCGGCGGCCAGGGCCTCGTAGTCTCCCGTCAGGGTCTGGGCTGCATGGGGATGTCGGAGTTCTACGGGCCGGGCGACGAGCAGGAGTCGATCGCCACCATCCACCGGGCGCTCGACCTCGGCGTGAGGTTCCTGGACACCGCCGACATCTACGGGCCGTTCGCGAACGAGGAGCTCGTCGGCAAGGCCATCAGCGGGCGGCGCGACGAGGTCGTGCTGGCGACCAAGTTCGGCATCGTGCGCGACCCGGCCAACCCGGCCGCCCGCGGCGTGAACGGCCGGCCGGAGTACGTGCGGCAGTCCTGCACCAACTCGCTCCGGCGCCTCGGCGTCGACCACATTGACCTCTATTACCAGCACCGCGTCGACCCGGACACGCCCATCGAGGAGACCGTCGGGGCCATGAGCGAGCTGGTCAGCGAGGGCAAGGTCAGGTTCCTCGGGTTGTCCGAGGCGGGCCCGCAGACCATCAGGAGGGCGCACGCGGTGCACCCGATCTCCGCGCTGCAGACCGAGTACTCGATCTGGGCCCGGGATCCGGAGCAGGAGATCCTGCCGGCCCTGCGCGAGCTTGGCATCGGCTTCGTTGCCTACAGCCCGCTCGGCCGGGGATTCCTCACCGGATCCTTCCGCTCGGTCGACAGCCTCGCCGCCGACGACTTCCGGCGCCATCAGCCCCGGCTGTCCGATGCCAACCTCGCCGCCAACCTCGCGATCGTGGACCGGATTGAGGCCGTCGCCGCGGCCAAGGGCGTGACTCCCGCCCAGGTCGCGCTCGCGTGGGTACTGCACCAGGGCCGGGACATCGTGCCGATCCCCGGCACGAAGCGCCGCCGGTACCTGGAGGAGAACGCCGCCGCCACCGACATCGAGCTCAGCGAGG
>Ga0209380_10001456_pt1 | contig 15883 bp, 19 predicted proteins | sample HubBroMetageWFT6_FD_188347 | JGI IMG/M metagenome (GOLD analysis project Ga0209380, IMG submission 188347) | Warmed and freeze-thawed soil microbial communities from the Hubbard Brook experimental Forest, New Hampshire - Hubbard Brook CCASE Soil... | ecosystem: Environmental > Terrestrial >...
AGGCCAAGCCAGATGCCAAGAACGGCAAAGGTCGCGGCGATCAGTCCGCCGTAGATTTCGATGGAATGTTCGACGACCAGGAACTGATACTCGGTCCACCGGAGCAGAGCAATCAGGATTCCACCGATCAACCCGTACATGAGAACGTGGCGCTTCATAAGTTGCAGGAGGATTCGTTACCGAAATTATCGCACCAACGGCTTGCAGGGCAAGATCAACGATTGACAGGCCTGGCCCGAGTCACGGGCAACTGCGAAGTAACCGAGACGGCAGACCGCGTATCGAAGAAATGGGAAGGCAGAGACTTACGGTAACGTATCGCTTTTGAGTTGGAGGTAATGAATGGACGGGATTTCACATCCAAGTGAAGGCAATCACGCTGTTCTCCGCGCCACGAAGTTAAGGGTCAAATCAAAGTCATTGTCACGGACGCCGCAACACGATGGCTTCGATGATACGCCGCACATTTAGGATGCGAATCGGCTGGGGAGCAGCCATCATCCCGTGTCTTGCCAATGACCGCCTCTAGATTCAGCATTTTCCTAAAGTCCGATGTGTATGCCATTCCGTCATGCCGGCACCTTTTGTAACTTCAACTTCTGAGACGTCAACCCATCCGAAATCCATGCGGCTGCCAGTTCCGCTATCCCGGCTCGCGCCTATTCTATCCCACACACTTTTCCCTCTCTCTCGAGTCAAAAGCGCCCGCACGCCCTGTAGGTCGGACACTCCTGTCCCGACACCTTTGACCTTGGCTTTATAGATTGCGGTTGAGCTGAATCGTGAGGTGAGTTCTGATGGCCTACGCCGAACCCGCAGTGGCAGCGAGTCCTCGTTGTTTCCGTAATTCTTCGTGAAACGATTCGCTCGGAACCGTCCCCTGCCTGCGGAACAGATTTAGCAGCGGATCCTCGGACTCCGCCAGTTCGCTGCTGCTGTTTTGGCTGGGTTCAGGTTCGGATACCAAACCCTCGGGCTCTACCATCAACTCCGGCAAAACGTCCCGGTTCTGGGTGAGCACGCCGAGAAACTTCTCCACCGCGTGGCGATGTTCAACAGTGGTCTGTGAGAATTCCACACCCATACCCTTTTCCGGGTGCATCACTCTCACCACGCCTTCCGCGCGCATTTCTGCGGTGCCCGCCCGCATCGAAAGAGTCACGCGCGTGGACACCGGAAATGGCGACGAAATATCCAGATAACAACCGCCCAGGCTCAGATCGGTCAGCTGGCAGCGCACCGGCGGATCATCCTGTTCGGTCTCCGGCGAGTTGCGCTTGAGCCAGCCGCACAATTGCCGCGAAGCCTCTGGCGCGACATCCAGGAAGCGCAGCCCCGCCTGGGCCATGTTTCCTTCCCAGGCGAATTCCGAAGACAGTTCGAAAGAGGTTTCGGTCCCGGGAAGGGTAAATGCCACCTTCCACAGTCCAGTGGGCCGCTGGCGGCCCGGGACCCGCACCGCCATCCCACCTTCGCTCAGGTCGGTGGTGGTAACGCGCAGGGTGGCGTCGGAATCCACTTTGCGGATCAGCACAGGAATTTGTACGGGAATCCGGAAATTTCGCCGGCGCTCGCGCTTCATCAGGGCTCGCGCCGCCCGGAAACTTGACTTGGCGCGCTCGGTCGAAACCGGTTTGTAGAGAACGAAGTGCGCTCCCAGATCGAACACCGAACGCAGTCCAGTCGCCGCGTCTACCACCGCGACTGCAACTGCCCGCTTGTTGCAAAGGGCGCTCCGGGCACTACGCAGCACTTCTGCTGAGCGCGGATCGGCGCAATCCACAATGATCGCTTCAAAACGCTCGCGGGTGAGCTTGCGCAAGGCGCTGTCGGCGTCGGCACACAACTCCACGCCAATCTCGAGGTCGCCCAGGGTCCGGCGCAGCACTCGCACGATCTTGTCATCGGAGCAAAGCAGCAGCGATTTCAGAGTCATGGCTCGCACTGTCCCGCCCGAACGTTCACAGGTTGGGACAGCTCATTCATCCCGTCGAGGAAGAAGTCCTCATTGCACTCTAAGGCTTCGCGCAGCTGGTGAGCAATGGCCCGCAAGCCCCACGAGTTACGACCGTAACTCCGCGCTCTGCCGCATCCGGAAGGCGCCCCTGCGTCCATCCGCAAGTGCCTGGCACCCTTGGATGCTTTCTTCCCGAAACGAAGCGAGGGGCTCTAGGTTAGCCAGCCACCTCATGGCCTCTGCGGGCGTTGCCGCCGCTCTCTCAGCCATAGGCGTTGCCCTCCTATCCCTGCCGCGGTCGGGTTTTTGCTCCAGCTTCGACTGCTGGGCACCCGCGTTGCCGAATCGGCACCCTGCAACTCCGAACCATCCTGTTTACAATCATTTACAATGATTTCATTCAGCCCTGCTCGCACAAATTCCGTTGACTTTCAACGCAAAATCGCCGTAAGATACTAAGTCTCCACTCCAGTACCTGGGTCAGACCGTAGGATGTCTAGCCGAGTCTAGTTGTCCCCAGATCGGGTTCTGCCCCGTTTGAATCCAGACGAGGATGTGGAGAATCATATAGTTAGACGCATTACGTATTTGTGGCAGTAGATTCCCCCGACCGTAGAAAGGCATTTTTCATGGCCAAGAGACGCGGAAATCCCAACTGGGGCAAACCGGAGCCGATCGGGCCCATTGTCCCTACCATCACTGAGTTTGAGCAGGTTGTGCGTGAGTATAAACTCTCTCCCGACCAGTACTTGCGGTCCACGCGCCTGCGGGAGTGGGCACGCCGCAACAAGAATTCCAAGTACATTCCCGAGCCTCTTCTGGAAGCTTGGGGATTCGAAATCGAGTCCACGCTGTAAACCAAGCGTCAGCAAGGACTTGAAGTTTGGAAGCTTCGCTGAAGGTTCGAGGGTCGCTCGCAGGAGCGGCCCTTTGTATTTACCGCAGTTGTCAGTGGACAGTTGCCAGTGGTCAGTCCGAGCGCATAGGCTAACCTTTGCTCGACCTTGTGCAAATCCCGCCCGCTGAACTGTTTGCCTTCCTAGCGGCGATTGCTTTCGCTGCCGGACTAAATGTTTATGCCACGGTGGCATTTCTCGGATTGCTCGGGCGATTCGGGCATATGCCGCTGCCTTCGGGGCTGCATGTACTTGAGAACTGGATGGTTATTGGCGCGAGCAGCGCGCTGTTTTTCATTGAGTTTTTCGCCGATAAGGTTCCGGCGTTTGATTTGATCTGGAATGCGCTGCACACGTTCGTGCGGGTTCCGGCTGCCGCTCTGATCGCTTACGAAGCCACCAAGCCGCTTTCGCCGGAACAGCAACTGTTCGCCACTTTGCTGGGAGCCGTGGTCGCCCTCGCCGCTCACGGCGGCAAGACTGCAGCGCGAGCTGCGGTTACGCCCTCGCCGGAACCGCTTTCGAACATCGGCCTCAGTCTGGGTGAAGATGTTCTCGCTGTGGGGCTGGCCTGGCTGGCTACGCGGCATCCTTATATCGCCGCAACGCTGGTTGGCGTGTTTGTGTTGATCATCGTGGCGCTAACCCGCTGGGTGGTACGAGCTTTGCGCGCGCTGTTCCGCGGCGCGGAGCGCGAACTGACTGCTTGATCGGTCATTGCTGGTGTAGAATCCTTCGCGTCCTTGAATTCGAAATCGTCATCTTCAGCGAGAGGCACACTTATGAAAAGCACTCTCTCTTCTTCACTGACTGCGGTGTTTCTGGTTTTCCTGGTTCAGGTTTCCGCGGCGCAGGCGCCGATGAAATGGAAGATTCACGATCTCAACCGGCCGGTTCCTCCGGTGATTGATCCTGGAACTACCAGTACGCCGGACACACCGGGGCGTCCTCCATCCGATGCGGTAGTGCTGTTTGATGGCAAAGACCTGTCGCTCTGGGCCGACAAAGATGGCAAACCTGCGCGCTGGACGGTAGAGCACGGTTATGCGCAGGTGTTGCCGGAGAGCGGCTACATCTTCACCAAGCAGAAGTTTGGAGATTGCCAGCTGCACGTGGAGTTCGCCGAACCTATGCCTGCCGTGGGTGAGAGCCAGGAGCGAGGCAACAGCGGAGTTTTTCTGCACGGCCTTTACGAAATTCAGGTTTTGGATTCCTACCAGAACAAGACTTATGCCGACGGTCAGGCTTCCGCCGTATATGGGCAATATCCTCCGCAGGTGAACGCGGCGCGGCCGCCGGGGCAGTGGCAGGCTTATGACATCATTTTTCATGGTCCACGGTTTGCCAAGGACGGCAAGCTGCTGCGTCCGGCGCGTGTGACCGTGCTGGACAACGGAGTGCTGGTGCAGGACAACGTGGAACTCACGGGCCCCACCGCTCACGGCCAGCGCCCGCCTTACACGCCGCAGCCCGAGAAGCTTCCGTTGGGGCTGCAGGATCATGGCAATCTCGTGCGCTATCGCAACATTTGGATTCGGGAGTTGCACGAGACGGAGTGAGGGCTTCGGGCTTCGAGGTCAGGGGATAAGGGTTCGAGGTTGAACCCGCAAGTCCAAACCTCGAGTCAAAATCCCCACTTCTCGCAAAAGACGCGAGAAATGGGGCACCCTGAGCTCTTGGACCCTTGGTTTGCGGCGCTCGATACTTCCCTCACTTTGCTTGGTAGACGGTCTTTCCAGCGACGATGGTCCATAGGACTCTTGTATCGCGCATTTCTTCGGGAGAAATTGTCAGGACGTCGCGGTCGAGCAGCACTAAGTCTGCGCGTTTGCCGGGAGCGATGGTTCCGATGGAATCGAGATTCATGGCTCGCGCCGAGTTGCGCGTGTAGGCGTAGAACATCGCTTCGCGGGGCATATCCTGCGACGCGTCCAGCACGCCTTCCGATCCCTTGCGCGTCTCCGCCTGATAAATCCCGCGGAACACATTCGCGGTGGAAACCGGCCAGTCGCTGGCTCCGGAAATTATTCCTCCGTTGTCGAGGATGGACCGCGCGGGATATTGCCACTTGTAGATTTCGGAGTCCAGATAAGGCTTCACAATTTCGATGGTGTCTGGACTGGCCTCGGCCCAGAGAAGCTGCAACGCGCTCACCACGCCGAGTTCGCGGAAGCGCGGGAAATCTTCCGGCTGCACGAACTGTTCGTGGGTAATGGTGTGCGGCAAGCCGGAATTTCCGTTGGCCTTGCGGGCTGCGGCAATCCCGTCCAGGGCCTGTTTCACTGCGCCGTCGCCGATGGCGTGCACGTGAATGATCAATCCTTGTTTGTCCGCCGCGATGCACAGATCGGCGAACTTTTTCGGCTCAAACAGCAGGTCGCCGTTGCGGCCCGTGTTTTTGTAGGGCTTGGTGAGATTCGCGGTCTGCGAGGGATACTCCACGACTCCATCGGCGAAGATTTTAATCCCGGTCACGTGCAGATTGGGAACGTTCTTGTAAAGCTCGCGCGTTTTCTGGACTCCAGCGAGTTCCGCCGCGGGGTCTTTAGCAAACACCTGAGGAAACGCCACCACCTGCGAAATCAACTCGCCGTGGTCGGCAAGGAGCTTGTACGCCTGCAACACATCGTCAGAGGCCAGCGGATCAAGCCAGGCGGTGATGCCGAGGCTGTAGTTATATTCCAGAGCGGCACGGCCCGCGGCCAGCAGGTCGGCGGGAGTGCGTGGGGGCAGCAGCGGCTCGATTTTCTCGACGCCGGCATCCACCAGGAATCCGTTCGGCTGCAGGTCCTGGTCTTTGTCGAAACCGTAGTAGCTGCGTTCTCCGGGCGAAAGCTTCTTTAGAAAGTCAGCCGTGATGCCGGCGCGCCGCAACAGGGCGCGATTCGCCCACGCCGTGTGGCCATCCATGCCGCGCAGAAGAACGCTTTGCTTCTCGTAAGCTCCCGTGCTGAACTGGGCGTTGAGCGCGTCGGTGTGCGACCAGAACTCGAGCGGCATGCCGTAAATCTCAAGCACGTTTCCGCGCATGCCCTTGCCGGACTTTTTCGCGGCCTCGACAAAGGGCGGAAGCTGCTCGAGCGTTTCTACTTTCTCGCTGGCGTCGGCGCCAATCAGGCCGAGTCCACCGTCGATGGAGTGGCTATGCGAGTCGATAAAGCCGGGGAAAAGAGTTTTGCCTTGCAGGTCGATGCGTTCGGCGCTGGCAGACACCGACTTCGACACTTCAGTCAAATTGCCCACCACGATGATCTTGTCGGCACGAATCGCAACCGCTTCCGCATAGGGATTCTCAGGGTCGCCGGTGAAGACTTTCGCGTGAAAGAAAATCCGTTCCCCGGACGTTCCCTGGGCCCAGAGCGAAACGGTCGCTAGAACAAAAAAGAAAAACAACAGCAACAGGACCATCAAACGTTGTGAGAAGCGTCCCACTGAATTTCCCTTTCCCAAGCCAGCGCTGCAAGATTCACTAAACAGCACTTCACTATACACAAAGCTCCTGGCCTTCGACCTTCTGCAAGCCAGTCTCGCACGGACGTTGTCCGCTCCCCGGCCGGAGCCGAATGGAGACCGGCTTTGTTACAATCGGCACAATATGAGCTTGCAGCCGCCATTTGCCGACGTTCCCGACGCCCTTGAGGAAATCCGTGCCGGACGCATGATCGTTGTGGTTGACGACGAAGACCGCGAGAACGAAGGCGACCTGACTCTTGCCGCGGAAAAAGTCACGCCCGAGGCGATCAACTTTATGGCCAAGTACGGGCGCGGCCTGGTATGCCTGGCGATGACCGAGGAGCGGCTCGAACATCTCCGCATCGGACCGATGACCGCGGAGAATACCTCACAATACGGCACCGCATTTTGCGAAGCGATCGACGCGCGCCAAGGAGTGTCGACGGGAATTTCTGCTTATGACCGGGCGCGGACGATTCAGGTGGCGATTGATCCCGCAACCAAGCCCAGCGATCTGGCGCGGCCCGGGCATGTGTTCCCGTTGCGCGCGCGCAAGGGCGGAGTGCTGGTGCGGGCCGGGCAGACCGAAGCGTCGGTCGACTTGGCGCGGCTGGCGGGCATGGTTCCGGCGGGGATCATCTGCGAGATCATGAAAGACGATGGCAGCATGGCCCGCGTGCCCGACTTGATCGAGTTTTGCCGCGAACACAATTTGAAGATGCTGACCGTGGCGGAGCTCATCCGGCATCGCATGGCGCACGAGCGGTACGTGCACCGCGTGGGCGAAGCGCTGGTGGATACGCGTTTCGGCGAGTTCCGCCTGATTGCCTACGAAAGTGAAGTGGACGGCGGCGAATCGCACGTGGCGCTGATTCGGGGGGAGATCGAAAACAGCACAACCCCGGTGCTGGTGCGCATGCACGCGCACTGCCTGATGGGCGACGTTTTCGGCGCGACCGGGTGCGAATGCCACGCCACGCTGGAAGGCTCTCTACGGAGAATTGGCGAGGAGGGCCGCGGGGCGCTGATTTATTTGCATCAGACTTCGCAGGGATTTTCGATTGAGAAGGTGGGAGACCGCTCGGCGCTCAGCTTTCACCGCGGCCAGAAATTGCCTGCGTTGCTCGACAATGAAAGGCAGACGCAGCGCGAGATCGGCATTGGGGCGCAGATTTTGTCAGACTTGAATCTACGGCATATTCGATTGCTGACGAACCGGCCTAAGAAAGTGGCGGCGCTGGAGGGATTTGGAATTGAGATTGTCGAGCAAGTTCCGGTGAAGTTGGAAGCGAAGCGAGTGATGTAAGAACAGGGGCAGGGGTCAGTAATTAGCACCTCGACATATTAGAACGGTTTGCGCACTACGACCTCGCTGTCGCGAATAAAAAACTGCGCGGAACAGGCTTCCGAGCCGCAGATCACGGGAATTAGGCCGTTGATCTGCTTGCGGGTGATGAGTCCGAGCATGCCGCACGACGGGCAGGAGAGCACGGCCCAGTAGGGATCTTCCTTTTCGCCGATCTCGCCGGCGTTTTCGAGCACGAAAACGGTGCCGGGCTGCATCTGCTCCGGGATCCACTCATTCAGGATGTCCAGTTCGCTAATCATTCGTCCCCCCTGCTCCTCTCGCCTGTGAACTAAACCGTCCTACTCAGGGCCCACTCTGAAAGCCCCATCTTGCAAAGCACTGCTATGAAGCATTTTTAGCACGCCGACGCGAAACCGGCGATGTTACCGAAGTATTCGCCTTGCGGGAGACGACCTCGGCGCGCACCTGCCGCACTGCGTCGCTCAGGCACACCCCAATGATCGGCTGGCTCGAATTCTTGAGAATATCCACAATCTGCCGCGCCGACGTTTCGAGATAAAGATGAGTACCGTCGGTGAGCAGGTGGTATTCAGAACCGCGACTCATAATTTCCGCCAAGCCCTTGCCGAATTCACGTCCGAGAAAGCGCATTACCTTGCGCACACTTTGCAGGGAGAAACCTTTGCGTCGCAGCTCGCAGATCACGGCGACTTCGGTCAGGTGATTCATGGAATACATGCGGCGATGGCCTTCGCGCTCCGGCTTCACGACTCCCCGCTCGTCCCACCACTGCAGCTGGCGAGGCGTGATCCCGGTAAGGTCAATCACTTCCTGCGATGTAAAGCGGTCTTGCATGCGGCCCCGGTAAATGTTTGAAACAAACTGCCAAGAAAATGTTTCAGCCATTTTAGGCATGAGTGGATGGGAGTCAAGCAAAGAATCGGAGCGGGAGGGGTGACTAGGAGAGTTCCTGGCAAGGATGAGCTTGTATTCACTTTTTCCGCTGGCGACAATGAGAGACGTATGCGGAGCGCATTTCTCGGCATTGGCACGGTCGCCGTTCTGGTTTGCGTTTACCTGCTTACCTACCGACTTCCTTCCTCTACGCTAAGGACAGCAGGAATGCTGATTTTCTTCGCCGCGTTCGCGATGGTTTTTATCGGTGCGTACTGGATCAGGCGCAAACGCCTGCAGGAATGGGCCGCTACCAGTGGACGAATGGAGTCCTGCAGTCTGGGCTCACGTGAAAAAGATTTCCAGACATACTATTGCACTTACCTCTTCTCGGTGGACGGCGCTCGGCAAGCCGGCCAGGTCACGATCACCGACAAGCCGAACCGGCTTGAGGAAATCAGGGTGGCGCTTGTGGGAGAGCAAGTAACGGTCCGATATGATCCGAGCGACTGTACCAAATCGATCATCGAGGAGACTCATATCAACGGTTGGAAGGTCAGCTAGGCGAAGGCTTGACCGCGGCGTGGCTGCGCGCCCCCACCGACAAAGTGGACGATCTCCAGGCGGTCGCCTTCGTTCAAAACAGTTTCGGCCCAGCGGTCGCGGGGCACGATGTCGCGATTGAGTTCGACGGCGACGCGGTCGACTTTCATGCCAAGAATTTCCACGAGGGTAGCGAGGGTAAACGAAGCGGGAGTGTCGGAGAATGTGCGCTCGTCGCCGTTAATGTGCAGTTTCATCGGGCTGGGACTTTCTCGATAGAAACGGGACCCTTTAGGGAGCATCGCCAGCTGGAGACGCCGTTACTCCGATTTACGCAGTTGGAACTTTCGCGTGGCGGTTCGACCTTCGTGGTTGGCCTGGACCATCAAAGACGCGTCGGGCAGCGCGGCTTCTTCCACTTCGATTTTAATTTCCGCGGCGCCTCCCGAGTCGGTGACGGCTTGTGTATAAAATGGAGCGGAATCGGGGCGGGCAAAACGGAACGTGAGGCGGGCACCGGAGACGGCTGCGCCTCCCTCGGTCACACGGAGTTGCATGGTCAGGTTGCGATCCGAGTGGACCGACTCGGCGTTCAGCCATTGCACTTCGAGTTGCTTAATTCCGGCGAGCGCCTCCGGTTCCTGCCGGTCGAGAACATTATCGAGCTTGCCTTCGCGGATCGCGTCCAGGACGTGCCGGTGCTGTTCGCGGAGCAGCTGCTCCTTCTGCGTGTCGGCCTGTCCCTGGCCGGCCGCGGCGGCGTAGGAAACTGCCTTCTTGCCGATGCAGCGTCCACGCACAAAAACCTGGGTCTGCAGCAGCAACTCGCCCTCGCGAGCTTCGCTCTGCACGTGGTAGATGGTATCCGCGTGTTTGACGTCGGTGTTAAAGCCAAAAATCATAGGATCGCCAATTCTGCGAACTGACCATGCGACCGGTCAACGAACCACTGCCCAAACCAACCGATGCTCAATTGTGTAGTCGAAAACCGCCGCGCGCAAGAGTCCGGGACCACCAGAGTACTCCCCTTGCAAAACTATTTGGTCCGAGTCAGCGACAAATTCGACGGCAAAAATCGCGCGATCGCCCAAATATGCAATCATGTTGCGCAATCATCCTGCTCAGTCACGCGACAAAATCCCTAAACGGAGCGGCAGCTCGCTTGACACTCTTGAGTGTAACCCCATAATCTAGAACGTTTACGCAGCACCTCGCGAAAATTATATATAGCTTATCGTATGCCCGACAATTACTTCGCGCGCTACCTCCCGTTCCTGATCCATATTCTGCTGGCCAGCGGAATTGCGGGCGCAATTATTACGCTTTCCTGGCTGATCGGGGAGCGGAAACCAACCCGCGCCAAGCTTGAGGCCTATGAATGCGGCATGACGCCGATCGGCGACTCCCGCGACCGCTTCTCGGTGAAGTTCTACATGGTGGCGATGCTGTTTATTCTGTTCGACGTGGAAGCGGTCTTTATTTTTCCCTGGGCGGTGATTCTGCGCCAGCTGAAAGCGCAAGGCGAAGGGCATTTCGGGCTGTGGGAAATGTTCGTGTATATCGGCATCTTCCTGGTTGGCTTTTTCTACGTCTGGAAAAAAGGAGTGCTCGACTGGGGACTGCGCTCCTCCAGTGAGCGGGGAGACGTGTAAATGCCGACGGTCCCGGCCATTACTAACGTAGACGAGCTGAAAAGCCATCCGGCTGTGGCGCGCCTGGTGGCCTGGAATTCAGCAGCTGTGCAGGGCGCAAAATTTGATCGCGAGGAAATGACGATCTACGTGGATCGATCCTGCATCCGCGAAGCCTGCGCTGTTCTGCGGGACGATGCGGAGTGCGCCTTTAACTTTCTTTCCGACGTCACCTGCGTGGATTGGTATCCGTCAGAACCCAGGTTTGAAGTGGTTTATCACCTGCTTTCGATCGCGAAGAAGGAGCGGGTACGGCTGAAGGTGCGCCTCGATAGCGACAGTCCTGCGGTTGAGTCGCTGACTTCGGTATGGCCCGGGGCCAATTATTTTGAGCGCGAAGTTTTTGATCTGTTCGGCATCCGCTTCACGGGGCACCCTTATCTGCGGCGCATTCTGATGCCGGAGGACTGGGAAGGCCATCCGCTGCGCAAGGACTATCCGGTGGAGGGTTATAGCTAGAAGATATGGCTCACCTGACACCCACACCCGTGCTCGAACCCGGCCAGGATCGCACCATGATCCTGAACATGGGGCCACAACACCCGTCTACACACGGAGTGTTACGGGTGCTGCTGGAAATTGACGGCGAAACTGTCGTGCGCATGATGCCCGATATCGGCTTTCTGCACACCGGGATCGAAAAAACCTGTGAAGCCAAGTTTTACCAGCAGGTTGTGCCGCTGACCGATCGCATCGATTATCTCTGCCCCATGACCAACAACCTCTGCTATGTGCTGGCGGTGGAGAAGTTGCTGGGGCTGGAGATTCCGCCGAAGGCGCAATGGTTGCGGGTGCTGCTGAACGAGTTGACGCGTATTAACTCGCACCTGGTGTGGCTGGGCACGCATGCGCTGGATCTTGGCGCGATGACGGTTTTTCTTTACTGCTTCCGCGAGCGCGAGGAAATTTTGCGCATGTTCGAGATGGTGAGCGGGCAGCGCATGATGACTTCTTATTTCCGCGTAGGCGGAATCGCACTGGAGCCGCCACTGGGATTTTTCGATCGCGTCCGCGACTTTGCCAGTTATTTTCCTTCAAAGGTGGATGAGTACGAAAACCTGCTGACCGGGAATCCGATCTGGATGATGCGCACCAAGGGCGTGGCGGTGATGAGCGCGGAAGACGCCATCGCGTTGGGCGCAACCGGACCGACGCTGCGTGGCAGCGGCGTGGACCTCGACCTGCGGCGCGACATGCCCTACTCGAGCTATGAGAACTTCAAGTTCAAAGTTCCGGTCGCGCAGGAGGGTGACGTCTTCGCGCGTTACATGTGCCGGGTGCAGGAACTGCGCGAGTCGATCGAGATCGTGAAGCAGGCGCTGGCTGGCATGCCTGAAGGGCCGATCAAGGCCGATGCGCCAAAGGTAGTGTTGCCCGACCGGGAAAAAATGAAGACGGAGATGGAAGCGCTCATCTATCACTTTAAGATAATCACCGAGGGCTTCGCGGTGCCGGCGGGCGAGGTGTATCAAGCCGTGGAGTCGCCGCGGGGCGAGATGGGCTATTACATTGTGAGTGACGGAACCGCCAAACCGTACCGTGTACACATGCGATCGGCGTGCTTCGCCAATCTGCAGACGCTGCCAAAGATGTGCGAAGGAAGGCTGTTGGCCGATGTGGTGGCTGCGATTGGATCAATCGACATTGTGCTGGGAGAAATCGACCGGTGAAGTTTTCCGAAGAATTCGAAACGCGGTTTAAGGAGATGCTCGGGAACTATCCGACGGAGCGTTCGGCGCTGGTGCCGACGCTGCTTTACATGCAGGACGAAATTGGCTACCTGAGCGACGAAGCGATCCTGGAGATTGCGGGACGTCTCGCGCTGACCGAACTCGAAGTGCGCAACGTGATCAGCTACTATTCGATGCTGACCACCAAGCCTCGCGGCAAATTTAACGTCCAGGTGTGCACCAACATCAGTTGCATGGTGCGCGGCGGTGAGGAAATTCTGGAACACTGCGCCAAGAAGCTGGGCGTGGGCCACAAAGGAACTACCCTGGACGGATTGTTTACGCTGGAAGAAGTGGAGTGCATCGGGGCGTGCAGCTGGGCTCCCGCGGCGCAGGTGAATTACGATTTTCACGAGAACCTGACGTCGGAAAAGATGGACAGAATTCTTGACGAGTACAGGAAGAAGGCAACACAGTGAAGAAGTCAGAAGGCAGAAGTGAGAATCAAGAAGTAAGACCTGTTTTTACTTCTGCATTCTGACTTCTTACTTCTCCGTTTATATGGCCGACTTGGTGTCCCATCCCGATGAGGTAAAGATCGTCTCCCGGCGCTTTGGTCAGGGTGCGGTGGAGATCGATCGCTATCTCGAACTCGATGGCTATAAGGCCGTGCAGAAGGCGCTCGCCATGGGGCCGGACGCGATCGTCAATGAGATCAAGAACTCGGCGCTGCGCGGGCGCGGCGGGGCTGGATTTTCCACGGGGATGAAGTGGTCGTTTGTTCCCAAGACATCGGCCAAGCCGAAGTACGTTCTGTGTAATGGCGACGAAAGTGAACCCGGCACTTGCAAAGACCGGCTCATCTTCGAGCAGGATCCGCATTCGGTGATTGAAGGCGTGGTGATCGCGGGCCTGGCGGTGGGCGCGGAAAGCGGTTACATCTATATCCGCGGGGAATACCGGTATTTGTCGATCATCATGCAGAAGGCGCTGCGCGACGCTTATGCGCGCGGATTTTTGGGGAAGAACATTTTTGGCAGCGGACGGACGTTCGACGTGTACTGGCACGGTGGGGCGGGAGCCTATGAAGTCGGCGAAGAATCGGCGCTGATGGAATCGCTCGAGGGCAAGCGTGGCATCCCGCGCATCCGGCCGCCGTTTCCGGCGGTGGTCGGGCTCTGGGGCGGACCTACAGTGATCAACAACGCAGAGACGCTGGCGAACGTTCCGCACATAATTCTTGGCGGCGCGGATTGGTACGCCAAACTTGGACCGGCGAAAAACGGCGGCACGCGGCTGTTTTGTCTGAGCGGGAATATCGCCAAGCCCGGCGTTTATGAGCTGCCGATGGGCTATAACTTAAAGAGAATGATTTATGAGGTCGGTGGAGGCATTCCGGGCGGGCGAACCCTCAAGGCAGTGGTGCCAGGCGGCGCGTCTTGTCCCTGCCTGACCGCCGACGAGGTCGACGTCAGCATGGATTTCGATTCCGTGGCCAAGGCTGGTTCCATGCTCGGTTCGGGCGGAGTCGTGGTGATCGATGACGCGCAGTGTATCGTGAAGTTTGCCTTGCGCACGATGAAGTTCTATCGGCATGAAAGTTGCGGATGGTGCATCCCTTGCCGCGAAGGCACCGACTGGCTGGAAAAGACGCTCATACGTTTTCACTCCGGCGGGGGGATGCGAAAAGACATCGACAACATGCAGTACCTGGCTGAAAACATGCTGGGCCGGACGTTCTGTCCGCTGGGAGATGCGGCGGCGATGCCGACGATCGCGTTTGTAAAAAAGTTCCGCAAAGAGTTTGAGGATCATTTGGAAGGCAAGCCGTGCCGGTACGAGAAAGAAGGCGCGACAGAACAACTGCCGGTGATGGCGCACTAAATTTCCTATGGCTGATGTAAGTCTCACAGTCGACGGCAAGAAGCTCACGGCTCCCGCGGGGACGCTGCTGATTGAGGCCTGCAAGAGCGCGAGCATTGAGGTGCCGTCGTTCTGCTACTACCCCAACCTGTCGCTGCAGGGCGCGTGCCGTATGTGCCTGGTGAAGGTGGAGAAAATGCCCAAGCTGCAGACAGCCTGCACAACGGTGATCGGCGAGGGCATGATCGTCACCACCGATAGCCCAGAGGTGCATCAGGCGCGCAAGAGCATGGTCGAGATGCTGCTGGGAAATCATCCGCTGGACTGTCCGGTCTGCGACGCTGGCGGCGAGTGCGAATTGCAGGACATGACTTTTTCTTACGGCGCCGCCGAATCAAAGTTCATGGAGGCGAAGAACCATAAGGAAGAACAGCAGTGGTCTCCGATTGTGTTTTTCGACCGGCCGCGCTGCATTCTGTGTTACCGCTGCGTGCGCGTCTGCGGCGAGGCAATGGACGTGTGGGCGCTGGGGGTGCAGAACCGCGGGGTGAGTTCGATCATTGCGCCCAATCAAGAAGATCATCTGGAGTGCGAAGAATGCGGCATGTGCATCGACATTTGCCCGGTGGGCGCGCTCACCTCCGGTGCGTATCGCTATAAGACACGTCCGTGGGAAATGAAGCACGTGGGCACCATTTGCACGCACTGCGGCGACGGCTGCAAGACAACTCTGGGTGTGCGGCGCGGCGATATGGGCATGGAAATTGTCCGTGGCGATAACCGCGACAAGAGCGGCACTAACGGCGATTTTCTCTGCATCAAAGGCCGCTACGCGTTCGACTTCGCGAATCATGAAGAACGATTGAAGCAGCCGTTGATCCGCAAAAACGGCAAGCTCAATCCCGCGACGTGGGAAGAGGCGTTCGCGTTGATCGGCAAAAAGTTCGCCGAGGTTCGGGATAAAGATGGCGGAGAGGCGATCGGAGTCATCGGATCGACACGCACCACGAACGAAGAAGCTTATCTGCTGTCCAAGTTTGCCCGCGTAGTCCTAAAAACCAATAACATCGACCACCACCGCACGGCGGACTTCCCTGCTTTCGCGGCGGCGCTTCGCGGCAAGTCCAACGGCACTGCAACGATGGCCGACGTCTTCACCGCGCCTGCGATTCTGTTGATTGGCAATGATCCTACCGAACAGCATCCACTGCTCGCCTACCAGATCCGCAACAACGTTCGCCTGCACCGCGCGCGTCTCTACCTGGTGAACTCGGAGCCGATTAAGCTGCGGCGGCAAGCGACGGCTTTCGCCCAGATGCCTGGCGGCGCGGAGGGCCACTTAGTCCAATTTCTCGGAGGCGACGATGCCGCTGCCAAGGAGATCATCACTCCGTCCACCAATAAGGACGCTTGGATCGCGTTCCGCGACAAGGTTCGTGCGGAACAGAATCTGGTCATTGCTTTCGGCGCGGAGATTCGCGGTGCGGACCTTGCCGGCGTCGTGACCTTCGGGCTGAACATTCCGGGCGCGCAATTCATCTGCCTGGCCGACTATTCCAACTCTCGCGGCGCAGCGGACATGGGTCTATACCCTGACTTGCTCCCCG
>Ga0209380_10001457_pt1 | contig 15876 bp, 15 predicted proteins | sample HubBroMetageWFT6_FD_188347 | JGI IMG/M metagenome (GOLD analysis project Ga0209380, IMG submission 188347) | Warmed and freeze-thawed soil microbial communities from the Hubbard Brook experimental Forest, New Hampshire - Hubbard Brook CCASE Soil... | ecosystem: Environmental > Terrestrial >...
AGCCAATCCGCCCTACGGGAGAACGCCCCCCGCCAGGTCGCTGGGTCAGCCGCGCCTGACCAGATCGCTGTAGGGAAGCGTAGCGTCTGACGCCGCGATCTGCCCATCCCGGGGGATCGGCCACTAGCGGCCTGACGCCCGGGCCCCCGTGCACCGGGACCCCGGCCGGGCACCGAGGCGGATGAACGGCGTATACAGGAACCGGTTCAGCAGGACGGAGAACACGGCGCCGAACAGGCCGCCGGACACCATTCCCCACCGCGGGTTGAGCCCGGCCGATTAGGTCACGCAGGCCACGAACGCCGATGCGGTCATGGCATCGCCGTAGGCCAGGTTGAGGATGTTGGTCACCTCGAACTGGACGGTGAACCCGACCGCCGCCGGCGCCATCACCGCAGCGGTGACGATCCCGAAACCGACAGCGTGCAGGAACATGCGCTGGCTCCCTTCCGGTCGGGGGCCCTGCCGACGGCGACCTGACGCCCGGGCCCGGTGCGCCGGGGCCCAGGCCCGGACGCTTACTTGTTGAGAGGTGCGAGGTCGGCGGCTGTGATCAAGTCCACCAGGTTGAGGTTCCCGTTCGTCTGGTAGGCCGCTATCTCGAAGCCGCCGGGCGAGTTGTGCCACTGGTTGAAGGCGATGGGCCCTGCGGCGCCGACGTAATCGATCTTCTTGCCGGCGTGGAGCGCCGCGACACCGTCCGCGTACGAATGCACCATCATCGCGTCGGGGGAGGCCGTGGTGACCGCCATGATGGACGCATTCCAGACGGCCGGGCTGGTGCTCTTCGTCAAGGTCGCGGCCAGCGCCATGACGATGACCCCGTCGTAGGCCGTCATCGTGTACGAGTCGGTACTCCACTGCGCCGGCTGGGGCACCAAGGCCGAGGCCAGCAGGTTCTTGTCGTACAGCCGCCACCCGGCCCCCGACGGAGCGGCGTAGGGCTGCGCGGCCACATAGTGCTGGCTCAGCGCCGGCTTGCCGATCGCCCTGGTCACCGCGGTCAGCCAGGCCGGCTGTGTCGTCCCGTCGGTGCCGATGATCGGGATTAGGTGGCCCAGCTGCTGCAGCTCGGCGAAGTAGGTCGCGTCGGCCTGCGGTGAGGCTTCGGTGAAGATGACCTGCGGCCTCGCCTGGATGAGCTGCTCGACCTCCAGCTGATAGGAGGTCTGGCCCACGGTGAGCTTCTGGGTGACGACCATGTTCCCGCCCAGTGCCCTGTAGGCCTTCTGCAGCGTCGGCACGCTGGTCTGCGAGCCGATGTTGTTGCCGAACACCGCCGCGCCCCGGAGATAGCCCTTCTGGTGGGCGTACAGCGCCATCGCGGCGCCCTGCGCGTCGTCCGCGGCGGTCATCCGCCAGAAATCCTGCAGCTTGGTGTGGTCGAACGACCCCTGGCCGGTGTCGGCGAACATCGGGACCTTGGCCGCGTTGATCAGCGGGGCGGTCGCGTCCGCCTCATCCGAGCTCGGGCCCAGCACGCCGAACACATCCGACGTGGTCGCCAGCACCTTCGCCGCGGCGGTGACCGCGTCGGCCGGGTTGCCTTGCGTGTCCACGTTCGCGCAGACCACCTTGTCGGTCAGCACGCCGCCTGCCGCGTTGATCGCGGTCGCCGCGGCCTGGCAGCCCGCCGCCTGCTCCGGCCCGAATGGCCCATCCGGGCCGGTGAACGGGTTGAGCGTCACGACCGTGAGAGTAGAGTTCCTCACGGCTCCGGGCGCCGCGGACGAGCACGCCGCCGCCGAAACCGCCAGGACAGCAGCCGCCACGACCGATGCGCGCATGCGGATCCGGCGGGATTTCCGAGAGGTCATGTGCGCATATCGTACTCCGTTCCTGTATGTCTAAAGGATTTTTCTCAAATGAGACCGGCAGAGTACATGCGAACGCACTCTGGCCGACTCGTCTTCGGCCCGCTCGCACGCCTGACAGGTAACCTCAGGAGGCAGACTATGAACCCCGGGCCCAGCCGGTACGGGCGCAGACACTGCCACCGCCAGGCGGCTAAATCCCCGCACCGGCAACGCCCGCACCGGCATTGGCCATCATGAACGGCCATGTCGGCTGTTGGGCGTACTCTCACACGACTTTCGAATACTTACCCGAGGCCGAGTTCCCTGGCCATGAGCATCCGGTTCTGGTCGCGCGCTGGAGGCAATGAGTCGAGATAGTCGGCGAGCACGAGGGAAGCGAGCGACCTGAACGGTAGGCGCGGTGTCGCCCAGCAGGTCTTCGCGGCGCCCTTACCTGGGATGTGATGTACCGTACTGGCATGCCCCGGCCCGGTACGGCTGCAGTGGAGGCACTGTTCGGCCCGGGCCGGATCGGGCAGGTGGTTACTGGCAACCGATTCGTCCGGGCCGGGACCTCAGAGGGAATGGTTGACCACCGCAACCTCGCCAACGCGGACCTGGCCCGGCTGCTGGGTCAACTGGCAGGGCTCGGAGTTGGCCTGATCATTACCGGTCACATGTTTGTCGACCGCCGTGGCCAATACGACGATGATCAGACCGCGATAGACACTGACGAAGCCGTCGGCCCGCTGACCGCGGTGGTGGCCGCCGTGCACCGGCATGGTGGCAAGATCTTCGCGCAGCTCTCGCACGCGGGCAGCCAGTCGGTGGCGGTGGGCAACCGGCCGATCGCGCCCTCTGCTGTGCCGAATGTGATGACTGGCCGGGAGGTACCCGCCGCCACATCCGGGGAGATCGAGGCCGTCGTTGAGGCGTTCGGCGCCGCAGCGGGCCGGGCGGTCGCCGCTGGTTTTGATGGCGTCCATCTCCACGGGGCCAACGGCTACCTCATCTCACAGTTCTGCTCGCCGCTGACCAACCGGCGCGAGGACCGCTGGGGTGGCTCGCCCGAAAGGCGGGACCGCTTCGTGATCGAAGTCACCCGCCGAGTCCGGGCCGAGCTGCCACCGACGCATGCGCTGAGCATCAAGCTGGGGTTGATCGACATCATGGAGGGCGGCCTTGGCTTCGATGAATCGATTCCGCGGGCCAGGCTGGTATGTGCTGCCGGGGCCGACGCCCTCGAGGTTTCCCTCAATGTGATGAGCTCGTATGCCGACAACATCGTCCCCTACGTCGCCGTCACCACTCGTCGGGCCGTGGCAGATCTGCTGCCACAGCGCCTGTTGCGCCCGCCGGCGGCGGAAGCCTACTACCGCCCGATCGCACGGGCGCTGCGCCCGACGGTTCAGGTTCCGCTCGTGCTCGGCGGCGGCATCCGCTCCGTGGCGACCATGGCAGACCTCATCACCAGCGGCGATGCGGACTTCGTCGCGCTCGCCCGACCGTTCATCCGCGAACCCGGCCTGGTCCGCCGCATCGAGCACGGGCTACGCGGGACCGTTGACTGCACGTCCTGCAACCTGTGCATCATGCACTCGGGTCACCATCCGCTCCAGTGCTGGCGGATGCCACGAAGCCAACTCGCGCGGCACGCATTCTTCCGCATCACCGGGGGATTCCGCGGGGGCATCGGGTCCGGCCTAAAACCCACAACACCCAACACCAAGTCATGACAGCTGCAGGTTCAGTCGTTCGGGCAACCTGATCCCGCTAGTCCAATAGCCCGGGTAAGGCAGGGCCTGCGAAGGCGCCTTCTCGCCATGAACGCCCGGGACGGCTGTTGCTCCAGATCTCCACGGCCCCGGGACCGCGGACGTACGCTGCGGCGCCGGGCCCGGGAAGGGGAACCAGATCCCCGCGGCACTCGGCGGTATCGCCGTAGGCGCCGATGTCGAGATCTGGATGGTCGGCGAGCCTGAGAGTGTGCAGCTTCATCTCGGCCATGGCACGCACGTTCCCCGTGAGCACTGACTGCGCGGCGATGGGTGTGGTCTGGGCCGTTACCGCCGCAAGAGCGGCGGCCGCTCCGGGCAGGGCACGCCCGCGTGACAGATGGTTCGGACAATGAGCGAAGGTCGCAGCCGCAGCAGACCGCCTGGCGTCTGGCATGCACCACTCGTGCAATTGCCTCCCGATGTGGCGCACGCCCTCAATGACCGGGGCGCCCGGCAGGTAAACCTCTACCACGCGCTCTCCAGTTCCCGGTTAGTGCCTATGTGATGGTGCCGCGGGTGCTGTCAGCGCTTGGTGTCGAAATCGAATCCGGCGAGGCTAGCTGATCACGCAGCTCTTCAACGTGCAGATCCGGAACGTCCAGGAATGCGATGATCCGGCACGGGCAGGCCTCCCCGCCCTCGAACTTCCACGGGAATGCGCCGATGACGCAGCGCGTATTGAGCACCCGGTCGATCTCGCCACCGACGTTTTCGGCGTGGATGCAGCCGCCCGGAAAGGCGAGGTAATGCATAGGGAAGAGGTCTTCTGTGATCTCCCGCCCGCTCAAATGGTGGGTGTAGGAATACTCACCGAAGTAGTCCTTCGCGCTCATCCCGACCTTACGTTCGAACCGCTCCGTGATATCGGGGCGCATGTGCCGGATCGTTGTGTTGATCGGGTGATCGCCGGAGCCGGCATCAATCCCCCACCAGGAGATCTCCAGCTCTAGCATCCACCGGGCCAGGTCCACGCCCCCACCCGGATGCATACAGAAGTAGCGGACAAGATCCTGCTCCGGCTGGCCCTGATAGTAACGGTGGAAACCCGTGTGGATGATCAGGATGTCGCCTCGGCGCACCTCCACTCTGTCAACGATGTGCTCCGGCCTGATCACATCCCAGTCCTTGCACACGTCGGACACGTCGACGACGACGCCTTGGTGGACGAGCTTTTCCAGGGGCAGTGAGGCGATGTCCAGGCCACCGTCGGTGCCGTGCATGGGCCCATCGAGGTGGGTTCCGGTGTGCAGTGAGGTCTCGATCCGCTGGGAGACGATCCGGTTCGTCTGAAGCGTCTGGGTGTAATAAATACGCGCTCCGGGGTAGCCGACCCAGCCGGGCGTGTGCAAGTTCCATGGGTGGGTCAGATCGACGAGGCGCATGCTCTCCCTTTCCTGGAACACGCCGTTGACCAGCTTTAAACTGTAAGCTATATATCATGTACCATGAGCGATGGGTCTGGTGGGACCGGTGTTCAGGTACTGCCCCTGCGCGGCAGCGGCCCGTTGTTGTCCATCGTCGAGGGGGACGGATCCGCGCGAGCGGTGATCTGGCCGGGTACTGGCGCGACCAAGCGGTCAGTTCACCTGATCCAGCTCACACCCTCATCGGGAACGGTCCGGCTCGAGCACCGGGCCGAGAGCGTGTACTACGTCCTCAGCGGGTCAGGGACCGTGGTCGGTGATGGCCCGTCAGCGGTCACACAGCTGACTCCTGGGTCGATGGTGCACGTCGGGCCGGGTACTGGATATCGCTTCGTCGCCGGCACCAGCGGCCTTGAGATCTTCGGCGGACCATGCCCATGCGACCCAGCCATCTACGGCGGGCCAGATAATGCGGAAGGCGGTGCGCACGGCTCGCGAACCGGTCAGGCAGGCCGCGCACCCAGCCTGCCGATCAAGGTGCTCCACCAGGACGAGCCCGCTCTGATGCTGCCGCTCATCTCCGCCGACGCTAGGATGATCGTCTGGCCGGGTATCGGCGCCTGGACAGCGACAATGAACTACGTCCGGATGCGGCCCGGCGAGGAGAATACCGCGCACACGCATGAGGAGTCAGAGGACACTATCGTGATAATCGAGGGCCGCGGCAGCATCGACGACCTGACCAACGGGAAAACACACGAGTTCCGGGCCGGTGATGTCATCCACGTCCCGGTCAAGCTGCGTCACGCCGTTCGCGCCAACCGTGGCGAGAGTGTGGTGAGCGTCGGCGGTCCTTGCCCGGCCGACCTGCCCTTCCTTCGGTTGTGCGGCGCGGAGATCCCGGACCGGGATGAGCCCGTGCCCGGCCCGCCGCCACATCACGGCGTGCTCTGACAGGGGCGGCGACCGCCCAGAGCGGACTATCAGGGGCGGCGACCGCCCAGAGCGGACTATTGAGAGAAGGCCGAGGATGCGCAGTCATGCCATACACGCCAATACCTGGACAAGGAGGGCAGCGATCCTGGCGGTGTCTTCCCTGCTCCTCGGGCTCGCAGCATGCGGTTCACACAGCTCAACGAGCGGCAGCTCCGGCAGCTCCGGCACCGGGCCACTCACGTTTGCGGTCTTTAACCCCTTCAGCGGCCCCGACGCGAGCTTCGGGCCGGAGCAGCTCGCTGGCTGCATTCCGGCGGCCGCCGCGATCAATGCGGCCGGCGGCATCCTGGCTCACAAAAAAATAGTCTGCAAAACGGCGGACAGCCGGGGTGATCCGGCCGACGCTGTGCCGGCCGCCGAGCAACTGATCGCGACGACATCATCGCTCGTGGGAATCCTGGGACCGAGCTCGGACGAGGCGAGCGCGACCGTACCCTTGTTCAACCGAGCACGCATCCCAATGTTCGGCGACACCGGCCAGGCCGTGTTCAACCAGAGTTCCTTCAAGTACTTCTACCGGATCACCCCGCCCGACGACGCCGTCGGCTATGCGATGGCCGTGTACGCGCACCAGAAGGGATATCCCACGGCCGCCGCCGTGTTCGGCAACGACATCAGCTCACAGGGATCCCTGCCCACCGTCGTATCCGGCTTTAACAAGATCGGCGGCAAGATCGTGTTGATCCAGAAGATTCCGCTCGATCAGAGTTCGTACCGGACCGAGGTCTCGGCGCTGATCGCCGCGCATCCTTCGGTGATCTTCACCGAGGCCGACCCGCAGACGAGCGCGACCTACCTCGCCGAGGTGAAGCAACTCGGGCACCTGGGCCCGTTCATCGGCACCGACGGGACGACACAGCCGCCGTGGCTGAAGGCGGTGGGGAACGCCGTCGGCGCGCCAAACCTCCAGCGCTACTACGTCGGCGCGCAGCCATACGCACCCACGACGGGTGTGCCGTACCAGCTGTGGCTCGCGCAGATCAAGGCGGTCAACGGGCAGGTGAGCCAGCCAGCCAGCCAGTGGTACAGCGACTCCTACAGCATGGCGGGCTGGGACAGCATCAACCTCATGGCACTGGCCATGGTGGCCGCCAAGAGCACCGACCCGGGTGTCTTCCGGCCGTGGATCGTCAAGCTGGCCACCCCGTCGCCTGGTGCGGTCGTCGTGCACGACTTCGCCCAGGGCAAGGCGGCGCTTGAGCAGGGGAAAACGATTCAGTACGTCGGAGCAACCGGCGAGGTCAGCTTCGACCAGTGGCAGAACTCGCCGGGCGCGTTCTCGATAGTCTCCTCCGACGGCTCGACCCAGGTGGCGACGTACACATCCGCGCAGATCAGTGCCGCTAAGTAGCCGACCTCTGCCCTCTCGATGACATGATCAACATGTGGGAGATGTGAGGGGGAGCGGCTGGCATGACCGGCAGCCTTTTCGTCCAGTCGATCGGGTTCGGCCTGGTGACGGCTTCGATCCTGGCGCTGGCCTCGGTTGGCTTCACGCTGCAGTTTGGCGTCTCGAACATCCTGAACCTGGCCTACGGCGACCTCATGACCGCCAGCGCGTTCGCGGGGTACGCGGTCAACCATGCGGGCGGGAGCATCCCCGAATCGCTCGCGGCCGGGGCGGGGTTCGGCGCCCTGGCGTCGATGCTGCTGAACCGCTACGTCTACCGGCCGTTCGTGCGGCACGGGACGAAGCTGTTCGGGATGGTCGTGGTCACCCTCGCGGTGGGCATCATCCTCCAGAACATCCTGCTCGGTGCCTATGGTGCGACGTTCTTCAGCTACAGCTTCTCGACCGGGAGGCAGGTGCACATCCTCGGAATGGTCTTCGACACGTCCCAGCTCATGATCATCGGCCTGTCGGTCGTCGTCATGATCCTCGTGCAGCTACTGCTCACCAGGACCAGGCTGGGCAAGGCCATGCGCGCCACCGCCGCCAATCCCAGCCTCGCGCAGGCCTCGGGCATCGCGACCGACCAGGTCACCGACCTGGCCTGGCTGATCTCGGGGGCGCTGTGCGGCCTGGCCGGGGTCGTGCTCGTGCTCAACACCAGCGCCTTTCAATCGACCACGGGGAATGACTTCCTCGTGATCATCGTGGCGGCGGCGATGCTCGGCGGGGTGGGCAACCCGACCGGCGCCATGCTCGCATCCATCGTGCTCGGCGTGGTGACCGAGATGGCGGCCGGGTTCCTCACGCCGAGCTTCAAGGAGGTCATCGCGTTCGGGGTGCTCGTCGTGGTACTGCTGTTCCGGCCCACCGGGATCTTCGGCCAGGGCGCGACGGTGAAGGAGATTCCGGCGTGAGTTCGGCATTCTCCTTTTACCTGACGACGCTCCTGGTCTACCTGGGGGTCGACATACTGGCGGTATGGAGCCTCAACCTCCAGTACGGGGTCGCCGGCATTTACAACTTCGCCTGGATCATGTTCCAGGCGGTTGGGGCCTACACCGCCGGGGTGCTCACGCTCGGCGCGGACACCGGCAACGGAGGGTTCCAGCAGTACATCCTCGGCCTGCGGCTGCCCGAGCCGCTGCCCGTGCTGCTGGCCGGCGTGGTCGCGGGCGCGCTGGCGCTGGTCGTGGGGATCGTGGCGCTGCGCCGGCTCCGCACCGACTACCAGGCCATGGTCATGCTGGTCATCTCGGTCATCGCGTTGCTCGTGGTCGAGAACGTCACCGGGCTGTTCAACGGCCCGGCCGGCCTGTCGCTGATCCCACAGCCGTACGGCTCGCTGCCGCTGTCCACGCTGGGGTACCAGTGGTTCTACGTGGCCCTCACCGCGGCGACGTGCCTGTTCGTGTACCTCTTCGTCCACCGGGTCACGTCTTCACCCCTCGGCCGGGCGCTGCGCGCGACCCGGGACAACGAGGACGCGGCGCAGGCACTGGGCAAGGACGTCGTGCGGCTGCGCCTGTTCATCTTTGTCATGGGCGGTGCGATCGCCGGGATCAGCGGGGCGGTCCTCATCTTGTTCATCGGGGCCTGGTCGCCCGGATCGTGGGCCTACGTGGAGACACTCGTCGTGCTCACCGCGGTCATCGTCGGCGGCACCGGCAACAACTTCGGGGTGATGCTCGGCGCCCTGCTGGTGCCGGTCGCTTTCAATGAGGCGACGCGTTTCATCCCGCCCTTCGGCAGGCCGGGGCTGGTCGACGCGCTGCAGTGGATCGTGATCGGAGGGCTTGCCCTGGTCTTCCTCTGGTTCTGGCCGCGCGGCATCGTCCCAGAGCGGCGGCGGCGGTTCCCCGGCGGGCCCCTGGTCGCGCCCGCCGAGATGACCGACCCGAGCGAGGTGACGTGAGCGCCGTGATGGAGCAGGCACGCGAGTCGGCCGCGCCTGGCGAGGCCATCCTGTCGGTCGCCGGGCTGCGGCGCGAGTTCGGCGGCGTCTGGGCGTGCACCGACGCCACGTTCGACCTGCGCCGGGGTGCGATCACGAGCCTGATCGGTCCCAACGGTGCCGGCAAGTCCACCGTCGTGGGCATCGTCGGCGGTGCGATCGCGCCCAGCGCCGGCCGGATCGTCTTCGACGGAACCGACATCACCGCGATGCCGCCGCACAGGCGCGCCCGGGCCGGCCTGGTGCGCACTTACCAGCTCTCCAGCGAGTTCGGCAGGCTCACGGTGCTAGAGAACCTGCTCGTGGCCGCGCCGGGACAGCACGGCGAGCGGATACGGACGCTGCTCTACGGCAAGCGGTACTGGCGTCAACAGGAGGTGGAACTGCTGGGCCAGGCCCGGATCCTGCTCGACCGGTTCGCCATGAAACACAAGGAGGACGAGTACGCGGGCAACCTGAGCGGGGGGCAGAAGCGGCTGCTCGAAATCATGCGCGCGCTCATGTGCCAGCCCAAACTCCTGCTGCTGGATGAGCCGATGGCCGGCGTGAACCCCACCCTCGCGCAAGCGATCGAAGGCTACCTCGCTGATTTGGCCGCCGAGGGGCTCACCATGCTGCTGGTGGAGCACGAACTCGGGCTGGTGGAGCGGCTGTCGGAGTCGGTGATCGTGATGGCGCACGGCGAGGTGATTGCCACCGGCTCCATGCCAGATCTGCGGAGACGCCCGGAGGTGCTGAATGCCTACCTCGCCGGCTGACGCCGCCGGGCAGGACCGCCCGGCGGTCATGCTGTCGTTGAAGGACGTGGTGAGCGGCTACGGCGGGCCCCCCATCGTGCGCGGGGTGAGCGCCCAGGTCGGCTCCGGTGAGATCGTCACGATCGTCGGCCCCAACGGCGCGGGCAAGAGCACGCTGCTCAAGGCGATCGCCGGGCTGCTCCGGGTCGGGTCCGGCCAGGTCGTGCTCGGCGGCACCGATATCACGAACCAGCGCACCAGCCGCTTGGCGCGGCTTGGCCTCGGCTATGTGCCTCAGAGCAACGACGTATTCGACCCGCTCACCGTGCGGGAGAACCTGGAGATCGGCGGCTACCGTGTGCCGCGGCCGGAACTCGGTGCCCGGATAGACGAGATCACCGGCTTGCTTCCGGCGCTGGGTGCGCTCATGGGTCGGCGAGCGGCCAAGCTCTCCGGGGGTGAGCGGAAAATGGTCGCAGTGGGGCGGGCGCTGATGAGCCGGCCGAAAGTGCTCTTGCTCGACGAGCCCACATCCGGGTTGTCGGCCGAGCGGTCGGCCCAGCTTCTGACCAGGGACATTCGGGCGCTCGCCGAGTCTGGGGCATCGGTTCTGCTGGTGGAGCAGAAGGCGCTGGCCGCGCTGGAGATCTCGCACTGGGGATATGTCCTCGCCCTAGGTCGCGTGGTCATCTCCGCGCCCGCGGCCCAGTTGCTCGCACGCCCAGATCTCGGGGAGGTGTTCCTCGGCCAGGTAGCCACCCCCGATCCGGGCCCGCCGCAGAGCACCCAGGAGCCGCCGCCGGGGCCGCACCGGGCGCACGTTCACGGGCCGGGGACGACGCAGCGATGAGCCGCCCGCTGACCGTTGCGATCTGCCAGCTTCGCTGGTCGCCGGATCCAGGACGGAACCTGGACCAGGGGCTGGCTATGGCTGCCGAGGGGTTCTCCGGGGGCGCAAACGTCGTGTTGCTTCCCGAGCTCGCGGTACCCGGGTATACGGCCGATCCCGTGGTGCTGGCCGAGTCGGCGCAGACCCTCAACGGCCCGGCAGTGAAAGCCTGGCAACGCGCCGCGGCGGCGGGCGGAGGGTACATCGTCGGCGGCCTGTGCGAGCGTGATGGCTCCCAGCTCTACGACTCGGCGGTCATGGTGTCCGGCGATGGATTGCTCACGTGTTACAGGAAGGCGCACCTGTTCGATGGCGAGAAGAACGTCTTCGCCCCGGGCGACGCCGGCTTTCCGGTGGTGAGTACCGGGTACGGGACGTTCGGTATCTGTATTTGTTATGACCTGAGGTTCGTCGAGGTGCTGCGGATCCTGGCGTTGCAGGGGGCGGAACTGGTCCTGGTGCCATCGGCCTGGGTGAGCGGCTTCGACCGAGGCGCGGCCGCCGCGGCGAGCCTGTTGGACCTTCCTGGCCAGGTGACAGGGTTGCTGGTGCAGGCCAACTTGAACCAGGTTTTCACGGTAGCGGCCTCTTTTGCCGGTCCTGGCCCTGGAGTCGAGTTCCTCGGCTGCTCGGTTGCCGCGGGACCCTACGGTGACGCGCTGGCCGGACCGCTGCCCGCCGACACCGAGCGCGTCGCCTTTGCCCATGTGGACCTGGACGAGGTTGCCGAGGCAGGCCGGCGCACGCCGCTCGTAACGCCGCGCGAGGACCGTAGGCGGGACCTGTACTCCGTCACGCATCTGGGGCATGAACTCTAGGGGAGATGATGAAGCCCGCGCCGTTCAGCTATCACCGTGCGCGATCCGCCGAGGAGGCTGTGTCGCTGCTTGCCGAGCTCGGCGACGACGCCAAGCTCCTCGCCGGCGGCCAGAGCCTGGTCGCGATGATGAATTTCCGTCTCGCCCGCCCGGCGGCGCTCGTGGACATCAGCAGGCTCACCGGGCTGCGGTACGTCCGCGAGCATGACGGGGAACTGCGGATCGGCGCGCTGGCCCTGCACCGTGACCTTGAGCGGCTGGCTGACCCGGGTGTGCTAGCCGGGTTCGGGATGCTCCCGCGGGCGGCGCGGTACATCGGCCATTACGCGATCCGGGCGGCGGGGACATTCGGCGGGAGCATCGCCCACGCCGATCCGGCGGCCGAGTGGTGCATGGCAGCGTTGCTGTTCGACGCCCAGATCGTGGCGCGTCGCCGCGGCGGTGACCGGGTGATTCCCGCCGCGGGATTCTTCAGGGGCTTCCTGGAAACCGACCTGCGCCCAGACGAGATGATCATCGAGGTGCGGTTGCCCGTGCCCCGGCCCGGCGCGGCCATCTGCGAGTTCGCGCGGCGGCACGGCGACTTCGCCATCGTGGCCGCGGCGGCGGCGGTGTCCAGCGAAGGCGGGGTGTGCCGCGATGCCCGGGTCGTGCTCGGCGGGGTCGCGGGTACGGCGCAGCGCGCCGCCGGTGCTGAGGCTGCGCTGATCGGCTCCGGCCTGGGTGCAGATGCGATCGCGGCAGCGGCGGAGGAGGCGGCCGCCGGGACCGACCCGCCCGGCGACGTCCATGGGTCCGCGGAGTACCGCCGCCATCTCGTCCGGGTGCTCGCAGCCCGAGTGATCGAGGAGGCAGCCGCGGATGCGTGACGCGCCCAGCGGCCCGGCGGCGGCTGCCCCGGCCAAGGCCCACGCGGGGGGCACGCCCGAGGTCCCGGCGGCAGGGGGCTGGATCGGCAGGTCGCTGCGGCGTGTCGAAGACCGCTACTTGCTCACCGGGCGTGGCAGCTTCGTCGGCGACCACCAGGCGCCGGGCATGCTGCACCTGGTCCTGGTGCGCAGCTACGTCGCCTCGGCGACGATCAATGCCATCGACGCCTCGGCGGCGCTGCGCCAGCCCGGCGTCGCCGCGGTGATCACCGCCGCCGACCTGGCCGGCGTGGCGCCGCTGCGCGGGGTATTGGCAAGACCCGAGTTCGTCGCGACCGACATGCCGGTCCTGGCGGTCGGCCGGGTCCGGCACGTGGGCGAGCCCATCGCGGCGGTCCTGGCGGATTCGGCCTACACCGCCGAGGACGCGGCGGAACTCGTGGAGGTTTCCTACGGGGAGCTGCCTGCGGTGGCCGGCGTCGCGGACGCGCTCGCAGAGGGGGCGGGCGCGGTGCACGAGGCCGCCCCGGACAACGTACTCGTAGACGTCACCCCGGTATCGTCGCCAGGCCTCGACGACATCTTTACGTCCGCCGCCCACGTGGTGGAGGTGGGGATTTCGACCGCGCGGATCACCGCGGCACCGCTGGAGGGCCGCGCGTGCGTCGCGGCCTTCGACGAGCGGACCGGGCAGGTAGTGCTCCAGACCTCGACCCAGGTGCCGCACACGGTGCGAACCGCGGTGGCCCTGTCCCTCGGCATGGACGAGCATCAGGTGCGGGTGATCTCGCCCGATGTGGGGGGTGGCTTCGGGCAGAAATGTGTGGTGGCACGGGAGGAGGTGCTCGCCGCTGCGGTGGCCCGCCTGCTGCGTCGTACCGTCACGTGGGTCGAGGACAGGCGAGAGGGACTCACGTCCGGCTTTCAGGCCCGCGAGCAGTTCTACCAGGTTCGCGGTGCCTTTGACGCGACCGGCCACCTGCTCGGGCTCGATGCCGATATCCGCTGTGATGTCGGCGCCTATTCCTGCTACCCGGTGACCTGCGGGGTCGAGGTGCTGATGGCGGCCAACGAGCTGCCAGGGCCCTACCGTCTGCGGATCTACCGCGCCCGCTCGCGCGGTATCGCGACGAACAAGACGCCGATCGCCCCGTACCGGGGGGTGAGCCGTCCGCAGGCGGTTCTCGCCATGGAGCGCCTGATGGACGAGGCCGGGCGGGTGACCGGCCTGGGCGCGGTCGAAGTACGAGACCGCAACCTGGTCGATGCGCAGGAGTTTCCCTACCGCAACGTGATGGGCGCCAGTTATGACGCCGGGACCTACCGGGAGTCGCTCGCGCGCTGCGCCGAGCTGCTCGGCCACGGCTCCTGGCCCGGTGTGCAGGCACGGGCGCTTGCCGAGGGCCGGCTCTTGGGGCTTGGCCTGGCGTGCTTTGTGGAGCCCACGGCGTACGGTACGGCGTCGTTCGGGATGCGCAAGATGACGATCGTGCCCGGCTACGAGCGGGCGACCCTGCGGATGGACCCGAGCGGCAGCGTGATCGTGATGGCGGGCACCCACTCGCACGGGCAGGGACACGCCACCAGCTACGCCCAGATCGCCGCGGACGCCCTAGGCATCGACCCGGGCCGGGTCCGGCTCCGGCAGGGCGACACCGAACTTGTGCCGCACGGCTGGGGTACCTTCGCCAGCCGTTCGATCGTGGCCGGGGGCGGCGCCATCGCCCGAGCCTCGGCGGACCTGGCCGGGCAGCTCCGGGCGATCGCGGCGCACTTGATCGAGGCCGCTCCTGGCGACGTGGAACTGGCCGACGGCCGGGCTCAGGTGCGCGGCGACCCGGCCACGTCCGTGCCGATCGACGAGCTCGCCCGGATCGCCCACCACGCTGCGCATCTGCTCCCCGACGGGTTGGGCCGGGGCCTGGAGGCGACGGCGGCCTTCGACCCAGAGGGAACCTTCTCCAACGCGACCCACGGCGCGATCGTCGAGGTGTCGCCCGATACCGGTGGCGTGCGCCTGGTCCGGTACGTGGTGGTCGAAGACTGCGGCGTCATGATCAACCCGATGATTGTCGACGGCCAGGTTGCTGGCGGCGTCGCGCAGGGGATAGGCGCCGCGCTCTTCGAGGAGCTTCCCTTTGACGAATCTGGCCAGCCCGTCTGCGGCAGCTTTGTCGATTACCTTCTGCCGACTGCGGCGGACCTGCCCGAATTTGAGATCCACCACCTTTGCACGCCCACGACGAGGACGCCGACCGGCGCGAAGGGAATGGGGGAGGGCGGCACCATCGGCGCTCCCGCAGCCGTGCTGAACGCGGTCAACGACGCGCTCGCACAAGTGGGCGCCAGCGTCGGGCGCATCCCCGTGCGCCCGGCGGACGTCGTGGCCGCGATTGCCGCAGCCGTCTCCCGTGACCCGGTCGACAGCAGGAGGAAGACCCAGTGACCGATGATCATTCGATTCGAATCACGGTGAACGGCACCGAGCACGAGCTGGCCATCGAGCCGCGCCGCACGCTCGCCGATATGCTGCGCCACGACCTGGCGCTTACCGGCACGCACGTTGGCTGTGAGCACGGGATCTGCGGGGCCTGCACTGTGCTGGTGGACGGGCTCCCCGCACGCTCCTGCCTGATGTTCGGCGTCCAGGCGGATGGGAGGTCCGTGGAGACGGTGGAGGCACTCGGCACGCCCGACGCGCTCGGCCCGCTGCAGCAAGCCTTCACCGACCATCACGGGCTGCAGTGCGGGTTCTGCACGCCTGGCTTCTTGATGCTGGTCACGGCGTTCCTGCGGGAGACTCCGTCGCCTTCCGACGATGAGATCCGCGAAGTGGTCGCGTCGAACCTGTGCCGGTGCACTGGGTACCAGGGCATCCTGCGGGCAGTGCGGGCAGCCGCAGATGCCGGCGCCGGAGGCTGATGGGCTACGTCGGCAGCCGCATGCGGCGGCTCGAGGATCCCAGGCTGCTTGCGGGCGTCGGCCATTTCGCCGACGACGAGGAGCGCCCGGGCCAGCTCTGGATGCGCGTGGTCCGCTCGCCGGTCGCACATGCCGTTTTGGGTGCGGTCGACGTAGGCGACGCGCTGAAGCTTTCGGGCGTGCGGACGGTCCTGACCAGCGCCGACATCAGCGTGCCACCGATTCCGGTGCGAGTCAGTCCCGACCCCGGTGACCTTTCTGCTTACCTGCAGCCGGTGCTGGCCCGGGGCCATGTCCGCTACGTAGGTGAGCCGGTGGCGGTCGTGGTTGCCGACGATCCATACCTGGCGGAAGACGGAGCCG
>Ga0209380_10001458_pt1 | contig 15870 bp, 16 predicted proteins | sample HubBroMetageWFT6_FD_188347 | JGI IMG/M metagenome (GOLD analysis project Ga0209380, IMG submission 188347) | Warmed and freeze-thawed soil microbial communities from the Hubbard Brook experimental Forest, New Hampshire - Hubbard Brook CCASE Soil... | ecosystem: Environmental > Terrestrial >...
GAACATTTTAGCCAGCCCCGTGCAGTCCGTCTACCGCTGGAAGGGAACTGTGGAATCCGCGAAAGAATTTCTGCTAATCATCAAAACGACGAAAGCCCGTTTCCCCAAATTGAAAGCCACAGTGAAGCGCCTGCATAGCTACGACGTCCCCGAAATCATCGCGTTGCCGATCGCGGCTGGCGCGCTAGACTACCTCGACTGGATGTCAGAATCCGTCGCGCGCTAACCAGTAAATGGTGGGCCAAGAGTTTCTGAAGTGACGCTTCTATGTCATTTTCGTGGACGGCGTTCTGAGGCACTTTCAATGGAGCTTGGATTTTCTTTTCGCTTGGGCTTTTTCTTTAGTGACACGGGCGCTCATCGCAAATCTTGGAGCGGCGCTGGGCGATGCAGCGACCTTTTAGCCGCGACCGATGGAAGAGCGAATATTGGCTTGTTTTCGCCGGCTACTTGCTCACTCCGGCGACTCTTGCTATTGCCGTGATTGTGGCCGTCCATCCTAAGACTGGGCCGCGTCCAATGCCGAACACGTCGGCCGTTTGGGCCTCCCACCCCTTGTTCGTCGCTTCGCTTTTCTTGGACGCTTACTGGGTTTACCGGATGAAGGGACCGCGACGGTTTGCCGTAGCGGTTAGGTTGATTGCGCTAGGGACCATGTTAGGCGCAGGATTCATTTCTGGAATGGCACTCAGCGGAGATTGGCTCTAGCCTCCTTACCAAGTTACAGGAGGACTGGTTTGCGGCGCCAAAATTTTGTTGCTTGCCGCTAGACCTGCGCCAGCGACTGATCCAAATCCGCAATCAAATCTTCCACATCCTCAATCCCAACCGAAAGCCGAATCAACCCCTGCGTGATCCCGACTTCCTTCTGCTTCTCCGGCGGCATGGACGCATGCGTCATCAAAGCCGGATGCGAGATCAGCGTCTCCACTCCTCCCAAACTTTCCGCCAACGAACAAATTCGCACATGATTCAGCAACGTCTTCGCCGCCTCGAGTGACCCCAAGTCAAACGACAACATCCCGCCAAATCCCTTCTGCTGCCGCTTGGCAATCGCATGCTGCGGATGCGACTCCAGTCCCGGATAAATCACTTTCTTCACTTTCGGATGGTTTTCCAAATATTTCGCCACCGCCATCCCATTCGAGTCATGCCGGTCCATACGAACAGCCAGGGTCTTAACACCGCGCGAAACCAAGAAACAATCCATCGGCGCAAGCCCCGCTCCAGCCGACCGCTGCACGAAATATATTTTCTCGGCATCTTCCTTGCGTGTCAGAATCACCGCCCCGCCCACGCAATCGCTGTGCCCGTTCAAGTATTTCGTCATGGAATGGACCACGATGTGCGCTCCCAGCGCGATCGGTTGCTGCAAATAAGGACTTAGAAAAGTGTTGTCCACTACAAGCGTCAGATTTCTTTCTCGCGCCAGCTTCGAAATCGCCGCCAGGTCTGTGACGATCATTGTCGGATTCGTCGGCGTCTCAACATAAAGCATCTTCGTGCTCGGCTTGATCGCCGCCTTCACTTTTTCCATGCAAGACGTGTCCACGTAGCTGAATTCCATCCCAAATTGAACCAGCAGTTGCGTCGTCAGGCGGAAAACTCCGCCGTAAACCGCCTCAGAAAGAATCGCGTGATCTCCCGGACGCAGAAGCCGGAAAACGGAATCAATCGCGGCCATCCCCGAAGTAAAAACGTATGCCGACTGCCCACCCTCCAGTTTCGCAATCGTGCGCTCCAGCGCCTTGCGGTTGGGATGGTTCGTCCGCGCGTAGTCGTACCCCTTGCTTTGGCCCATTTCATCGATCACGTAGGTGGAGGTCTGGTAGATCGGAGCCACAATCGCTCCGGTGAGGGCGTCCGGCTCCTGCCCCACGTGAATTGCATCGGTCGAAAAACCCATCGCTGGCCTCCAGTTCCTGCAATCATCATACGTCAGAGCGATGTAATCTCCACACCATCAGCGCCTGGGCAGCGCGAGTAAACCAACCAAAGCGGATCTTGGCGGTCCTTGAATTCTTTGGGCTTGAGAGCCACTTACGATTGCTGTAAAAGAAGTCCTATGAAGGCTGCGACAGCCCCCCAGAGATTTCTGTCTAACCTCTCAGGTTTCGCTCTCTTCACTCTGCTCCTGATTTTTTCGGTATGCCCGCGTACCGCGATCGCTAGTCCGAATCAGTCCTCCACGCCGGCGCAACCACCGCCCGCGCAAACGCAAACCCCTCCGCCAGATAAAAAAGACAAAGACAAGAAATCCTCCGAACCCGCCACCGTCAAACTACGCATCGAAGTCACTGGGGCGGACCGAAAGCCGGTCGGCAATGCCAGCGTTTATATCCGATTCAACGAGTCGGGGGGGTTGTTTCACCACGATAAGCTCGCCGAACTGAACTTTAAGACCAATCAAGACGGTTCTGTGAAGGTGACGGACGTTCCGCAAGGCAGAATTTTGATTCAAGTAGTAGCAAAAGGCTGGCACACGTTTGGAAAATGGTACGAGTTCAACACCGACTCCGAAACCGTCCAGATCAAGCTGGATCCTCCGCCGCACTGGTACTAACAATTTCCTTCCATCCCCAAATTTTTTCCCGAGTTGGAATTGCTAGCTTGGATAATCCCATTTCAGCCGGCAGAAAATAAAAATCAATCCTCGCAGCCAGTTATCTTTTTATTTTTCGCGTCAACTGCACACAAACAGTGCAAAGTGAAGTAAGCCATTGCTGGGCGCATCGTTCCGATTCTAAAGCCGTCCTTTTCCACACGCTTTTCAACAGAACTGTTGAAAACTTTTACAGTCCGTTAACACTTCTTTCGCGGTTCCAGGACGATTGGCTTTCGAATTGCTTTCCCGGAAAATTTAATTTTCTTTCCGGGTTCGCTGAGCTTCTCCAACAACGCTCCCAACTAGCTTTGTCGTTCATGCCCTCGTGTTATCATGGGTTTTCCGCATCGAGATGCACTCAGCTAAATGAAACAACTCATCCTCAACGCAGATGATTTCGGAATGACTCGGGGTGTGAATGAAGGAATTATCCGCGCCCACCGCGACGGAATTCTCACCAGCGCCACGTTAATGGCCAATGGCCCGGAATTCGACGATGCCGTCGTCAGAGCCAAATTAAATCCAGGATTGGGCGTGGGATGCCACCTAGTTCTCGTCGGCGGTCCGGCCGTTGGGCCAAAAGAGAAAATTTCTTCCTTGGCCGACGAAAACGGAAATCTCCCTGAATCACTCGGCCTGTTCGTCGCAAGACTCACCGCCGGATTCATACGAACGAAAGCGATCGAACGCGAAATGCGCGCCCAAATCGAAAAAATCCGCGCCGCAGGAATCGAGCCAACACATCTGGACACCCACAAGCACACCCACGCCCATCCCAAAGTGATGGAATCCCTGGCGCGCGTTGGCAAAGCGCTCGGAATCACGCGCGTTCGTAAACCCATGGAAAATCTTCGAGATTCCTGGCAGAGCACTCGTGACGCAAATTCGAGCCATACCCTGGAACTCCTCGCCGCCGCAGCCGCGCGCACCGTCACACCGTGGTTCCAAGCCATCGTCCGCAACTACGGCTTGCTCACTCCCAATAATTTCTTAGGCTTAGCGATGACTGGCAGTCTCGGCCCAGCCGCCCTGCGTCGCATGATTGATACACTTCCCGACGGTTCCAGCGAAATCATGCTCCACCCCGGCATCTGCGACGACGACCTCGCCAAGTCCGGCTCGCGCCTGCAAATGCACCGCCACACCGAAATGTCCGCCCTTCTCGACCCTGCCGTAAAGAGCGCCGTCGTGGAAAGGGACATTCGCCTAATTACCTATCGCGAGTTAAACTAGCAGAATGCAGCCTGAGCGCGCCGTGCCACCCCGCTACTCCATCGTCGTCCCGTTCCACGACGAGCAGGAAAGCGTCCGCGAACTTCACGAGCGCCTAAGCGAAGTGATGACCGGCCGCTACGATCCCGTTGAATTTGTTTACGTGGACGACCAAAGCTCCGACGCTACGCCCCAAATACTCGCCGCCATTGCCGATGAAGATTCTCGCGTCGCCGTCCTGCGCCTGAAGCGAAATTATGGACAGACCACCGCGCTCGCCGCCGGCTTCGATTTTGCCTCCGGCGACATCATCATCTCCATGGACGGAGATCTCCAGCACGATCCCGCAGACATACCCAAGCTTCTCGCCGCTCTCGAAGCCACAAATTCCGACATCGTTAGCGGCTGGCGTGAAAAACGCGTAGACAATTTTCTGCTTCGGCGTCTGCCTTCGCGAATCGCAAATTGGATGATGAGCAAACTATCTGGCGTGGACATCCACGACTTCGGCACCACCTTTAAGGTCTATCGCCGCGAGATCATAAAAGACATTCCTCTGTACGGTGAAATGCACAGATTCATCCCCGCGCTTGCGGCCTGGAACGGCGCGCGCATCGTCGAAATCCCCATAAAAAATATCGTCCGCCCCGGCGGCAAGTCCCATTACGGAATTTCACGCACCCTACGTGTTTTCTTCGACATCATCACCATTCGCTTCCTGATGCGTTACATGACCCGCCCGCTGCACTTTTTCGGTCCCACGGGACTGGTGGGCATGTTCGTCGGAGGCCTAATACTTTTTGTTTTGCTCCTTGAGAAAATCTTCTGGGGCGTTTCAATTTTTCTCCAGCACGGACCGCTTCTCGTTTTGGGGATGATGTTATGTTTGTTCGGTGTGCAACTGCTCGCCGTCGGTTTGGTTGGCGAGTTGCTCATGCGCACGCACTTTGAATCTCGCGAAAGCCCGGTCTATCGTTTGGAACGTGTCTTCGGCGCACCGCGGACCACCGAAGCTGCCCAGCCCTCTGGTGAAAATCCGCTTGCGGCAAAGTCAGTCAGTCGTTAGAGTACGCCCTACATTTGGGGAACTTGCTTAACATTCCAGCGAGGAAAACATTTCATGCGTAAAGCTATCTTAATTGGTTCTGCGATGATCGTGCTGGCCGCTGTAGTTTTTGCCGGCAACAACGATCCGTGGAAAGCCAAACCTTATCAGCAATGGGACGACAAAGACGTTCGCAAAATTCTCGGTGACTCGCCCTGGTCCAAAGTCATTCAAGTGGATGCCACCTGGACCAACCTAAAAGATATCCCGGCCGCCGATTCGAGCCAGCTTCCCAGTGGTTCCACAAGCGCACCCGCTGCCGGAGGAAAGATGGGCACCAGCCCATCCGCAGCGGCCAATCCCAGCGTGGGAGCAACACCCGGCGCTCCTCAGCCGGGACCTGGTGATCCAAAGCCACAGGTAACCTTCGCCGTGCGCTGGGTTTCCGCGCGCACAGTCCAAAGAGCTGCAGCACGCAGCGCGGAATTGGCCGGCCAGCTAAAACCGGAAGACGCCGAAAAGCAACTCGCCAACCCACCCGACGTTTACGAAATCGCGCTCACTGGACCGGACATGCGGCCTTTTCAATCCGCAGACGAGGACACGCTAAAGAACAGCGCGGAGCTGATCGACAAAAAATCCAAAGAAAAAATTTCGCCCACGAAAGTTCAGATCAGCCGCACCGCCGACGGCAAGAAAGTCCAAGCGGTCGCCTTCATTTTTCCCAAGAAGGCTGACAACGGCGAGCCCGCTATCCCCGAAGATGAAAAGGGTGTCGATTTCGTTTGCAATGTGAACGGCGCAAAAATTCATGTGACCTTCGATGTTTCTAAAATGCAGGATAATCAGGGACGCGATCTCTAAGTCGAAATTCCGTAAGTAATCTCAATCTCGCGAGGAGCTTCGATGAAAAACATTCCAATACGCTTCGCGGTAGCTGCACTGTTCTGCAGCCTGCTGGCCTGCGCAGCATCAGCTCAGATGGGCCGCTTCTCGGCGCCCCACGTGATGGGGTTTTGGAACCCCGTCGTTGGCGCAGGCGCGGTTTACACGGTGCAGCCCGCCAAGGGCGATAAGACCGAGATGCAGATCGCAATCGTCGGCAAAGAACAAGTCGACGGAAAAGACGCCTATTGGTACGAGATGTCCTTCAACCAGGGCAGCGGTCAAATGATCATGAAGAGCTTGATGGTTCTCAACGGCTCAGACACTCATGTCTCCCGCATGATCATGCAGATGCCCGGCCGTCCGCCCATGGAAATGCCCATGCAAATGATGCATCAGGATCGGGCAACGCAGCCCGCTGACGTTCGCTCCGACGCCGAGGATTTGGGCAGCGACACCATCACCGTGCCCGCCGGCACATTCACCTGCCAGCATTACCGTACGAAAAACGGCGGCGGCGAAGTTTGGGTCTCCCAAAAGATTTCTCCCTACGGCTTGGTGAAGTCCAAGTCGAATGACACCTCCATGGAATTGACCAAGGTCGTCACGGGCGCGAAAGACCAGATCACCGGCACGCCTCAACCCTTCAACCCACAAGGGTTCATGCAACAACAGCAGCAATCGCCGAACCAGTAAGCTGACTTAAAGTAATCTTTCGTTCAAAAGACGTTCCGCTGGAGTCGGGACGTCTATTTGTTTTTATATGTAAAGATTTGTGAAGCAAAGACGGCGCCGAGCAACCCCTACAGAGAGAAACGCATATGCGTTCTGCAGAAGAAAAATTCTATCGGGCGCGGATTACCCATCGCGATGAATTTTCCGCCGGACTTTGGAAGATTCGTCTCGATCCCGGCGGCCCATACGATTTTGCAGCCGGACAATTCGCCACTCTCGGCGTGCAGACTCCGGAGAAACTCATTGAGCGCGCTTACTCCATCGTCTCGTCGCCCTACGAACCCGAACTCGAGCTTTTCATCGAGCTGGTCCCCGGAGGCGAACTCACTCCGCTGCTGCACGCTCTTCGGTCTGGCGCCGAAGTCTCCCTGCGCAAGATCGCCAAAGGCCGCTTCACCTTGGATTTGAAAAGCGGCCACAAAAATCATCTGTTGCTCAGCACCGTCACCGGCGTAGCTCCCTACATGGCCTATCTCCGCACGCTTTACAAAGATTCCACCGAAAACCGCTTTCCCGCTGACGTCCACCTTTATCTAGTCAATGCTGCCAGCCGCTCCTGGGAATTCGGCTATCACGAGGAAATCGCAGAACTCGCATCGAAAGCGCCGTGGCTGACTTACGTTCCCACCGTCAGCCGTCCGTATGAAGACACCGAATGGCGCGGTGAAACTGGCCGCGTGGAAGACATCATTCGCAAATACACCGACCGCTGGGAGTTATCCGGTTCAGACACCACCGGCTATCTATGCGGCCATCCTCAAATGATTGAACTAGGGAAGGGGATTCTTCTCCGCCGCGGTTTTCCCAAACAATCCTTGAAGGAAGAAGTCTACTGGATTCCGCCAAAAACTCTCCGGCGCTGACGGGCTTGCCAGCGGCCTTGCTGTGACCGTCAGTGCCGGGTTTCCGTTGCGTCTCTTGCTAGAGGGAGGGGCCCGCAGCGGCAAGCTGTTCCATCGTGCTCGAAATCGCGCGGATCGGTGTGGAAACGTGGACCGTGTCGTCTTTGTCTTCCACGTCCACCACGATCGATCCACCTTCTTTCGCCACACGCACGTGCTCACCGGGCTCTTTCACTTCCACCAGCGTCATGTCGTCGGTCTCGCGTAATTGGTCCAGTGCTGCGCGGATCGTCGGCATCCATGGACGAATTTCGGCGGCCGCGTGCGACAAATCCTTTTGCGGCGCGAAATGCACGGCGATTGACGCGAGCATCGCCGGTGCGATCACGTACACGTGATGCACTTGCGGCTGCCGCTCCACCACTTTCACCTCTACCAATCCTTCGCTGCAAAGCAGTCCCACGCCGGCCACCGCTGTTCCCACCACTCCTAACGCAACTTTCCCGAATAAAATCACAAATCACCTCCGCCGGAATTTGGCCTGCTATTCTTGGCTGCCTTTCGAGTCCACCCAAATGCGAACGTGCTGCGATGCATCTTCCACCGTAACCAGCAAAGAATCGCCCGCATCGCTTAGCGCTTTGATTGCCGCCGACACATCCAGCTCGTTGTCCTTGGCCGTCGACAGCAGCGCATCCACAACCTTCATCGGAACCGTGATGTCCACCTTCTGCCCACCTTTATTTCCGTCGCGAACGTGCACCACCAGATTTCCATTCGACTTCGCTACGCGCACATCCTGATCTTTTTCTTTTACCGTAACGAACTCGTTGTCCGGAGCCGCGCGCACGGCGTCCAACAGCGCGCGAATATCCACATCGTCCATATCCGCATGCCCGATCTTCACATGCCCGTTGTGCATATCGCCTTTATTGATAGTCGGCAAAATCTTCTCCGCCATCGAAAGCGGCACGTTCACATTCACGCTCTCGCCCTTCGAGGCGTCCTCAACCTTCACATGCAGATATCGTTCGGTCGGCCCCGCCATCGCTGCTGGCGCGGTTGCCACCATCCCTGCCAACACACAGATCATCCCGATCCCGCAAAGTCGTTTTCTCATTTTGGGGAAGCCTCCCGTGCTCTTCCTGCTCCTAGGTACGGAGCCTCCATCGCAAATGTTCCGTGCTTTCCCAAGAAATCACTCAAAACGGTCATCCCGCCCGCCCGGACCAAGGAAGGGAGCGGAGTCCCGCGCGCCTTTGCTTGCCCCGGATTTTTCGGGGGCGGGACGCAGTTCGAGGGATCTGCTTACTGGTTTGGACTGAAGTTTTGGACCAGACTAGATCTGCTTCCGCATTAGCATGGACTACTGCCTCTGAATCTTGAAATAAACAGCCGCCAGCGGAGGGACTCGGACCTTCAGCGAATAAGGACGCCCATTCCACGGCACAGGCTCGGCGGCAAGGCCGCCTTCATTCCCATTGCCGCTTCCTTCGTAATATTGCGAATCGGTATTCAGGATCTCGCGATAAAAGCCTTCTTCCGGCACACCCACGCGATAATTTTCGCGCACCACCGGAGTGAAATTGCACACCGCAACGACGAAGGTGCTTTTGTCACACGCGCGTCTGATAAACGAAAGAATGCTGGCCGCGTTGTCATTCGCTTCCAGCCATTCAAATCCCGGCCATTCGAAGTCAACTTCGTACAGCGCCGCTTCCGTCTTATGCAGCCGGTTCAAATCCTCCACCAGCCGCTGAACTCCGCGATGCGGCGGCGAATCTTCCAGCCGCCAATCGATCGAGACCGTCTCTGACCATTCATTCCGCTGCGCCAGCTCGCCTCCCATGAACAAAAGTTTTTTCCCCGGGTGCGCGTACATGTAGCCGTACAAAAGCCGCAAGTTCGCAAACTTCTGCCATTCGTCCCCCGGCATTCTTTCCAGCAGCGAACGCTTGCCGTGTACCACCTCATCATGCGAAAGCGGCAAGATAAAATTTTCGTTAAACGCGTAAATCATCGAAAAGGTCAGCTCGTTGTGGTGAAACTGCCGGTGAATCGGGTCTAGCGCAAAATACCGCAGCGTGTCGTTCATCCAGCCCATATTCCATTTCAAATCGAATCCCAGCCCGCCATCGTACGTAGGACGCGAAACCGCCGGCCACGACGTGGACTCCTCCGCAATCATCAACGCACCCGGATGCCGCTTGTGCAACACCTCGTTTAGCCTCTTTATGAAATCAATTGCTTCCAGATTCTCGCGCCCGCCGTACGGATTCGGTATCCACTCGCCGGGCTTGCGCGAATAGTCCAAATAGAGCATCGACGCCACCGCATCCACTCGCAGTCCATCCATGTGATATTTGTCCATCCAGAAGAGCGCATTCGAGATCAAATAATTCTGCACTTCGTTGCGTCCGTAGTTAAAAACTAGCGTTCCCCAATCCGGATGCGCCCCACGCCGCGGATCCGCATGCTCGTAAAGATGCGTGCCGTCGAAAAAACTAAGCCCGTGCGCATCGCGCGGGAAATGCGCCGGCGTCCAATCCAGAAAAACTCCAATGCCTTCTCGATGGCAACAATCCACGAAAAACATAAAATCCGCGGGCGAGCCGTAGCGCGGCGTCACCGCGTAGTACCCCACCGTCTGGTATCCCCACGAACCATCGAAGGGATGCTCCATGATCGGCAGCAGCTCGATATGCGTGTACCCCAGCCGCTTCACGTAGGGAATCAGCTCTTCCGCCAGTTCGCGATAAGTGAGCCAGCGGTTTCCTTCGGAAGTCTTACGCCTCCACGAACCTGCGTGCAGCTCGTACACCGCCATCGGTGCATGCTGCCAGTCCCGCGCCGCGCGCGCCGTCATCCACTCCGCATCTTTCCATTCGTAGTTATCAATATTGGAGACCACCGACGCGCTTTTCGGCCGCAGCTCCGCCGCGAATCCGTATGGATCGGATTTCAGCCTCACAAAATTTCCGTACCGCGAACGTATCTCAAACTTGTACAGCGCGCCTTCATCCAGCCCCGGAATAAAAAGCTCCCACAGCCCGCTCACGCCGCGGTTGCGCATCGTGTGGACGCGCCCGTCCCAAAAATTGAAATCGCCCACCACGCTCACCCGCTGTGCATTCGGCGCCCACACCGCGAAGTGCACACCTCGCACGCCATTAATTTCCCGCATGTGCGCGCCCTGCTTTTCGTATTTCAGGTAATGTGTGCCTTCGCCCGAAAGGTACAAGTCGTAGTCCGTGAGCAGCGGCGGAAACGCGTAAGGATCGTATCCCTCCCAAGAATTGCCATCCGCAAATCGAAATTGCAGCCGGTACTCCGTCGGCGAAATCGATTCACTGTCCCCTGAAATGTTGGCAATAGAAGCCAACGCGGGTTTGCTCCCACTCGAACCAGCGCTATCCAACGGCGCCACCGCCTCTTCGTGCGAATCCGCAACCCGCGAAGGCCCCGCCGCTTCAAACATTCCGCCCGGATGAATTTCCGTCATGGCCTCCGGTTTGGAATTTCCGCGCCAGAACATGCTCCCTTCCATCGCGCCAGGCCGAAATGCGCGAACCACTAGCGCGCGTTTCCCGTCGCGCTCCACCCAATGCGGCCCCAGAATCCGCGATGCGTCGTCCGACTCCCCGCGGACCACGCGCTCAACCTCATCGCGCAAGTTCGCGCCAACGGCTGTGGCGCCGTCGCGCGTATCTTTCACCTCCGCGCCGTTTGGTTTTTTGTCTGGTTGATCCATACCCGTGTCGAAATCCGCGCAGTTGCTGTTTCCACTTCCGCAGTCATCGCGAACCGCTACGCAAATCGCATGACCATCTTACCGGAGCCCACTCGCCGCGCCAAACTTCGCCAAGCTCGTAGATTGACATTGCCGACGTCCGCACATAAATTGTGGATTCCAAGCTCGCGAAGGAGGCGCCCTATGAATCTGAATCTCCCCGACGCCCCAATTGCACACGAAGGCTTCTTCGTCACCCATTTCTTCACCGTCCGAGATCAGGAAAAATCCAAGGACTTGTACGTTCGAATTCTTGGCGGGAAACCAACTCCGGGATCATTCTCAATTCCGGTGGCGGCCCCACACCCGACAAGCCCGCAGTCATCCTTGAAACTCCGCCCAATCCAATCAGGCTGAGCAGTTTTCTCAACCTGTGCGTCGCCGACATCTGGGCTGCTACCACGACTGGCGCGCCAAAGGAGCTGTGTTCCTTACCGAGCCGCTCGACCACCACGGCTGGGAATGGCCTTGCTACATGCGCGATCCCGACGGCTACATAATCGAAGTCGGCCAATACACTCCGCAATCGATCGAGCGCTTCAAGTTCTACGCCACTTAAATTGCCCGGCGGCAGCTTTTCGCGCGCTGGACTTCACTCCCATTCCTCGGTACGCTACCCGCACCCGGGGCGCACAGCGGGGACAATCCTACGAAGGAGTTCCGTCATGAGAAATATCGCTCGCTCAATTTTCGTTCTACTCGCTCTGTCACTGTTCTCTGGCCCATCCATCGCCCGCGCGCAAGACGCTGCTAAAAAAACAAAAACCCCCGCCGAAGCGGTCCTCGAAGCCTGGAATGACGTTGGCAATCGCCTCATCACCATGGCCGAAGACTGGCCCGAAGACAAATATACTTACAAACTTACGCCCAACGTCCGCTCGTTCCAGGAAGTTCTGCTGCACGTAGCCGGCTCCAACTACGATTTCCTGAATCAGGTAGCCAACACAAAACTTGGCGAAGCCAGCGACGATCCCCCCGTCGTCAATTACAAAACCAAAGCCGCCACCGTCGAATATCTTAAAAAATCAATCACCGATGGCGCCGCGCTAATCCAAAAAGAAGGCGACGCCGGCATCCTCAAGCATCTCCACGACTGGATCGGCTACGTTGAACACATGGGTGAACATTACGGCCTGCTAGTGGCCTACTATCGCGCCACTGGTCAAGTTCCACCGGCGTCGCGCCCCCAAAAATGACGACCCGGCGAGGGTCCTCACCCTGGGGCCGGCGTTTCCCGCCGGCCGAAGGATCTGTTTCTTGATTTCATCGCTGTTCGCCTTTTTCTTGAGTCCTTGTACCTACGTTGTCATCCCGAACGGTCCAGTTTGGGTATGCCTTGGGGATCTGCTTTTCGAATCATCGTCTCGCTGAACGCTATTGCGTGCGCTCCAAGCGCATTGGGTGTATAAGTGTGTTCATCCGGGCGGTAGAAATGGAAATCCCTTCTCAACTTGTGGGTGCGCTAGCTGTAAATGAATTTGCTCGCAATGCGTCGCTATCGACGCGCCAATAATCTGACGTAAATAAGGGAGGTTTCAAAGTGAGAATCCTGCCGGGCTATGTATTTGCATCGCTTATTACGTGCTTGGCGATTTTGTCCGCGCCAGATGCAGCTCGAGCACAAGACGATGCCGCCAAAGTTTACAAAGCACGCTGCGAACTCTGCCATGCAGCCGACGGCAGCGGCAATTCGCCCATCGGCAAATCCCTCAAAGCCAAGGATCTCCGTTCCGACGAAGTTCAGAAAATGTCCGACGGCGAGCTAGCCGACGCGATTGCGAAAGGCAAAGGCAAAATGCCCGCCTTCGGCTCGAAACTGTCGCCCGATGCCATCAAGTCATTAGTCGCCTACATCCGCCAGATGGCAAAAAGATAACGCTTCCAGAATTTTCGCGCCCCGCCGCGAAGAAAGAGCCATGCAATCCGACGCCGAAAATCCCGCCCGCGCACCAGGAGATCGCAGATCGTTCTTGGGAACTCTGCTTGCCTTGGGCTCGTTTTGCATGGGCGCTCTGCTTTCCGTGCCGCTGATTCGCTTCGCGCTCTTCCCGCTCTTGCGACGCACCACCGAACTCAAGCGCTCGCTCGTCGGACCAGTCAGCGACTTCTCATCGCTCTCCGAACCCGTAGCCCGCACCATTCAAATCGAAGAACTGGACGGCTGGCGCAAAATTGTTTCCGAGCGAACTGTTTACATAACGAAGTGCGACGAAGCCCAGCTCTGCGTCTTGTCTTCCGTGTGTCCTCACTTGGGATGCACGGTGCCTTGGGTGCCCGCCAAACATGAATTCGCGTGTCCCTGTCACGGCGCAACCTTTGCGCCCGACGGCCACCGCATCGGTGGCCCGTCTCTCCGCGGAATGGACACTTTGGAAACCACCATCCAGGACGGCCAGCTCATGGTGCGCTTCCAATATTTCCGGCAGCTTGTCCCAGACAAAGAAGTCATCGGCTGAAATATTATGTCTCCCACTGACAGCCCAGGCTCCACTCCTCAGAAATCCGAAACGGGTTTTTTCGCTTGGTTGAACGCTCGCACCGGCCTCGACACTCTTCTCCACACCGCGCTCGATGAACCAATTCCCGGAGGCGCCCGCCTCGCCTACATTTTCGGCTCCGGCCTGCTGTTTATTTTTATTTCCCAAGTCATAACCGGAATTTTTCTCGCGCTTTATTACGTTCCCTCCGCAGACCACGCGCACACCACCGTCGCCTACATCACAAAAACTGTCACCGCCGGTTCTTTTCTCCGCAGCCTCCATTTTTACGGCGCCAGCGCCATGGTTGTCGTCCTGCTGCTACATCTTTCGCAAACATATATTTACGGCGCCTACAAATGCCGCCGCGAGTTGCTCTGGCTTTCCGGATGCGTCCTGTTCGGACTCGTTCTGGCCATGGCCTTCACCGGCTATTTGCTCCCCTGGGACCAACGCGCCTTCTACGCCACGGCCGTGGGAACAAATGCCATAGGCGAAGTGCCGCTGTTAGGCGAAAGCCTGATGCGCTTGGTCCGCGGCGGAACGGAGATGGGCACGCTCACCGTCTCGCGCTTCTTCGTGGCTCATGTTTTTTTCATTCCAGCCTGCATTTTCGCTTTGCTGGCATCGCACATTTTCTTTTTCCGCAAAGCCGGCCCCGCCGGACCCTACACCGCCGATCCTTGCGATCCCAAAGAGAAGACCGAGCCTTTTTATCCTCGACAAGTTTTGATGGATCTTTCCCTCACTGCTCTCCTGATCGTCGCTCTCGGCTTTATCTCTTTTTTTGTGCCGGCAACGCTCGGCCCTCCCGCGAACCCGGCTGATGCTCAATACGTTCCGCGTCCCGAATGGTATTACCTTCCAATTTTTCAGTGGCTGAAGTACTGGCACGGCGCCGCTTCGGTGATCGGCGTTCTGGTTGTTCCTGCAATTCTTATTCTGGCGGTCCTCGCCGTTCCTTTTCTCGATCGCAGCATCGAACGCCGCCCGTGGAAACGTCCCATCTCGATGGGTGCCTACGCCTTCGTGCTATTCACGTTAATAGGCCTCGGCCTTCGAAGCGAGTATCAGGATAAGCACGACCCGTCAGTCGCGCAACAACTCGCCAAGCAGGAGCAGGCAGAAAAGGACTACATGCGCAAGCCTTTCGAGCCCGAACTTTCTGCCGCTTCGCTGGCCGCCGCAAACGTGGCCCTCGCCGATCCGCTCGCAGCCAAAGGTAAAACAATCTTCGAAGCGCAATCCTGCAACGCCTGCCACGGTGACGGTGGCGTCGGCACTGCCGCAGCACCGGCCCTAATCGGCGTCGGCGCAAAGTATCCGTCCGATCAGCTAGCGCAGCTTCTCAAGCATCCCAACAAAAAAATGACCGCAGGCGGCATGCCGGCAGTAGATTTACCCGACGGCGATCTGAAAGCCCTGATCGCCTACCTTCAAAGCCTCAAGTAACGCGCCCGCGCGCTTTCCTCCGGAACTCTCATATCCAATCGTAATATTTCACAAACGCACCGCCGTCGCACAGTCCGTAGCCTTCGCTACTCGTTCTTAAACTACCTGACAGGTGTTCTTAATTTGGCAGTTCCGCCCGCCCTGACGTCGGAAGGGACAGAGCCGTCTTTCACGCTACGCGCTTCTTGCGTCCCCGGATGATCTCGCAACGAGGGACTTGCTTTGCGAAGATGCTGCGTCAAACGGTCCTGCTTCGGAATCAAAACAGTCGAATGCATTTGTAAAAGGCGATTGAGCCTAAATTAAAAATCGCGGACAATTCGGTTTGCAGGCAACAGCCAACAAAAGAATCTAAAGTTCCGCGGAGGTCTTCATGTCAACGATTCGCATGCACCACTTCGGGGAAGCGGCAATTGTTATCACGATGCTGGTAGCGTCGATGGTTCCGCGCGGCTCGGCACAAACTCAAACGCCCGCCGCCAACGATCTCGATCCAAAAGTCCTCGCCTATGAACTACCTGACCAGATTCAGTGGAAGGACGATCCCATCGGCGCAAAAATGGCCGTCCTTCACGGCGATCCTTCGAAGCCGGGTCTCTACATAGTGCTAGTGAAATGGACTCCGCATCACATGAGCCATCCGCATTGGCATCCAAACGACCGCTTCATCACCGTGATTTCCGGAACGTGGTGGGTGGGCACCGGACCAAAATTCGATCCCGACAGGACCGTTCCTATGCCCGCCGGCACCTTCGTCACGCATTTCGGAAAACAAATTCACTACGACGGCGCCAAGGATTCCGAAGCAGTCCTGGAGATCTCGGGCG
>Ga0209380_10001459_pt1 | contig 15869 bp, 17 predicted proteins | sample HubBroMetageWFT6_FD_188347 | JGI IMG/M metagenome (GOLD analysis project Ga0209380, IMG submission 188347) | Warmed and freeze-thawed soil microbial communities from the Hubbard Brook experimental Forest, New Hampshire - Hubbard Brook CCASE Soil... | ecosystem: Environmental > Terrestrial >...
AAGCACCGAATTTGATGATCACAGCGGACTTCGCGCACTGGGTGTGCGTAGCAGAGAGCCTGCTCGTGGGTCACGAAACAGCACTCGAGGAAGCGATTCGACGTGCCGGACACATTCACGCGCGCGTCGGTTTTGCGGAAGGCCCGCAGGTTCCGGATCCTTTCTCGCCCATTTGGAGGCAAGAGCTGAAAGTCTTTAGCGGTTGGTGGTTGCGAATAGCGCAGCGATTCCGTCTCGAAGGACGTAGATGCCTGACTGTTACACCCGAATACGGACCGCCACCGTACGGATGGATATCGCTTCAGTCAGGTGAACCTTTGCGCGATTTCTTCGAAATGAATGTGCTGATGAAGGACTACTTGAATGCCCATTTTGCAAAAAATCTCCACCATCCCGCCCAAACGATAGAGATGGGCTGATCTACATTCACTACACTGTGCAGCTATTCTCGAGCAGACCCGAGTGGCGACCGCGTCGGCGAAGGATGCCAATTGGCCTGGCAGCCTGAGCTTGCACGGTACGACACTCATGCGCATGCATCCATTGCTACACGACCTCGCGCCACCCCGGGACGGGTGGCATCGGGAATCTAAGCGCAGGGAATGGGCTGCGTGAAGCAGCCTCCGTGCTTGACTGCCGCGAGCCTGCGCGCCGGCGGTTACCGCACTTCCCGGTCAAGCACATCGATGGAGGGAGTCGCCCACACGCTTCCGTTGTTGGAAGCCGAGATGTGCATCGCTATGGCACTCACCGGCACAGTCTCGGTCACCGACATCAACGCCAACATTCCGCGCAGCGCCGTGCAATTCAACAGGGGTAGGTAGACATGGTAGCGAATCCGTTTGTCGGCGTGCTGTTCCATTGGCTTGGAGGGGCATCGGCTGGGAGCTTCTACGTCCCCTATAAGCGCGTCCAACGGTGGTCATGGGAGGTCTATTGGCTGACCGGCGGAGCGGTAGCCTGGCTGGTCACCCCGTGGATTTTCGCCGCACTCAGAACCCATGATCTACTCGGCGTACTGCATGCGACCCCATCCGGGACTATGTTTTGGTGCTATTTTTGGGGCGCGATGTGGGGGCTGGGCAGCATCGCGTTTGGGCTGACCATGCGCTATCTGGGGCTGTCCCTGGGAATGGCGGTCGCGCTCGGTTTGACTACCGTGATCGGCACGCTCGGTCCGCCGCTCTTTCACGGCAAGGTCGTTCAACTCGCCCTGACCTCGAGCGGCCAAATGACATTTGTCGGTATTGCACTCGCTGTGGCCGGCATTCTGATCGTCGCACGTGCCGGACAAGCGAAGGATCGCGAACTCGGAGCCGCCGGCACAACCTCGGCGATAGCCGAGTTTGCCCTGACAAAAGGACTGTTGCTCGCCGTACTTGCGGGCATATTGTCGAGTTGTTTTGCCTTTGGGTTAGATGCCGGAGAGCCAATCCGCAAACTGACAGAGGCCGCAGGCACCGGTCAATTGAGCCGAGGACTACCTGTTTTATGCGTCGTGCTGGCCGGTGGTTTCACAACCAACTTTCTGTGGTGCTTAGGGATGATCATCCGCAACCGCTCAGCTGGTGAGTTTACTGGACGCGCGCGCGCGTCTTCTGCTGGCAGCGCAAAGCCACCACCGCTGCTGCGAAACTACGCGCTCTGCGCACTCGCCGGCACTCTCTGGTATCTCCAATTTTTCTTCTACACGATGGGTGAAAGTCAGATGGGCCGCTTCGGCTTCTCATCTTGGACGCTGCATATGGCCAGCATCATCTTGTTCTCCACGCTTTGGGGATTCGCCCTTGGGGAATGGGTAACATCGAGCCGCCGGACCCGAACGATGGTTTGGATCGGCATTACCACACTCGTCAGCGCCACCATCGTCATCGGCGCGGGCAACTACCTTGCCAGCCGTGGGCCAGATACTGCGGTCACAACCCGTCAATGAGCTTTCGACTTTTAAGCCGCGGGGACCCGTCGCCGGGGACCGGCGCCACTACCACTGCGGTGCTAACCCGTTTTGCGTTCGCGACAGTGGACTGTTCAGACATCGTCAATTTAGGAACCGATGGACTGGTCGCAGCAATCCGAGTGAAGAATCGACGACCGCAGTAATTTGGTCGTTCGCCTATATACAGGACGGTCCGAACGGAGAAACATTCCCGGATCGAAAGGGTGAGCCGGTGGCAATCATGGATACCATTATGACCTCACGTCATGTCGAGACCTTGAAGATCGGGCTTTTCGGTATCGGCCTCGACACGTATTGGCCGCAGTTCGAGGGGCTCAAGGATCGCCTAACGGGATATATCGGTGAGGTCGCCCACAAGCTTGGCCGCCCCGAGGTACAGATTGTGAACCTCGGACTCATCGATACGCCCGAAAAGGCTATGGCGGCGGGACATGCGTTTCGGCAGGCGGATGTCGATCTGATCTTCCTGTACGTTTCCACTTACGCCCTCTCATCCACTGTGCTGCCGGTGGTGCGCCGCGCCAAGGTCCCGGTCGTTATCCTCAATCTCGCGCCAGCCGCGGCCATCGACTACGACTCCTTTAACCGCCTCGGCGATCGCACCCGTATGACCGGAGAATGGCTCGCGTGGTGTCAGGCCTGCCCGACGCCGGAAATCGCTAATGTGTTCAATCGCTGTGGCATCCCGTTCTTCCAGGTGAGCGGCATGCTGCATAACGATCCGACGGCGTGGCGGGAGATCGAGGAGTGGATTGACGCGGCCAAAGTGGCCCATGTGATGGAGCACAACCGTCTGGGCGCTTTGGGCCATTACTACGGCGGCATGCTCGACATTTATTCGGATTTCACCCAGCAGTGCGCCTATTTTGGCGGCCACGTCGAGATCCTCGAGGTCGAGGAGCTGGTGGCACTGCGGTCCGAGGTATCCGAGGCCGATGCCAGAAATCGTGTCGGTGAAATTAGAACCGTCATGGAGGTGCAGTCCGACTGCCGACCCGAGGAACTGCTGCGCGCCGCCCGCACCTCCGTGGCCCTGGATCGACTGGTGGAACGTCACACACTCGGCTCGATCGCCTATTACTATCAGGGAACCGGAACGCCCGAACATGAAGATGTTATGAGTTCGGTCATTCTTGGGGCGAGTCTCTTGACCGCCAGAGGCATCCCGATGGCGGGCGAATACGAAATCAAGAATGCCCAGGCCATGAAGATCATGGATACCCTGGGCGCCGGAGGCTCATTCACGGAATATTACGCGGTGGACTATAACGACGATGTGCTATTGATGGGCCATGATGGACCTGGCCACATCGCCATCGCCGCAGGGAAAACCAAGGTGCGCCCGTTGGAGGTGTATCACGGCAAGGTGGGACGGGGACTCTCGGTCGAGATGTCCGTGAAGCACGGGCCGGTGACGCTGTTGTCAGTGGTGCAGACGGGTGACGGAAAGCTCAAACTTCTCACCGCCGAAGGGCACTCAGTACCCGGCCCCATCCTGCGGATCGGCAATACTAATAGTCGCTATAAATTTTCACTCGATGTCCGAAATTTCATGAATGCCTGGAATGGGCACGGTCCGGCGCATCACTGCGCGGTTGGGATAGGCCATGTCGCCAAAAAGATTGAAAAAGTCGCGGCACTCCTCAAGATGGAGTCGGTGCGCGTGTGTTGATGACGGAGTGTGCCGAGATGCCGCGTGAAAGTCAGGCGGTACTAGATGTGGAAAACTGCGGCAACACGCTGATCCGGCGCTGCTCGGCGCGCGAGCGTGGCGGCACCTCTGAGTTCGCCTCGCGACTCATCGGGAAGAGAGAGGTGATCCGTCGGCAGATTTCACACAATCGCGCGGGCGGATTCCTGAGTCGCGCCCACGCGACGCAAACGTTCAGCGAGCAGCACGTCACGGAGGAGGCGGTCATGGCGTCTGAAATCGAGCAGCTGCCGGATCTCACCGGATTCTTGAAGGTTAGCTTCGTGCCCCGCATGGCGGCGCGTTACCGTGGCGCGCAGCTGACCTCCCCGTCGTCGTCGCGGTCACACTGCCGGCGCGTCGGGTGCGTGGGACTGCCGCGGACCGACGGGCCAGGCTGCTCAAATACCCATTTGTATAGCTCTTCCAAGTCCGCACGAACTGCAGGTAAATGGTTGACTCGGTAACCCTGGAAAAGCGCTCGCAAACGCTCGCGAAGTGCAGGATATTTTGGCTCATCGATGGCTATCCGACTGGCGCCGAAGTATCGGAAGTGCTCGCTGAGGACCACATTTGCCCGATCGAATGTCGGCGCTTCGCCGAGATCGTGCGTCAGGTCGGCGTTGCCGTGAAACGGGTTCTTCCGAATTTCGTAGCCTCCTTGCGTTGCTTCGTAGATGCAATCCGGCCGCTCCCTGAACATTGGATCACGGTAATACTCCCCGTCACGAAGCTTTTTCTTGACCTCCGCAGCGTATATGAGGCCATTGCTGGGGTCGATGTCGTTGCCGGCGAACCCGAACAGCACGTCACCCTCATTGGCTGGGGCACGGATCATTGGCTTGCAGATGGCGAGTGTGAGTACTTCCTTATGGCAGCAGGGATTCTTCGCAGAACTGCTGGCTGGCGAGCGGCCATCGCACTGCACGGTCAGCGTAGCCGTGTTTGCGACCACGCTCGAGCCTTTTCAAGTGGTCGAAGCGGCGATCCTCGATGCGGTCGGGGCGAGCCGTATCACCGATCCCATGTTCGTCGTCCACTGGTACTTCGCGACTCCTTCGGGTCTCGACTACGCGTCAATGAACGAGATAGCCGAGGAGCGGCTGCTCGATGAAGCGTATCCGACTCTCAAGGAGGGCGTTGCGTCGTTTCTTTCGCGGTACGTCGCCGCCGCGGAGCCGGTGCTCGTGCTGCAGGGACCGCCTGGAACTGGCAAGAGCCGGTTGGTGCGTGGGATTCTTGCGGAGCTGGCCCGTCGCCGCGGCGCGGAAAGCTCCGCGATCTTCACCAATGATCCGCGGGTGCTCGCGGATGAGCAGCTCTATGTGAGATTGCTCACGAGCTCCGTGGACGCTTTCGTTCTCGAGGATGCGGAGCAGATCCTTCTCCCGCGTTCGGACGGTAACGATCTCGTTCAGCGGTTCCTCGCCATTGCGGACGGTGTCGTGCGCACCCAGGGGCGGAAGATCATTTTCACCACCAACCTACCCAATGGAGGTGATCTGGACCCGGCACTCATTCGCCCGGGGCGGTGCTTCGGTCGGGTCTTTCTTCGAGAGCTGCAGCTTTCGGAAGCGGAAGGCCTGCTATCGCGGCTGACCGAGGCTGAGACGGCACCGGGGGCTGTCGACCGGTTGCGGCGAGCGCCGCGTCCGACACGCTCGGTGGCGGATGTGTACAGCGCTCTTGTTGACCGAGGCGTGGGATACGACGACCTGGGGCCCATGACGACGGTCAGAATGCTGCAATCGGGATTATCATGAACCTGCCCGGTGCCGTACGGCTTGTACGTGATGAGGAGCCAACCGAATGAGCGGATCGGGTTTCAACCCTTGGGTCGGCCCGCTCTACAAATCAGAGGGGCTGAGCGGTGTCAGACTGCTCGTCCTCGGGGAGACGCAGTATTCGGGAGACGCGAGCTATAAGGAGCCGCGGCGAGCGCGATACAGCGAGGCTGATGAAACCGAACAGAACGTGATCGACCTCGCCATCAACGGCCCAGTACAGCACCGCCCGTTCTGGAATAAGGTGACGAAGCTCCTTCTCAACCGTGCCAACGGTGAGTCCATTTCAAAGGCGGACCGCGCGGACCTCTGGAACCGAATCGCATTCTACAACTGCATCCAGTGGACCATGCCAGCAGGCCGCACGAAGCCGACTCGGGCGATGTGGGATGAGGCAAGAGAACCGTTTCTCAGCGTCGTGCGTAAGCTGTCACCCCACATCATTCTCGTTCTGGGCCGGCGGATGCAGGGAAATTTGCCACCGGTCAGCTGTGTGACCGTATGCATTCCGCACCCAGCGTCGCGCGGCTTCACGTACGGCGCATGGTGCAGCAAGATTCACGTGACCCTCAACGCCACAAGAAGGAGGCTTTGACATGGAACAGAAAGCACGTCAACGACTGGAGGGGGATTCGGAACTGGCCACAATCGGCGCGGCCGTGCCACGGATGCTCAGACTGATACGACTCGTCGGCCGCAGCAAAGGAAGTGATAGCTATTGCGCTCTCTCATATGAGGGTCTTATTGACTCTAGCCTGAGCATAGCGTGGCGGGCCGCCCGGCGTCACTAGCGACCTCCCGCGTAATCATCGTTAAATGCATTAACGCGACGCCTGACCGCTTCAGTCCCAATAAGCTCGGGCCGACCTGCCTCCCATTCGTCGCGATCTGGGCGCTGCCAGCGTCGTCGAGTCCTCGATCGGACCGCGCATGCCGGAGGTCTCCATCGCCCAGAGGCTTCTCCTCTTGATAGGCGAGCGCCGGACATAAGCGCGCTGCCACACAGACCAATGACGGGATGCATGGATACGCTGAACCATTCAGAGAGACTCAAGATGACGTGACAGAGGGAAAGCTTATGTACCCAACATCGCGGAAAGACGCTCCCGCTTCGCGGACTGTCGCGGCCACGCCAGCGCCGGGCGATAATCGTACTGTCAGCACGAGCCTCGTCGCAGGCTCGCCGAGGGGGGCCGACCATCAACTCCGAATTGCGGAGGTCGCTTACTACAACGCGCAGCAGCGTGGCTTCGCGCCCGGCCACGATTGGGAAGACTGGTTTGCTGCCGAGCGCGAAGTGCGACAGTCACGGTAATCCGGGGTAAGCGGAGCGGCCTTAAAAGCGACTCTGAACTTTCGGCTACAGAAAAAGCGCCGGCCGAGTTGCTGCGCACAACTGCACTGGTACGTCCCCCCGATGTACCCGGGCCGGTCACTTCGCCTTAGTTCGGGGAGGACTCTTATGCCTGGCGGTCAATACGACTCAAGCAAGACACGCGTTGCACCTGTCTTTGATCAACTGCGCGCGCGATCGGATCAGTGGATCGGGACGTTGCTATCCCTTATGCGACTCGACGCTGAGCGCTCGTCGCCAATTCCTGCGCTTGACTACTCATTCCTTATCGGACGCTGGGGCGACGCCGAGCGTACTCTCGACCCTCCGGTTGCTCTGCTCTCCTGGCTCATCCGCAATGTTGATCCAAAGAAGGCAGCAGAAGATCCACACCTACAGCGACAGCTCCTTGGCAAGCGCGATTGGAAGACCACGTACGAGGCCTTGCAGGCGCTTAGATCCTCATCGCCAACCCGTGCGCCCTGGTACGTCCTGGAAGGTCCTACGCATCCGGACGTTTACCTGGAAACTCCGGACGTCCTGGTCGTAATTGAAGGGAAGCGTACAGAGCGCTATCCAACGACCGAGACAAAGTGGATGGTTGGACGACATCAGATGTGGCGCCACATCGATGCAGCCTGGGAAATCCGAGGCCGCCGAAGAGTATTTGGCTGTTTCATAGTGGAGGGGGGCGACAGTGCCAGCGACGTAGAGGTCCCGGTCACATGGAGAGATGCGTTCTCACGTACGATTGCCGATGAGGCGCTGGCTAGTAGCTTTCCCCATCGGTCCGAGTTGGAAAGAATGGAAATCGCCTCGTGCTTCGTGGGCGGGACGACCTGGGAGAGAGTTTGTGCGACGTTCAGAATCGGCTATTCCGCGCTGCCAAGGACGATCGACGACATAAGGACGAGCGACGTCGCCCCCGCTTGTCGAGTAGCGAAAGAGAAATTACAAGAGAAAAAAGGAAATGCAGCATGACAAATCCACTTACGGGTAATTTGCTTTCTCCACTCACACTCAAGTTGCCATGCGGCGATTCTGTCGAACTACCCAGATGCCGATGTCTTTTCAGACCGTGGCAAGGACAACCGATTGCGGATTCCGACGGTGGAAAAGCGGTCTTGGAGTTTGACGGTAAACCCGTATTTGCGGAATTGATGATTCTCCAAATGCTCCAAAAGGCCGGATGGGATGGCGTTTGGGTTGATACATTCGGAAGAGAGTTCCGGCGTGGATTACCACCTGATTTTTGCAAATTGCCCCAGCATGCTCAGGATGTTTATGACCGTATTTGCCGAGCCAATGGCGGCAAGACGAGCGGATGTTTCGATGTGCTTGCTTGGAAGGACCCCGGCTACCTGTTTGTGGAAATGAAACGGCAGTCGAGAGATTCCATTCAGCCTACGCAAGAAGCGTGGGTTGAAGCCGCGCTTTCCTGTGGAGTCCCACTGGATTCGCTTCTGATTTGTGAATGGGAATTGGAGCGAAAGAACGACGGGTTAGAAAACGTTCCTCACAGCTGATGTCGTGGAACACGGGTCGAAACGGCCAGATTCGTCTGGCCGAGTGAAAGGACGACTTTCTTGCGCTGGTCTAACGTCCCGTCCAGCACGATATCCGCGGGCTGGTAGAACTGGCGCTGCGGCCCAAGTCGACCGGAGTAGTGCATGCGGACAGCCTTGCCACTGTCCAAATCCATAGGTGACTGTGCATGATCACTCACCGCGGAGTAGAGTCAGGGCAGCATGCGCTACTGGTGGGTTAACCAGAATCAGACTTACCGGCAGGAGATCGAGGGCGGCTATCTTTGGTCGCCGAAGCGAAAAACGAATAACCAGCGCAATCCTTTCTACGAGTCTATGCGCGAGGTGGCTCCCGGGGACGTCATCTTCTCCTTCTTCGATACCCGTATTGCCGCATTGGGGATCGCGCGTTCGTTTTGCTACGAAAGTCCAAAGCCGACCGAGTTCGGCAGTGCCGGAGCGTACTGGGGAGCAATCGGCTGGAAAGTCGATGTCAGCTTTCGGCAGATCACTAACCAGGTTAGACCGAAAGATCATATCCGGGAGCTCCGCGACTTCTTGCCCGATAAGTACTCGCCCTTGCGCTCGAGCGGCGACGGTCTGCAGAGTGTTTATCTGACCGCTGTGAGCTCCGCATTCGCGGCAGTCGTCTTTCGACTGGTTGGCGATGAAGCCAACCAAGTGGCTGATGCGGGGAGCGCCGTGAGTCGGGCGCAGGAACTCAGTCCGGCCCCCGAGCCTACGCTTGAGGAATGGGAGCGCCGCGTCGAAGCAGCTATTCGCGATGATCGTAGATTGGCAGAAACCGAACGCAAGGCGCTGGTTCTGGCAAGACGCGGACAGGGTATCTTTCGGGACAATGTTCAGACCATCGAGCGGGCCTGTCGTGTGACCAAGGTTCAGCGGCGTGAGCATTTGATCGCGAGCCATATGAAGCCATGGCGTGACAGCTCAAACGATGAGCGGCTTGACGGGGAGAATGGTCTGCTTTTGACTCCTACCGTCGATCATCTTTTCGACAAGGGCTTCCTCTCATTCGAGGGAGACGGAGATCTGATTGTTTCGCCCGTTGCGGATCCCATGTCTCTTCAGCGCATGGGCATTTCGACCGATCGTTCAGTGAACGTCGGTGTCTTTTCGGAAGGGCAGCGGCGCTTTCTCGAGTATCACCGAGACAACGTGTTGAGGGTGGCGCAATGGCGGAGGACGCCGCGCTGACAAATTTGACGGCGCACTCCTGTTCTTGGAGAAGTTCGCGCAAGTTCGCGTACTGGCATCGAATTTCATCCCCATAATTCATGTCGTGCATAGCTCCTCCCCGTGAATCGTGGACTCTATCAAAGCCGAAATCGTATGGTGGGCGCAATATCGCCTCGACTGTATCAGGGAGACGCGAATGCGCCGACGCGCTGGGCTAGTTGAGGATGTCATGGAGCTGGCCGTGCAGCTCCCGTGGACGGTCAGTCTCGTGCTGGCTGCCGTTTCGTACGTGGTATTGCACATCTTCGCCGGTATATCACCGGGGCGCCCGGGCAACCCGGGGGACTTGACGGGGTTCCCTTTCATCCAATTCGTGCGGACCATAGCAAGCATATTGGTGTACATCGTCCCTCCACTATTTCTCATGGGTGCTCTGGCTTCCTTTGTCCGCCGACAGCACGGTTCACGTCTCCTCGCAGACGCTGTAGGCGATCCGGCCCGATCCATTCATGCAATTTCCTGGCGAGACTTTGAACGCCTTATCGGAGCGAGCTTTGAGAAGAACGGCTTCGCGGTCCGGCACACCGGCGGTAGTGGGGCTGATGGAGGAGTGGATCTTGTTCTCACGAAGGGACGAGAAACGACGCTCGTTCAATGCAAGCAGTGGCGCGCTCAAAAGGTTGGTGTAACGACTGTTCGTGAGCTTTATGGGGTGATGGCGGCTCAGGGCGCGGCGCACGGGATTGTGGTGAGCGCAGGGGAGTTCACGCTCGATGCGCGTGAGTTTGCAACTGGACGGAATATTGAACTGATGACCGGCAGGGTGCTCGCGGCACTCCTTCGCGACTGCACGGACGTTCACGATGCGAGCACGCCGGTCGCGACACCGGTGTGTCCTAAATGCGGTGCAAGAATGCTTGAGCGGGTTGCACGCAGAGGGTCTAATGCAGGTCAGCCGTTCTGGGGGTGCGAGACGTTCCCGCGCTGCCGAGCGACGAGACCGATTGTCGCTAAGCAGGTGCCGCCAAGCCCGCGAACGAGCGCCTCATGAACGCGAATCTGATAGGACACTCGATATGCCGATCACTGGCTCCTGTCCGATCCTTGTTGGGGGCGACGATACTTCGGTAAGTCTCGAGCGCGTCGCCCTTAGTGGACCCGAATCGACAGCCCTGTACACAGAGCGGTGGCTTCAAAATCTACTCTACCGCCACCCGAACGCCCTTCCGGTCGAAGAGATCGACAACTCGTACAGCGGTCTCATTCCCGTTTGCACTGAGCTTCCAGTTGGCGCTGCAGGATATATCGATGTTCTTTATTCCACTGCATCAGGGCGAATTGCGGTTCTTGAGGCCAAGCTTTGGAGAAATCCTGAAGCGAGGCGAAAGGTTATCGGCCAAATTCTTGATTACGCGAAAACCCTAAGTCAGTGGAGTTATTCGACCCTCGACGCGCAGGTGCAAGCTGCGCGGCGTCGCGAAGGGAAGAAAGACAGTGCGGCCACCTTGTTCGGTGCGGTAAATGCCGCGAATCCGGGTTCGGATGAACGGCAATTCGTTGACTCGGTATTCAGGAATCTCAAGCGCGGTGAGTTCCTTCTACTCATCGCAGGCGACGGTATCCACGGAGGAGTTGGGGAGATCACCGACTTCCTCGAAGGCCATGGCACCCTGCATTTCACTTTTGGTCTGGTAGAGCTCTGCATCTACAAGGTTCCGAACGGAGGCCTCCTCATTCAGCCCCGAGTTCTCGCCCAATCCGAGATCGTCAGACGCGTCGTCGTTGACATTCGCGGAGAAAAAGTCTCAGTGACCGACAATGAGGTGGGTAACGGCGACCATGAGGATGATCCGGAATTAGCGAAAACACGTGAAAAGTTCGAGACGTTCTGGGGTGAGTTTCTCTCGGGACTCAAGCTCGACGACGCGAGCCAGACGATTGGCAAACCGAGTCGGAGTCAAAATCAGTATTTCAATCTGCCGACAGGCTCGAAAGGCTGGATTAGCGCCTATATTGCTCAGTCGACAAACGAGTTCGGAGTCTACTTGACGTTCGAGCGAGGTCCAATTGCCGACAGGATGTATCGAGGCCTTGTCGCTGATCGTGAGGCAATTGAGAAGGAGCTCAGTGTTCCCGTCGAGTGGGAAGCCAAGGACGGCAAGTACTTTATTATCGCCCGGTATCCTTGCTCGGGGACGATTCTTACTGACCTGCGCTCCGATGCAAAAGCATGGCTTGCCGATCGAGTCAATCGCTTCATCACAGTATTTCGACCGCGTATCGCGGCACTGCTTCAGGACATCTAGGCCGCATGAAACGAAGCCGTTTAATTCTCAGGCACTCTGGCGCCCATCCTTGCCCGAGGATACCGACGCGATCAGGGCGCGTCCGGCAAGTACTCGATCCTTCCCCCTATTGCTTTCGGCGCCTTCACGCCGCTCCGAGAGCGAGGAGACTCACATGAGCACGGCAACCCTTGAACCACGCCTTTTTGACGAACTGAAGGCTGCGCTCGGCCATGGTCTTGCATCTGGTGAACTTCTGACGCCCGTACAGATCGAGCAACAAACGGCCCTGTTCCGTGATCGCTTCGGTCCGGCAGTATTGAGCCAACTCGACGGTGAGGCATTGTTGCGGTTGATGCACGGTCGGGCCAGCAGCGAGCCTAGGTGCCTTGCCTATTGGCTGGAGTTCAAGAATGACGAAGAGTTTGCCGGCAATCGATTCGGCGGGATCGGCGGTGGGTCGGCGCTGAAGTTTGGCATCTTCCAACGGCAGAGCGATGGCGCCTGGGTGACCGGTTCACCACAAGCTCAACAGGTCCTATCGCTTCAGGACGCCATCGCGAGAGCTCGCAAGCAACGGGACGAACTGGTAGGAGGAGCGGAAGTGCTGTTGTCCCTAGAGGCCATCGATACATCGGACAAAGCGTACGTTGGACTTCAGGCCGCTATGGAGAAGGCAGCGCCTGAACTCGTGAGCGACGGTTGGACACACAAATACTGGTTTCTTATCGCCCCTGACCGAATCGATGACTATCACAGCCCTCGCTACCAGCGATTCCATCTGTTCAAGCTGCTGCAAATGTCGCCCGATAGGGTTGGCACAATGGAAGGCGGTTCGCCTCGCTTCATTTGCGCAGGACGTTTCATTGCCGCCGCGCGTGAGCTTGGGGTGCCGGTTACTACCCTCAATACGATTCTCAACCGGCGCGATGGTGCGTTTCATCGCTACTGGAAGGTGGGCACGACGGCGGGATATACCGGTGAGAGTCACTGGACCGAGATGCGTGATGGCGGTTTTGTGTCAATCGGTTGGCACGAGGAAGTTCCAGACCTGTCAGAGGTGATTGGTCAGGACAAGACGACGGTGAAGAATCGAATACGGGATTGGCTCGCTCCTTCATATCCGAGTGACCCTGCCGTAGCATCACGCAAAGCGGGAGAGATCTTAAATTTTGCGCAAGAGATTTCAGAATTGGACTTGGTGCTCGCGTGCGAGGGACAGACCGTGTTGGGCATCGGACGAGTCCGTGGGCCTTACGAATTTGACGGCAACCTTGGTTTCCCGCACAAGCGTCCGGTTGATTGGCTGACGCTTGATTCCTGGCGGATGCCTGAACAGGAGGGCCCGCTCACGACGGTCTACGAACTTGGCAGGAGCGCTGCAAACCTCCTTGAGATTGAACAGCGATTGTTTCGAAGAGGCCTTGCACCGGTATCCGCACCAGGTCAAGTAGCGTTGGTAGCTGAAGCCGCATCCTTGCCGCCCCTTGATCTGTTCTCGGCGCGAATTGAAGCCATTCTCCGACGCAAAGGCCAAGTGATACTGTACGGCCCCCCGGGCACAGGCAAGACTTATCGGGCGTTAGCTGTCGCGAATGAACTTGCAGCTCGCCATGCCTTCCGCAAGGGCTTTTTACGTCTCACCGCGTCGGAAGGCAAGGTAATCGCTGCTAGCGATGGTCTGGTACGTATCTGCACATTCCATCCGGGCTGGGGGTACGAGGACTTCATCGAAGGTCTGCGGCCTGCGACCCTCAACGGTCAGATGGTTTTTGAACCACGCGACGGCATCTTCAAGCGTCTTTGCTTGGACGCGGCCAAGCAGCCGAGTAGGAACTTCTTCCTTGTCGTGGATGAAATCAATCGCGGAGACTTGCCCCGCATCTTCGGCGAGCTACTGACGACGATTGAACTGGATAAACGCGGCAAACCGATCACGCTGCCGCTCACGGGCTCAACTCTCGTGGTGCCGCTAAACGTCTTTCTAATCGGTACGATGAATACGGCTGATCGTTCGATTTCTTTATTGGACACCGCGCTCCGACGGCGTTTTAGTTTCGTTGAATTGATGCCAGACAGCAAGCTATTGGCTGGCCGAAAGGCAGGCGGGTTGTTGCTTGGCGCGTGGCTGGATGCGCTGAACGCGCGACTGCGCCTTCACTTGAAGCGTGACGCCCGCAACCTGCAGATCGGCCACGCCTATCTGATGCAGCCTATTACTTCAGTAGCCGAATTCTCGCGCGTGCTACGTGACGACATCATTCCTCTGCTCGAAGAATACTGCTATGACGATTTCGGTATGCTCAAAGATATCCTTGGTGGTGAGCTAGTTGACGCTGAGGCCGGACGCATCCGCGAAGATATATTTGGTCCGAACCGCGAAGAAGATCTGATTCAGGCGGTGTCATTCGAGGAAATGCAGCCGCTTGTGGTTGATCAGGAGCCGGCCGATAGCACCTTAGGAGGCGAACCGCTTGACATCCCCGTGGATGATAGCGACGGTCAGAATGACCCCGCGCCCTGAGGCCCGACCGTCCTTCGTCGTCGAACTAACTGAATGGGACCGAGTTGGTCCGGCGCAGGACTCGCGCTTAAGGGGCCGCTCTCTCGCGGGCGATATGCAGTTACGCCGACTGGCTCAGACTCTGCGCAAGCGGTTGGACATCCGCGAAGGATACGAGGGGCTTGAAATCACGAGCACATCTTATGTCGGCCGTGTGGAGGTGGGACCGATTTGCATCGCGATCGCCCCAAAACTGCCGGCAATGCCGCTCGCTCGACTACTGCGCTACGCCTATGGCTTGCGCGATGTCACGGCAATAGAGCAGACGTGGTCACCCACTACGCGTCACGGTCTTCACGACATTCTAATAGCGCTGCTCTCGGCGGAGGTGGAGGAACTGCTGCACGGCGGTTTGGCGCGTCGGTACGTTCCATTATCGGAGAAGGTGGAGAGCCCACGCGGGCATATCCTGATAGATCAAGTGATCCGTCAGGGCGGCGTGCGGGAGGCGCGGTTGCCCTGTAGACACTTCGAGCGTCGCGCTGACTGGCACCTAAATCGGGTCTTGCGCGCTGGCCTTGAGGCCGCTGCACGGATGTCTGAAGATCGCAACCTTCGCCGGCGTGTACATCAACTTTCGGAGATGTTTGGCGATGTAGGGCGTCTGGCGAAACTCGGTACCGATGATATTGGCCGGGCGGAGCGCGACTTGACCCGCCTGACGGCCGCCTCTAGACGAGCGCTGACGATCATCAGGCTATTACATGACATGCTGGGCATCGCCTTCGATTCTGGGCAACTCCCGAGCCGAACCCCCGGATTCCTTTTCGACATGAATGTCTTTTTTGAACGTCTAGTTTCCCGCTTCCTGCACGATAATCTTGCCGGCGCGCGGGTCGTAGACCAATTAGCGATCCGTAACATATTCGCCTACGTACCGGGCGCCCTGCCACGGCCGCGTCGGGCTCCTTCGCCACGGCCGGATTACGCTCTGTTCTATGACAAAGCGCTACACGGTTTCCTGGACGCGAAATATCGCGACCTATGGGATCGGAGCCTCCCTGCTGAATGGCTGTATCAGCTTTCGATATACGCACTTGCTTCGCCGAGTGAGGTTAGCGTACTGCTGTACGCCTCCATGTCTGCCGGAGCACGTGACGAGCGCGTGGAAGTTCGTCAACCTGTATTGTGGTCCACTAACCGGCCGGCGTCAGTCATCCTACGTCCAGTTCCGTTATCCTATCTTGCGGAACTTCTCGACCCCGACCGATGGCGGAGTCTGGCTTGCGAGCGGCGGAGGTTGGCAAGTCAACTTATCGCCACCGAAACTCGCAAAGACGACGGGGGCACGCTCTCCAGGTATTCGCTTTGCAAGTAATGCGCTCGATGCGGCCTTGCTGCCTATCACAGTCACGGAGGACTTACAGTCGCCCTACGACGTCTGATTGACCATGATCGCACGATCTTGCGGCTGACCAGTAAGGGCCTATGTCTGGGCTGCTACCGATTCGGATGACACCACCCTTAGCCTGATCGCCTCTGTTGTTCGTACTCCAGTGGGCTCAGGTAATCCAATGTCGAGTGTCGTCGT
>Ga0209380_10001460_pt1 | contig 15864 bp, 9 predicted proteins | sample HubBroMetageWFT6_FD_188347 | JGI IMG/M metagenome (GOLD analysis project Ga0209380, IMG submission 188347) | Warmed and freeze-thawed soil microbial communities from the Hubbard Brook experimental Forest, New Hampshire - Hubbard Brook CCASE Soil... | ecosystem: Environmental > Terrestrial > Soil...
ATATTGGATGCGACGCCGGCCAGCCAACAAGCTCTGCGGCTGTTGCTTAGCGCCGAAGGCTGGCACGTCCAGGTCGAAACCGACGCGCGGCAAACTTTGCAACAACTGCTCACCGGCGCGTGGCATTTGGTGATCGCCAATGTCGAACTTGCGCCGCCGAGCGGCCCGCTCTTCCCCATCCTGCGCGATCTGGCGCACGCCGAAGGCGTGACGCTTGAGTCCGAAGAAGCGGAGAAAGAAAACGAACGCACGGGAGCGAAGCGCAGTCCGGACCAGGTAACTGCGGTGCGCAAAAGGCGGCTTCGCGTGCTGTTCTTAGTCCCGCCGGGAAACGCTGCTGACGTGGTGATGGAACTGGAAGAGCAGGAACTGCCGTATTCGATTCTTCCCTATCACTTCCACGACTTCTTCGAAAAGATCACCGACCTGCTGATGGAAGCCGGAGCCATCGCGCGTTCCACGCGCACTTCGCGCTTCGATACACCTGGCCGCACACGCATGCAGCAGGCGGTGAAAGATCAGCGCGGGAATTCGATGTTTGCCTCGCGCGGGGAATATCAAATGACCGAAGAAGAAATCGCCGAATACGAAAAGCAAGAGGAAGAAGAGCGCCGCAAAAAAGGTAAGCGCGAAAAAGAAGAAGAGCGCGAAGTTTGGTAAACTTTTTTGCGGCGTTGGGGATTCGCGGTACGGGCAAAATGAACGCGACACCCAATGCCACACCGGGAGCGAGATAAACCCGCTCGCCTACAATGACCGTCTGGAATCCTGAAACCTATCTCAAATATGCAGGCATTCGCTTTCGTCCTGCGCTGGATTTGATGGAGCGCATCCCGCTCGGTCACTGCGAACGTGTTTTCGATTTGGGTTGCGGAACTGGCCATCTTACTCAGGCGCTGCAGGAACGCTGGCCGGAAGCCCGCGTTACGGGCGTAGATTCTTCGGCCGAGATGCTTTCGCACGCGCGCGCGGAGTTTCCGAAACTCGATTGGCTGCAGGCCGATATCTTGCAATGGCACGCCGACGAGCCGGCTGATCTGCTTTTTTCGAATGCCACCTTTCAATGGGTACATGGGCACCAGAAGCTTTTTCCTTCGCTACTAGCGCAACTGCGCCCCGGCGGCGCGCTCGCGATTCAAATGCCGCGGCACACGGACGATCCCGGCCACGTCCTAATGCTCGAGACGGCCATGGATCCGCGTTGGCGCTCCCGACTCGAGCCGCACACGAAACGGCTCGTAGTCCATGCGCCTGAGGAATATTGGCGCTGGCTTTCGCCGCATGCCGCGCGGCTGGATATTTGGGAAACGATTTACCAGCATGAACTGGAAGGCGAAAATCCAATCGTCGAATTTTTCCGGGGGACGCAATTGCGTCCTTACATTCAGGCGCTCCCCGAAGACGAAGCCAAGCAGTTCGTGAATGCCTACGCGGAGAAAATCCCCCGCGCTTATCCGAAAGAGTCGAACGGCAAGACGCTCTTCCCTTTTCGCCGCATCTTCATAATTGCCGAGCGCTGATGGAGACCGCTAGCCTGGATCCGCGGTTGAGGATGTGGCGCGAAAAAAGAGACGGCAGAAACGCCCGCGGTACACTTAAACGCGCGACGACATCGCCTCGGCAGTAACGCGATGCCGATACTCGAATAATTTTTCGAGCTTCCGGCGGACCATCGCGGCACCCAGCCATCGTCCCAGAAATCCAAATGGCAATTCAAACTCTATGCGATCCTCCAACCGGCAAGCCTCAACCCCATCCGGCGTGAACGAATGCGTATGCACCCAACTTTTGAACGGTCCGCGCATCTGCACGTCCTGAAACTGCCGCCCCTCAAGGTAATTGCGATGCTCGAATTCCCAGCGAATTCGCAGCGGCCCCATGCGCACGCGCAACGCCCCACGATCCCCATCGCGAATTCCCGGCGCAGCCTCAATCACCTCCACCGGCTCCCAAGGCGGAGACAAACGCAAAAGCGCCCCAGGCTCCGCATGCCACCGAAACACAACCTCAGCAGGCGCCGCAATCCGACAGGCGCAAATAAATATTTCGCTCATGACGGTTTTGCTTTTGCAGGGGAGGGTGCTTTAGCCCTCCCGCTTTTCGGCCCCGATTGTTCCGTGACTGCGCCATCGCCGCAGGCCGCGCCACTCCAACATCCGCATCTGGGAACGACCGGCAAACGATACATTTTGCGCCCGAGTCGTTGATCGCCGGGCCGAACGGCGGGAGGGCTAAAGCACCCTCCCCTAATGAACTACTCGGTGGTCAGCTTAGCCTTACCACCGCTGAAATCTACCAGCGACGGCGAGCGCAAATAAGTTTCCGCAGCTTCGCTGCTTTTCAAATACGCGTCCCAAAAAGCCGTGCTGGCCACTTCCACCGTTTCAAATAGTACGGCAGGCTCCGTCCCCGCTTTTGCGGGCATACCGGTGAACGTCATGTGGCTGCCGCGATCCAGCACAATGGCGTACTTGTGAACGCTGTGAACCAGTTCGTAGGGCTTGATGCGCATATCCGGATTCAAGCCGCCAACGCCCATGTCGCGCGTCCCTGTCATGAGCATCAGAGGCGCGGTGATATTTTCCCAGGAAGTTTCGGTGACGCCGTGCTGCCGCGGTCCCGCGCCTGAAAGAACTAATAATGCGGAAATGCGGCGGTCGGCCAAACTTTCGGGCTTCGACGCGCCGGGTGGAGTGAACGTCAAGCCACCGAGCAACTCGGTGGTGAGCGCGCCGAAGGAGTGTCCGCCGGCGCCGATGCGCGCGCGATCCATTTTGCCGGCAGAGCCCGGAACGCGCCGTTCGATTTCATCGAGCGAATCAATGACGAAGGAAATATCGCGCGTGCGATTGCGCCAAGCCACCGGATCGGCAATATCTTCGCGCAAAGTCGAAAATCCCTGCATCACGCCGTGAATTTCGCCATTCTCTTTGCGTTGCGCGATCGAATCATCGTGCGTAGGCTGCAGAACGACGTAGCCGCGCGCCGCCCAATATTGCGTGAGCGAGGCGTAAGTATCCTTCGACCCGCCAAACCCATGCGAAAAAACGATCACCGGAAATTTCCCATCAGCTTTCGGATACGTCACCTTCACGTGCAGATCTTTGGTCCTCTGCGAGTCGTGCAACACGATGTCGGCGGCAGCATCGGTCTCGAAGGGACCGGCAACGGCTCTATAGGCCGATGATTCCACGCCTTTCGCCCCGTGATTTGCGGCGAAAATGTAGGCGCGATGCAGAACGACAGCTGCCACAATCGCAACCACGCACAGGATTACCATGCGGCGCCGAAATAGAAGGGTCATGGTCTCGCTGCCTCTACCTTATTGAACCCGGCTCTCTCTCAAATGTCTCACGAAATCGGCCGGTTCGCGGATGGCGCATATTCTTTGAGGTACTCCCTCACGCGATGCTTGCGGGCTGTATTTTCCGAGCTCATATAGCGCACCGTGCCGAAAATTTCGCGCTCCGGGCCCCACGGCCGGTCGTAGCGGCCCAGACACCAGAAAATTCCGCTGTAGGAACTGGGATCGCGGCCGTCGAGCGCGTATCTGTTGTTGAGCTCGATCATCACGCGCAATGCTTCGCGCGGCGTCTTTGACCATTCGAGAATTTTCTTGCCCCACAACATGCGCAGATAATTGTGCAGGCGGCCGTCGCGCACGAGCTGCGTCTGCGCCGCGTTCCACAGCGGATCGTGCGTTTGCCCAGCCTTAAATTCCTCGAGCGTGTAGCGCCATTTTCGCCGGTCGCCCGCATGTTTCTCGAGAGTGGCGCGGGCCCACTCGGGCAGCGATTCATAGCGATCGGCATCGCCGCGATGCGCGCAGAAATTAAAGCCCAGTTCGCGCCAGGTAACGAGCTGATCGAGAAACGCTTCAGCGGCCTCGCTCATGCGCCACCAGCCGCTGCGGCTGCCGGTGGCGCGCAGCGCCAATCTTGCTTCGGTCCATTTTTCAGAGCGCGCCACCTCGGCGAAAATCTGATGCGAGGACATGTGGCCGAAATGCAGATAGGCCGAGAGCCCGCTCGCTCCCTCGAGTTCGGGCTCATTGCGGTCTTCGAGATAGCGGGCGAGCCGCCGCTTCAAAAAGCTCCGCCAGATTCGTTCCGCGGCGATCGACCCGCCGCGCGCCGATGCCGGCACCAAGGAATGATCGATTGGCAGCGCTGTCAGCGCATCGCCGGAAGCGTTCAGCAGTCCGGCGCTTGCCGCGGGCCAGCGCCGGAAAATTTTCGGCGGCAGAGTTTTCAGGCGCGGCAATTGCGTTCGCGCTAACGCATCGCGCGCCGGCATCTCTTGGAGATGCTTTGGCAGCTCTTTTTGCAGAAAACGCCGAAAAGCAAATGCGGTGGGAAACGCGTGCGCTGCAGCTCGCAGCGGCAACAGTCCGTTCGAATCTACCGACTCAAGCCGGACAGAGCATTTTTTTGCAGCCGCGTCCATCATGCTCGGAAGAAAGAAGGCCGGGAAGTCGTCGGTGATCACGACGCAAGCCCGCTTGGCCACCGCCGCAAACAATCCCTTCGCCGCGCCGATCGACGGCTCGACGTACGGAAAATAAAACGCGCCGGCCGCGGCAAATTGCCGCGCGTTTGCCGCCATGCCTTCGAGCACGAAGCGGTGCAGCCGCTCGCTGGCCCACGGATAATCGCAGCGCAGCGCTTCGAAGATGACCATCGGTTTGCTCAGCTCGCGGCACCATTCCACCGCGCGATCCAGCGAAAAATTCCAGCGCGCCCGGCGGAACGCGATCATCCAGTAGAGGACGTAGTCGCCGCTTGCGTTGACGGGTGCTGGGTTGAGCGCGCGAATGCGCACGAGCGGAACAGCAGCCACAATTTTCTCCGGAACGCCGCGGCGGCAAGCTCCGCGCGTTGCGATTTCATATTGCCGCCCGACAGCGCGCGCATGCAAGGAGTCGCCGGGAGTCGAGTTCGTGCGTCTGAGGATTTTTCGGGTGAGTCCGTCCGAGTGAATTCGGGGCCGAACTGTGGGAGGGCTAAAGCACCCTCCCCTGCGAAAACTTTAGCCGTGGCGCGAGGCTTTGATGGTTCCGTCGGCGGCGACTAGGGTGGCAAAATCGTCGGGATTGGCGAGTTCGACGCGGTTGCGGCCCAAGGCTTTGGCGCGATAGAGCGCGGCGTCCGCGGCCTGCAGCATGGTTCTCGTCTCGGGCGAAGTTCCGTCCTCGCGAATGGCTACGCCAAGACTCATGGTCATGTGCAAGTCGCCGGTGGGAGTCTCGAATTTCATCATTCCGACGCCGGCGCGTATGCGTTCGGCGACGCGCATGGTGCCGGTGACATCCGACATCGGCACCAAAATCACAAATTCCTCGCCGCCGTACCGTCCCACCGAATCGTAGCCGCGCAAAAGGGAGGTCAGACGTTGCGCCACGCCGCGCAAGATCGCATCGCCCATCAAATGGCCATAGGTGTCGTTGACTTTTTTGAAGTGATCGATGTCGCACATGATCACGCCGGCCGATCGCTGCGTGCGCTCGCTGCGCGCCAATTCGCGCTGGATGAGCGTCAAAATTTCGCCGCGATTCACCAGTCCGGTCAGCGGATCGTGGGTGGCCTGGAACTCCAGCGCGTCGCGGCCGGAAATCAATTCATCCTGAAGACGCAGAATGCGTTCGCCGACGAATAACCGCGCCTGCAGTTCCTCGGCATCGAACGGCTTGGTCAAATAATCATCGGCGCCCGCCTGCAAGCCTTCGAGCTTGTCTTTTTTTTCGCTGCGGGAGCTCAACAGCAGCAAGTAAACATACGGCGAACCGGTTCGCGAGCGCACTCGTGCGCAGAGCTCCACGCCGTTCAAGCCCGGCATCATCCAATCGAGGATCGCCAGACGCGGCGCTCCTTCTTCATTCAAAATCCGCCAGGCATCATCGCCGCTCGAAACCTGCGTGACGCAGTAACCCCAGCGCACCAGGAATGCTTCCAGAATGCGGCGGGAAACCAGGTCATCCTCCGCGATCAAAATGTCGGTCCTATGAGACACGGCGACCGACAATTCGTCAGGCGGGCTGATCTCCGGACTCATACGATTCTCTCCCGAACTTCGCTTGCCGCGGCGGCGCCGGCTCCGGCATGAATTGCGGCGGGCGTTTCGCAACGCGCCAGCCGCGCGGTGAAATGGAACGTGCTGCCGCGTCCCATGGCGCTCTCGACCCAGATGCGGCCGCCCATCAATTCCACCAACTGCCGGCAAATGGTCAGCCCCAGCCCGGTGCCGCCGAATCGCCGCGTGGTGGAACTATCGGCCTGAGTGAAGGCTTCAAAGATCAACTTCAATTTCGCCGCGGGAATTCCGATTCCGGAGTCCTGCACGGCGTAGTGCATCACGAAAGAATCTCCCGCAGCGCTCTCCGTCCGGGCGGATACGGCGATCTGTCCCGTCCCGGTGAATTTGATGGCGTTACCTATGAGATTCGAAAGCACCTGCTTCAGCCGCACCGCGTCGCCCAACGCAAACGTGGGCACTTCGTTATCCACGAAGTAAGAAGTCTGCAAGCCTTTGGCCTGCGCACGCGGGCGGAAGAGCGCCAGCACGTCGCCGAGTACCTCGCGGATATCGAAGGGCTCGGCATATAGATCCAGCTTGCCCGCTTCGATCTTCGAAAAATCGAGAATGTCGTTGAGCAGCGCCAGCAGTGTTTCGCCGCAATTCTGTACGGTGCTCAGATACTCGTGCTGCTCCTCGCTCAGCGGCGTGCCTAGCGCGAGTTCGGTCATGCCCAGGATCCCGTTCATCGGCGTCCGGATTTCGTGGCTCATGTTGGCCAGGAAATCGCTCTTGGCGCGGTTCGCGTCCTCGGCAACTTCTTTGGCGCGCACCAAGGCGGCTTCGGCGCGTCTTCGCTCGGTGATGTTTTGTGCGATTCCAAAAGCATAGAGAGGCGTGCCCTTGGCGTCGGGGATCATCGTAGCGGTCAAGTCGACCCACACGGTTTCGCCGCTTTTGGTCAGGTAACGTTTCTCCATGCGGTAGCTCTTCTTCTCGCCCCGTATCATTTGTTCGGTCAACGGGCCTTGCGCCGCCAGATCGTCCGGGTGGGTGATGTCCAGTACGCTCATCGCGCGCAGTTGTTGCTCCGTGTATCCCACCATTTCCGCAAACGCCCGATTCACATTGAGAAACGTCCAGTCCTGGCCGACCATCATCATTCCTACCGGGCCTTCTTCAAATCCAAGCCGGAAGCGCTCTTCGCGTTCCTGCAGCACGGCCTGGAACTTCAAGCTTTCGCTCACCAGCGCGCCAAGACACAGTCCGGTAAGCGACACGATCAGCATCAAAACCTGCAACAGCGCCAGCCGGTGCGTATCCGGCGGAAAGCTACTCAAAATCAGCATCACGCCGAAATTCAGCCCCAGAATCGCAAATGACGCGCCGGGCAGACCTCGCCGCACTGCTATCCATACAATCGGCAGAAAGAACAAATAGAAGAATTCGTAGCTGCGGGCCAGGTTCCATCCGAACACTATCCAGATCACCGCAAAAATGCTGGCGGCTTGCGCGATGCTTTCGGCCTGATAAATCCAGCACTCGTGTCCGGGCTGCGGTACTTCGTGCGCCGCTTTCTGCGCCGCCTGTTCCGCTTGCGGGCCAGCGCCCTGTTCGATCCACTCGAGGCGCGGCGTCACGAACACCAGCAAAAACGGCGTCAGGCAGATCAACGCCACTGCGTCTCCCGCCCACCAATTCAGCACCGCCATCCCATATTCGGATTTGTGAATCGCGCCGTCCGCCAATACTCCCCAAGCCCCGGCCACAGCCACGGCAAACGATCCGCACAGCACGATGGCCACAAACTGAAGTACGTGATTCAGACCCGCGAAGCCTTCCCAGCCCTTGCGGCCACGCCGCAGCACCCATGCGACCCCTGCGTACCCACCCACGATCATTGGATTCGCGTACCAAAATTCGAACGAGCCGAGCGGCAAATGATAATTCACGATTCCGGCCAGGCAGCCTGCCGCCAGATACCACGGCACGAACGACATCCCTAGACTTATCAGCGCGGCCAGGCCGAGTCCTACCGGCGGATACCACGCGCTGATTCCCGGCCGAATCTGAAAGTAGACGGACGAGCGGTCGAGCAGCACATAAAGCGCCACGAACGCGAGCCGTAGCGCCAATCGCTCCGGGCCGTTCCGCCCGCGCCATCCGGCGGTCTCGTGCCGAATTTTGCCGGACTGCTGCATCAGTGGGCCGCAACTTTTCTCGGAAACGCTTCGAACTCAGCAAGCAGACTATGAATTTCTTTTTCCAGGCGGCCGAGCATTTCCCGCGATCCGTCCATTTGCTTGTTGCGCCCCATCATTTCCAACTCGCGCGCGCGGTCTGTCGACGGCCCCGCCGAGAAGGTGCTGCACGCGCCTTTCAATCCGTGCGCGTTCATTTCCAGAGCGGAAGCGTCGCCGCGCTCCACCGCCGAGCGAATGGCGCCGAGCAGCTTGGGACATTCGGTCTCGAAAATAACGATCAATTCGACGAGCAGGTCGCGGTCGCCGCTCACGCGCGCGAGGGCGCGGTCCAAATCCCAGGCGTGCGTTCCTGGAATCTCTTCCCGCTCGGCGGTTTTGGTCGCGGCCGTTGGTGCAGCATTGGCAGCGTAGCGCTCGAGCAACTCGAACAAGATCGCGCTGCGAATCGGCTTGGTCAGGTAATCATCCATTCCCGCGGCGAGGCAGCGGTCCCGGTCGCCTTTCATCGCATGCGCGGTCATGGCCACTATAGTCAGGTGCGCCCCGGTTGTTTTCTCCTCGTCGCGAATGGCCTGGGTTGCCTCGAAACCATCCATCTCCGGCATTTGCACGTCCATGAGCACGAGTTGGACGTTGCCCTTCTTCGCGAACTCCACCGCCTCCCGGCCGTTCTCCGCCACCACCACTTCGTAACCCGCTTTCTGCAGCAAGCGCGTCGCTACGAGGCGGTTCACTGCGTTGTCCTCCGCCAGCAAAATACGCATTCCGGTCCTCCCTTCTTGCGCCGCGCGCGGGCGCGCCGGCGCGGATTCCTCTGCTGCGAACGCCGGATTGAAAAGTTCCTGGAGCGTATCGAGCAGTTGCGATTGCTGGATGGGCTTGGAAACGAATGCGTCGATTCCTGTTTCGCGGTCGGGAGTCGCCGCGGCATCTTTCGCGCTCGAGCCGATCATCACGAATTTCGGCGCATGGGCCCCGTAGCGCCGCCGAATTTCACCGGCCAGATCGAAGCCGCTCTTTCCGGGCATCTGCGCGTCGCCCACCACCAACGCGAAACCCGTAAGCTCTTCCGGCGCTCGCTCCAGCGCAGCCAGCGCTGCGGCCGAGTTGCTCACCATCACCGGGATCATTTTCCACGAGGTGAAAATCTCTTCGAGGATGGCGCGCACCGATTCGTTGTCATCCACGATCAGCACTCGTTTTCCGCGCAATTTTTCCGGTTTGCCGGACTGCGCGGCAGTTTCCTGCGACGCCGCTTTTCCAAATCGCGCGGTGAAATGAAATGTGCTTCCGCGCCCCAATTCGCTTTCCAGCCAAATCCGCCCGCCCATCATTTCCACCAGGCGGTGGGTGATCGCCAGGCCCAGGCCGGTGCCGCCGTAGCGCCGCGACATGGAACTATCGGCCTGCGTGAACGCCCCGAAAACCAGCCCCTGCTTTTCCTTGGCGATTCCAATTCCGGTGTCGCGCACGGCGAAGTGCAGCAGCGCGCCGGTAGCGTCCTCGCCGTCCTTGCCCACTTCGAGCACCACTTCGCCGCGCTCGGTGAACTTGATGGCGTTGCCGATCAAATTGACGAGCACTTGCCGCAGCCGGCCCGGATCGCCGGTAACCCACTGATCCACCTCCGGCCGGATGCGGCAGGCGAATTCCAGCCCGCGCTGGTGCGCCCGCAGCGCCAGCGCCTCCATCGTTTCTCCCAGCGAATTCCACAAATTAAAATCCACACGCTCGAATTCCAGCTTGCCCGCTTCGATTTTCGAAAAATCGAGAATGTCGTTGATGACTACGAGCAGCGCATCGGCGGACGTTTTCACCGTCTTCAAATATTCCTGCTGCTCCTTGGTCAGTTCTGTGTCGAGCGTCAACTCCGTCATTCCCAGAATCCCATTCATGGGCGTGCGAATTTCATGGCTCATATTGGCCAGGAATTCGCTCTTGGCCTGGCTGGCGGCTTCGGCAGCTTCCTTGGCGCGCTTCAATTCTTCTTCGGCTTCGCGCCGTTCGGTCACGTCGCGCACCACCGCGCAAATGGTGGCGCGGGCTCCGGCCTCGGCGGGAATTCGCGTCATTCGCGACGCGAACCAGCGCAATCCCGCCGGCATCGGCACGGCATACTCCAGCATTTCGATCTTTCCCGTGCTCAACACGCGCGCCGACGCCGCCCTCACCAGTTTTGGAAGCTCTCCCGGCAACAAATCATCGAACGTCGCGCCGATCATTTCGTCTTTCGGACGCATCAGCACTTCCCCGCGCTGATTCCATACGTTGACGAACTTGTTGTCCGCGTCCATTTCCAGGACCACGTCATCGACCGACTCCAATACCGCCTGCAGCCGTTCTTTTCCTTTGCGCACCGCCTCCTCGGCCGCCTGCACTTCTTCGACTTTCTTCTGCAAATCCGCGGTGCGGTCGGCCACGCGCCGCTCGAGCTGCGCGCGGTGCTCGTTCAGTTCCACGTCGCGCTTCTGTATCCGCTCCAGCATTTCGTTGAACTGGTCGTACAGAAACCCGATCTCATCGTTGGTGGTCTTGTGCGCGCGGATGGTGTAATCGTTCTCCATGGTCACCGCGAAGGCCGTGCGCGCCAACTCCAGCACCGGCCCGGAAATGGTTTGCTGCAGCCGCGAGCCCAGCAGGTACGCCGCAAAAATCGAAATCAGCAACACCGCCACCAGCGTGACGGCATTGCGCATCATGTGCGCGCGCACCCCTTCGAGATCCGATTCCAGGTAGATCGAACCGACCGCTTCGCCCTGCACCTCGACATTCTCGAACGCCAGCAAGCGATCTTCGGTGAACCGGCTGCCATTCTTCTCCGCCGGCGGCGGCGCGAAATTCTTATCTGCGTCCGCGCGCGAATAGGTCGCGAACACTTTGCCGTCATGGGTGTACAGGCAGGCGTGCACGATCTGCTTTTCCTCCACCAGCGCCCCGAGGATTTCCCGGCCGGCGGCCGCGTCGTTGAACGCCAGCGCCGCCGCGCTATTCGAACTGGTGATGCGCGCCAGCGTTTCCAGATCGCGGGCAATCTCCCGCCGAAACGCGAAGCGGTCATACACTCCCAGCGTAATTCCGGCCAGCAGCAGCGCCGCGGCGCTGGTAGCCATCACGATCAACGTCAACTTCGCTCGAATGGACGGCCGCCGCATGCTGGTCATCTCAACTCTTCTTCCGCAACGGATCGCCGTGCACCACGTGCGCCAGGCTCAGCAGCTTGGAACTGACTTTCAGCCCGGCGCGCTCCGTAGCATCCACATTGATCAAAAAATGCACGTGGCTCTCTTCCAGCGTGAATTGCACTTCGCCCCCGCGCGTGGCGAAGTCCTCGCTCTCGCCCACCGTGAGCACCGGAGCAGTGCGCAATTCCTCCAGAATTTCCGGGAGATGCCCTCGTTCGGACCCGCTGATAAAGAGAATTTCGCAGCCACCCAGCTCCCGCAGCTTTTTGGCCCGCCGCACCATCAAGGTGCGCTCTCCCAACATTTTTCCCGCCACCACGCGATTGAGCGAATCGCCAAACGGATCGTCCCCGAGCACGCAAACCCCAATCGGCGAAGTGGCGTTCTCGAAAGCGGTCGGCGGCCATTCCACGAATCGCGCGAAATTGAAAAGAAACGCAGCCTTGACCTGATATTCGGTGGGTGCTTCGTCGGTTCCGCCGTCGGTCGCCGGAGCTTTCGCCGCCAGCGCCGCCAACAGCGCAGCCGTCAGCAATATCCGACCAAGCGCAGCGCTCCCGCGAGCCGCTCGGGTCGTTCTCAGTCTCCGCAGATTCGGGCAGCCATCCAATTTCGCCCCGTTTTCTTCAGAATCGCCATTCGATCTGGCCGTACCCGCTGCGCTTCACCAGCCCGGATATCCCAATGCCCGGCCCGTTGATGAATTCAAGATGGTGGTCGTTCGCAAGATTTTGTCCCACGGCGCGCAGCGTCACGTTCTCCCGCGCGTGCCAGCTCAATTGCGTATCCACGCGCGTGTACGCGGGCACACCCTGCGGCGAGAGCCGGTCGTTAAACGTCGCGCTAGCGTCCCAGTCGAATCCGCGTGGCAAACCGACGTGTGAATCGAGCCGCGCCCAATTCCGCGGCGAGCTGCCCTCTACGCCGGCCACCGACTGCGTGTCCTCGCTGGAGGGATAGAGATGCATATGAACCTGTTCGAAGGCATAGCCGGGCGAAAGCGTCCAGTGCGCCGCAACTTTCCAGCTCGCTGAGAGCTCGATTCCGTGCGTCTCGCCATGCATCAAGTTTCCGTACTGCAAAGGAAGCACAACGTGCGGCGGCGCCGGCGCAGGCTCAAAGAAAGACGCCTGCGGCTCGACGGTCAGCAACCGGTCGTAGGAATTGTAGTAAGCGGCGATATCGAGCGAGACGTGCTCGGAAATTCCGGCCCGGTAACCAGCTTCGTAGGCGATCAGCTCCTCGTTCAGGAATTCCGGATTGCCTTCGATGCGAATCACCGCGGGCGGGCCTCCGGGCGGCACGAAGCCTCCGACATTGTTTACCGCCCCGGTATCCTTGTCGGAGGGCGTGCGCAGCGCCCGCGACATGGCCGCCCATACCGCCTGCTCGCCGCTCAATTTCCAAACCCCGCGCGCGCTGGGCATCACTCCGAATCCGTTGTAGTAGTCGTGCTCCAGCTTGGTCCCGAAGGTCAGCGACACCCGCCCCGGAATTACGCTGATCTCGTCCTGCACGAAGCCGCTGAACAATTGCGTATTCAAATTTCCGGGATTGAGAGAAAACGTCAGCCCGCCGGAACTTTCCAGCGCTGAAAAGCGGTAGCCCACGCCCCATACGATGTCTTGCCGCGCGCCCCAGCCAAGGTGATTTTGGAAATCGAGGTTGAACGTCTGCCGCGCTTCCCGCAGCGCGACGTGCCGGTCATATTGATCGTAGGAGACTTGCAGTGCCGTTTCCGCACCGCTCGAATATCGATGCGTCCAGTCCGACTGCAAATAGCCGCCCGACTCATTCGCTTCCGCGAATACATCCGTCACGACGGGCGATGCGAAGGAAGTAAATCGCGCGCCGACATCCCCTTCCCGCGCCGTGTATAGATCTCCCTCAAACCTCAATTCGTCCTTCGAGCCAAGTTCGCTGTCGGATCGAAATCCCGCACGCAACGCGTGCCAACCGTCCTGTCCGCTCTGCCCCGTCAAGCTTGGCAGATGATCCTGGTTGAAATACTTGGCGAACACGCGATAGTCCGTATGCGCTGCGAGTCCGCCGCCGTATTGCGCGGTGCCGAATCCCTGACTGATATTGCCGCCGCCCGCAACGACTTCCCCTCCGCGCGTTTCGCCCGCTTTTTTGGTGATGATGTTGATCACGCCATTCACCGCGTTCGTTCCCCAGCTTGTTCCTCCCGGGCCGCGAATCACTTCGATTCTCGCGATGTCCTCCAGCGGCACGTCTAACGTGTCCCAAAACACTCCCGAAATCGTCGGCGAGTACACCGGCCGGCCATCCAGCAGCACCAGCAGCTTATTGCTGAATTCGCCGTTAAATCCGCGCGCGCTGATGGCCCAGACGTTGGAGTTGATTTGCGCCACGTCGAGGCCCGGCACCATCCGCAACAAGTCAGGAATGTTGCTGGCGCCCGAACGCCGAATGTCTTCCTGGGTGATCACGAAAATTGCCGCGGCCACCTGCGACAGTTTTTGTTCCTTCTTTGAGACCGAAGTGACCTGCGTGTTCATCAGGTCTTCGAGGCTCTTGTCGGAAAGGTCGGGGCTTGCGGCGGAAGCGGACTGCTGCGAGTGCGCGGGCGACGCGAAGATCGAGAACAACGCGAAGGCGAGGGCCGCGTGCCGCGCTTTCCGCGCCGCCTGACAAACTGCGGGGCGCGCATCCGCCGCGTTCTCTTCTTGAATCACTTGCGCGGCTCGGCGGGTACCGGCTTATTCGGTTTTGCCTCGCGGCTTTTTTCTTCGACGGGAGCCGCATGCGCGGTGTTCGCGCTCGTGCCTCCGAGCGAACCGCCGGTTTCGGACGCCGGCCGGCGCAATCCGCTCCAGATCGCGTCCGGCACGCCGCGAATGCCGCTGGTGGATTCGCCGCGGCCGGTGCTGTCACCTGCGGTGGCCACCGCGCTGCGATGCGCCGTCTGAACCGGTAGCGTGGCTCCCGCTGCGATGCGATCGAACGACAGGCAGAAATCCGCGGCGTCCCAATCGATCGACAGCACGTCGCCGAGATTCACTTGCTCGGTCGCCAGCAAACTGGCCAGCGGATAAACCAAATGCCGCTCGATGGAACGCTTCAGATGCCGCGCCCCATATTTCAGGTCCGTTCCTTCCTTCAGCAGAAATTCCCGCGCCGCCGGCGTCACGCTGAACAGGAATCTCCCGCGCGCCGTTTCCAGCACCCGCTGCTGCACCATGCCCAACTCGATCTCCAAAATTGATTCGAGCTGTTCGCTGCGCAACGGATGAAATACCACCACCTTGTCGATGCGGTTCATGAATTCCGGCGCAAACTTCCGCTTGGCGGCTTCTGCAGCAGTCTTCTCCACTTTCACGTCGAGCCCCGTCTGCGTCTCGGCGCTCTTCTGCGGCGCGAAGCCCAAGCCTCCCGACATCAAATCGGAGATTTCGTTCGCCCCCAGATTCGAAGTCATGAAAATCATCGTCTGCGAGAGATCCACACGCCGGTTGTCTCCGAGCGTCAGCGTCGCCTTATCCAGAATTCCCAATAGCAATTGCCACAGTGAGTCCGAAGCTTTCTCGATTTCGTCGAACAGCAGGAACGACAGCTTTAGCTTCTCGGTATGAAATTGCCCCAGCGCCTCTTGCGTGATGATCGGGTGTGTCTCGCGGTGCCCGAGATAACCCGGCGGCGAGCCGATCAATTTCGCGATCTCATGCGAGTGCTGAAATTCCGCGCAATCGATCTTGATCACCGCCCGCGGATCGCCGAACAGGATTTCGGCCGTAGCTTCCACCACGCGCGTCTTCCCCGCTCCGGTCGGGCCCAGAAAAAGCAAATTGCCCACCGGACGCCCTTGCGAATTCAGCCCGGCGCGGAACACCTGGTACAAATCCACCACCGCCTGCACCGCTTCATCCTGGCCGACAATTTTCCGCCGCAATCCCGTCTCGAAATCCTGCGATTCGCTGCTGCGCATAAACGGATTGAGGATCTTGTGTGCTGGCGAACTCATCGGGTCCCCCTTTGTCGCAGCGGGCGCCCCGCGTCCGCACGAACCCGTAGCACATCAAGCAGAAGGATGGCCAAATTCAATTCCGAGCGCGCTGGTAAGCCATTGCAAATGCGGCATTTCGGAGAATTCCAGTTTGGGAATTGACGGGCGCGCTTCCGCAATCCGATTTTGGTTCACTGAATTGGTTCGGATTGAAACCCGCCGGTCGCCGCGTCGTCACGCGATTGTAATCTTCCCGTAATCTGCGTCACAAAACGCTGAGGGCAAAATAGCCCCGTCTCCATCCCTTGCCTGATTCGGCGGCTTCCATTAAGGTGGACGGAAAGAAGGTCCGGAGGACGTGATCAAGAAACGCATCCTAGTTATCGAAGACGACCGCGACATCGTCGAGTTGGTTCGTTACAACCTCGAGAAGGACGGCTATCAGGTCTTCACCGCCACCGATGGCGCCATCGGCATGGCCCAGGTGAAGAAATCGCCG
>Ga0209380_10001462_pt1 | contig 15858 bp, 14 predicted proteins | sample HubBroMetageWFT6_FD_188347 | JGI IMG/M metagenome (GOLD analysis project Ga0209380, IMG submission 188347) | Warmed and freeze-thawed soil microbial communities from the Hubbard Brook experimental Forest, New Hampshire - Hubbard Brook CCASE Soil... | ecosystem: Environmental > Terrestrial >...
GCGAGCTCGACCACGCTGGAGCCGCGATCGCCAGCCCCGCCCGACCGCAACCGGCCGCGCGCACGGCGAAGGATGCGGCCAACCGTCACGGGCAGTTACCGCCGCCGGTGCCGCCCGAGTTCGCGTTGATGTTGTTGCAGTTGTTCGTGACCACGACGTGGATGACGGCGACGACGCCGACGGCCAGCAGCACGAGGATGGCCGTGATGATGGCCAGCTCGATGGCCGACGCGCCGGCGTCGCGCTGGCGCCACGCCGCGGTGAGCCGGGCCATGTGGGCACCGGCAAGGCTGCGCAGGTAGCGCAGGGCCGGGTTGTCGAGGAACTTCGGGCCGTTCATGGAGCCTCCGTAACGGTGAGCGGTGGTTTAGCTGGGTCAGGCGTTGCCCAGCAGCGCGCGGACAGCCGGATACATCAGGAAGATCAGGAACGCCGCGCACAGCAGCATCTGCGCGACGAGCATCGACTCGGACTTCTCTCCCGCCTGGCCCTGCAGGTCGGTCAGCTCGCGGCGGCGCAGGCTGGCGGCGCGGGACACCAGCGACTCGCGCACCTTCGCCCCGTCCTCGGCCACGAGGCTGAGCGCCGCGGACAGGTCCCGAAGCTCGTCGACCTTGATCTCTTCGCCGAGCGTGCCGAGCGCCTGCCAGGGGGTCTGCCCGGTGATCCGGGCGTTGGCCAGGGTTTCCCTGATCCGCCACATCGACGGACCCGCTCCGATCTCGCTCGCGGCCATGAGTGCCTCGGGCACGCCGCGGCCTCCGGACAGATTCATCGCCACCAGATCGAGAAACGCGCCGATCGCGTGCCGGAAGTCGCGCCGGGCCCGGTCGGACTTCTGCTTGACCTCCAGGTCGGGAAGAAGGAAGAACACCAGGCCCAGGGCCAGGCCAACCCAGATCGGGATCCCGAACGGCAGGTGCAGCCCGGCCAGGCTGGCCAGCGCGTACAGCGCCGGGCCGAGGACCAGGCCGAAGATCGCCAGCAGGACCTTGCTGGCCAGATAGCCCTCGAAGGACATGCCGGCGAGCGCGAGGCTGCTGCGCAGGGACCGGAACTCCCACCCCTGCTCGGCGCACAGCTTCGCGACCATCCGGCCAATCCAGCGGGAGACCTCGCTCTCGTTCCCCGCGGTGCTTGGCCGGCTTGGCACCGGTCCGGCGTCCAGCGCGGCCAGCTGCCGGCTCAGACTCGCTCGGCGAGGGATCAGGGCGAAGACGAGCAGGAACAACCCGATGCCGCAGAACGCGCCTGCCAACAGTGCCGGGTTCATGAGACGCCTCCCAGGGTCGAGGCTGCGTGCTCGGCTTCGCCGTCAGCCATCGCCGGCCGGGCCGTACCCGCCGTCGCGGCGTCGGCCGGCGCGGCAACTGGCGCCGCGATCAGCAGCCGCTGGGGAGCCTCGAACGCCGCCAGCCGGCGCAGCCAGACCACCCCTGCTCCGTACACGACGACGACGATGACCAGCACGCACTGTCCGAGCACGCCGTTGTAGGGCGCGAGGAAACCACGGTCGAGAACGGCCAGGATCAGCGCGAGGCCGACGGAAACCCCGATCACGATCTGCACGCTGCGCCGGGTCGACCGCCGGTCAGCGGTGATCTTGCGGCGCATGTCCAGCTCATCCCGCACCGAGCGGGCAAGCGCGCCGAGCAGGTCGCGCAGGCCCGGACCACGCAGCCGGGCGTTAATGATCAGGGCAGCGATGATCAGGTCGGCGCTTGGGTCGTCGAGGTCGTCAGCGAACCGCTGCAAGGCGGCCGGCATCGGCGTACGGGTGTGCAGACGATCGACCAGACCTTCCAGCGGCTCGCGCAACGTGTCCGAGGCGACCCGCAGTGAGGCGGGTATCGCCTGCTCCAGGCCGACCGCGCCGGCAATCGTGTCCCGCAGGGACTCGGTCCAGCTCGCCAGTCCCTCTAGCCGGGCCAGCGCGCGGCGCTCGCTGGCCGCGCCCGATACGCCGCGCCAGCTGAAGACCAGCAGCGCAACGCCGATCGCGGCAACAACCCAGCCGGTGGCGAGCAGCGTGACCACGCCGGCCACGAGGCCGACCGCGCCCTGGGGGCTGAAGAGCCTCCTGAGCCACTGGTCCAGTCGGCTCGCAGTGCCGTCCGGCCGGGCCGGAAGCCCGCGCATCGCGACAACGAGCAGGAGGATCCCGCCGCCGGCCGCGGCCCCGAGCAGGACCGCGAGCAGCTGATAGGCGGACAGTCGGCTCACCACACCCCCCTGGCCGGGTCGTAGCCCTGCTCGGCCAGCTCGGCCAGGCAGGAGACGGGCGCGTGCGGCACCGCCCGCCCGTCCTGGCCCGCCGCGAACACCTCGCTCGACAGCACGCGGCCGTCGATCCCGGTTACCTCCCGGATGCTGGAGACATAGCGGCGGAGCGTGCCGCCTCTCGTGTAGTCGTTGCGCTTCTCGATGAAGACGACGAAGTCGATCGCGCCGGCGATCAGCATGTGCGTTGCCTCGACCGGGAGCCGTTCCGCCGACTGGATCGCGTAGGTGGCGATGCGGTTGAACACCTCGAGCGAGGAGTTGGCGTGGATCGTGCACAGCGAGCCGTCGTTGCCCTGGGTCATCGCGTTGAGCATCGTGACGATCTCGTCGCCGAGCACCTCGCCGACGATCACCCGGCTCGGGTTCATGCGCAGCGACCGGCGGACGAGCTCAGCCATCGTGATCGCGCCCTGGCCCTCGGAGTTCGGCAGTCGTTCCTCGAACGCGACGACGTTCGGGTGCAACTCAGGGAACTGGTCGATGCCGACCTCCAGGGCCCGCTCGACCGTGATCAGCCGCTCGTCGCCGGGGATCTGGTTCACCATCGCCCGGAGCAGCGTGGTCTTGCCGGCGTTCGTCGCTCCGGCGATCATGATGTTCTTCCGCGCGGCCGTCGCCGCGGCCAGGAAGGATGCGGTCTCCGGCAGCAGCGTGCCGTTCCCGACCAGGTCGGCGAGGAAGACCTTGCCCAGGCGCGCGCGGCGGATGGAGACCGCGGGACGCAGCGTCACGTCCATGACCGCTGACAGCCGGGACCCGTCCGGGAGGCGCAGATCAAGCTGTGGGTTCGCGGTGTCGAACGGGCGGCTGGACAGACCCGAGTAAGCGGCGAGCACCTGGATGAGCTCGACGAGTTCGTCGTCGGTCTCGGCCACCGGCTCGGCGACTACCTCGCGCCCGTCGGCGTAGCCGAGGAACACCCGGTCACAGCCGTTGATGTCAATGTTCTCGAGCTGCTGGTCCTCGAGCAGCGGCTGGATGCGGCCGACGCCGAACAGCGCCGCGTGAATGGACGCGGCGAGCTCTTCCTCTTGCTCGGCGTTCGGCGGCATGCGGCCAGCGGTGATCTCGCTGCGCGCGTGCGATTCGAGCACCTGCGCGATGATCGCGCGCGCGAACTGGCGCTCGTCCTCGGCCGACATCGGCGGCATGCCGACGGCCGCGTCCGCGCGCCGCTGCTCGGCCAGCCGGTCGCCGACCTCGCCGCGCAGTCGCTTGACGACGCCATGATCGACGGCCATCAGCCTCTCCGGTCCGGCGGCAGCTCTTGCGGCACGGTCAGGCTCCAACCGGGCTGGTCGTCATCATCGTCCGGTGCCGACGCGCCGTGATGGCGTCCGCGCAGCGGGCCCGCGAGCCCGGCCGGGGCGTAGGGGGCCGGGCCGCCATTCGGCTCGTCGGGCGGCGGCCAGGTCCGGCGAAGCTGCGCAACCGGTCGCTGCGGTGGCTCGGCTCCCTGGGGGTCAGAAACTGGTGCCTCGGGTCGCGGTGGTTCGCCGCGCGGCGGCTCGGGCCGCGGTGGCTCGGCGCGCGGCGGTTCGGGCCGGACCGGTTCGGGCCGGACCGGCTGGGGCCGGTCGGGCTGCACCCGCGCCGGCTCCGTCCACGCCGACTCCCCGCGAACTGGCGGAGCCCAGACCGAGGCGCCGCGCGCCGGCTCCGGGCGCGCCAGCTCCGGGCGCGCGGCTTCGGGCCGCACCGGCTCGGGATGCGCCGGACCGGGACGCATGGGTTCGGGGCGAGGGGGTTCGGGGCGGACAGGCACGGGGCGCAACGGCTCCTGGCGCAACGGCTCCGCGCGCAAGGGCTCGGGGTGAATGGGCTCCGGGCGCATGGGCTCCGGGCGCATGGGCTCCGGGCGCATGGACTCAGCGCGGACCGGCGCCGGTCGGGCCTCAGGCGGGATGCGCGGCAGGAGCTCAGAGGCCGCCGGCCTTGTCTCCGCCGGCCTTGTCTCCGCCGGCCTTGGAACCGCCGGCACTGGCCCTGCCGGCACTGGCCCTGCCGGCACTGGCCCTGCCGGCGCCGCGCCGAACCCCGCCGGCACCGGGCCGGGCACCGTCGGACCCGGACCGAACCCACCGGTCGCCATCCGCCGGCCCGGCGAGGCAGCGCCGAACTCACCGGCGACCGGACCCGGATTCGCCTGCGCCGTACCAGGCCCGGCCGACGCCGCGGCGAAGCCGCCCTCGGCTACTGCCTCCGGCGCGGGCAGCTGCTCAATGACACGCGCGGCGATGTCGCGCGCCGACCTGATCAGGAGCGACTTGGACAGGCTCCCGCCGCGCTCTCCGGACAGCGCGGCCGCGCTCTTCGGCTCGTAGGCAAGTCCGCCGAGCAGCCGGACCGCGCCTCGGCCCTGGCCCTGATTGAGCGCCCGGCTGAGTTCGGCAACCGTGCCGCTAAAGTCACGCTGGCCGGCGATCGCGATGACGCCGACCGTCGGCCCGGGCTGACCGCGCCGCTGGCCGCAGGCCGCGACGGCGGCCGCCCGTTCCCGCAGGCGCACCACCTCGCCGAGGCTCGCGCGCATGACGAGCACCACGAACGACGCCTCAGCGAGCAGGTCGTAAAGCGGTCCGTCAACGCCGATCCGGCCGCAGTCGGCGATGACGTCGGCGTCCCGGACGCGCGACAGGGCCACGCCGACTGGCCGCCACAGGCGGTCGAGGCCCGCGCCCTGCTCGGCCGTCGACACTCCGGTCAGCACCGGCAGTCCGCCGGGGAGCTGCTGGGCATGCTCCCAGACCTGCTGCGGCGACAGCCCGCGCCGGGCGGCGATGGCCAGGGACAGCAGGCCGCGCTGAGTGTCCAGCCGTCCCCCGCCCTCGGCCGGCATCCGGTAGGCCAGGTCGCCGCCCGCCGGATCGCATTCGGCCAGTAGCACGGGCCGCGGCCACGCGGTGGCCAGGGCCATCGCCGCGGTGGTGACTCCGGGCGATCCCTTGTCGGCCGCGATCGCGATCAGCGCCATGGGTTACTTTCTGGCGCCCGACGAGGAGTTCGGATTCGGCGATGTGCTCCCGCCCGGCGATGGCGATCCCGCTGCGGGCGGGATGCGAGCCCCGGCCTTGGCCACTCCGGCGGGCAGCACGGCCAGAGCCACGTCTCCAGCCGACGCATTGCACGACACCTGGCCCGCGTCCACCGGGTTGAGCGCGAGGGTCACCTCGGTGTTCTCTCCGCCCTCGGTGGGACTGCTCACCCCTAGCACCACCGCGTTCACCGCGAGCGCCTCGCCACCCGCCCCCGGGCAGTTGGCACCAGTAACGACGTCATAGACATCGACGTGAGATCCGATCGTGAGCGGGGCCGGCATCTGCCCGGCGTGCAGCGACAGGCCGACCTGCGCGGCGCCGGCCGTGACTGTGCTCGCCTTCACGACCATCTCCGGGGTCAGCAGCGTGCCCGGCGGCAGCGTCACGGCCGCGTAGAACTGCGTGACCTGGCTGACCTGACTCCAGGGGACGTAGTCAAGCCCGGTGTTGGAGGCAACCTCGACCTGAGTCAGCGAGCTCGCCGGTATCTGCTCGCCGGCGCCGATCTCGCCCGTGACCTCGACGGCGGCCACGCGCTTGCCGCTCTGCATGACCAGCAGGCCGGCGCCGAGCGCCCCGCCCGCGATCAGCAGGACCGCCACGGCGGCGAGAGCCGGCTTGCGCTCCCTCGGAGCGCTCGGCGGGCGCCTGGTGGCCGATGGCGTCGGCCCCGCCCATGATGACCGCTGGTCAGCCTGCGAGTCGCGCTGCAACGTGCTTCGGCCCGGCATGACGTTCGCTTCCCCTTCGCTCCCGCGCGCGGCATCGACGGCGCACCGCAGCCCATTATTGCGCCTTTATCGGCCAAAATCTCACCATTGAGATGAGTTGCTAGGAACCGTTCCCCCGGCCGGGGACTCACCAGCGGAACGAGCAGCCGAACGCGCTCGGCGTGGCCGTCCGCTTGAGCTGAACGCGGGCAGAGGAACGAGCCACCAGCCACCCAGCATGCCGTAGCTTCGCCGGGCTTGCCCGCTGAAGCGGGTAAATGATCATAGATCATTGGCGCTGAGCCGATTAGCTGCGTAAACGGCGTAGCGGCGCGCGTATGTGCTGTTGCTGACTGTTACGCCATTAGCGGCGGAATGGCACCAGTAGGGCGGAACGGCTTGCACGGTCTTGTCAGGTAATGCCATCCTGCGTGGTGCGCCTGCGGTCGGCTTCAGCCCGGCGCGGGTCTGTGGCCTGGTGACGTTCCGTCCGGCGCCGCGATGCTCGGCAGACCCTAACGAAAGGAACCAGCAAGTGGCAGATCTTGCAGTCACCTATGCGGAGATGGACTCAGCCGCCAAGCAGCTGATCAACGGCCACCAGGAGATCACGGCCAAGCTGATGGCGCTGAAGACGATGGTTGACGGCCTGGTTCAGAACGGCTTCGTCACCGACCGGTCCAGCAAGCAGTTCGAGGTGTCCTACACCGAGTTCAACAAGGGTGTCACGCAGACCATCCAGGGTCTGGACGGAATGAGCAAGTACCTCACTGCTGCGGCGAAGGCGTTCGGCGACACGGACAACCAGCTCGCGCGCGCCCTCCAGTAGCCACGCTGCGCGACGTCGGAAAGCCCGCCAGGTGCGGGCTTTTCGCCGTACGCCGACGGGGCTAAGGCACGCGAGGATGGCAGGAGGACAGCGATGCAGCTCGCGCTGACGGTCGTGTCTCCCGCGGGACGGCGCCGGGCGGACGTGCAGCTCGACGCAGATCCGCAGACCCCCGTCGGCGAGCTTGCCGCCGAGTTTGCCCGGCTCCTCGGGCTGGGCGGATTTGCGCACCAGGACGTGCCGGGCGCGGACATCCTGCAGTTCCCCGGCGTCAGGGACCGGTATCACCGAGCGGACCGCCAGGCCGGCCTGGCGAGCGGGACATTCGCCTCGGTCCTGGCCCCGGCACCGGCACCGGCCCCGGGCCCAGCGCCCCAGCCGGGCGCGCCCGCCCTGTACGCAGATCACCGCCTGATCCCCGCCGACCAGCCGCTGGGCGAGTCGCCGCTGCGGGACGGCTGCCTGATCAGCCTCGGCGATCCGTCCGGGTGCCTGCCGCTCGAGCCGACCGGGCTGGCCGAGATCCGCGTCGCCGGCGGTCCCGCGGCCGGCGCGGTGCATCGCCTCAACGCCGGCCAGTTCGAGATCGGCGGCTCGCACCTGGCGCAGTTGCGGCTGGAGGACCCAGCGGTCCCCGGCTCGGCGCTGCTGGTGACCGTCGATCCGCAGGGCCGTTGCCAGGTGCTCGCCCAGCCCGGTGTGGCCGCGACGCTCGACGGCGAGCCGGTAACCGGGTTCGGCGACTGGAAGCGCGGCCAGCAGGTCGCAGTCGGCCAGAGCCTGCTCGAACTGGCGGGGTACGAGCCGCCGGACGCAGCTCTGCATCCGTCGCAGGACGGCGCCGGCCTCGACTTCAACCGGCCGCCGCGGCTGCTGCCGCCCGCTCGCCCGACCAGCTTCGTGCTGCCAACCCCGCCGGTCCGGCCGGACCGGCGGCCGCTGCCGTGGCTGGTCGCCGGCCTGTCGCTTGTCATGGGCATCGCCCTTGCCTACTTCCTGCACGAGATCTTCCTGCTCGCCACGTGCCTGCTCGGGCCAGTCATGCTGATCGGGAACTTCTTCAGCGAGCGCAAGCAGGGCCGCAAGTCCCACACCCAGCGCCTGGCCGAGTACGCCGAGCACAAGAAGCGCATCGAGGATGACGCCGCCGAGGCGCTGGCCGCCGAGCGCGCGCAGCGCCTGTCCGACTCCCCCGATCCCGCCGCCGTGCTGAGCATCGCGACCGGCCCGCGCCGCCGGCTCTGGGAACGGCGCACCAGCGATCCGGACTACCTGCTGCTCCGCGTCGGCACGGCCGACCTGCCCTCGGCGGTCGAGCTGCAGGATCCGACCAGGGATGAGCACCGCCGCCAGGTCCTCTGGACCATCAGGGACGCCCCCGTAACGGTGCCGCTGCGCGAGCGCGGCGTCCTCGGCGTGGCCGGCCCCGCGGATGGCCCGCGGTCGATCGCGCGCTGGCTCGTCGGCCAGGCCGCCACCCTGCACAGCCCGAACGACCTGCAGGTGGTCCTCCTGACCGATTCCTCCGGCCAGGAGGACTGGGAGTGGGCCAGGTGGCTGCCGCACTGCCAGCGGCCCCTGCCTGGCCCGGTGGCCGCGATCGGCACGGACGCCGAAACCGTTGCCGCCAGGATCGCCGAGCTCGGAGCGGTGATCACGGACAGGCTGCGCGCGCTGCGGGCGGCCGGCCCGAACGCCAGCATCGACGCGACCGACGTCCTCGTGGTGTTCGACGGATCCCGGCGCCTGCGCGCGCTACCCGGCGCCATCCAGATCCTGCGCGAGGGACCGCAGGTGGGCGTCTACTCGATCTGCCTGGACGCCGAGGAGCGCCTCCTGCCGGCCGAGTGCCACGCGGTCGCGGTCTTCGAGTCCGGCGGGCTGCGGGTGCAGCAGATGAGCGAGGCCACGATCAGCGGCGTCCGCCCGGACTGCGTGAGCCCCGCGTGGTGCGCGCGCCTGGCCCGCGGGCTCGCCCCGATCCGGGACATCAGCGACTCCGGCGAAGGGCTCGGCCTGCCCGACTCGAGTCGGCTGCTGGACGTGCTGCAGCTCGAGCCGCCCACTGCCGCGGCGGTGGCCGCGCGCTGGTCGGCCGGCGGCCAGACCACGCTCGCGGTGGTGGGCGAGTCTTACGACGGAGCGTTCGGCATCGACTTCCGCCGGGACGGGCCGCACGGACTGATCGCCGGAACGACCGGCTCGGGCAAGTCGGAGCTGCTGCAGACGATCGTCGCGTCGCTGGCCGTCGCCAACCGGCCGGACGCCATGACCTTCGTGCTTGTGGACTACAAGGGCGGCAGCGCGTTCAAGGACTGTACCCAGCTGCCGCACACCGTCGGCATGGTCACCGACCTCGATACCCATCTGGTGGAACGAGCGCTGGCGTCGCTGGCCGCCGAGCTCACCCGGCGCGAGCACATCCTGGCTGACGCGGGGGCCAAGGACATCGAGGACTACACCGACCTGCGGCTGCGGCGGACCGGCGCCCGCGGCCAGGGACCGGTGCTGGTCCGGGCCGGCAGTGTCCGGCCAGACCAGGACCGGGCGGGCACTCTGGAGCCGATGCCGCGGCTCATGATCGTGATCGACGAGTTCGCCGCCATGGCGCGCGAGCTGCCGGACTTCGTCACCGGCCTTGTCGATGTGGCCCAGCGCGGGCGCTCGCTCGGCATCCACCTGATCCTGGCCACGCAGCGACCGTCCGGCGTGGTGTCGCCGGAGATCAGGGCCAATACCAACCTGCGCATAGCGCTGCGGGTCACCGATCCGGCCGAGAGCGCCGACGTCATCGAGGCCCCCGATGCGGCCCAGATCGCCAAGTCGACGCCGGGGCGCGCGCTGGTCAGGCTCGGTCACGCATCGCTGGTGCCGTTCCAGGCGGCCAGGGTCGGCGGCCGGCGGCCCGGCGCCACCGCCGAGGCCCGCCAGCCACCGTGGCTGGCCCCGGTGAGCTGGCATGACCTTGGCCGGCAGGCGCCGGAGCGGCCGGCCGAGCGCACGCAGGAGCAGGAGAACACCGACCTCAGGGTGCTGGTCGAGGCCATCGGCGCGGCGAACGACGAGCTCGCGATCCCGGCACAGCACAGCCCGTGGCTGCCCGCGCTGCCGGACGCGCTGCTGTTGGAGGCGTTGCCGCAGGATTCGCCCGCCGTCGAGGCGGCCAGCGGGATGCTCCCCGTGATCCCGTACGGGATCGACGACCTGCCATCGCAGCAGGCACAGCGGCCCGCGGTCATCGACCTGAGCGCGTTCGGCCACATGATGGTCGCCGGCGGCCCGCGCACCGGCCGGTCCCAGCTGCTGCGGACGATCGCGGGCTCGGCCGCGCGGACGCTCAGCTGCGCCGACCTGCACATCTACGCCCTCGACTGCGGCAACGGCGCGCTGCTCCCGCTCGCCGACCTGCCGCACTGCGGCGCCGTCGTGCTGCGCACCCAGGCGGAGCGGGCTACCCGGCTCATCACCCGGCTCGGCCAGGAGCTGAGCCGCCGCCAGGAGGTGCTCGCGGAGTGGGGCTTCGCCGACATCGGCGAGCAGCGCGCGGCTGCCTGCCAAGGGAGCGGAACGGCGCTCCCGCACATCCTGGTGTTGCTCGACCGCTGGGAGGGATTCGTCACCGCGCTCGGCGAGGTACACAACGGGATGCTCGCCGACGCGGTCACGCGCATACTCGGCGAGGGTGCCAGCGTCGGCGTGCACCTGGTGATGACCGGCGACCGCACGCTGATCTCCGGCCGGATCTCCTCGATGACCGACGACAAGCTGGCGCTGCGGCTGCCGGATCGCGACGACTACAACCTCGTCGGCCTGCGCCCGCGGGACATGCCCGACCACATGCCGCCGGGCCGGGCGTTCCGCAGCGGCAGCGGCGTGGAGACTCAGGTGGCGCTGCTCTCGGCGGATGCCTCCGGTCAGGGCCAGGCGGACGCCCTGCGCGCCATCGGGCAGGCCGCAGCGGCCCGCGACACCGACGTTCCGGTACCCGCGCGGCCGTTCCGGGTGGACGTGCTGCCGGCCCGGATCTCATTCGCCCAGGCCTGGGCGGCGCGCGATGCTGCCGCCAGGCCCGCGCCGCTCTGGGGCCTGGTCGGGGTCGGCGGCGATGAGCTGACCGCCTACGGCCCGGACCTGTCGGAGTCGATCCCGGCGTTCATCGTCGCCGGGCCGGTCAAGTCGGGTCGCAGCACGGTGCTGATCTCCATGGCGCGCTCGTTCCTCGCCGCCGGGACGCAGGTCATCCTGGCGACGCCCCGGCCGTCCCCGCTCCGCGCGCTACGCGGCGCGGACGGCGTGGTGCGGTCGTTCGAGGGCGCCGGCCTGCCGGCCGAGGAACTGGCGGCGGCGCTGGCCGAGTTCAGCGGACCAGGCGTGGTGCTGATCGACGACGCGGAGGTGCTGCGGGACTGCGGCGCCGCCGAGGAACTCATGGAGATCATCGACCTCGGCGGGGAGCGGCAGCAGGCGCTGGTCATCGGCGGTAACTCCGAGGACCTCTGCACCGGGTTCGGCGGCTGGCAGGTCGACGCGAAGCGAGCGCGCCGCGGCTGCCTGCTGTCCCCGCAGCAGATCACCGACGGCGACCTGATCGGCGTCCGGCTGCGGCGCAGTCAGGTGGGCGAGTCAGTCCGGCCAGGGCGGGCGCTGCTCAACCTCGGCGACGGCGAGCTGATAACGGTCGCGGTACCCGCGGACTGACCGGCCGTCAGAGATCCGGGTGCTGGCGCCGGAGCTCGTCGCGGCGCGCGATCGCCTGCCGCCTGCCCTGGTTGGCCAGGTACACGCCGGTGCCGGCGCTGATGATCGCGACGATGACCAGGACGGCGCCCACGGCGGGCGCACCCGCCACGAACGAGATCAGCGCGCCGACGGCCAGCACGGCCGCCGCCACCATCGCAAGACCGGCCTTGCGCGCATAACGCCCGATCGAGGCGGGATCAACCATGCTCCAACCCTCCCATCCGGCTACGCCAACAGCAACCGAGCCGCGCTAGCCGCGCGGCACGACCGTGATGCCGTGGGTGAACTCATCGATGGCCGGCATGGCCATCTGCAGCCGTCCGAGGTCGCCCGTCGCGGCGAACACGCGCAGGTCGGTCTGGTGCTCCTCCGACCGCCACGCATACTCCAGGCAGCCGATCACCTCCGGCCCGCTCTCCTGCCGCAGGTAACGCAGCACCCGGAGGCCGGTGCCGAGGCGCGGCGTGCAGGCCTGCTCGACCACCGGCGGCTTGGTCGCTTTCGGATCATCCGCGTGCGCCAGCAGCCGGAGCTGCGCCTCGCGCTCGCCGTACATCGGCCAGACGCCGAGGCAGAGCGGCAGCGGCCCGACCCGAGGGTTCGCGGGCAGGTGGACGAACGCCAGATGGCAGGCGACCTGCCCGTAAATGCCCTGGTGCACGGACGCGAGGCTGCGCGTCAGCCGGGTGACATCGTGGTCGGCGTGCGGGATGCCGGAGGCGTCCCACCAGAGCCGGGCGTAGCCAGCGGACCAGGACTGCAGATCATGACCGGCCGGGAATCCCGGCGGGCACGGAATCCACGTCGAGGTGTCGTAGGCGATGCGGACCCAGCCGTGCTCGCTCATCAGCCCCCGGACGGCCGCTGCGCCCTCGGCGCCTGGCTGCGCGCTCATCGCCAGGTCCAGCGGAACGTCGACATCACCGCGTCGAACAGCTGCACCAGCGCGGATGCGAGGTCGTCCTCGGGATCCCCGCCCCCGAGCGTGCTGAACGCGACCGCCAGCCAGCGGGCGGGATCGCCCGGCGCGGCGACCACGTAGTCGACCCGCCGCGACCGCTCCTCGATTTCCTCGTCCGGTTCCGGATCGGCGATCCGCTCGGTCCGCACGGCCATCGACTCGCCGACCGTCGTGATCACTGAGTCTCCGTCCAGGCTGGCCAGGTGGGTAATGACGGCGCCGGCCTCGATCTCGGCCGGCTGGTCAGGCACGGCCCCCAGATCGAACTGCGACACCACGAACGAAGCCGCGATCGGGATGCCCCGGCGAGGCTCAAGCGGCAGGTAGAGGTCAACGCCACCGCGCTCGCGCGCCTGGCTGATCATCGCGGCGAGCTTGCGCTCCAGGTCGAGCCGCAGCGGAACGAGCTTGTCCGGCGGCACGTGCGGCGAGCGGCGGGCGAAGGCGTCCTCGACGATCTTCTTGACCGCTGCCCTGGCCCCGCGCTGCACCGGGATCCGGCTCCAGCCCGGCGGCAGCACGAGACTGTACCCGGCCGGGACACGGCTGGCACCGCGGGTCTGACTGGCCCGCGGAGCCTCGTTCCGTGCCGTCTCGGCGACGCCGCCGCCTGCCTGCGCCATTACGGAAGCAGCCGTTCGACGATGTTGAAGGCCACGGTGTCGGGGGCGAAGATGATGTCCGCCGCGGACGTCGGGATGCCGGCGGTGGTCGGGTTCTCGAACGTGTTCGTGTACCAGTTCGTGTAGCCAGGGACCGACATGTGCACCGGCGACGGGCCGCCGGGGCCGTCGAAGCCCGGGTCGCTGCCGACCAGGCCGGCGATCGAGCTGGTCATGGAGACCACCGCGTTGGAGTCCATGCCGATCCGCAGCCACTTCGCCGCGGTGGCGGCCGAGTCGATGTCGGCGATGCCGGCACCCGAGAAGCGCTGCGCGATCGAGGAGATCTTTGCCAGCGTCGTCGCGTCCTCGCTCAGCAGGTGATACTCCAGCCACGTGGGCTTGGCGCCGTCGGCGAGGTCGGGGACAAGCTGGTTGACCTTCTCGATGTAGCGCGCGGCAATGCGCATGATCGACTGGTCGTCGAAGATCCCGCCCTTCGCGCCGAGGAAGTCCAGGCCCTTCTGGATCATCCCCGAGCGCTGGGCGGTGATCTCGAGCTTCGCGGCCGTCTCGGCGCTGTCCGCGCCCGCCTCGACCATGCTGCTCATCAGCTTGGTCCCGCCGAAGGTCAGCAGCGCCAGCGCGTCCATGGCGAAGTCGAACCAGGACCCGTTGCCGGTGATCGCGAGCAGGAGCCGGCCGGCCGTGGCCACGGCGGTCAGGATGAAGCCGGCCATCAGCAGCGCGTCGAGGATGTCGAGGCCGGGGATGAACAACGCGATCACCGCGAGGATCGTGGCGATGATTTCCAGCGCCGTGCAGATGTCCTTGATCAGCCAGGACCAGTCGCTAACCCAGTTCTTGAACTGGTCCCACCAGCTGTCCTTCAGGCTGTCGCTGATCGCGCTTCCGATCAGCCCGGCGTAGTAGCTCCCCCGCTCATCCCGGAAGTTGATGGCCTTGTTGAGCAGGGCCTTCGCGGCGTTCAGCTGGTCGGTCGCCAGGTTCATCGCGTTGTGGTAGTTGGTGATCGCCTGCTTCTGCTGCGCGGTGAGGTTGCTCCCGCCCGGCAGGACCACGGTGGCGTTCAGTTTCTGGTACGGCCCCTCGGCCTCGGTCAGCGCCTGGACCGACTGCCGCTGCGCATCCTCAAGATCCGGCACCCACTGGCTCAGCGCGGACGAGACCTTCTGATAGCGGCCTATCACTTTGCCGAGCTGGCCCGCGAGGTCGCTGGCGTTCGAGTGGATCTTGTCGGCGTACTTGCCGATCAGGGCTCCGTCGGCCCCGCCCGCGGCGATCTTGTGCAGCGCGGCGACCTCGCCGATGATCTCCTCGGCTATCGACGCCAGGTGCGCCGCTTCCTGGCTGATCACGTCCGGGTCACCGGGGACCGGGTCGGTATCCCAGCCAAGCGGCGCCCAGTCGGTCGGCCGTCCCATCGCGTTCTCCCTCAGCTACTTCTTGGTGAGTGCCTGCGCCAGCTGACTGTCGGTGCCGTTGAACGTCTTGATCGACTGGGTCACCATCTGATCCAGGGCCTGCATGGAGCCGATGATCTGCTTGCGGTGGTAGGTCCAGTTCCCGGCGAAGCCGTCGAGCTGGCCCGCGATGTCCCCGGAGCCGATCGCCCAGTCGTCATGGCCCTGCTCGGTCTGGATGTTCGTGAATTCCGAGATCAGGCTCGTCAGCGTGGCGTGGCTCTCGCCCAGCAGGCCGTAGTCCACGCGCAGATCAGTCATGACTGGCCCTCCCGGTTGGTGAGTTCGCTGGCGGCTGCTACGGCGAGGCCGATCAGCGCCATCGCCCGGCGGATGCGAACCAGCGCGACGGCGCTGGCCCCCAGGCGGCCGAGGTTGATCGCGATGAGCACCGCGGCCAGGATCGCCGCCGGGGCCCTGAGGTCACCGGCCGCGGCGCCCAGCGCCGTTCCGGTCGCCAGCGCGACCACCGCAACCGCGGATATCGTCACCCAGCGCCGCGCGTGCGAGCGCTGCGCGTGCGCGTCAGCCAGCAGCGCCGCCGGATCCGGCGGCGCCGTCCCCCGGCTGACCCGCTGCACGCTGCTTTCCTGCACGCTCCGCGTCCCGCTTCTCGCGTCCTGCTGCCGCTCTGGTGTCCCGGCGTATCGCTGCATATCGGCGGGACGGCACATAAGCTACAGAACGGTAAGCGCGTCCCGCTGCCATTGTGGCCGAGAATCGCAGCAGATCTTGGCAAATCGGAGCTACCGGGACGCCTAGTACGTCGATGGATTGGTCAGGCGAATGGGCAGTCAATCCGGCCTGACGGATCACCCCTCCCGCTGCGACCTGGCATGACAGTTGCGCTTGCGGTAGTGCTGTTCGCGGCCGGCCTGGCGCTGGGCTGGCCGGCCCGCGAGGTCATCGGGCGGCTCGCGGTTCCGGCAGTGTCCCCGGCGGAAGCTTCTCCGGCAGCAGAGCCTCCGGCAGCAGAGCCTCCGGCAGCAGGGCCTCCGGCCGCGGGATGGCGCCGGTATCCGCCGCCACTGGCCGTGGGGCTGTGCACCGCGGCACTGTTCGCCGGACTGGCGGTGCGGAACGGCGCTGCCGCCCAGCTGGCCGCGTTCTGCTGGCTGGCGGCGGTCGCGGTCCCGCTGGCCTGGATTGACGCTGTCGTCCGCCGGCTGCCCGACGTGCTGACGGCGGCGGCCTACACGGGGACCATCGTG
>Ga0209380_10001464_pt1 | contig 15847 bp, 12 predicted proteins | sample HubBroMetageWFT6_FD_188347 | JGI IMG/M metagenome (GOLD analysis project Ga0209380, IMG submission 188347) | Warmed and freeze-thawed soil microbial communities from the Hubbard Brook experimental Forest, New Hampshire - Hubbard Brook CCASE Soil... | ecosystem: Environmental > Terrestrial >...
CGCCGGCGCGCTGGTCGGCGAGGTCATGAAGGCCACCCGCGGCCGGGCCGATGCCGGCCGCGCCCGCGAGCTGATCCTGCAGCGGCTGACCTAGCCGGGGCGCCTGCCGCGAGTTACCGTCAGTGCAATTCGGCACGGAACGGGCTGGCGCGGGAGGCGTTATGAGGTCTGGGTTGCTGTTAGCGGCCGGTATCGCGGCTGTCGTCGTCCTGGGTGGTGCGCCCAGCGCGATGGCCGCGGCGGCGGGCGTCGATTCGAACAGCTGGGCTGGCTACTACCTGAGCGGCGCCGACGGGGCCTTCACCAGCGTCTCCGCGAGCTGGACCGAGCCGGCGGCCGCGTGCACCAGCGGCGATGAGGACGTGGCGTTCTGGGTTGGCCTGGACGGGATCAGCAGCGACTCGGTAGAGCAGATCGGCTCGCAGGCCGACTGCACCAGCGGCACGGCCTCGTACGCCGGGTGGTACGACATGTACCCGGCGGCCCCGGTCTACTTCAGCAACGTGCTCAGGCCCGGCGACGCGCTGACCGCCTCGGTCACCTTTTCCGGCACGAAGACGTACACGCTCGTGCTGGCCGACTCCACGCAGGGCTGGAGCAAGACGGCCACCGTGGCTGAAGCCGGGCTGGCGCGGTCATCGGCCGAGATCGTCACGTCCGGCCCCGGCGCCAGCGGCAGCAGTCCGACGCTCACGGACTTCGGCAAGATCACCTACACCGGCTGTACCGTGAACGGGACCTCGATGGGCACGCAGAGCCCGGTCAAGGTCACGATGGTCGACGACAAGGGCAACGTCATGGTCTTGCCGGGCGCGATGACGAGCGCCGGCAAGTTCACCAATACCTGGGAGCGCGGAAACTAGCTGGCCGGTAGGCGTGTCAAAAGCCGCATAGCGGCTCGGCAAGACGCCCGGGCCGGGTGGCTGGCTCGCGCCCCGATCTGGAGGCGTGGAATGTGACGGACGTCGTTCCCGCCTTTACGCTGACTTCGATGGCCATCACCGATGACGTGCTCGCGGCTTACGCCGACACGCCCGATCCGCGCCTGCGCGAGATCCTGGCCGCGCTGATCCGGCATCTGCATGCGTTCGCGGCGGAGACGAACCTGACCGCGAGCGAGTGGCAGGCAGGCATCGAGTTCCTGACCGCCGTCGGGCAGAAGTGCGACGCCGATCGGCAGGAGTTCATCCTGCTGTCCGACGTGCTCGGGCTGTCCTCGCTGGTCGAGAGCGGCAACGCCGCCGACGGGGCCACCGAGCCAACGGTGCTCGGGCCGTTCTACCTGCCGGGCGCTCCGGCGCGGAAGATGGGTGAGCACATCGGCAGGCCGGAGGACGGCCCGGCCACCCTGATCCGCGGCCGGGTGACCGACACCGGCGGGCGGCCTATCGACGGCGCCACCCTGGATGTCTGGCAGTGCAGCGGCAATGGCCGCTACGACATCCAGGACCCGGACCAGCCGCGGTTCAATCTCCGCGGGGTCTTCACGACCGGCCCCGGCGGGACATTCACGTTCAGGACGGCCCGGCCGGTGAGCTATCCCGTTCCTGTCGATGGCCCGGTGGGTGACCTCCTGCGCGCCTGCCAGCGAAGCCACTGGCGGGCATCCCACCTGCACGCGATCGTGGCGGCGCCCAGCCACCGGCCGGTGACCACGCACATCTTCGACGCCGAGAACGAGTACCTGGACAGCGATGCGGTCTTCGGCGTCCGCGGATCGCTGATCCAGCGGTTCACGCCCGCGGGCCCGCAGGATCCGCCGGACGTCGAGTTCGTCGTGGATGTCGACTTCGCGCTGGCCCCGGTATAGTGGAGCCATGCAGTCCTTCGCGCACCAGGTGATGATGCCCCGCTAGCCGGGGCCATCTCAGCACGCCAGGACTCACGTCCGCACGAGGCCCCCGAGGGGGCCTCGATTCGTGTGCGGGGTCGGGCCCCTGACCTACATGATCAGGAGTTCCGATGACCAGCCAGCGCATTTATCTCAGCACGACCATCCCGTACGTGAACTCGCGCCCCCATATCGGGCACGCGCTCGAGCTCGTCCAGGCCGACGTGCTCGCCCGCCATCACCGCCGGATCGGCGACGCCGTCCGGCTGCAGAGCGGGACCGACGACAACTCGCTCAAGAACGTCCTGGCGGCTGCCGCCGAGGGCATCAGCACCAGGGAACTGGTCCACCGCAACGCGGCCGCGTTCGCCGGTCTGCGCGAGCATTTGTCGCTGAGCTACGACGACTTCATCCGGACCAGCAGCGACTCCCGGCACCGGCCCGGCGTCGAGCGGCTCTGGCGGGCGTGCGAGGCCAGCGGTGACCTGTACCGCAAGAGCTACGAGGGGCTGTACTGCGTGGGCTGCGAGCAGTTCTACACCCCGGCCGAGCTCGACGGCGGCAACTGCCCTGAGCACGGCGTCCCGCCGCAGCCGGTCGCGGAGGAGAACTGGTTCTTCCGCCTGTCGAGGTATGGCGACCGGCTTCGCGAGCTGATCACCTCGGGAACGCTGCGGATCGAGCCGGCCGGCCGGCGCAACGAGGTGCTCGGCCTCATCGCCGGCGGCCTGGAGGACTTCAGCGTGTCCCGGCCGGCGGCCAGGGCCCGCGGCTGGGGAATCGGCGTACCCGGCGACCCCGCCCAGGTGATCTACGTCTGGTGGGACGCCCTCGGCAACTACATCACCTCGCTCCGCTACGGCACCGGCGGCCAGGACTACCAGCGCTGGTGGGCCGAGGCGGACCAGCGCATTCACCTCGTCGGCAAGGGCGTGCTCCGGTTCCACGCGGTCTACTGGCCGGCGATCCTGCTCTCCGCCGGCGAGGAGCTGCCGACCGACATCCTCGTCCACGACTACCTGACCGTCGATGGCCGCAAGATCAGCAAGTCGGCCGGCACCGCGGCCGGCAACGACCCGGCCGTGCTGACCGATACCTATGGCGCCGACGCGGTGCGCTGGTGGCTGCTCCGGGATGTGCCGAGGGCCGGCGACGCCGACTTCACCGTGGACCGGCTGATAGGGCGAGCCAACGATGACCTGGCCAACGGCCTCGGCAACCTGGTCAGCCGCGTCGTCTCGCTGGCCCACTCCAGCCGGAACGGCGTCGTCAGGCCGTGCGCCCGGCCCGCCGGCACCAGCCGGTGGCTCGCGGCGGGCGGGGGATGCGGAGCGGCGGATGCGCCGGAATGGCCAGCGGACGCCGCGGACCTGCTGGCCGCGATCGAGCGGGCTCCCGGTGCCGTCCGGGATGCGCTCGCCCGCTTCGACTTCCGTGCGGCCACGGCGGCCGTCTGGGCCATCGTCGAGCAGGCGAACCGCTACGTCGACGCGACCGAGCCGTGGCACCTGGCCAGGGCCGAGAAGGCTGGCGATGCCGGGGCGGGTGCGCGCCTGGACGCGGTGCTCGGCGCCCTGCTCGCCGCCTGCCAGGTGCTGGCCGCGGAGATCTGGCCGTTCCTGCCCGACCTCGCCGCGCGCCTGGCGGTGGCCAGCAACGAGTCCGGGGGCGTCCTGCCGCCGCCCCGGCCGCTCTTCCCGCGCATCGAGACGGGGCAGTATCCTGCGACGGCCCGAGGTAAAGCGAGGTTCGCCGCATGCTGATCTGGGTGCCGACGCAGCCAGTCGCGGACGGCCTGGCCGGCCTGGACGGGGCCGCCGTGGAGGTGGTCTCACCCGACGGCACCGGCCTGCCGGCGGCCGCCGCGGAGGTTGAGTTCTACGTGCCTGCGTTCTTCCCTGGCCCGGACGCGCTGACGGCCATGAGGCAGATGCCGCGGCTCAAGGTGGTCCAGACACTGACGGCCGGGTTCGACCGGATCAGGCCGCACGTCCCGGCCGGGGCCGTGCTCTGCAACGCCCGCGGGGTCCACGACGCCAGCACCGCCGAGTGGGCGGTTACCGCGATCTTGTCGTCGCTGCGTGACTTTCCTTACTTCGCCCGCGAGCAGGCCGCCGGGCGGTGGAGCTACCGGTTCACCGGCAACCTGGCCGGCAAGACGGTGCTGATCGTCGGCTACGGCTCGATCGGCCAGGCCGTCGAGCGGCGGCTGGCCGGCTTCGAGGTCGACGTGCTCCGCGTGGCCAGGTCGGCGCGGGACGGGGTCAGCCCTACTGCCGACCTGCCGGATCTGCTGCCCGCCGCCGACGTCGTGGTCCTGCTGGCCCCGATGACGGCAGAGACCACCGGGATGGTCGACGCGGCGTTCCTTCGCCGCATGAAGGACGGCGCCCTGCTGGTGAACGCCGCGCGCGGAGCCCTCGTCGTGACCGCGGATCTGGTGGCCGAGCTGAGCAGCGGGCGGATCTGCGCGGCCATGGACGTGACCGATCCCGAGCCCCTCGAGCGCGGCCATCCCCTCTGGGCCTTGCCGAACGTCCTCATCACGCCGCACGTCGGGGCCTCGACCCCGGTCTCCGGGGCCACGGCCGTCAGGTTCGTCCGGGCGCAGGCAGAGAGGTATATAGCGGGCGAGCCGCTGGCCAATGTGATTACCGGCGACTACTGACCTAACCGTCACGGGCTGAGATGAACTTGTCGCCTTGTGTAGGCCCTACCTCAATCGAAGCGTGACCTCCAGGCCGTACAGTGCTAACGAGATTGCTACTTGCGAGCCCACGCGTTCGGTCACGACCACCCCGCACGCTTGCCCTAGCTCACCACGCCGCCAAGGCTGCCGGCTTGTCTGCCTGGTAGATCCGCGCGCCCTCGCTCGCCGGTAGCCGTAGCAGAAATGCCGCGATACGGCTGAAAAGGGAGGCCAGGTGAACCGGTGTCTGACGGTCTCCGCTGACCGTGCCTCCGCTGCCTGTGCTTCTGCTGAGTACGCCTCCGCGGGCTGCCATCGATGAGCCCTGCGTCACCGGCCTGGACGGTGATCGGCGTGCTGCTCGCTCTCGGAGCGGTCGCGCTGCTCTACCGTCGCTCCCGACCCGGAGGCGGCCAGCACGGCGAGGGGGCCGCCTATCGCTGGCTGGCGGCGGCCGCTGCCGCCTGGGGAGCCGCGTTCGCGGTCCAGGTCGCAGGCGTCGGGTCGGTCACGCCGACCGCGATCCAGCTGTCGCTCACCGACCTGCTGGCGCTACTCGGGCTGCCGCCGCTGGTGATGGGGCTGATCCGGCTGGCCCCGCCCGACGACTCTGGCGACGCCTTTGACCGGCTGGCCGACGGTGCGCTGCTCAGCCTCGGCATCTTCGCGATGGCGTGGATCGCCATCTTGCGGCCGGCCTACGCCTCGGTGGCCGTCGGCGGCGGGTCCTTCGCCGTTGACCTGGTCCACCCGCTCGCCGACCTGGTCGTGCTCGGCGGCACGCTGGCCGTGGCGCTGCGGGCCGGACGCGCGGCGCTGGCGCCGTACCTGGCCGTGGTGGCCGCGACCCTGGGCGACCTGCTCGCAGTGCAGGCCCGCGCCGTCGGTGCGCACGCGGGAGCGTGGCCGCAGCTGGCCTGGCTCCTGGCGATCTGCCTGCTGGGCGCCGCCGGGGTCGCGCCCGCGAGCGCCGCTACCGCTGACCTGCGGGGCGCGGCCGGCCTGCCGGCCGGGGGGACCACGGGCCGCGAGCCCGCATCGCTCGGCCGGCTCAGCTCGGCCGCTCCGCCCAGCACCGCGATTGGCCTGACCGCCGCGGGTATCGCGGCCATCGTCACGCTGATCTTCGCCGTCGTCACCTGGGGCCACAGCGGACCGGTGCCGCTCATCGCGGGCTGCGCGCTAACGCTCGCTCTGGCGTCGCGGGCGGGCGGGCTGCTGCTGCAGACCGAGGCGCTCACGCGGCTCGCGACCGCCTCCGGCAAGACGTTCCATCAGCTTGCCGACCGGACCAGCGACGTCGTCCTGCTCTGTGACGGCGCCGGGCTGGTGACGTACGCCAGCCAGGCTGTCTCCCACTACGGGTATGTTCCGGGCCAGCTCACCGGGCTGCGGCTCACCAACCTGGTGCACCCGGACGACCGCCTGAACGGGATCAAGGCCGCGGCCACGGCGATGTTCGGCGGCTCGGCCACCCCCGCGAGCCTGTCCTGCCGGGTTCGGGCCGCCGACGGCACCTGGCGGCACGTGCAGGTGACGCTCTGCCGGTACGCCGGGTCGAGCCGGCCGGACGTCGTCCTGCTGACGGCCAGGGATGTCAGCGATCAGGTCGCGCTGCGCCGCCAGGTCACCCACCTGACCTTCCACGACGGGCTGACCGGCCTGCCGAACCGCGCCTACCTCGAGGAGCGGGCCAAGGACCTGCTGACGAGGCAGGCCACGTCGGCGGGCTCCGACCGCGCCGCCGCCATCTTCGTCGACCTTGACGGCTTCACCGCGATCAACGACTCGGTGGGCCACGGCGCCGGCGACCTGCTGCTCGCGCAGGCCGGACGGCGGCTGCGCGGCCTGGTGCCGGCCCATGACACCGTGGCCCGGTGGGGCGGAGACGAGTTCGCGATCCTGGTCGAGCAGCCGGCCAGCCCGCAGGAGACCGTCGAGATCGCCGAACGCCTGGCGGGCGCGATCGCGGCAGCGCCGTTCCATATAGCTGACCGGGACATCACGATGACGGCGAGCCTCGGCGTCGCGTTCACCGATCCTGATGCCGGCGAGCACCTGCTGCGCAATGCCGATCTGGCGATGGCCATGGCCAAGGAGGCCGGCGGCGACCGGGTCGAGGTCTTCGCCGCGCACATGCACGCCGACGTCGTGCGGCGGCTGGAGCTGGCGACCGACCTGCGCGCGGCGATCGCCGGCGGCAGCCTGGACATCGAGTACCAGCCGGTGGTCGAGCTCGCCACGTCGCGCGTGGTCGGGGTCGAGGCGCTCGTGCGGTGGACCAGGAACGGCCAGCCTGTGCCCACCACCGAGTTCCTGAGCATCGCGGAGGAGTCCGGGCTCATCATCGGCCTCGGCGACTGGGTGCTGCGCGAGGCGTGCCAGCAGGCGGCGGTGTGGCGCGCGTCCGGCTGGCCGGTCGGGCTGTCGGTGAATTTCTCGCTGCGCCAGGTCAGCGCGCAGCGCTTCGCCGAGTCTGTGCTGACCGCGCTCGATGACTGCGGCCTGCCGCGGTCCGCGCTCACGCTGGAGGTCACCGAGCGCGTGCTGATCGAGTCGGCCGAGCCGATGATCGACGAACTGGCCCGCCTGCGCCGGCTCGGCGTGCGGCTGGCGATCGACGATTTCGGAACGGGCTACGCGTCGCTGGCCTACCTCCGGGCGCTCCCGGTAGACATCATCAAGATCGACCCGTCGTTCGTGGCGGGTCTCGGCACCGACGGCACCCTGGCCATGCTCACCCGGACGATCGTGCAGGTAGGTCACGACCTCGGCATCGAGATCGTGGCCGAGGGCATCGAGCGGCCCGAGCAGCTCGAGCTGCTGCGGGCGATGGGGTGCGGTCTCGGCCAGGGCTACCTGGTCGCGCGACCGACGCCGGCGGAGGGGCTCGAGGCGCTGTCGCCTCAATACACTGTGAAGCTCTGACGCCCGCGCACCGGAGGAACCCGTGCCCGCACCAGTTGTTCTCGTGGCCGAAGAGCTATCCGCAGCGGGAATCGCGGTACTCGAGTCATCCTTTGATGTCCGCTACACCGACGGCGCCGACCGCGACAAGCTGCTCGCGGCGATCGCCGACGTGGACGCCGTGATCGTGCGAAGCGCCACGATGATCGACGCCGAGGCACTTGCGCACGCGCCCCGGCTGCGGGTTGTAGCCAGGGCCGGCGTCGGCCTCGACAACGTCGACGTCGAGGCGGCCACCAAGGTCGGCGTCATGGTCGTGAACGCGCCGGCCTCCAACATCGTGAGCGCCGCCGAGCACGCGGTCGCGCTGCTGCTCGCGCTCGCGCGCAACGTTCCGCAGGCAATGGCCTCGCTCAAGAAGGGCCAGTGGAAGCGCTCGGCTTACACCGGTGTCGAGCTCCAGGACAAGGTCGTGGGCATACTCGGGCTCGGCCGGATCGGCCAGCTCGTCGCCGAGCGGCTGGCCGCGTTCGACATGAAGGTAATCGCCTACGACCCGTACGTCGCTTCCGTCCGGCCGGCGCAGCTTGGCGTGCCGCTGGTCGGCCTGGACGAGCTGCTGGCCGAGTCCGACTTCATCACCGTGCACCTGCCGCGCAACGCCGAGACGGTCGGCCTGATCGGCGACCGGGAACTGCGCCTGGTGAAGCCGAGCGTGCGCATCATCAACGCCGCCCGCGGCGGCATCGTCGACGAGGACGCGCTGGCGGATGCGCTCAGGGACGGCCGGGTGGCCGGGGCGGGCATCGACGTCTATGTCAGGGAGCCGTGCACCGACAGCCCGCTGTTCGGCTTCGACAACGTCGTGGCCACGCCGCACCTTGGCGCCAGCACCCACGAGGCACAGGAGAAGGCGGGTACGCAGGTCGCCCGGTCGGTGCGGCTGGCGCTGGCGGGCGAGTTCGTCCCGGACGCGGTGAACGTCCAGGGCGGGCCGGTGCACGAGGAGCTGCGGCCCTGGCTCCCGCTGGCCGAGAAGCTGGGCAGGATGTTCTGCGCACTGGCCGGCGGAGCGACGCCCGCGCTCGCCGTCGAGCTGCACGGCGAGATATCGGCGCTGGACGCCGGCGTGCTTGAGCTCGCCGCGCTGAAAGGGCTGTTCACCGACATCACCGAGGAGCCCGTTACCTACGTCAACGCCCCGCTAGTCGCCAAGGAGCGCGGGGTCGAGGTCAGCCTGTCCGCCGACGAGATCTCGCCGGACTGGCGCAACCTGCTGACGCTGCGCGGCGCGTCGGCCGACGGCCAGCTCCTTTCGGTCAGCGGCACGCTCACCGGCCTCCGGCACGCGGAGCGGATCGTCGAGGTCAACGGCCTGGAGGCGGAGATCGCGCCGGCCGACCACATGATGTTCTTCGGGTACTCCGACCGGCCCGGAGTGGTCGGCACCGTGGGGCAGATCCTCGGCGGCAGGCATATCAACATCGCCGGCATGCAGGTATGCCGGCATGCCCAGGGCGGTGAGGCCCTGATCGTGCTGTCGGTGGACTCGGCGGTCCCGTCCGACCTGCTGGCCGAGATCGCCGAGGCGATCGGGGCTGGCCTAGCCCGGGTGCTGGACCTGGACGAGGCCTGACCTGCTGGGCCTGACTGCGCCCCCGCCCCCGGCCAGTAAGGTACCGCCATGGCAGCGCGCAGCATCAATCTGGCCGTCATCGGCGGCGATGGCATCGGCCCGGAGGTGGTCTTCGAGGCGATCAAGGTGCTGCGGGCGCTGGGCACCCTCGACATCTCGCCGACCTCGTATGACCTCGGGTCTGACCGGTACGCCCGGACGGGCGAGGTTCTGCCGGACTCGGTGCTGGCCGAGCTCGCCCAGCAGGACGCGATCCTGCTCGGCGCGGTCGGCTCGCCCGAGGTGGCCAGCGGCGTACTCGAGCGCGGCCTGCTGCTGCGCCTCCGATTCGAATTCGATCAGTACGTGAACCTGCGGCCGCTGCGGCTGTTCCCCGGTGTCCAGCCGCCGATGGTCGGAATGCGGTCCGAGTCCGTCGACATCCTGGTCGTCCGCGAGGGCACCGAGGGTCCCTACATCGAGGCCGGCGGCTTCATGCGCCGCGGCACGCCGCAGGAAGTGGCCACCCAGGAGAGCATCAATACCGCGTTCGGCGTCAGCCGGGTGGCCAGGTACGCGCTGGCGCGCGCCGCGGAGCGGCCACGCCGCAAGCTCACGCTCGTGCACAAGAGCAACGTGCTGGCCTACGCGGGCGATCTGTGGCGGCGGACCGTTACGCAGGAGGCGGCCGCCTATCCGGGCGTGAGCGCGGAGTACTGCCACATGGACTCGGCGGCGGTCTACCTGCTCACGCAGCCTGAGCGGTTCGACGTGATCGTCACCGACAACCTGTTCGGCGACATCCTGACCTCGATCGGCGCCGCGGTCACCGGTGGCATCGGGCTGGCCGCCAGCGCCAGCATCAATCCCGAGCACACCGCGCCGAGCACCTTCGAGCCGGTGCACGGCAGCGCCCCGGACATCGCGGGCAAGCTGAAGGCCGATCCCACGGCCGCGATCCTGTCCGGCGCGATGCTGTGCCGCCATCTGGGCCTGTCGGGGGAGGCGGCCCGGATCGAGCAGGCCGTGGCGGATGACCTGCTGGAACGCCAGGGAGCCTGGTCACCGCGGGCCACGCCGGAGATCGGTGACGACATCGCCGAGCGGGTAGCGAGCTAACTTTGGCAGTAGGGCATGGCAACGGCGCCATGACCTGACCAGGAAGGGTTCTCGATGACCGCAGGTGCACCGGAGATTTCGTTCGCTATCCACCCCTCTGCCCAGGTCGCTTCCGCGGCCCGGCGCGCGGAGTTGCTGGCCGACCCCGGATTCGGCCGCGTCTTCACCGATCACATGGTCACGATCGCCTGGACCGAGCAGCTGGGCTGGCACGACGCGCAGCTGGGGCCCTATGGCCCGCTGAGCATCGACCCGGCCTGCCAGGTGCTCCACTATGGCCAGGAGATCTTCGAGGGCCTGAAGGCCTACCGCTCGGCCGGCGGGCCGATCGTGACGTTCCGGCCGCACGCCAACGGAGCGCGGCTGAACGCGTCCGCGCGCCGGATGGCAATGCCCGAGCTGCCCGAGGACACGTTCACGCACGCCCTGGAGCTGCTGGTATCGCAAGACCGGGACTGGGTGCCGACCGCCAAGGGCCACAGCCTGTACCTGCGCCCCTTCATGATCGCCACGCACGTGGGCCTCGGCGTCAGCCACCCGTCGTCCTCGTTCCTGTTCGCGGTCATCGCCTCGCCCGCGGGCTCCTACTTCCGGGGCGGCGTGAGCCCGGTGTCGGTGTGGGTCGCCGAGGACTACATCCGGGCCGCACGCGGCGGCACCGGCGCCGCCAAGACCGGGGGGAACTACGCGTCGGGCTTCGCGGGCCAGATGCAGGCGCTCGAGCACGGGTGCGACCAGGTGGTCTGGCTCGATGCGGCCGAGCGCCAGTGGATCGAGGAACTGGGCGGGATGAACCTGTTCTTCGTCTACGGCTCGGGCAGCGACGCCCGCATCGTGACCCCGCCGCTGACCGGCACCCTGCTTGCGGGCGTCACCAGGGATTCGCTGCTGACGCTCGCGCCTGAGCTCGGGATCGGTGCGGCGGAGCACCCGGTGTCGGTGTCGCAGTGGCGGGAAGGCTGCCAGTCCGGTGAGATCACCGAGGTGTTCGCCTGCGGCACGGCCGCCGTCATCACGCCCGTTGGCCAGGTCAAGAGCGCCGCGGGCGACTGGGCGATCGGCGGAGGCCAGGAAGGTCCCGTCACCAGGCGGTTGCGCGAGCAACTGCTCGGCATCCAGTTCGGCCAGCTCCCCGACCCCCACGGCTGGGTGCACAAGATCTGCTGATCGCGATGTCCGGTATGGCCAGCGTTTAGGCCCTCCGGGCAACCTAGAGCTGCCTAGCTCCGTACTTGGTTGTCGACAGGATGGAGCTGATGGCAGTGGAGCCTGACAGGGCTGTCAACGATCTTGAGTCTTTCCTGGCCGGGCGCGGTCAGCAGTTGCTGCGCACGGCCGTCCTGCTCGCAGGCGGCAAGGAGGCGGGCGAGGATCTGCTGCAGGCAGGCCTTGAGCGACTGATCCGGCGCTGGCGGACCATCGAGGGTGACCCGGAAGGGTACCTCCGGCGGGTTCTCTACCACCTGGCCATTGACGGCTGGCGGCAGCAGGAGCAGCTGCGGGCCCGGCTCCGGCTAGTGCGCAACTCGGCGGCGAGTGCAGCCGAAGATCCCATGGCCGACGTAGACCGGCGCGATTCCCTGGTGCGGCTGATGATGAGGCTGCCTGCCCGGCAGCGCGCCGTCATCGTGGCGCGCTACTGGGAGGAGCTCACCGAGGCTGAGGCCGCGGCGGTGCTTGGCTGCTCGGTCGGCACGGTCAAGTCGGCCGCCTCCCGGGGCCTGCGGCGGCTCCGAGAACTCAGCGAGGCCGGTCAGCCCGCCGAAAACGGCGGCGCGACGTGGAGCAGCGCGGACTGCGCGCCCAGGCGGGAGGCCACCCGATGAACGACACGAAGCTGGTGCAGCAACTACGGGCCGACATGGAGCGCGAAACGCGAGACGTCCGCGTTCCGCCTGGGATTGGCGATCGAGCCCTCCGGCGGAACCGCAGGCGCCGCACGATAAGGCGGGCGGCGATGGCTGGCGGCGCCGGTGTGACCGCGGCCGCTATCACCGTCGCGGGCCTGACGGGTGCCTTCGGCGCGGCCTCGGGGCCGTCGGCCGCCCCGGGCGATCAGACCGTGGCCTACGTTCTTGCCCGCGTCAAGACGGCGCTGAACTCCGTGAACTCGGCCAACTTCGTGCTCTACGAGAAGATCGCGTTCGCGCCGAGCGCAGTGCTGGAGCGCTATCCGACCTACGACGGTCCCGCTGGGAACCGCCCGCCAGACGCCTATGACCCGCCGTTCTCCGACGTGCTGTACAGCCCCGGCCAGAGCCTGCCTGCGTCTGGCTGGCTGCCGGGAACGCGGAAGGTTTCGCGCGTTCAGTTGTGGTCCTACCGGGACACCGAAAGGGCGCTAGGTTTCACAGCATCCGGCCAGCCCGACTTCGCGGTCATGTACACCGTAGGCCGCACGCAGCGTCTGTCTCCCAGGCGGGCCGACCCGCTCATCACGACGTCCACGGCCACGGCAGTGATCTACGGCAACAGCACGTGGTGGACCTTCAGCGGGCGGACGGCCTGGGTGCCTGCCTACTGCCACGACCGCTTCGCCCGGTTCGCGCCGGACTGGCCGACGGCGATCAGGGATGAGATTGCCTGCGGCGCCTACGTCGTCGCCGGCCATCAGGTGGTCGACGGGGTTCGCGCGATCAAGCTGGTGTATAGGTCGGGTTTCGGGCCGGATGAGACGCTCTGGGTGAGCGCGGCCACCTACCTGCCCGTCCGGGCCGAGGTGATCTCGCACATCACCATCGACTACCAGTGGCTTCATCCGACGGCCGCCAATCTTGCGCACCTGAGGTTTTCGGTTCCCGCGGGCTTCAGGAAGGTCCGGGCGCCATGAGCGCGTCAGCGGCCAGGACCGGGAGATCGGCGGGGGCGGTCTCCGGGTACTTCAGCCCGGCGCCGGTGTTGAGCACCACGACCTCCTCGGACTCGGCCAGCCAGCCGGATTCGCGCAGCCTGCCGACCGCGGCGAAGCAGGCCGCACCTTCCGGGCAGACCCACGTTCCCTCGGCGCGGGCGGCCTCAGCCTGCCCGGCGAGCAACTCGGCGTCGGTCACGGCGATCGCGCAGCCGCCGGTCTCCCTGATCGCCTGCAGCACGATGAAGCCGCCGAGGGGCGCGGGCACCGTGAGGCCGAACGCGACCGTGTGCGCGTCGGCCCACGGCGAGGTGGTCTCCTGTCCGGCCTCGAACGCCGCCACGACCGGCGCGCAGCCTGCCGCCTGAACGGCGACCAGGCGCGGCAGCTTCGGTCCGATCCAGCCGAGCTCGGCCAGTTCGTGCAGCGCCTTCCAGATCCCGATCAGGCCGACCCCGCCGCCGACCGGGCAGAGAATCACGTCCGGGACCCGCCAGCCGAGCTGTTCGGCGATCTCCAGGCCGATGGTCTTCTTGCCCTCCAGCCGGTAGGGCTCCTTCAGCGTCGAGACGTCAAGCCAGCCGTCCCGGCCCTGGACGACCGGCGCCAGCGCCCGGCCCGCGTCGCCGATGAGCCCGTCCACCAGGTAGATCTCGGCGCCCGTCACGACGCACTCCGACCGCGTGATCTCCGGTGCCGAGACCGGCATGGCCACCAGGAACGGAAGACTCGCGCGGGCGCAGAACGCCGACCAGGCAGCGCCGGCGTTCCCGTTCGTAGGCATGGCGACCCCCCGAGCGCCGAGTTCGGCCGCGCGGGAGACCCCGACGGCCGCTCCCCGCGCCTTGAAGCTCGCGGTCGGCAGGGGGCTCTCGTCCTTCATCAGCAGGCGCGGCACGCCGAGCGCGTTCCCGAGGCGGGGCAGCGGGAGCAGCGGCGTCATGCCCTCGCCGAGGCTGATGACACGGTCGGGCCCCGTCACCGGCAGCAGCTCGTGATAGCGCCACAGGGTCGGCGGCCGGCCGGCGATCTCGCCGGGGCCGATCGCGCTGGCCGCGCGGTCCAGGTCGTAGCGGGCGAGCAGCGGCGCGCCGCACGCGCACGTGCCCTGGAGCTGGCTCGCGTCGTGGCGGGTGTCGCAGCGGGAGCAGGCAAGGTGGCTGAGCGCAGAGTATCCAGGGGCAGAGTGTCCGGGGGTCATGCCAGCATCCTCGCGGGCGGCCGGTCCGGTCGCAAAATCGCAGATCACGGCCCGGTATCCTCGGGCTATCGATTCCCGCGTAGCCGGGGACGCCCCCGGCGCTACCACCGCCCGCGGCCCCGAGGATCAGGCTCGCGCGCGGCCCGGCCCCGAACGTTCAGGCCAGCTCCGGCGCGCGCGGGTGGCAGTGGTGGCTTACTTCGCCGTGCTCGGCGTCGCCAACGGCGTGTGGCTGGCGAGGATCCCCGCGGTCAAGCAGAACCTGCATCTGAGCGATGGCGTCCTCGGCCTGGCGCTGCTCGCGGCGCCGGCCGGCCTGGTGGTCGTGGTCCCGTTCACCAGCCGGATCATCGGCCGGGCGGGCAGCCGCCGGCCGACCATGATCGCCGGTACCTGCGCCGCGCTGGTGCCGATTGCGCTCGGGCTCTCGCCGAACCTGGCGGCGCTGATGGCCTCGCTCTTCGCGTTCGGGCTGGCGGGCGGGATGCTCGACGTCGCCATGAACTCCCAGGCCGTGATCGTCGAGCGGGCGGTGGGGCGGCCGCTGATGACGTCGTTCCACTCCTGCTACAGCTTTGGCGGGCTGGCGGGCGCGCTGGTCGGCGGGGCGTTCGCGTGGGCGGGGATCGGCCCGGGACCGAACTTTATCTCCGCTGGCATCCCGCTGGCGATCGTCGCGGTCCTCGCAGGTCGCTGGCTCCTCCGCGATGACGGGAACGGGGCTGGCGCCGTACTGGTCGCCGCCGGACCGGCTGACGTGGCCCTCCCCGCGGGTCGCCGTGGTGGCGTCGGCGGGTCTGCCCGGCGCGGTGCGCGCGGGTCGGACGAGCGCGGCGGGGACGGGTCTGCCGAGCGCGGCGGCCGCGGGTCGGGCGAGCGCGGCGGGGACGGGGCTGCCGAGCGCGGCGGGCGCTGGCCGCGTCCGCGGGTCGGCCTCGCGCTGGTATTCATGGCGGCCCTGGCGATCTGCTCGCTCCTGGGGGAGGGCGCCGCCGACGGCTGGAGCGCGGTGTACCTGCGGGACAATCTCGGGGCCTCGGCCGGCCTCGCGGCGCTCGCCTACGCGGGCTTCTCGGTGGCGATGGCGTTCGGGCGGCTGTCGGGTGACCGCCTGGCGATCCGGCTGGGCCCGGTCGCGGTGATGCGCCTGTGCGGTCTGGTCGCGGCCGCTGGCCTCTCGCTGGCCCTGCTCAGCGGGAGCCCGGCCGGTGCCATCGCGGGGTTCACGGTGTTCGGGGCCGGGCTGTCGTGCACGTTCCCGCTCCTGTTGTCCGCGGCGGGGAACGTCAACCCGGCGCAGCCCTCCTACGGCATCTCCAGGGTGGCTGGGGTTGGCTACGTGGGCATGCTCGGCGGGCCGGTACTGATCGGGGGGCTGGCCAGCGGGTGGGGGCTGACAACGGCGCTGACGGTCCCGGTCTTGCTGGCGCTGGGCGTTGCTGTCGGCGCCGGCGTGGTCCGCCCGCGGCCCGTCGGCGCGAGCTGACGGTCTCGCCGACGCCCCGCCGGACGTCGATAGGCGGGTGACTCAACTCCGTTCCGCTTTGGTGGGCATGAATCGGTATAAATAGCTTCGGAAATTGACTCAAACCGGAACGATGTCAGTGGCGGTCGCGATGCTGGGCCGCGTGACG
>Ga0209380_10001465_pt1 | contig 15827 bp, 14 predicted proteins | sample HubBroMetageWFT6_FD_188347 | JGI IMG/M metagenome (GOLD analysis project Ga0209380, IMG submission 188347) | Warmed and freeze-thawed soil microbial communities from the Hubbard Brook experimental Forest, New Hampshire - Hubbard Brook CCASE Soil... | ecosystem: Environmental > Terrestrial >...
TCACTCTCAACGGGGAGCCACTCTCAGTGGCTCCCCGTTTTTGGTTATCCAAGCATTGCGGGTCGCGCCCCATATGCGCTTAAGCTTCTAGCTATAGCTGGATGACAGAATGCTTCGACCGATATTGCCTGAGGTCGCGGTGGGGTTTGGCTGCCCCGTCACAAAATACGCAATGCGATCATGAACTTCGGCGTCGTCCAGGCGGAGTGTCCTAACCCGAGCATAGTATGCGTCACCCGTCGGACCGGCGTAGCCCTTGCCCGAGTATCCGTGGTAGTGTGCGTTTGCAGGGACAGGCTTTCGAGGTGAATGGTGACGTCGATGGTGTTTCAGGTATCTTTTTTCTCGATACCGGCCACGAGTCGGCCTATAGCTTAGAACCGGAATTCGTGCAACAAAACAAACTCATCGAACCGCTGGGCGCACTTGGCGCGTAATCCGCTCATTGCTGCATTTGCAACACCAGCAAATCAGGCCATAGTGCCAGCAACGCGTATCTGAGTGCCAACCCCGCGCAAAGCGCAACCAGGACGCTCGCAAGAGAACCGATTAGGAAGTACTCCGTGAAGTCTCGGCTTTTCTCGAACTCCTCAGACCGAACCAATCCCTTTGCGGCAACAAGAAATGCGAGGGCCGCATAGCTACCTGCCGCGACAACCAAAGTGAGGACGATTCGCTCAAGATTGCCTATCAACCGCCCCCGATTCAACTCCTCTACATCAACCTCTCTTTGCAAGGAGCCCGCACTTACCGTCGCCCCAGCAGAGGCAGGTGATTCTTGCCGAAGAGGCGACTCCGAAATTGATGGTGCCGATGTCGCCGTTGATACCGCTGGCGGTACTGGCGGTTCTGATGATTGTGACGGTGATTTTGGTGACGATGATGGTGAGGGTGAGCGTCCGGTATCCGGTGTTGGCGCTGGAGTTGGACTCGTCGCGGCCGGAACTTCTACCGCTGGTGCAAGAGATGGTCTCGCTTCCGCCGCCGCGCGCTCTCCCTTCGTTTTAGAAGGTAAAGTGCCAGCTTTCTTCAAAACCCCTCGGACGACATAGGTTCCTCCCCGCACCACGAGAATCATAGTGCTGCCCACGATGCAAAGAGCAGCCGTCTGCGCCAGGGTCAGTGCCCCAGGTACCCACCTTGATGCCAAGTGGAAGTGGCGGACGAACATCAGACTGGCAGCCATCAAAGCGGAGATCCACACACATTCGAATTCTGCAAGCCACCGCATCTGAAGATGATAACGGAGCAGCGGTTGTGCGAAGCAAGCTACAATTAAGAAGGCGGAGAAGGCGAGCGACTGAGCCATGGCATACGACAGCACTCCAGCAAGTCCCGCGCGAAGAATCAGCAACCACATCCAAGGCTTCCATCGGAACTTTGTAGATTCCTCCTTGAGCGGGTCTGCCATGGTCCCGTATGACACGGTGCTCCACAGGAGCAAGAATTCACACCACATTAGGAACTCAGGACTAACGAGCTTGGGAGAGGTCATTCTTTGCGCCGATCAGACTATCTGCGTAGTTCTGAAGAATAATACGCCATGCACTTTCCGCGCCGATGTACGGTGACCAACCTAACGCGGAAACCTGCTTGGAGACAACCTGACGTTTAATTTCCAACTGTTCTGCCACCTCGCTTTGCGGCATTCCTCTTCGGAGGAGATCGGCAATCTTTCGTTGCGCAAGAGTCCAGCGCGAGCGGTGAAACCACAGCAGTCTGGCGATTCCATTCAGAACTTCATCAAGCTGACCAAAACCGTTAAAGACTCCTCCAAGGGTATCGGTTTTCTTGGCAGTCTCGATGGCTGCTCTGGCAGTGTGAAGAGCTGGTCCGTCAATGTTGATCGCAAATTTCTGAATTGGTGTGTCTAGCGGTCCCAATCCGATGCCAACCCGAAGTTTTCGTTCTGGGAAATTTTCTTCAAGACGCCAGATTAGATCGGGAATCAGCGTGACCGTGCTCAGCAACCCCTGAAACTCATCTCCTAGGGTGATTACGAATTTGGACACAAGCTTCTTGCGGTATTCCCTGTTTAGACTTTTAATCAGTTCCGCAAACTGTTTCTGGACTGTCCCGCGCTCCGCGCTGGGCAAGTCGCGCGACCTTACCATATCGCCAATCACTGCAATATAGCGCTGTACCTCACCGGCCATGCCCGCCCTCCTTCCCGCCGAATCAAGTTCGATGCCCTTGCGGTAGGGCCCCGTAATCATTGTCACCCATATTTGGGTAACTTTCAAGTAGTCACCCTAATATGGGTGACTCGTAATAAATCACCCAAAACTGGGTGACAGACTGGCGCAAGCGGCATGGTTGGAAGGGCAGTCGGAGGAGAAATCCTGGAAATATTTTGATCGTTTTTCCGGTTTCCGGTTTCCCTGCTAAGTAGGGAACCAGTGCATGCGGAAGTGCGTCCATGAGCCCGGTGTGGGGGACGGGAGGGAACGCATCTACCCAGATACATTGTGTAATCAGGTAGTCACAGGAGGTCAGGAAAATGCGAACGCGCTATCAGCCAGGATATCTTCGGCTTGGCCATCGAAAGACTCGACCTGCTTGTTGGGAATTCCTTTGGCGGGATAAGGTAACGAGTGGCGTTTGTTTTCCTCTTCGAAAGTTAATATTCCTCAGTTAATTCCGGGAAGTAGGGTGGTGATCGCGAGAGCGCACCGGGTGGCAGTGTGAGCCGCGGCGTCGGATCACGCCGGGTTACATTTCGATTCTGGGTATCCCTGGGCTCGTCGCTCGCGGTAATTCCGTGCAAGACATCAATGATTCCGGTGATGGCCAAATGCTGAGCGCCGAACGACTCGTCCCCCAGACGAAGTCCAGCGGGCCGAAGGATCTCGGCCTTCGGTTCGCGATTCCGATGTTCTTCATTCAAGGAGCTGAAGACTTTACGACTCCGACTTCGCTGGCTCGAAATTACCTCGACTCCATCAAAGCGCCCCGCAAGCAGTTTGTGACAATCAACGGTGGTGAGCACTTTGCAGTGTTCATGCACTCCGATCAACTTCTACGGGAACTCGTCGCGCGGATGCGCCCGCTGGTTGTAGGGCACTGAACTTGAGGTTGGCGAGCAGTCAAATCGCGAAAAGACCGTCAGGGAAAGAACTACCATTTATGCGTTCTCGTAACCAATTCGCGAACGACACGTTTCGGAATGATTGTGTCGGGATCGTCGCCTACCCGGAAGCAATCGCCAACCCGTGACCTTGCACGCTGCCCATGCTGCGAGCCGGATCGCAGAATTCCGAATGCGAGCGGTGACTTGCCGGAGCCGGATATGCCCGCGGCCTCTTTATTTGACAGTTGTCGCCGAGATTTCTTGAGGACTTTTTCCACAGCCGAAACGAACTACTTAGCGCTCCGCCTGGCCTTGCGCCTCAAAGGCGGAATCAGGCCTTTCTCCGGACTCTCTTTCTCGATCCGATCCGACTGATTATGCAGCGGCTTGTCGTTGGCGGACGAGAACTGCCGCCCAATGGCTGCCACGGTCAATCCCTGCCCCGTGTAGATCGCCTCGCTGAAACTCGTCCCTGATTTCGCCGACGCCACCGCGAACACTCCGTGCGGCGCGCCGTTCGTGAATGCTGTAGCCACGTAGTCTCCCACCATCAACCCATTTTGCGAATTTGGCAGCCAGCCGAGTTCCATCGGACCGGTCACCGCGACCGGCGCATTCCACGTTGAACCACCGTTTGCCGACGAGATGTAACCGACCAGGAGCGCGCAGTTCGAAACCGTGCAGCTACTCTGCGAGTAGTAATAGTAATGAAGCGCCACATGCGCCAGCGCGCCTGAACTGACTGGATCAATCCCGATCCCCGGAATAAAATGATCTACGGTACTTGAGATTTCATCGATAGGGATGCGCGTAACCGCACTCCAATTCACGCCGTCCGCTGAAGTGCTGTATACCAGGTCGTTCGTTGTGCACGAGGTACGGAACCGGCAATCCTCCCACACGACCCAAACCGTTCCCGCACCGTCCACTGCCGCCGATGGCAGCGGCCCGCTGCGAATCCCGCCCGCATCCGCGTGAAATTGAATGTTCGATATCGTCACTGTAGCCGTCCAACTCAGCCCGCCATTCGTCGAACTGAATGCCGACATTGCCTTGGTCTCGATGGGCACAACCACATTGCCGTCCGGCTGCACCAGAGGCTGTCCACCGATTCCGACCGCGGCGTTCGCCGTCGGCGTCGCCACTCCCCACGTGAGCCCTCCGTCCGTCGAAGTGCTCATCAAAATCTCATCGGCGCTGAACGGATCGTCCCACTCCAGATAGCAATTGCCATAGTGAGGACTGGTCGCCCAGTTGTCGCACACGATCCAGTTCTTATCAGAGCTCTTCGAGTTTGAATCCGCGCTCTCAGGGTTCTGCCATGAGAGCCCATCGGTCGATCGGCTCATCACCACAGCTGGGGTCGAGGAAGTGTTCGAAATGGGAAGCGAAGCGATCATCCAAATTCCATGCTTCGCGTCATAGGCCACGACCGGATCACTCGCCGCGTCATAGGGGCCGGACCCTTCACCCTTGGTCAGACCCGGTAGAAATCCGTGACTCCACGTCGTGCCTCCGTCTGTCGAGGTCGCCCATCCGATGTCGGTTGCACCTCCGGCACTGATGCGCCCGGTCTGAAACGCCGCCACCAACGTGGTCCCATTGGCCACCATGTGTGGCTCGACCTCTGTGGCATGCTGCCCGGGCGCAATGCTGTAAGGATCCGAACTCACCTGTGTCAGGTTTGCGCCTACCGGACTGCCAAATCCCGTCTGCGTTGTAGAAGAGGAGGAGGAAGAAGACCCGGAACATCCGATTAGAGTGAGCGTCCACAGCGCGATGAAGGACCCAACCACTGTTCTTCTGCAGAACACGTTGACTCTGATTCCCATTGTTGAAAGACCTGAGCACCTTCTGCGAGCAAGCTGACCTCAAAAGCCGCCGATCTCATCATCGGTGGCGTTTCTTCAAACGTCAATTGGTGGTTCCTGTCTCGGCAAGGGCGCGAGCGATGCCTGGGATCCTTAAGGGATCGCGGGATCTCGCACAAACGCGATAGCGACTTCATCTGCGTAAATCTGTTTCCATCCTTTGGTCGCCAATAGGATGTTGGCAAGCGCAGCATCTCTGGGCAGCAGAACGCAGGAAGCCTTATGCGTCTCGAGGAACTCGTCCCATCCGCGCTCCACGTGCACCATCTTCAAGTAAGACTTGAAGAACTCCTCGCCATATAAATCATGCCGGTCGTCCACCACCACGAGCGACTTCGGATAAAGGCGATAGATCAGATACCCGCCCCAATAATCAGTGCTGAGCACCGGCCCTTGCACTTGATTCTTCTCCAGGTAATTCACTGCTTCCACCGGCATGCGTTTCGGGCCGAAATCTGCAGCCATCAATACGCGGTTTCCAGCACGCCCGCCGTTGGCAGCTATCGAAAGCGTGACTAACACCGCGATAATCGGCCACAAGTGGCCTCTTAGTGCGACCTCCACGGCCGTCATTCTCTGAGCGAATCCACGAGCGAGTCGGGCAGCAGGAATCAACGGCCCGGTCACGAACACGAGCAAAATGGAAGAAAGCGGAAGATTCCGTGAAGCGTAGAGTCCCGCGTATACGGCGAACAACACCGTCAACCCCTCGCTGATCCGCAACTCGCGGCCGCGCGCCGCCAGAGTCGCGAGCGTGACCAGCAACAGCAGCAAGAAACATTTCTGCGACACTCCGTGAAAATTGGGCGATTGAAACTCGTCGATGTGATCCATCAGAAAGCGATTGGACAAATAGTGATACACGTGCAAGTGCAGCGTCGATCCGTACGGATTCATCAGACTTGCGACCGCTGAAAGAACTGCCACGAGGGCTAGAATCCGCATTCGTCGAGCAGACTCGATTCTCACCAGAACTTCCTCGATCCGTCCCTCTTTCGTGCGAAACCAAGTCCAAGCCGCACCCAGCAAGAAGATTCCTATCAACACAAATCCAAGCAAGAAACCGGCGTGCACGTTCACCCAAACCAGGATCAGAACCGGAAGCGCCCACAGCTTTCGCCCACCTCGTTCACGTCCCACCCCGTCGAAGCCATCCCGCTCTGAAGTATCGAGAATCCAAAACCACGCAAGAGTGAACAGCCAGCTCACCACGTGCGGGCGCGCCAGAAAATGAATCATCGACGCCGTGATTGCGAGCAGCACCAACACCAGGGTGAGGAGAACGTTCGTTCCGCGCACGATGAGTAGGCGAAATAGCCCGGCGAACGCCGCCGCGATCACGAGAGCCGTAAGCCATACGACCCCATTCAGTCCCAGCGACGCTTCTAACTTCCCCACCACCACGTCGTAGAGCCATTCCCACGCAAACCATGGCTGCCCGCGCATAGTCGAAGAGAACGAATCCACCCGCGGCACCGCGTGCGAGGCCAAAATTTCCTGCCCCGTTCGAATGTGCCACCCGATCCCCGCATCGCCCAGCAGACGCATCGATAGCGGCGTAAACACAAGAACACCGAGCAGTGCTATGAAAATCAGGTCTGCACCCGAAGGCATAACCAAGCGAACCCATGCCGGAGTTTCAACTCTCGTCGAAGTTCTGGAACTATCTGCCATCGCGCTGAATCTTATAGAGGTGGGGCCGTAACAGCAACCCAATGGCTGCGAGATGAACAAAATAAACATGCCGAACAAGTTGCAACCGCGAGTCGTGATTGTGGGCGCCGGTTTCGGCGGCCTGAATGCTGCGCAGGAACTGGCTAAAGCGCCTGTCCAAATCACGGTGATCGACCGCAAGAATTACCATACCTTCCAGCCCCTTCTCTACCAAGTCGCCACCGCCGGACTTTCTCCGGGAGAGATCGCTGCACCGATTCGCTCCATTCTTCGCTCTCACCAAAACATCGAAGTGCTGATGGCCGAGGTCACCGAATTCGACCTTGACCGCCGGTGGGTGAAAACCTCGGATGGCGACATGCCCTATGACTACCTGATCGTCGCCGCCGGCGCGACGCACTCCTACTTCGGACACGATGAGTGGGAGCCTTACGCTCCTGGCCTTAAGACCATTGAGGACGCGCTCGAAATCCGCCGCCGCGTACTCCTTGCCTTCGAGCTGGCAGAGCGGCGAGCCGCCATCGGCGCAACCGCAACTCCGCTTAACTTTGTAGTCGTTGGCGGAGGCCCGACCGGAGTCGAACTGGCCGGCACCCTCGCCGAGATTGCCCGCCACGCACTGGCTCACGAATTCCGATCCATCGATCCCGCGCGCACGCACATCCTGCTCATCGAAGGTGGCCCGCGAATCCTTCCGGCTTACGCGGAAGATCTTTCTGGCAAGGCACAGGAACAACTACATCAGCTTGGAGTCGAGGTTCGCACTTCTACCACCGTGACCGAGATCGAACCCGGCGCAGTCATGGCAGGAGATACACGGCTTCCAGCCACCGTCATACTGTGGGCCGCTGGAGTTGCAGCCTCCCCGCTCGGCAAGTGTCTCGGTACATCGGTCGATCGCGCTGGACGTGTTCTGGTGCAGCCCGACCTGACCGTTCCTGGACATCGTGACGTATTCGTGATCGGCGATCTGGCCGCGTTGAAAGATGCGCAAGGCAAGTTGCTTCCCGGCGTGGCGCCGGTAGCAATGCAGCAAGGCCGCTTCGTCGCCAAAATAATTCGGGAAGAACTAAAATCCCGCAGCATTTCAGCCCCCGGCGTCCCAATCTTGACGCGATCTTCGCAAGAGGGCGGGAATTCTGACTCCCGGCCCGTCTTCCAGTACTGGGATAAGGGCAGCCTTGCCACCATCGGCCGCGCCGCGGCGGTCGCCCAGTTCGGCAAGCTTCACATCTCCGGTTTCATAGCCTGGTTGTCATGGCTGTTCATTCATATTCTTTTTCTCATCGGTTTTCGCAATCGGCTTTTGGTTTTCATTCAGTGGGCGTGGTCCTACGTTACCTATGAACGGGGTGCGCGCTTGATCACAGGCAGCACCTACCTGCCGGGATGGAATTCTCAAAGCGCAGCCGCGAATACCGCCGAGCGTGCAGCACAAGAAATCCGCACCAGCCCACCGAAATAGAGGGACAATAGATGCGGCTTGGATTTTACGACCCCCGCGCAAAAGCGGGAAAACCAAGACAACGCCGCTCTCATCCGCGAAGCGAAGGATCTATGCACTTCTCCTCTAAATCGATCAAGAGACGCTACTTGCAGTTACATCTGATCCTCAGCATTGCAGCCGTCGTTCTCTCTACTGTTGAGGCCTCGGCTGAAATCCTGAAGGTCGTCGTCAACGACACGATTCAGCCCATCAGCGCGGAGTACATTGCTCGCGGCATCGATGAAGCACAACATCGAAATGCGCAAGCCGTATTGATCGAGATCAACACTCCCGGCGGCCTGGTCGACTCGACGCGTGAGATCATTCAACACATCACGGCGTCTTCTGTACCCGTGATCATTTATGTTACTCCCAGCGGGAGCCGCGCGGCCTCCGCCGGATTTTTCATCCTCGAGTCCGCAGACATCGCAGCCATGGCCCCCGGCACCAATACGGGTGCGGCCCATCCTGTCATCCTCGGCGGCGGCAAGATGGACGACGTCATGAAAGAGAAGATGGAGAATGACGCCGCGGCTTTGATGCGGTCGGTTGCGGCACGTCGCGGTCGCAACGTCGACGTAGCCGAGAGCACGGTCCGTCAGTCGAAGTCTTTTACTGATCAGGAAGCTCTTTCTCAGCACCTCATCGAATATGTCGCCTCCAGCGAGGACGATCTCCTGCGCCAGATCGACGGCAAAACTTTCAAGCGGTTCAATGGTCAGAACATCACGCTCAAGCTTTCCGGCCAGCCGATCTCGGCTTTTGGTATGACGCTGAAGGAAAAGATCCTCGCCTATCTCATGGATCCCAACATCGCGTTCCTGATTCTTGCCATCGGAGCGCTGTCGCTCTACCTTGAATTTAACCATCCCGGCGCGGTCATACCCGGAACGGTGGGCATCGTCTTCATCCTGGTCGCGGCCTTTGCCTTGAATCTTTTGCCGACGCGATTTGCCGCGTTAGTTCTTATCCTCGCAGCCTTCGCGCTTTTCGCCGCCGAGGCTAAGTTCGCCACCCACGGCGTGCTCACCATCGGAGGCATTGCGCTTCTCACCCTCGGCGGTTTGCTTCTGGTCGATTCGCCCATTCCAGAGATGCGTGTCCATCTGTTGACCGCATTGTCTGTCAGCGTCCCGCTCGGCGTAATCACCGCCTTCCTGATGGCGATCGCTCTGCAAGCGCGGCGCAACAAAGTAGTGACGGGCGCCCAAGGATTGGTGGGCGATACTGGGGTCGCGCAAACTGCGCTCTCTCCGCAAGGAAAGGTATTCGTGCACGGGGAATTGTGGGATGCAGTTGCTTCCTGCGCTTTGCCTCCAGGACAACTCATAGTCGTGCGCAGGATCGACGGCCTGACGCTACAGGTTGATCCGCTCGGAGCGACTTCCGCACCAGCCACTCCCGCACCAGCGATTCTTTAAGCAAAGGTGACTTCTAACCGGAAGGTTTATCCGCTCGCCAGACTTGCTTGGCCGACGGTTAGCTGGATATTAGTAGCCAAGACTTTTCTCTACTTCAAATTAAACAGCGCATTCACGTGCGCGGTCACCGTCACCGCCTGCGGTGTGAATTCCTCGGTTGGGGCGGGCGTCGCATTGGCGATGGCCGACATCGCACGCGCCATGTGCGGCACGACTATCCTCGGATTTTCAAACGTGTCAACTGACGCGTAAGAGAGTTCTCCAAGAGCTCGGCCACTGGCGCGAGCGAGCGTTTCGGCGGAGTTGTGGGCCCGGCGATATGCATCCTCGATCGCCTTATTCTTTGCATCGTCGATATTTTCGAGCGTATAGCTGAGCGTCTGAGTCTCGCTGACGTTCGCGTCGGCGAGTTGCTGCGTGATGGGGCCTACTTTTGCGAAATCCTTGAGCTTCAGCGTGACGTCTGTCGTAACCCGATATCCAACGACATGCTGCTTCGGCCGATACTCATAGGCGGGCTGCACGGAGAGGAAGCCAATGTTCGCAGCCTTCGGATCGATTCCGTTGGCGCGCAGCACCTGCCGCACCTGCTCCACATTTTTCGAAGCGCGCTGGAACGCCGCCTGCGACGTTTCATCCTGCACCGAGACGTTGAACTGAATCTGGGCGGTGTCTGGGGCGGACTCAAATTTTCCGTCAGCGCTCACATAGACCGTGTTCGCCTGTGCATTTACCGTTGAGCGATCCTGGGCAGAGACTCGGTTTGCGATAAGAAGAACAAAAGGAACACACGCGAGGAACAAACGTGCGGATTTCATGCCACCTCCGAATCAAGATCCTGTGCAAGGATACTCGACATGGCCCTCTCATCAGGAAGAACGGCGGCGATTGCGCATCTTGCGACAGCAGCAGCGGGAACGCTCCCCTCGTTAGTCTTTTTGCACCCTCTGGTCTTCTAGCGCGACCTAACAGCGAGGTTGCGATCCAGGCGAATCTCCAGTGCAGTTCCCCTCTCGAGAATCAGATCGTGTCCCGATTCAAAAGCAGAGACAGCTCCTTCAGCAGCTCCGGAACCCGCGCCGGCCGCGGCCGCGCGGTTTCCGCCAGTCCGCTTCCCTTCCGCCGCACCACGACCAGCTCCCACAACAATCGCCTCGGCAATCTGTTCCTTCGTCATTCCCTGGCGACCGATTTCTCCTGCTTCGCCGATCTGTCTCAGCCCATGCTCACCCGGAACTCCCGTAACCGTGGCGATGAGCGGAACCGATCCTCGTGAAGTTTCGATTTCGTCGAAACTGAGGATCATGCGCGTATGAAATCCGGGTTCGACCGCACTGACATGCCCTTTAATCTTCTTTCCCGACTCGATCGTCTGTCCCTCTGCGGTGACCAATGGTTCAGCTAACCGGGCATGAAAATGATCGCCGGCCTTCACCGTCCGGGTGTCCAGCTGATCCGACAACTGGATCAGAAAGATAGCGCCCTGTGGCACGACGTTGGCTGGCACCGGTGGCGCATCTTGCCCCAACGTCGGCAGGGTAGAAACAGCGAGCAGCGCGGCCGCCAAAGGGATCGGCAAGCGAAAGGTGCGAATTGACATGGGAATCTCCCTGCCTGGAATGATATGCGATTGGATGGAAAAAGGACGGAAATTGCTGCCTGAAAGCCCTGCTGGTTTCAAGATATTTCGTCCCTGCTAGACTGGCTGCGTGCGGCGTTTGATCATCAATGCAGATGATTTTGGCTTCACTGCGGGAGTGAACCGGGCCATCGTGGAGGCTCACTCGCGCGGCGTCGTGACTTCCGCGACGCTGATGGCCAATGGTCCTGCCTTCGCAGAAGCGGCGGATCTGGCAAAAACCGTCCCCAAGCTGAGCATCGGCTGTCATGCGGTGTTGACCGACGGCGAGCCTGTTTTGGCTGCGCAACAATTGCCATCTCTCACCACTGCGTCTCGCTTTCGCGATGGAATGTTCACCTTCGCTGTGCGCGCCATCGCCGGTCGCATCGATGCCGCTCAAATTACGGCCGAAACCGCCGCGCAGATTAGGAAAATTCAATCAGCGGGAATCGCCGTTTCTCACATCGATACCCACAAACATACCCACTTGTTCCCGAAGATTCTGCGGCCTCTATTGCGCGCGGCGGGGGACTGCGGAGTTCGCGCTCTACGAAATCCGTTTGGACCTCGCCTCGCACTGCGATCCAGCCAACTGTTGGCCCGACCGGGACTGTGGACGCGCTATGCCGAGCTTCACGTCTTGAGCCGCTTTGCTGGAAAGTTTCACGAGGCCGTCGACCGCGAAGGGTTCGCGACGCCCGACGGGACACTGGGCATAATCGTTACTGGAGTTCTCGACGAAACGCTATTTCATGCCATTGCCCGCAGTATTCCGCAAGGCACTTGGGAATTCGTCTGTCATCCCGGCTACAACGACCCGGATCTGCAGGCAGCCGAGACTCGTCTACGGGAATCACGGGAGACGGAACTTCGTGTCCTCACTCTGCCCGCTGCTCGAGAAGTGCTTGCGCAGGAAGACATTAAGCTCATTTCGTATCGTGAACTTGTGCCGAAACCTGGGGGTGCCTAAAGCCCGAACCTAGACTCTTTCCGAGCCGACGACTCTCCCTCCGCCCCGCAGTCGGTCCTGGTATTACTCTCGTAACCTTCCGCCTCCGCGGCAAGTAGTATCATGCTGTCGAGACCGCCTTTTCACAGGTGGGAGGCTTCCGCTCATGTCGGCCCAAGGGTCAGCTCCGCGCGCGACTCTGGACTTAAAAGTCCGGGTGTGGGGCATGGGCGCCAACGACCAGCCTTTCTTCCAGAATGCTACAGCCCAAAATATCAGCGCGACGGGTGCCTGCGTCTACGGCATCGAAGCCGAGTTGAAGGTGGGCGATGTCATCGCCGTGCAGTACGAAGGCAAGAAAGCGCGCTGCAAGGTAATCTGGGTGGTCAATGCCGGAGCTCTCAAGAAAACGCAGGTCGGAGTACAGTTAGTTGTCGACCAGGATTGTCCGTGGGCGGCGGTGCTTCCTGCCAACTTGAAGCCTGACGAGCGCTCCCAAAGGCGCCACGACAATCGCAGGAAATTCATAAGGCACAGGATTTCCTATCCCCTGGAATTGCGCGACGAGCGTGTGAATACACCCATGCGCGTGAGTGCTACAGACATTAGCGGGAATGGAGGTTATGTAGAAACCGTTATGCCACTGCCCGTGGGGACTGCGCTGCGGTTGGACTTATGGATCGAGCAAGAGCGACTCTCGGCAATGGCTGTGGTTCGGACCCGCGACCCTGGTGTTGGAATGGGCATCGAATTTACGGGCTTGCCCGACGACTCCAAACAACGCTTCCAGGCTCACCTCGAAAAGATCGATCCCGGCCTTTCGTTCGGCCACAAAGACGGCGAATAACTCGCTGTCGCCGCGTGGCGATTCCCTCCACTCGTGTAAAATCTGCAACCACTGTGCATTCCAGCCATCGAATCACAGGAACGACGAGAAGGCGGCCCGCGCACATGAAGATCGGAATCACCTGTTATCCGACGTACGGCGGTAGCGGTGTGGTCGCCACCGAACTGGGCCTCGAGCTGGCGCAGCGCGGGCACGAAATTCATTTCATTTCCTACGCGCAGCCCATCCGGTTGCGGGGCGAGGAACCAAACATCCATTATCACGAAGTGGAGGTTTCCCGTTATCCGCTGTTCGACTATCCACCGTACGATCTTGCTTTAGCGACCCGCATGGCAGAGGTCGCTCAACTGTACGACCTCGACCTGCTGCACGTGCACTACGCCATTCCTCACTCGGTGAGCGCGTTGCTGGCTCGACAGATGCTCGCCGAGGGACCTCGAGGGCGACGGCTTCCATTTGTTACAACCCTGCATGGCACCGACATTACCCTGGTTGGGCTTGACCGATCTTATCTGCCGATCACGCGTTATTCGATCGAACAGAGCGACGGTGTCACCGCAATTTCGAACTACCTGCGCGACCGCACGCAGCGAGTCTTCGACGTCAAGAACAGCATTGAGGTGATCTATAACTCGGTTAATTGCGAGGTCTACACCCGCAACCAGGAATCCAATGCAGCCATGCGGGCAGAGTACGCACCCAACGGCGAGCGCGTCCTGGTGCATCTCTCGAACTTCCGGCCGGTAAAGCGCCTTACCGATGTAATTGAAATTTTCGACCGGGTCCACAAGACGATTCCCTCAAAGCTGCTGCTCATCGGGGATGGGCCGGACCGCTCCGTGGCCGAGTGGCTGGCGGTGCAGAAGGGCATTCACGACGATGTCTTGTTTCTCGGCAAGCAGGATCAGATTCAGGAGAAGCTGTCCATCGCGGACATCATGCTGCTGCCGAGCGAATTGGAATCGTTTGGCCTCGCGGCGCTGGAGGCCATGGCTTGCGAGGTGGTTCCCATCTCTACGCGCGCCGGTGGCATGCCCGAGGTCATCGACCACGGCAGATCTGGCTACCTTGCCGACGTTGGCGATGTGGAAACGATGGCGCGTTACGCCATCGAATTGCTCAGCAACGAGCAACTGCTGCGGGAAATGGCGAAGCAAGCTCGCGCCGTCGCGATCGAGCGTTTCGGTTCGAGCAAGATTGTGAAGCAGTACGAAGATTTTTACCGGCGCGTGCTCGAGCGCTCGGCATAGAAGCCCTCAGGAACGGAGCTTGCGGCCTCGACCAAGGGGAGCCGAATTCGAATCAGCGTTCCCTTCCCTTCGTGACTGTCGATCGTCATCCGAGCCGTGTCGCCGTATAGCACCTGCAATCGTTCCGAGATGTTCGCCATGCCGATGCCCATTCCCGCCCAGCTGCTGCTCTCTTCCAGTTGCGCTCCGCCCATTCCTACACCGTCGTCCTCGACTTCAATGATCAGGCGCGAATCGTTGACGCGACTGCGAAGAAATATGCTGCCGCCTTCCACCTTGGGGCCCAGCCCGTGCTTGATGGAATTTTCCACCAGCGGCTGCAGCAACATGCTGGGCACAACCACGTCCAGTGACGCAGGATCAAATTCCTTGACGACTCGCAATTTGTCTCGACCAAATCGCACCACTTCGATATCGAGATAGTTGTCGATGAACTCGAATTCTTCCCGCAGCGGTGCAAACGCTTCCCCGCTGCTCAGCAAACGACGCAAAATCGTCGCTAGCTTGGAGATCATTTCTCGCGCCATGTCCGGGTCGAACCGCACGAGAGATGAGATGGAATTCAGAGTATTGAACAGGAAGTGCGGATTGATCTGGTTCTGGAGCGCCTCCATGCGCGCGTGCAATAAAAGCCGCTCCTGTTCCTCCAGCTTGATCTGGATGCGTACACTGTTAAAAATCTTCAGCTCGATGCCGATTGCCATCATCGAGGCCGCATAGATAGCGCTCTCCACCCACCAATTGTCGGGACTCTCCAGGGCAAAGATCGCTCCCGGGTGGAGATAACCAAACAGTTCGGTCTGCACAAAACGAAGCCCGATCACCGTCGTGAAGAAAATAATCTGCCAGTCGAACAGTCGCGGTCTTGGCAGATTGCGGCGGATGAGGCGAAAAATACTCTGGTCGATGAAGGGAGTAAACGACCAGATGTCGTCTTTATCGAGCGCCATCGTGCGGAACTGGCCCGAGATAAAGCCGCAGAGCAAAAGGAAAGGAAGCGTGGCCCACTCGTGATGCAAGAGCGCGGGGAATCCCATGAGAACGCCACCCAGCGAACCGGTCAGACGTCCGCCAACCATTCCAAGCAAAATCGTGGTCTCAAAGTTCAGATCGCCACCCAAAAAATTTTCCTGAACGGTTCTGATCCAGACACCAACCATGATCGGGAGCCCGAACCACAACACCAGGTAGATCTTTTGACGCAGAGTGCGCTCTTCGCGAAACAGCAGGGACTTGAATTCCAGCGAACGGACCAGGCTGCTGGAAACAGCTGCGGCCACGCCCAACTTGATCAGCAGATGAATCAGAATGAGGCGCGGTTCCATGAGGTACGGTCCCATGAGATGCATTTGGCGTGAAGAGCCGAGTCAGTCGACAGCGTTCTACAGGTGTCCAGAAAACTGTAGCACGGCGAGCAATTAAATATCGTTTTCCCTTGTCACTACAAAGGATAGCCGCTTATGCTCCAGGTAGCGCCGCAGATTGTCGGACAACAGCTCCCAGTGACGGTGCTAGAGCTTATCGCTAAGGCCTGCCGTATGCGGGGATTCCGGCGGCAGTGGCTCGCGTTCAAACACATGAAGTGCCGCACCGCAATGCGCCGCCTACCTAATGCTTCGATCACAGCGGCCTCGTCAA
>Ga0209380_10001468_pt1 | contig 15792 bp, 10 predicted proteins | sample HubBroMetageWFT6_FD_188347 | JGI IMG/M metagenome (GOLD analysis project Ga0209380, IMG submission 188347) | Warmed and freeze-thawed soil microbial communities from the Hubbard Brook experimental Forest, New Hampshire - Hubbard Brook CCASE Soil... | ecosystem: Environmental > Terrestrial >...
GTGCACATCCTGTACCTGGTCGGCGTTGGCCTGCTGATCGCCGCTGCGCTCTTCGCCGCGGTCAAGGGATGGGAGAAGACCAAGCGCGCCCGTGAGCGCCGTGAGGAGCGCCGTCAGCAGCGTGAGGAGCGCCGCGCCCATCCGTCTATCGAGGCGCCCCGGCAGCCCACCGGGCTTCCCATCGAGGCGCACCGGCAGCAGCCCACCGGGCTCCCGCCCGCCGTCACTTCTTCCGGCTTCGACGTGGAAGAGGAGCTTGCCCGCCTCAAGCGTGAGTTGCCTGACCGTTAGTCCGGCACGCTGGGTCACCTGAGTGAGCGCAGGCCACGTCGGCAACTTCACCGTCTGCGAGGGCCGGGCGGTGGCGGTACGGCAGGCTTCCCGGTGATCAACAAGGTCGTCGAACTCCGCCTGATGGGCCGACACCATCCGGGGCAGAGCTGAGACACGCGCCCAGGGCCAGTCGGAGCTCACTGCAGGCGCCAGTCATGGGCTGAAACAGGAGGCGTGGGAGTGGGCCATGGCGTATCGCCACGTTGATGGCGCCCTCCCAGCGGGCCGGGCCATCGCTGACCAGTTCGGCCGCCACGAGCGGTGGGGACGGCTCGTCAAACAGCACGGAACGGGGCGCGCGGCGGACACAAGACACCTGGCCGCCTGGCTGCCTCACGCGGAGGAGGCCGGCCGTCACCCATCGCGTCATGGTGTCTCGGGCAAAGGAACGGCTGTGCCGGCCGTTCAGCTGGCAGTACGGCCACGACTCCCTCGGCACGTACGATTCACTACCCGTCCGGCCGAGACATCCAGAACCCAAACGCTGCTTTACCGGCTGATGCCCGTTACGTATCGTGGCTTCGTCGGCCCGGACAACAGCGCTCCCGTCCGCGAGCATCGTGAAGCACGGACCGCCCGCCCGGTGCTGTCAGGAGTCCGGTGCCATAAGGAGTGAAGTCGCATGGAGCACGTCCGGCAGTTCTACATCGGCGGACAGTGGGTCGATCCGGCCACCAGCGAGACGCTGGAGGTCATCAACCCCGCGACCGAGCAGCCCATCACGTCCATCGCCGTGGGCCAAGATCAGGACGTCGACGCCGCGGTCGCCGCGGCCAGGTCGGCCTTCGACGCGTTCTCGCAGACCAGCAAGGCCGAGCGGCTCGAACTGCTCGACCGGATCATCGACGTCTACAGCGGGCGCATCGACGAGCTGGCCGAGGTCATTAGCCAGGAGATGGGCGCGCCGCTGTCGCTGGCCAAGGCGGCCCAGGCGATGGCCGGCTGGGCCCACCTGGCCACCGCGCGGGCGGTGCTCGCCGACTTCGAGTTCGAGCGCTCGATGGGCAGCACGCTGCTCGTCCGCGAGGCCATCGGGGTCTGCGGGATGATCACGCCCTGGAACTGGCCCCTGAACCAGATCACGTGCAAGGTCGCTCCGGCGCTGGCCACTGGCTGCACGATGGTGCTCAAGCCGTCCGAGGTCGCGCCGCTCAACGCGATCATCTTCGCCGAGATCCTGGACGAGGCCGGAGTCCCGGCCGGGGTGTTCAACCTGGTGAACGGGTATGGCGCGACCGTCGGCGCCGCCCTGTCCGCGCACCCGGGCATCGACATGATGTCGTTCACGGGCTCGACCAGGGCCGGGATCGAGGTCGCGAAGGCTGCGGCCCCGACCGTCAAGCGCGTTGCCCAGGAGCTCGGGGGCAAGTCGGCCAACATCATCCTGGACGACGCCGACCTTGAGGCGGTCATCACCCGCGACATGAGGGGCATGTGCACGAACTCGGGCCAGTCCTGCAACGCCCCGAGCCGGATGCTCGTCCCGGCAGGCCGGATGGACGAGGCGGCGGCCATCGCCGCGGTGGCCGCCCGCGCCATCGTGGTCGGCGACCCGCAGGATGCGACCACGACGATCGGGCCCGTCGTCTCGGCCACGCAGTTCAGCCGCATCCAACAGCTGATCGAGAAGGGCATCGGCGAGGGCGCCAAGGTCGAGGTCGGTGGACCCGGTCGGCCCGACGACCTGCAGACCGGCTACTACGTCCGGCCGACGGTGTTCTCGCATGTGACCAACGAGATGACCATCGCCCGCGAGGAGATCTTCGGGCCGGTCCTGGTGATGATCGGCTACGAAGACGACGACGACGCCGTGCGCATCGCCAACGACACCACGTACGGCCTGTCGGGTTACGTCTCTGGCGATGGCGAGCGTGCCCGGTCGATGGCCCGCCGGATCCGGACCGGCAACGTTCACCTCAACGGCGCCGGGCCCGACTTCAACGCTCCCTTCGGCGGCTACCGGCAATCCGGCAACGGCCGGGAGTGGGGCGCGCTCGGCTTCGAGGAATACCTGGAGACCAAGGCGATCATGGGCTACGCCTGAGCCGGCCGGCGGGCGGCGGAGGTGGAACTGCGTGTAGCGACGCTATCGACACTCACCCTCGTCTGGCAGGGCCGGCACGGCAAACGAAGGTGCGCCGATTAATTCACCGGCTACAGGTAGATCTTCCTCGCATTGGTGATTTATGGTCGAAACCTAATTATCCTGCCGATGTTGGAGGTGGCTCCATGAAGAAGATCAAGATCCGCAAGCTCAGCAAGCTCGAGGCGACGAAGAGGATCACGCCGGTCGGGCGCTAGGCCAGCGGGTGCCGGCCGGGTGCGGCGAGCGCCGCCCCGGCCCCGGCATGCGCCATCACCCAGGAGTTCTCCAATGGGCCTGCGAGTCAAGCCGGGTCACTCGCTGAACCGCATGACCAGCGGCGCGGTCTGGATCGGGCCGCTCATGTACGGGCAGGCCACAGAGCTCTCCGACGAGTCGGGCGTGGTGTGGGCCATCTGCGAGCGGCTGGATGGCACCCGCGACCGGGCTGCGCTTGTGACCGAGGTGCTCGCGCAGTGTCCGTCGGCTGCCGACATCACGGCGGCCGACATCGGCGAGATCATCGACTTCTGCATCGAGTCCGGCTGGCTGCTCGACACCGAGGCCCCCGTTCCGCCCGAAATCTCGGGACGGGAACGCGAGCGTTACCAGCGCAACGCCGAGTTCCTGTCGGCCCTGGACCTGCGGCCAGGCGTGACCGGCTTTGATCTCCAGGCCAGGCTCAAGGCCAGCCGGGTCGCGGTGCTCGGCCTGGGCGGGGTAGGCACCGCCGTGGCGGCGAGCCTGGCCGCCTGCGGCGTCGGCCGGATGCACTGCGTCGACTCCGACGTTGTCGAGCTGTCCAACCTGAACCGCCAGCTCCTCTACACCGAGCACGACATCGGCACGAGCAAGGTCGCGGCTGCGGTCGCGCATCTGTCCGAGCGCAACAGTGACATCTCCATCACCGGCGCCGACACCTGGCTCGACGGTCCGGAGTCGGTCGCGCATGCCGTCGCCGGCGCGGACGCGATCGTGCTATGCGCGGACCAGGCCGATGCCGATGACGACCTTGAGCGCTGGACCAACCTGGCCGCCTACGCGGCCGGAGTGCCCTGGCTGACGGCCGGATACTCAGGGCCAAAGCTTTCGCTGTCGTGCTTCATCCCCGGCCAAACCGCCTGCTATTGGTGCCTCAGCGCGGAGCGCCGGCGCCAACAGGATGAGCTGGGCATCATCCGGGAGCGGCTGTTCCGCGACCGGAACGACAACCCGGTCATTGCGCCGACCGCGCAGATCTCCGGTCACTTCCTGGCCCTGGAGACGGTTAAGGTCCTCGTCGGACTGCCTGCGCAGACGGCGGGCCGGGAGCTGCACCGGTACGTGACCGACTACACCGAGCATTACTACGATGACGCGGAGCCGCGACCGGATTGCCCGGCCGGCTGCGGCGCGAAGATGCACCGGTGACCGCGCAGCTGTCGGCGGATAGCCGGGTGCGGTTTCATCCGCTGGCCACACGTCCCGACGGCGCCGAGTGGATTGTCGGCCGGCCGGCGACCGGCGAGTTCGTCGCCGTGCCGGCCGAGGCGATTGCGCTGCTGGAAGCCCTGGGCAACGGCGCCACGATCGCGGACGCGAAACGGACCGCGGACCAGTCGTGCGACGGTGACATCGACGCCCTTGACTTTGTTGCCGACCTCGTCGAGCTCGGCTTTGTCGCCGCCGTCGACGATCAGCCCGTGCCCGCTGATCCGGTCCGCCCGCCGAGCCTGCCATGGCTCCGCCCGCGGCACGTCGCGTGGCTGTTTGGCGCGCCGGCCGTCGCTGGCGCTGCCGTGCTTATGCTGGCCGGAGCCGTCGCGCAGGCCATGGTTGGCTTTCCCGGCTACTCCGCGTTCTTTGCCGTCCGCTGGCCCGGCCTGAATCTCGCCCTGCTGGCCGCGATCGGACTGGCCATCCTGGCCCTGCACGAGCTCAGCCATCTCGCGGCAGCTCGCGCCGCGGGAGTGCCTGGCTGGTTCGGGCTGGGCACGCGTATGTTCTTCCTGGTAGCGCAGACAAGCGTGCCGGGGCTGTGGATGGCCGGCCGCAGCATCCGGCTGCGCGTCTTTGCCGCAGGCATGATCAGCGATCTGCTGGTCTGGTCCGGAGCGTGCATGATCCTGGCCCTCGCGCGCCCGCACGGCACGGCCCGCGGACTGCTCGGCCAGGTCGCCCTGGTGGCCCTGATCGGCGTCCTCGAGCAGTTCGCCTTCTGCCTCCGGACGGACGTCTTCCTGGTCGTGCAGGAACTGGCCGGGTGCAAGAACCTGCACGCCGACGCGCTCGGCTACCTCGGTTACCTGGTCCGGCGGCGGCCGGGCGCCGCTGACCCGCTGCTGGTGATTCCCGCGGCGGAGCGCCGGGCGGTCCGGCTCTACGCACCGCTGATGGCTGGGGGCTGCGCGGTCATCGTGGCGCTCACCGCCGGCTACGCGTTGCCTCTGGATATTGGGACGATCAGCCGTGCCGTGCACGAGATCGCGAGCGGGCTCGCGCCCGCCCGGCCGGCTGCCCTGGCCGACGGCGCCGCCGCCCTGGTTGTGCTCGCCGCCTTTCAGGTCCTCCTGGCCGTGACCCTGCTGCGGACCTACGGCTCGCGCCTGCGAATCCTGCTCGACGGTCAGCTCCGCCGCCCGCGGCTGCCCGCTTAGCGATCCTGGGTGCAAGCTCAGCTAGCTGAGTGCCCGTTTTGTGATAAAGCGCGTGTCCGAGGGGGGACTTGAACCCCCATGCCCTTTTGGGGCACTAGCACCTCAAGCTAGCGCGTCTGCCTATTCCGCCACCCGGACGTGGGTCGGCCTGAAGCCGAGCCGGCCTCACGATAGCAAATACCGAGCACTTGAGGCGACGGGCCTTTAGCTGCCCGCCTCCCGAAGGTGCTCCCGGCGCAGCTCATTGAGGGTAGCGGCTACGTCAGCACCTGCCTGCGGCACCAACACGCCAGCAATGCGACGATGGCCGCATGACCGACAACCACCAGACCCCCGCAGCCCGTGGCACCGCAGCTCAGGATGAGGTCGCTCGCCTCGCCAGCGACCTGATCAGGATCGACACCAGCAATACCGGAGATCACTCCGGCCCCGGCGAGCGCGCCGCGGCCGAACACGTCGCCCAGCTCCTGGCCGACGCCGGACTGCAGCCGAAGATCTACGAGTCGCACGCCAAGCGGGCCAGCGTGGTGGCCAGGGTCGAGGGCACCGACCCCTCCCGGCCGGCACTGCTCATCCACGGTCACCTCGACGTGGTGCCGGCCGACGCGGCTGACTGGCGTGTGAACCCGTTCTCCGGCGAGATCACCGAGGACTGCGTCTGGGGCCGCGGCGCGGTCGACATGAAGGACTTCGACGCGATCACCCTCGCCGTCATCAGGCAGCGGCTGGCCGAGGGCCGCCGCCCCGATCGCGACATCGTGCTGGCTTTCCTCGCCGATGAGGAAGCCGGCGGAACGTGGGGCGCCCGGTGGCTGGTCGACAACCACCCGGAACTGTTCGAGGGGGTCACCGAGGCCATTGGCGAGGTCGGCGGCTTCAGCGTGACGATCGGCGGAAAGCGGCTCTACCTGCTCCAGACCGCGGAGAAGGGCATGGCCTGGATGCGGTTCACCGCTCGCGGCACTGCCGGGCACGGCTCCATGCTCCAGCCGGACAACGCCGTCACCGAGGTGGCCGAGGCCATCGCCAGGATAGGCCGCCACGAGTGGCCGGTAAGGGAGACCGAGGCGGCCTTCGCCTTCGCCAGGGAGGCCTGCCGGGCGCTCGGCGTTGACTTCAACCCCGATGACCCGGCCGGGGTGCTGGCCAAGCTCGGGCCGATCGCCCGCATGGTCGGCGCCACGATGACCAACACGGCCAATCCGACGATGCTGTCCGCCGGCTACAAGGTGAACGTCATCCCGCAGGTCGCGACCGGCCAGGTCGACGGGCGGTTCCTGCCGGGATATGAGGACGAGTTCTTCGGCGAGATCGACGCCCTGGCGGGCCCCGGCGTCAGCCGCGATTTCGTCCATAACGACATCGCCGTCGAGACGACCTTCGACGGCGACCTGGTGGACGCCATGCGGGACTCCCTGCTGGCCGAGGACCCCGAGGGCCGGATGGTGCCCTACTGCCTCTCTGGCGGCACGGACGCCAAGTCGTTCTCCCGGCTCGGCATCCGGTGCTTCGGCTTCACCCCGCTGCGGCTGCCCGCCGAACTGGACTTCGCGGGCATGTTCCACGGCGTGGACGAGCGTGTGCCGGTCGAGGCGCTCAAGTTCGGCACCAGGGTTCTGGACAATTTCCTTGATCGCTGCTAGCCATTCTTGCTGGTCAGTAGGCAATTGCCGGATCAGATAGGCGTGGGGCGGACGTGTCCGGACGCGAGTGTCTTATCGTTTATTGCCGCATGCACGTTGAGTAGTGCTACAGTGACTCGCTGTGCGGGGCCTTACCCGGAGCGCAAAACCCCCTGTGCTGCGCGCGCCGGCCAGCGGCCTCGTGCCCTGGCGGGCCGTGGGGAGAACGAGCTCCCCACAGGCCAGCGCCAGCCGGCCGATGAGGAGGGTCGCCTGTGTTGCCGGAACAGGGTCAGAGCCCAGGTCCGCTGGTCTGCAGCCGCGCCAGCTCGCGGCGGCACGGCGCCGCGACCAGCAGCGCGCGGGCCCGGCGTCTGGGCCGCTCGATCCTCTCGGCCGGCTGCGGGTACTCGCCCGCTCCGGTGGCCACGGCCTGCGGTGTCGCCATAACGGCGCGCCCGGTCGTGGCCACCGCTACCCGCAGGCCCGCCGCTTCCCGCACAGCGGCCGCACAGTTACCTAGCTAGCCCCGACCTTTCCGCAGCCAGCCCGTTAAGTGCGAGCAAAAGGCGCGGAGGGTCGGCCCAGCTCTACAGATGTCACGCATAGTAAGCGCTCGGAAACTCAGAGCCAGCAGACCTAAGGGGAGAGGGACGAAATGACCACATGGACAGCCGTTGTGGCGCGAGACCTCGTTGTGAATTCCGGTGCGGGCGCCACTTTCCTGCACGGCATCGCACCGGGCGAGATCGACGGCTTCGCTGTCGGAGCGCTGATGACCGGGGCGGCCTTTGTGGCCATCAGCGCGCCGAAACTGCTGCGCAAGACCCGCCTGTCCGCCCGGCCGGGTCTCCTGGTCGGCGGCATGCGGCACGCGCGCGTCGAGCCGGATTACTTCGCCGCCCCCGCCAGCGTGGGCTACTTCGGCGCGCCGACCGAGGCCGAGCGCGTTGCCGACACCTCCGGCGTCCCGGAGGAGGCGGAGGATGAGTCCTACGCGAAGGCGGGTGGCGACCCGTACGCAGCCGGGACGCAGCTCCCGGCGGAGAGTCCCTACGCGGCCGGGGACTCCGAGTTTGCCGCGAAGACGGCGACCGGCCCGTTTGGCGTGGGCACCGACGATGACATCGTGCTGCCCGGCGCCGACGACGCTGACGTCGAGGTTCAGCCCGAGCCCGTCCGCGGCGGGTACCGCAGCAGGCACAGGATGACCGGCCAGGACGGCCCGGATCACAAGGAGGCGCGCCGCAACGCGCCCAAGCACGCGGCCCCGTCGGGAGGCTTCGGCGCGTGGGTGGGCAGCCGGTTCGCCATGCTCCCGCTGCCGGCTCGCGGCTGATCTGCCCGGAGGCTGGCCTCCCTAGCCCCAGTCAGGCCCGTCCGCGGCGCTCGCGCCAGCAGGTCCGGCCACCATCCATGAGGCCCGCCGGCTCAGCCCCGGCGGGCCTGACTGGTATGTGGCTGTTAACGGCATCGTCCGGACCTGGCGGATAATCATGCGCCGGAGCGTCGCTTTGCGGCTTCCATCCGGATATAGCCGCAGGCGCGAGAGCTCCCAGCTGCCGTACTCCGCGTGATCGGTCAGGATCCGCCTTGCCGCGTCGCGGGAGGTGCCACGCGGCAGATAGAGCATCTTGTATGAGTACTCCGCCATCAACTTATTGTGCGCGTCGGCCGGGATGGTTCAATCAGCTTGAGGGAATCCGCCGGGCGGAGGGCAGGGAACATCAGACTGCTCCTCGCAAGTTACCTTCCTTGAGAGGGAACGAGGCTTGCGCCCGTCAACGATCTGGCCTGGGCGGATGCCGTACCTCTCAGAGAAAGGCCAGAGCGCCGGGTGGCGGCAGGCTTACCTGCGGTAGCCTCCTGGGCGATTGCTGGATGTAAAGGGTGTGACACGTGGCAGCAGGGACCGAGGAGACTGCGCCCGCCCCGCGGACCGGGGCCAAGGGCGGCAGCAAGCTGGTCATTGTCGAGTCGCCGAGGAAGGCCAAGACGATCGCCGGCTTCCTCGGCAAGGGGTACGTCGTTGAGTCCAGTATCGGTCACATACGCGATATGCCCGACAAGGCCGCCGAGATCCCCGCTAAGTACAGAAAAGAGGCATGGGCTCGCCTCGGTGTGGACGTCGATCACGACTTCGAGCCGCTCTACGTCGTGAACTCCGACAAGAAGCAGCAGGTCACCAAGCTCAAGCAGCTGCTCAAGAACGCCGATGAACTCCTGCTTGCCACTGATGAGGACCGCGAGGGCGAGGCAATCGCCTGGCACCTGATGGAGGAGCTGAAGCCGCGGGTCCCGGCCAAACGGATGGTGTTCCACGAGATCACCCCGGAGGCGATCGCGCAAGCGGTCGCCTCGCCCCGTGAGATGGACCAGGGCCTGGTCGAGGCGTATCAGACCCGCCGCGTGCTCGACCGGCTGTACGGATACGAGCTGTCGCCGGTGCTGTGGAAGAAGGTCATGCCGCAGCTGTCAGCGGGCCGCGTGCAGTCGGTCGCCGTCCGGCTGGTGGTGGATCGCGAGCGCGAGCGGATCGCGTTCCGTCCCGCGCAGTACTGGGACCTCGAGGCCGACTTCGCGCCGCAGGACGAGGCCGCCGCGGCCGAGGTTCCGTTCTTCACGGCGACGCTCGTGTCTCTCGACGGCAAGCGCGTGGCGCAGGGCCGCGACTTCACCTCGCTCGGCGAGTTGCGCACAGATGGCCGGAACGACGCCGCAGGCGTGCTCCATCTGGACGGTCCGGCCGCAGCCGGACTGGCCGGGCGCCTGCAGGGCTCGTCTTTCTCCGTCAAGTCGGTGGAGCGCAAGCCCTACCGAAGGTCGCCGTACGCCCCGTTCCGCACCACGACGCTGCAGCAGGAGGCGTCGCGCAAGCTCGGCTTCTCGTCGAAGTACACGATGTCGGTGGCGCAGCGGCTGTACGAGAACGGCCACATTACCTATATGCGCACCGACTCGGTGACGCTGTCCCAGACCGCGCTGAACGCGGCCCGCACGCAGGCCCGCCAGCTCTACGGCGCCGAGTACGTGCCCGACGCGCCGCGCGTCTACGACAGCAAGGTAAAGAGTGCGCAGGAAGCGCACGAGGCGATCCGGCCAGCGGGCGACAGCTTCAAGACGCCGGCCCAGTCCGGGCTGAGCGGCGACGAGCTCCGCCTGTACGAGCTGGTGTGGAAGCGCACGGTCGCGTCGCAGATGAAGGACGCTACCGGGGAGTCGGTGTCGGTCCGGGTGACCGGCGCGTCGAGCACCGGCGAGCAGGCCGACTTCGGCGCGTCCGGCAAGGTCATCACCTTCCATGGATTCCTCAAGGCGTACGTCGAGGGGTCCGACGACCCGGACGCGGAGCTCGACGACAACCAGCGCCGGCTCCCGCCGCTGGCCGAGCGCGACGGCGTGGATGTCGTCCGCATGGACGTGGCCGAGCACGCCACGCGACCGCCGGCGAGATTCACCGAGGCGACGCTGATCAAGGACCTGGAAGACCGGGCGATCGGCCGGCCATCGACATACGCGTCGATCATCGGCACGATCCTCGACCGCGGCTACGTGTTCAAGAAGGGCACGGCCCTGGTCCCGTCGTTCGTGGCCTTCGCCGTGGTGACGCTGCTCGAGCGGCACTTCATGCACCTGGTCGACTACGAGTTCACCGCGCGCATGGAGGACGCCCTCGACGACATCGCCAACGGCGAGGCCGAGCGCGTGCCGTGGCTGCGGCGCTTCTACTTCGGCGCCGACGGCGAGGAGGGGCTGAAGGAACTCGTCAGCGACCTGAGCGAGATCGACGCGCGGGACGTGAGCTCGTTCCCGCTGGCCGGCACCGACATCGTGGTGCGGGTCGGCCGGTACGGACCGTACCTGGAGCGCGACGGCCAGCGGGTGAACGTACCTGAGGGCACCGCGCCCGACGAGCTGACCCCCGAGTTCGCGGCGGAGCTGCTGAGCCGGCCGAGCGGCGACAAGATCCTCGGCACCGACCCGGACAGCGGGAAGACGATCGTGGCCAAGGCGGGCCGGTTCGGCCCGTACGTGACCGAGGTGGTCGAGGAGGACGCCGGCAACGGTTCGGCCAAGACGGCAGCCAAGCCGCGGACCGCCTCGCTGCTGAAGTCGATGGACCTGGACAGCGTGACGCTCGACGACGCGCTGCGGCTGCTGACGCTCCCGCGGACGCTGGGCGAGCTCGACGGCGAGCCGGTCACCGTGCAGAACGGCCGGTACGGCCCCTACGTCAAGCGCGGCGCGGAGAGCCGGTCGCTGGAGTCAGAAGACCAGATGTTCACGCTGACCATGGAGGAGGCTCAGGCACTGCTGGCGCAGCCGAAGCCGCGCGGCCGGGCCGCGCGGGCCGCCGCGGCTCCGCCACTCAAGGAGCTGGGGCAGGACTCGGCGAGCGGCAAGCCGATCGTGCTGCGCGAGGGCCGGTTCGGGCCCTACGTTACGGACGGTGAGACCAACGCGTCGCTGCGCAAGAGCGACGCGGTGGAATCCATCACCCCGCAGCGCGCCATCGAGCTGCTGGCCGAGCGCCGGGCCGCCGCCCCCGCCCCGAAGCGGCGCACGACGACAGCCAGGAAGCCCGCGAGCAAGGCGAAGACGACCAAGTCGGCGAGGGCGGCGAAGCCCGCGAAGTCCGGGGACTGAGGCACGTGGCGCGGGCGGTCTGCAAGCGCCCGGGCCCGCCCCCCGGACCGCCAGCGTGCAGGCCTCGCCAGGCACCGAGTCGGCCCGGTTACCTGATGCTGAGCGGTTATTTCCAGCAGGTACCTATACCCTGGCGCAGTGAACTTTAGATCCCCTTTGGGCGGCCGTGGCACTGGCGTGCTGTCGATCACGCCGTTCCGCCGCCTGTGGATCGCGCTCACGCTGGCCAGCCTCGGGGACTGGCTGAGCCTGCTGGCGCTCTCGGCGCTGGCGGCCAAGATCGGCGGCACGAAGAACGGCGCCTACGCGGTCAGCGGGGTCTGGCTGACCTCGCTGCTGCCCTGGCTGATCCTCGGGCCGCTGGCGGGAGCGGTGGCCGACAAATTCGACCGCCGGATGAACATGATCATCGGCGACGTCGTCAGGGCGGCGCTGTACATCACGATCCCGATCGACCTGTCCGTCGGCGTGATCAACAAGCTGACCTGGATCTACGTGGTCCAGTTCCTGGCCTCGTGCGCATCGCTGTTCTGGCTGCCGGCCAAGGACGCCTCGGTACCGAACCTGGTCCCGCGCGACAAGCTGGAGCAGGCCAACCAGCTCAGCCTGCTCTCCACCTACGGCACGGCGCCGGTCGCCGGACTGCTCTTCTCGTTGCTGGCGGTCCTGAGCACCGCGCTCGGGCACATCTCGCACTATTTCTCTACTAACCAGGTCAACCTCTCGCTGTACTTCCGGACAGCGATGTACCTGGTCTCGGCGCTGACCATCTACATGCTGAAGGAACTGCGCCGGAGCCCGACCGACAAGATCTCCTCGCCCGCGGTACTGAAATCGATCTGGGACGGCTGGAAGTTCCTCGGCCGGAGCAAGCTGCTGCGCGGCATCATGCTGGGCATGACCGGCGCGTTCGCCGCCGGCGGGGCCGTCGTCGGCCTGGGGCCCTCCTACATCACCGACATTCTCAAGGGCGGCAGCGCCGGGTGGGGCGCGGCGTTCGCGGCCATCTTCTTCGGCCTGGCCATCGGCATGTTCCTGGGCCTGCCCGTGCTGCATGGGTTCTCCCGGCGGCGGCTGTTCGGCGTGTCGATCATGTTCGCCGCGCTGCCGCTCGCGGCGACCGCCCTGATCCCGAACCTCGTGGTGACGATCATCCTGGTGATCGTGGTCGGCGCCTGCGCCGGTGTTGCGTACGTGACCGGCTACACCGTGATCGGCCTTGAGGTCGACGACGACACCAGGGGCCGCACGTTCGCGTTCCTGCAGTCGGCGATCCGGGTGATCCTTTTCGCCGTGATCGCGATCGCGCCGGTACTGGCGGGCGCGTTCAACGCGCTGATCGGCTCCGGCGGTGCCGCCAATCTGCGGATCGGCAGCTTCTACTATGGCAACGTCGGCTACAACCTGGTCCTGCTGCTGGCCGCCATCGTCGCGCTGCTGCTGGGCCGGGCCGCCTACAAGCAGATGGATGACCGCAAGGGAGTCCCGTTGATGCAGGACCTGATGGCAGTCTTCCGGCGACGTGGGCAGGAACCGGTGCCGGCCACGAGCGCGGCAGCCAGTCAGCCGGCCAGCCGGCCCGGGCTGTTCCTCGCGTTCGAGGGCGGCGAGGGCGCGGGCAAGTCCACCCAGGCCCGGCTGCTCTCCATCTGGCTGCGGGAGCAGGGCTATGACGTCATCTCGACGCACGAGCCCGGCGCCACGAAGATCGGCATGCGGCTGCGGGCGCTCCTGCTGGACACCGCGCACACAGGGCTGGCATCCAAGGCCGAGACGCTGATGTACGCGGCGGACCGGGCCGAGCATGTCCAGTCACTGATACTTCCGGCCCTGGAGCGCGGCGCGGTTGTCGTCACCGACCGCTACATCGACTCCTCCCTGGCCTACCAGGGCGCCGGACGTCAGCTGCCAGCGCCCGAGATCGCGCAGATCAACGAGTGGGCGACTGACGGGCTGAAGCCCGACCTGACGATCATCCTCGACGTCGCGCCAGCGGCCGGGCTCGGTCGCCGGCACAGCTCCGCGGACCGGCTGGAGTCCGAGCCGCTCGATTTCCACCAGCGGGTGAGGTCGGGCTTCCTCAACCTTGCCGCCGCCGACCCGGCCCGGTACATGGTGCTCGACGCGGGCAGGCCGCCGGCCGAGATCAGCCGCGAGATCCAGGCTCGGGTCCGGGAGATGCTGCCCGATCCGGTGCCGTTCAACACCGAAGAGAACACCGGCAGCTTCCCGGCGATCCACGAGTAAATTTGAGCGAGTCGGCGGGGTGCCGGCGCCGTCTGGACTGAGGAGCGGTTTTTGCGACGAGGGAAGACGGTGCCCAAGGGGCACCTCGACGACTGAGCGGGAAGCAGAGTGAGCGCGGTATTCAGCGATTTGATCGGCCAGGACATCGTCGTGGACCAGCTGCAGCGGGCGGTCCGGTCGGCTTCGTCCGGTGCCGGGATCATGCATGCCTGGTTGTTTACTGGCCCGCCGGGCTCGGGCCGGTCGGTCGCTGCCCGTGCGTTCGCGGCGGCGCTGCTGTGCGACCAGCAGGGCTGCGGCTCCTGCCCGGCCTGCCATCAGGTGGCCACCGGGACGCACGCCGATCTGCTGCTAGTGCGGCCCGACGGTCTGTCTTACGGCGTGCGGCAGACCAGGGAGCTGGTCCTCAAGGCATCCACCGCGCCAGTGATCGGCCGCTGGCGCATCGTGTTGTTCGAGGACGCCGACCGGGCCACGGAGCAGGCAGCGAACGCGCTCCTGAAGGCGATCGAGGAGCCAGCCCCGCGGACGATCTGGCTGCTGTGCGCCCCGTACGCCGATGACCTGCCCACCACGATCCGCTCGCGGTGCCGCCTGGTCACGCTGCGCACGCCCAGCACGGCCGCCGTCGCCGCGAAGCTGGAACGCGAGGGAGTGCCAGCCGAGCTGGCACTGACGGGCGCCCGCGCCGCGCAGGGCCACATCGGCCGGGCGCGCCGCCTCGCGACCGACTCCGCCGCCGCGGGACGCAGAGCCGACGTGCTCCGCGTGCCGACGCAGGTGGGGACCATGGGCGAGGCCTTCCGGGCGGCGGCGGCGCTGGTGCGGGCGGCAGAGTCCGAGGCGAGTGCGGTGACCGAGGAACTCGACGAGCCTGAGCGCGGGGCTCTGCGTCGCGCCTTCGGCGAAGGGTCGACCGGCAAGGGCGTGGCCACCGCCTTGCGCGGCGGCGCCGGCGCGATGCGCGATCTCGAGGACCGGCAGAAGTCGCGGGCGACCAGGGTGAAGCGCGATTCGCTCGATCGCGCGCTGCTGGACCTGGCTGGTTATTACCGTGACGTGCTCGCGGTCCAGCTCGGCGCCGGTGTTGAGCTCAGCAATGCCAGCCGGGCGGACGAGATCGACCGGCTTGCGGCAGCGTCGTTCCCGTCCCAGACGGTGCGCCGAATCGAGGCGATCATGCGCTGCCGCGCCCGGCTGGAGGCAAACGTCGCGCCGCTGCTCGCGGTCGAGGAGCTGACGCTGTCCCTGGTCGGTTAGCCGGGGCCACCGTAGTGTGGTGGCGTGGGCATGATGATGGCGGTGAGTTTCCAGCGGAACGGGCGACTCTATTACCTGGACCCCGGACCGTATCAGCCCGCGGTCGGCACCAAGGTGCTGGTGCCCACCGACTCCGGCCCCGAGGTTGCCGAGTGCATCTGGGCGCCGCAGTGGGTCTCTGACGAGATCGCCGGGCTGCCGGTCTGCGAGGGCCTGGCCACCGACGAGGATCTCAGCCGCGACGAGGTGAACCGGGCCCGCCGCGCCGAGGGCCGGGTGGTGTCGCGCCGGCTCGCGCGCGAGCACGACCTGCCCATGAAGATCATCGCAGTGGACTACGTGGGCCAGACCAACGTGTTCACGGTCTACTTCAGCGCGCCGCAGCGAGTCGACTTCCGCGGCCTGGTGAAGGACCTCGCCGGGCGGCTGCGCGCGCGGGTCGAGCTGCGCCAGATCGGGCCCCGCGACGAGGCCAGGCTGCAGGGCGGGATCGGGCCGTGCGGCCGCGATCTGTGCTGCGCGACGTTCCTGAAGGACTTCGAGCCGGTTTCGGTGCGGATGGCCAAGGACCAGGACCTGCCGGTCAATCCGCTGCGGATCGCCGGGGCCTGCGGGCGCCTGATGTGCTGCCTGAAGTACGAGCACCCGCTCTACCAGGACTTCCGCGGAACGGCGCCGCGCATCGGCGAGGACGTGGATACGCCGGACGGGCCGGGCACGGTGGTCGGGCACAACGTTCCGGCCGATCAGATCGTGGTCAAGCTGACCGAGGATGGGCGCCGGACCGCCTGCCCCAAGGCCAGCGTGTGCGGGTCCCGGAAGGCCTACGAGGCCATGCATGGCCAGGCGCAGCAAGCTCCCGCGGACCGGTAGACTCCTGTAGCCCGTGGTTCGCCGCGGGTGCGCCGCCTTAGCTCAGTCGGCAGAGCGATTCACTCGTAATGAATAGGTCATCGGTTCGATT
>Ga0209380_10001469_pt1 | contig 15790 bp, 20 predicted proteins | sample HubBroMetageWFT6_FD_188347 | JGI IMG/M metagenome (GOLD analysis project Ga0209380, IMG submission 188347) | Warmed and freeze-thawed soil microbial communities from the Hubbard Brook experimental Forest, New Hampshire - Hubbard Brook CCASE Soil... | ecosystem: Environmental > Terrestrial >...
CGACGGCTAAGCGGGCTGCGCGAACCGCGCGGGGAGGCTGTAGATACGCAGCGGTTGGCTCCGCGCCTTCGCGCGACCCTGCCGCGACTCTTCGAGCTGGCAATGACGGCTGGGCGAGCGGATACGGCAGAACCCGGGGCCCGCCGCGTGGAGGCTCTGGCAAGATCCTATCCACGTCTCGCGGGGGTCGTGGTGTTGCAGGACGCCGAAGGTTCTCCCACAACGGGTAGCCGGAGCTGAACGTCCACACCGGGGTCGGCAATGAACGGCGGCTAACGGCGCACTTGAGACCCTCGCGTCGCCGCGCGAGAATGCCTGCTGAGCGCCGATTCCGGGCATTCCGCCGACCGCGCTCAAACCGCCGGGTCGGATCCCGAGCGGAAATCCGCAGTTGCGCCTCGCGAAACGAGAGATTGAGGTCGCTGCAGAACGGGAACCGTATGCCGGCTTCGTCGAGCACTGCGCTACGCCTTCGATGTGGCTTGAGCTCTACCGTTCAGCGATCTTATTTCCGATTCGAGCCCGCATTCCGCGAGGGTGGGAGGGCAGTCGACCCGAATGATCGGTCTCAACGAGAACAGGCCGAGCAGCCAAATGCAGGGCTAGAGCATCCCGGCCGCTTACCGTTTCAATTGCATCCAGATAGGAAGCGCTCTTGCAATCTTCTGATCGCCATCGAGCTGCAGTGCAGTTCTGGCCGCGGCGTTCCATTTAGTTTGGCCAAGATAGACTTCGACGTAATCACGGATATTGCCGCGAAGCGTGAGATCGACATCAAATCCGGGGTCATTCATGCAGACGTCGACAGACGATCGTCCAAGGATCAGCCACATGATCCGGAATTTCGTGCGGCTCGCCGGCACGCCTGAAAATTCGAAGCGCAAGACGACGCGGCGGTCCGGCAACGCGTTCACATCGACACGCCGGCGCAATCCCCAGATCAGTAGGGCGGGATCGAGATCGGAGCGTTTGATCCGATCGTGGGTGTAGGTCATTCCCCATTGGCCGAGCGCGGCTATCACCGCGCGCAAGCCCTCGCCGGCAGGCGTGAGACAATACTCACGCCCCTTGCCGCCGGCTCGCGGCCGGCGTTCGATGACACCCTGGTTCTCTAGCTCACGCAGCCGTGCGACCAGGACGGCTCGGGAGATTAGCGGCACGCCGCGATGGATGTCGTTGAAGGAGTGTGCACCCGCAATCAGTTCGCGCACGATGAGCGGAGTCCAGCGGGTAGCGAAAATCTCCGATGCCTTCGCGACCGGGCAGAACTGGCCATAGTTTGCTGACATCTGCCTCACGTAGTCACCGGCGGCCGGAACTGCCAGTACGAAAAACAGACTTGGCCGAGCGAGGCGCCCCGTCCACATATCAGCGCGACGCCGCGATCTGCGGCATCTTTTCTTTCATATTCGGGGCGCCTCGTGTCACGGCGCCGACATCGCAAGGAGTACTCCGCAATGACCGATTACGTCCTGATCCATGGCGCGTGGCATGGGAGCTGGTGCTGGACGCGCGTGCGTCGCCTGCTGGCGGCCGGTGGGCATCGGGTGTTCACGCCGACGCTGACGGGTGTGGGAGAACGCTCCCATCTCCTGAGCCGCGACGTCGACCTCGGCACCCATGTCGCGGATGTCGCCAATCTCTTGATCTGGGAGGACCTGCGCGACATCGTCCTGGTCGGACACTCCTACGGCGGTGTCATCGTGCGCCACGTTGCCGATCGGATGCCGGACCGGATTCGCTCGCTGGTCTATCTCGACGCCTTCGTTCCCGACAACGGCAAAGCCCTTTTCGACTACCTGCCAGATGGCGGCAAGAGCGACCGGGAACTGGCTGTGGCCTACGGCGATGGCTGGAAGGTCCCGCCGCGCCCGGCGTCGTTCTTCGCGGTCAATGCGGCAGATGCCGACTGGGTGGATCGGCAGTGCACGATGCACCCGCTGTCCAGTTTTGAAGCGCCGGCACGGATCAGCGGCGCCTGCGACGACATCGCAACCATCGGATACATTCTGGCACGTGGCTTTGACAGCCCTTTCGAGCAGTTTTACGCCAAGGCAGGGGAGCGCCGCTGGTGGCAAGCGGAGCTTGCATGCGGGCATGATGTGATGCTCGACAGGCCCAACGAGCTCACCGCCTTGCTACTGCAGCGGACATAAAGCGCGATACCGGCCTTCGTTCGCGAGCACCAAATATGGTTGTTAGTTTCAAAATCCGGGGAGCACATGTAATGTGTCTACGCGGTCGTCATCGATGTGCCACCCTCAATACGCGCCTGTGCCCTCCTGGTGATCGAATAGATCTCGGTTGTGCGGTGCATTGTCTCCTATTGGCCGACTCGGCCAATTCTCGGGCGCACCGTCAGCTTCCGCTTTGGGGCAGATCCGGCCCGACGCTGGGGAATGAAGCGAGCGAGTGCTATAGGTCCGGAATTGGCCGACTACTCAGGACAAAATGAATGACCGGTGTCAGCCGCATTTGGGTCATCCCAGGGCTTCGATCTGAGCCACCGCTATCCAGCCGGATGACGGACCTTCGAACATGCAGTGGAAGGCCGCGCCTTTCAGAATTATTGACTCGGAACACAGGCGCTGAACCTTTTCCACCTACGCACGAAACAGCGCGAAATAGACGACGTACACCCAGCTCAAGACACCACCGATGATCGCCCACAGTATGGAGTGGTTGTTCGTGTACGAGATGGCGATCGCCAGCGCCGTGCCGAAGCTGGCGCCGTATTTAGCCCCCTCTACGCGGATGTTGTATCGCGCGCGGCTATTCATCTGTGTTCGCCCTTGAGACAGCCTGCGTGACTATCCATGACTAAGTAATTCTACGGCTAACACTTGAATTGACTGTAATAATCACCATCTAAAAGGTGGAGGCCGAGGCCTCCATCCCCCAACATCTCCGGATTACTGCCATGTACGATTACCCGTACGTGCTCGAGTTGCTGCGTGTCACAGCCGCCGATCTCCAGCGCCGTGCTCTGTCGAGCGAGAAGGAAAGGATCGCGCGCATGATCACGGAACGCACACTCAGGAACCGAGCCCTTGCCATCACTCATCGCCTCTCGGGCATGGCCGAGCCGCAGCGGCAGCACTACGTCGCCGCGGCCGTCCGCCGCCTGTGAGCGCCGCGCCCGCCCGGCCGTGTGCCGGTGCGGGCGTACGGCGTTGAGGGCACCCCCGCCCTCGACAGCCGAAAGGACACTACCCATGACCACCCTGATGCAGGCGAGCCGGCAATGGGCCACCAGGCCCGCCGACGAGCGCTTCGTCTCGCTCTACGAGATGCAGGCCAAGATGCGCGAGCTTCGCGACCGAAGCGAGCAGGCCACCCTCAGCACCCGCAAGCTCGCGGTGCTGCCGGACCCGGCCGATGACAAGCATCGCGGCCTGCTGATCGAGACGCGCGACGGATCGCTCGGCGGCTCCGCCGTCACGCCGACGCATTGGTCGTTCGGCCAGCTCTGCAGCCTCGCGGCGACCCCCTCTCCGGCGTCCTACTTCCGCGACAGCAGATTGCCGGCCGAGCTGATCGCGGACGCGCTCAATTACAATCTGCGCTTCACCCGCGATGTCGACAGCATCAAGCTGCTCAGCACCCCGGACGAGCTGCGTGCTATCAACGGCCCCAATTACGGCCGGATCTGGAACGCGGAGATCGTCGACATGCTGGTCGACGAGTTCGGCGACGGGGTGTCGGGCCACTGGCGGGTGCCAGGCGAGTTCAGCCGGCGGGTCACCGTCGATCGGGACAACACGACCCTCTATGCGAGCGATCGCAACATGTTCGTGTTTCTCGCCGACGAGGACCGCCGGATCGAGGTCGCCGGCCGCAACCTCGCCCGCGGGTTCTTCGTGTGGAACAGCGAGGTGGGCGACGACACGATCGGCGCCGGCTTTTTTCTGTTCGACTATGTCTGCAAGAACCGCATCGTCTGGGGAGCGGACCAGTATACCGAGGCCCGCATCCGCCATACGAAGGGCGCCCCGGATCGGTGGCTCGAGGAGACCGCCCCCGTGCTCACCGAATATGCCGAGGGCTCGCCCCGGCCGGTGCAGCAGGCGATCGAAGCCGCGCGCGAGCGGAAGCTCGCCGATGATCTCGACGCCTTCCTCGCCGGCCGGTTCGGCAAGCGCATGGTCGAGCCATTGAAGGCCATCCACGAAGTGGAAGAAGGCCGGCCGATCGAGACCGTGTGGGATGTGACGGTCGCCGCGACCGCGCACGCCCGCTCGATCCCGAACACCGACAAGCGCCTCGAAGTCGAGCGCGCCGCCGGCGGGCTGCTGAACGCCGCCTGACCTGAGCCTCACCCCGACGTGCCACGCGCATGCCGGGGTCGAGGCGCCGCAGGATCACCCTCCGACGGAAACCCTGACATGAGCGACTTCCAGATCACCGATCAGGGCACGATCATCCTGGTCCGGCCGCTGAACGAAGCGGCACGCCAATGGCTCGACGAGAATGTCGTATCCGAGCCCTGGCAATGGGTCGACGGCGCGCTCTGCGCCGAGCCCCGCTTCGCCCGCGGTCTCATCGACGAGATCGCCGCGGCCGGTTTCGAGATCGGCAGTTGATCGGTGCCTCGCCTCCGCAGACCGCGCGTCTGCGGTGGCTGGGGCGTCGGAGAGCTAACGCTCTCCGGTCTCGCCAAGGGCGTGCCCGGATCTGTTCCGCCCATGCCTTCAACGGATGCCAGGACTGCAGTGCGGCCGGCGGTGCTGTCCGAACCAGGCGGACACCGGCCACACCTCCGTCGCGGCCTGGGACGGTCGCCGTTCGACCCGGCGCCGGCCGCCACCAGCGCATCGGACGAGATCAACCCATCGGAGGCGCCCGCGCCCGGCGCCTCCGGCCCCTTGCCTCCGCAGGCTGCGCGTCTGCGGAGGCCGGGGTGTCGCAGCACTCCCGCTGCGACAAATGAAGGAGACCCGAGATGGGTCAATACCATCATCCCATCTGCATCGAAGCCGAAGAGGGGCTCAACCCGCATGGGATGGGCGTCGGCCTCAAGGAAGGCGAGCAGGGCTTTTCCCGGCCCTCGACGCCGAACGCGATGGTCGCGCTCGTCTCTTCCCGCGGCGGCAACATGCCGGCCGACTGCTCGCAGTCGCCGCTTGTTGGCCGCTGGGCCGGGAAGCGTGTCCTCGTCCAAGGCGACTACGCCGAGGACGGCGACATCCCCGGCTGGGACGGGCCGCCGCTCTCCAAGCTCTACGCGGCGATGACGCCGCAGGACGAGCGCGAGGGCGACGGCTACGAGGGCGTTCCTCTCTTCACGGACATCTCGCGCGAGGCCCGAGACTTTCTCGAGGGCGTCTGCAATGTCCGCTACTTCGACAAGGAACAGGTGCTCACCGACGGCGACCGCAACTCCCCGACCTACGGGCAGGCGGTGGTTCAGCACCGAGTGGGTGAAGGTGCGGCCTCTGGCCCGCGAGTTCGGCGGCTGTGGTGTCGCCGAATACGTGATCGACCCCTGCTACAAAGCCGAGGATCTGGAGTGGCTGAAACAACAAGGCATGCGTCCGGAGGACGTCATGCGGCCGCCCAGATCCGGCGACTGGCGTGGGTTGACGCCGGAGGAGATCGCGGACGGCCAACGCCGCGTGATCGTCAACCTCGACACGCTCGAATACGTCGACCCGATCAAATTCGGCCAGCTCCCCACGCTGGCCGGCATGGTCGCCCTGGCGCCGAAGGACCGCGATCTGCCCGCCCTGAAGAAGGCTGCGCCAAACAGCCGGCAGCTCGTGGACATCGCGGGCGGTCTCTTCGCCATGCTCTGCCACCGCGAGCGCCGCGGCGGCGGGGATCTCCCGGCCGAGAGCCTGGTTTTCCTCGGCGACGCGCGGAGCAAGAAGTCGCACCTGTTCAAGGGCGCGACCGATGTGAAGGGACGCTGGCGCGGCGGCCATATCCTCGGAACGGCGGAGATCCGCTGTGAGGACTGGCCCTCGACCGAAGAGGTGATCGAGCACGGCACCGACATCAGCGACAGGGTCATCCGCTATCTCGTCGCCGTCACTCACTATTAACCCCAAGCCCCGCCGGCCGTGCGCTGGCGGGGCTTTCGGGGTGTCAACCACAGGGAGGACACCCCAATGTCCAAACCGGAAATCAGAAAGTTCCTCACCGTCTCGGCGTCGCACCTGCCGCAGGATTTTGCCGACAGGCTTGATGACCAGGCCCGCAACGGCCGCGGCTTCCAGGACCGCGAGTTCTGCTTCTGGCCGTTTGCCGGCGAATACGGTTTCTTCCTGTATGCGCCGCAGAGACTGGCGCACGACATGAAGGACGCGTTCGACGATCTCGATCTGCCGGAAAGCGTTGGCAGGCTCCTCGCCTACGCCCGCCACGACCTCGGCTGCAGCTTCGTGCTGTTCGATGTCGATGGCGATGTGCTCGACGGCTTCGACACCTACGAGTCGGAAGAGCCGCTGCAATAGCTGACGCTTTCCGTACCTGAGCCCCGCCGGCCGCGCGCCGGCGGGGCCTTCGGGGTGTCAACAACCCAAGAGGAGGGCAACATGCCCACCGAAGTTCATCTGCCCTATCTGGTGCCGGTCTGTGTCGTCGTCAGCAACGACGGTGACGGGCCGCGCATCGCTCGGGTCGTCGTCAATGACAAGGCGGATCTGAACCGCGGCGAGGCCTACACCGCCGCAGGCGAGCCGCTCTCGCATAGCGACCCCGCGATTGTCGAAGCCAAGCACCTGGTCGAACTCCATCCCGGCGAGGCCGATTGGCCGGCCTGGGAGTTCGGCTGGTAGGCGAGCGGGAGGAACATCATGACAGATGACGCCGCCACTCGCCTGTACCGGGTGCGCTGGGAAATCGAGGTCGAGGCCGAGACGCCGCATGAGGCGGCGCAAAAGGCCCGCTTCTACCAGACGAAGCCCGGAACCACCGCGACCGTGTTCGAGGTCGCCGAGGTCCATCCCTATGCGGCCGGCCGTAACGGCCGGCCGGTCACGATCGACCTCACTCCCGAAGACGACTGAGCCGACGACCCCGCGGCGCCGCGCGCGCCCGGGGCCGCTCCATCGGCGGCATTCCGCCGCCGATGGAGTACATCATGAAATCACTGTTTGTTCCCGTCTCGCAGAACGCGAAGACCGGACCCATCCCCGCCTCGATCACCGAGCGGGGCTCATGCTGGTCCGGCTGCGCGCTCTATGACAAGGGCTGTTACGCCTTCTCCGGCGCCCTCGGCCATTTCTGGAAGGGAGTCTCAGACGGCACCCGCGGCGGCTCCTGGGACGAGCTCTGCGCCAAGGTCGCGAAGCTCCCCCGGCGCTCGCTGTGGCGATATGCCCAGGCCGGCGACCTGCCCGGCAGCGACGATGCGATCGACGAAGCTCTGCTATCGCAGCTGATCATCGCCAATCGCGGCAAGCGGGTGATTGCGTTCACGCACAAGCCCGTGCTGCCAGACACGGCGGTAGCAGCCTGCAACAAGCGCATCATCGCCGCCGCCAATACGGCCGGGTTCACGATCAACCTGTCGGCCAACAATGCAGCGGAAGCGGATGCGCTGGCCGATCTCAAGATCGGACCTGTCGCCACCATCCTGGCGCACGACCATGCGCGGCGAGCGGTGCGGCGCCGATCGAAGTCCCGGCCGGACGAGTGGGCGGAGACGATCGCCCAATGGCGCGACCGCATCGCCCGGCTGCCGACAAGGACACCGGGCGGACGCCGCATCGCGATCTGCCCGGCGACCTACACCGACGCCACCTGCAAGTCGTGTGGCGCCTGCGCCGAGCCCCGCGAGGCCGTGATCGGCTTCCCGGCGCACGGTGCCTGGCGCATGGTCGAGAAGGCCACCGCCGCGCGCGACGTCCCGGTCGGCCAGAGCTGGGCCTTCCATGACCACCGGACGATGGCCGAGGTCATCGCCGACGAGAAGTCGCAAACAGCCTGACGCCTTCAGCCTCTCGACCTGCGTGGTCGAGAGGCTCGAGGCGCCGGAGCATCCCGCTCCCGAAGGAGAGTTGCGATGTGGATCGCCCTGCTGTGCTGGCTCGCGCTGCTGTACCTGCTGCGCGGCAAGCCCGGCTCGTTTGGGTGCCTCCTCGTTCTCCTCGTCGTCTGCCTCCTCCTCGCAGGATGCGGATGAGCGCGAGCCCCGCCGGCAAACCACCGGCGGGGCTCGTTGCTTTGAGACGTCGAAAGGAGATGCGCAGAGATCTGCTAAGGGAAGCGGAACCCGACATTCCCGCCAGCGCCATAAGGTGGCTGAGAAGCGCCGATTCCGGCCGTTGGCGGGACCGCGATCGAACCGCCAGGTTCGACCCACCCCGGCGGTTCGCTCTGCCGATCTGGGACGACGCATCCGGATTCCGTTGATCGGACCGCTCAAACCGACCCCAAAGTTGCATGTCGGCTCTGCCGCAGTGCGGCTTTGTTAAAACGGCCGGGTCCACTCAGTTCATGTCGAATGGGGGATATTCGCGGAATACATTGGCGCCGGTGACCAGGATATGGTTCGTCACAGTGTGCGGCGGCAGCTTCTCGCCGGCAAGCAGGCGCAAGGCAAGCGGCAGCACATCGTAGCCGTAGCGGTCCATGTAATAGGCCACCGAGCCGAGCACGACGCTGCCGCGATTGTTGGGGTCGATCTCCTTCTTCTCGCTGGCGCCACCATGGATGTTGCGGTCGAGTCCCTGGCTGACGACGACACAATCGCTTTGTCGCCGATTCATTTCGACGGCATTCTTGGCATAGATGGCGGCCAGATCATCCAGAGTTGCGATCAGGACCCGTCGACCGCGCTGCGTCTGTAAGAATTTGGTCAGCAGCGCGTCAGCACGTGCCGGCTGGCCGCCGGTATCGAACGACGCGAGCGTCAGCGTCGGCAGCGCCTCTTGTAGCCCCTCGGTGATGCCCAGCACGCGGTCGTCGATCCCGGGGCCGGGATCGGCGAGATCGCCGATGATGATCCCGAGGACCTCTTCGCCGGGCCAGGTTTTCGAGGCGAAGGCCGCGAGAGCACGCCCGGCGATGCGGCCGGCGGCAAGATTGTCGGGTCCATAGAGTGGCGCACCCGGTAGTGGGTCGACAAGCGCGATGGCAGCGACCCCGGCGCCGGCAAGACGCTGGGCGATCTCAACATTGGCTTCCACATCGGCGTTGTATTCGATCAGCAGGTCGATTTTCGCGGCGATCGCGGCGTCGGCGTTGCTGATTGCGCGTGCGCCGTCGCCGGCATTATCGAAATAGAGCATGTCGATCGGCAGCGTGCGCGCTGCCAGCTCGAAGCTGCGCCGCAGGTCAGTGCCGGTGAAGCCGAGCCCCTCCAGCGTGACACCCGGCGTCTCATCGAGATTGGCGAGAGCGATCCGGTAACGCCGTGCTTCGGCCGATGCCCCGCGAATGCCGCAGGCAAGCAGCCCTGTCAGGAAGAGGCGCCGCCGCAGCCCCGGCCGCGATGTCATGCGCTACTGGATAGCCTCGATGTTGACGAATGTGCCGGTCAGCCCGACCGCCTTGGGCACCGTCATTGACAGAAAAAACGTGGCGCGCTTTGAATTTGCGGCGGCATCCGCGATCAGTTGAGTGTGCACGTTCTCGATGATGTGGATGCCGTTGTCGGTGATCAACGTCTTGTGCACCGGGAAGGCGATGTCCTTGTCCTCGCCGGGGATCACCTCGACCGCCCAGCTGTCGCTGCCAACGGCAACTACTTTCTGCGATGCGAGCCATTTCGCAGCCCCATCGGTGATGCCGGGTTCGCCCCCGTTATAGGCTGCATTCTGGGCCGGGAACTGCTCGAACAGGTCTCCCCAGCCGGTGTTGATGAACACCGCGTCGCCCTCGCGCAGGGTCACGTTGTACATCTTCAGCCCAGCCTGCAGATCCACTTCGGTGATCATCGTGCCAGCGTCCAGGCAGGGGCGCTTGCACGCGGAATTGGCTTTCAGCTTGTTGGCCTGCTGAAACACCTTAACAGCGTCGATGATGACCCCCCGCGTCGCGAACGTCTTGATGTTCTCGAGGCCGAGTCGTTTCAGATTGTTCTGGGTGACGTATTTTCCCATAGGCGTCTGGTTGTAGTAGCAATCTTGGATACCGATGTGGCCCAAGCCATCGATATGCGTGCCGACATGGCTCTGGCTGAGATAGGTGTCTTCCATGTAGCTCAGCTTGTTCTTGCCGAATTCCGCACCCGGCATGGTGGCGAAGCTGCTCAGGATGGTCTTGCTGAAGCGGGTGCCGAACAAGGGTATGCCGTCGACGAGGGGATAGGCCATGGACGTGACGGCGCCGGTCTGAATCTCGGCAGCGGCGGCTTTGGTAACGGCAGGGGTAATACGGTTGGTCGCGCCAGTCTGATCGTCCGGCCCGAACGGCGAGGGCGCCACCAGCGCTTTGCAATCGGCCTCGGCGGAAGCCGGCGCCGCTGGAATGAGAGGCAATAGGGCCAAGCCGCCCACGAACGCGGAAAATCCGACGCTTCTCATCGTGCTCCTCCCGTTTTGCGGCTCTGCGCCCCGGAGGGCGACGGCCGCTGACCATAAATATGACGCGGCACGCGGGCTTACGCTACCCCTTGGCTCCATCGGGTGTCGCCGCCGCGGTTCTTCAACGCATAGTAATCTTGTCATAGATTTGCGCGGCAGGCGGTATCAGGGAGGGCATGGTGTCACGCCGAGGCGTACATGGAGGCTGATGGCGTCCTGCTGCGCGACGTAACCGTGCGCTACGGACGGCGAGTAGCACTGGAAGCTGTCAGCGGACAATTCGCCCCGGGCAGTCTGACTGCCGTTGTCGGGTCGAATGGGGCCGGGAAAAGCACGCTACTGGGGGCGATCGCAGGGCTGGTTCGGCTCGCGGGTGGCGCGGTGAGCGGTGCGACGCGTCAGCGAATGGCCTATCTGCCGCAGGTCGTGGCCATCGACCGCGATTACCCGCTCACCGTGGCGGAACTGATTATGATTGGCGGGTGGCGAGAGTTCGGCGCGTTTGGCTCGCCGGGGAAGGCGCTCCGAGCGCGCGCTGTGGCGGCGGCAGAGAAGGTCGGGCTCGCGGGACGGCTGGGGCACCCTATCGGGGAGATGTCGGTAGGCGAGTTTCAGCGTGCGCTCTTCGCACGCCTCATTCTCCAGGATGCTGCCTTGATCCTTCTTGACGAACCGTTCGCTGCTGTCGATACCCCAACCCTTTCGGTGCTGCTCGACGAGGTGAGGCGCTGGCACGAGGAGGGCAGGACGGTAATCGCCGTCCTGCATGATCTCGACATGGTGCGGGCGTTTTTCCCCGCCACCCTGGTGTTGGCGCGGCGCTGCCTAGCCTGGGGTGCAACCGCTGCGGTATTGCCGGCCATGGCGGGATGATGTCGATTTATGCCTTGATCGTGCACCCGTTCGAGACGCTTGAGTTTATGCGCGCGGCGCTGGTGGCGTGCATGGCCTTGGCGCTGACCAACGGGGCCGTCGGAACGCTGCTGCTAGTGCGGCGCATGAGCTTTGAGGCCGATGTGCTGGCGCATGCCGTGATGCCCGGAGCGGCGGTCGGGTTTCTCTATGCCGGGCCGTCGCCGGGCTGGTTGTCGCTTGGCGGACTGGCCAGCGGGCTGGCCGTCGCGGCGCTTGCCGGGCCGATCGCGAGCGAGCCGACGCGACGTGATGCCGGGCTGATCGTGTTTTATTTGCTGGCTTTGTCTATCGGCGTCGTTCTGGTCATGTGGCGCGGCTCTAATGTCGACGTGGTACGCGTGCTTTTTGGTACTGTTTTGGCGATCGATTGGTCGGCGCTGCTGCAAATCGCCGTCGTAAGCAGCGTAGTCCTGCTGGTGATTGCGGCTTTGTACCGGCCCTTGGCAGTCAGCGCGTTCGATCCCGCATTTCTGCACGTTATCGGCGAGCGCGTTCCGTACGGCGCGGTGTTCCCAGCAGTAGTGGTGCTGGCGCTGGTAGCGAGCTTCCAGGCGTTCGGGACTCTGCTGGCGGTCGGGCCGATGCTGCTCCCGGCCGCGGCAGCGCGGTGCTGGGGATTGGGAGTGGCGGCGTCGATGGCGTTGGCGACCGGCTTCGGATTTGCCGCGTCGGTCGCCGGACTGTTGCTCTCCTATCACGGCAATCTGCCCTCCGGTCCGGCGATTATAATGGCAGGAGGAGGATTGTTCGGCATCTCGCTATTTGCCTCCGGCGCAGCGCGGCGCCTCGCCCGGATCATCGGGGGGAATGCGTGATACGCCGTTTCTTGATCGCACTCGCCGCCTTGCTGCTGGCGGGCCCGGCGCGGGCGGCAGAAGATCGGATTCCGGTAGCCGCGACGTTCAGTGTCATCGGCGATATGCTCGCCAAGGTCGGCGGCGGCCGCATCGATCTGAAGACGATCGTAAAGGCCGGCAGCGACTGCGAGTTGTACCAGCCCACCGTCGCCGATGTCGCGACCGTAGCATCCGCCCGGGCTGTCTTCCTGAACGACCTCAACGAAGAGTTCGAGCCGTGGCTCGAGCCGCTGCTCAAACAGGCCCGTTTCAAAGGCACGAAGGTGGTTGTCAGCCGGGGCGTGCGGACGCTGACAGCAGAGGAGGAGCATCCGATTTCCGGGAGACAGCTCCCGGCGGCGGTCGACCAGCATGCCTGGCTCGATCCGCGCAACGGCGTCATTTACGTGCGCAACATCGCAGCGGTGCTGTCGCGCCTCGACCCGGATGACGCTGCGGAGTACCGGGCGCGCGAAGCAGCGTATACGCAGGAGATCCAGGCGACTGACGCCTGGGCCCGGCAGGAGATTGCGGCCGTGCCTCCGGCGAAGCGGCGCGTGCTGGCGTCGCATGATTCGCTGCAATACATCGCCGCTGCCTACGGCATTACCCTGCTGTCGATCAACGGTTGGACTAATAAGAGCGAGCCTTCGGCCGCGGAGCTCGCGAAACTGGCGCGACAGATCGGGGCCGAGCACGTCAAGGCGGTGTTCGTCGACAGCATCACCGATCCGCGCGCGATGCAACGCATTGCAGCTGAGACCGGTGCCGCGATAGCGGGTACGCTGTATGGCGATTCGCTTTCCCCCGCCCCCGGCGAGGCCGACAGCTACCTGGAGATGCTGCGCCATGACGTGTCTACACTCAAGGCCGGCATGCTGGCCAATTGAGAATGTTGTTCGCGTCGGTCTGGTGGCGACTGCTTATAGCCGGCATAGCAGTCGCGACATTGTGGGCGGCCGTTCTGTGGGTCGCCCCGTCAATGCCGTCGACGGCGCCGAAGCAAGCGGCAGTGCGGCTCGCTGTGGGTGTGCCGGCGGTTAATTCGGCACAACCCGGCGCATTGCGCGCTGTCGTTCGGTCCGGTTCGGCGGCGCCCGGCGGTGGCCGCTTCGACCGGTTCAATGTTGCCTCGCAACCTGTTGTCGCCCCGGTCAATGCGCAGGGTCAGGTCGCCTTCTATGCGACCGTCCTGCGGTCACCGGCCCGCGAAGGGATTTTTCTGGCCGAAGCCGGACAGGTGCGCAAGATCGCGGCGTTCGGCGACGAGCTAAAGGGGGGTGGCACCCTCGCGGAGCTTGGCGATCACCCGCTGCCGGCGCTGAACGCTGCAGGACATGCGGCGTTCGTGGCGCAGATCGCCGGCGGGCGCTCCACCGAGGGGGTCTTCCTCTCCGACGATGGCGGGCTGCAGCCGATCGCGCTCGCCGGTGACGACGCTCCGGCGGTGCCTGGGGGTGTTCTGGTTGGGTTCGATGCACCGGCACTGAACGACAACGACGAGCTGGCTTTTGTCGCCAATGTGCGGCGCGGGCGCGATGTGGTGGATGTGCTGTATTTCTGGAATGGCTGGCGCCTGCAGCGAGTGACCGCGGAAGGCGACAGGCTGTGGCGCATCGGCGGTATGATGGACAAGATCGGCGGTCCCGCGCTGAACAACAGCGGGGTCATCGCCTTTCCTGCTGCCATCTTCAAGGGTCCGGCGCTCGGCGGCATCTTCGTTGCCGGCGCGCGCGACCTACGGCTGTTGGTCGGCGCCGGCGATCAAACACCAAGCGGTGGAATGATCTTGCGTTTTTCTGAACGCGCGGCGATCGACGATGAGGGGGGCGTCGCATTCGGCGCCTACCTGAGTGCTGACGGGCGGCCGCGCGAGGCGGTACTGCGAACCGGACTAGACGGTCTGGCCGAGATCGCGATCGAGGGGGCGGCTGCACCGGGCGGCGGTCGCTATGCCGGTTTCGGTCCCTGGCCGACAGTTGCGCCTGGTAGGGTAACGGCGTTCATCGCCGCTCTCGACGGCGGACCCGGGCAGCTTGCCGCTTTCGCCGGAGCAGCGGGCGATATAAGGCGGGTTGTGAGCGCGGGCGAGACGCTCCCCGACGGCGAATCGATCGGCGGTTTCGCCCTAAACGCGGTAGCCGCGACGGGACCGGGCGGCGCGCTGACCTTGGCGACAATCTCGCAAGGGAACGAGCAGCACAGCGCGATCTACTGTCACTGTCCGGTGCCGATGCGCTGAACCGGCCCGACCGGCTCAGCAATCTTTTTGATTGAGCGTAGTGGCCGTTTCCCGCCTTTCTTGGCCATGCCGTGGATGACTGCTTCGGGGCATGATGAGCAGTTCCTGCCGCCGGCGCTGAACGACCGTTAAGGGCTTAGTAAGCGGCCTTTGCTGAAGTGATTGGGTTGGCTTTTGAACCGTGTTCAGAGCGTGTGCGAATCTGACTGAGTACAAAAGTCGCTTTTTGCACTGAGCGCCATCCAGCAGGGCCGGCGATCATTGTAGTCGACCCGTCAGGCCTCAAGAATTCGGCGCGCCATCCGCAGGCTCGGGAAGGCATACTCGTTGAGGCACGCGTCACAAAAGATGGTGTATCGCGGCGGCTGCGGCCATTGAGGCTCTCGACGAGGGCGTTCTGCACGCTGCCGGGCGCGATGTGGCGAACCAAGGCCGGCTTCGCAAACGTTACGACCCCGCGGTTTTGCTTCGGGCGCGACGGCGATCCGGATCCGAGCCAGAGACCGGCGGTCAACTCGAGCAAGGGAGGATCGAATTCTCCCCGCTTTGCGGAGTCGGCTTTTGAAAGGAATGCGGCTGGATCACGCCCGGCGGGTGCCGTTTCCTCGGCTAGAGATCAGCTTCAGCCAAGGCGGCGAATGGAAGGCGCTCATCAGCAAGTACATCGGGATCATTCCGCTCAGCGGAGACGTATGTTCCGCGGCCGAGCAGAGCATCTCCAGCGGGTCACCCCCGAGGACGGCCGTGAGCAGCGCCGTGACGGCGAAGGTGGGGGCGGCCGCCAGCGACAGCCAGTCGGCCGCGCCGAGGCGGCCCGCCTTGTCCGGGCGGCCGCCCTCGATCCTGGTGCCGATCGGCTGGCAGGACATGCTCATCCGCCGCAGCACGAGCCGGCGGCGTTGGCTGCCTTCGCGACCGGGCGCGGCTCATACCGGTCGTGGTGGCGCACCCATTCCATGCCAAGCCGGTCCTCGTCTCGGCCCTTGGGGGTGAGATCGAGCAGCCTGTAGGTGTGCATCATCACCTCCACGCCGCGGCCGTAGGTCGAGTAGGTATGGAAGACCTCGCCCGCGTCATTCTTCCAGAACGCGCTGACGCCGGGCATTTCCTCGCCCGCGGGCGTGCCGCCGAAATTGTAGTCAGCCTTGCCACTGGCCATCTCGTCGGCTGTGAAGCTGACGTGGAAATCTCGATTGAAGTCGTTGCCGTGCGAGGACACCCATGGAAACTTCCAGCCCATGCGCTGGCGAAAACGCTCGATCTCGGACAGCGGCGCGCGCGAGACGGCGACGAAGATGACGTCGCGCTGTGCCAGGTGCACGGTC
>Ga0209380_10001471_pt1 | contig 15773 bp, 14 predicted proteins | sample HubBroMetageWFT6_FD_188347 | JGI IMG/M metagenome (GOLD analysis project Ga0209380, IMG submission 188347) | Warmed and freeze-thawed soil microbial communities from the Hubbard Brook experimental Forest, New Hampshire - Hubbard Brook CCASE Soil... | ecosystem: Environmental > Terrestrial >...
GAATACCTGCAACAACGCTGACGAGAGCGCGTTGACATCGTGCGCATTCAAGCCCTGAACAACGGGTTTCAGTCCGCCGAGCAGCAGGTCGAGATCAAGCGCCGGCGCGGTGCGGTCGATCGGAATCTGGGCCCCGGCCGCTAGCCGCCTGGTCGAGCCCGGGCCGTCGACGAGGTCCAGATAACGGTCACCAACCAGGTTGAGATACCGAACCGCCGCCTTGGTGCCGTCGGTGAGCACGACGCTACGGTCGGCATCGAATTTGATCACCACCTTTTTGTCCGGCTGCAGTGAGATTCCGTTGACGGTGCCCACCCGGATGCCGGCGACGCGCACCGAATCTCCGGTCTTCAGTCGTGACGCATCGTTGAAGACCGCCGAATACCCAGACGTCGCACCGGTGCGGTACTGGCCGAAAATGAAGAACAGAAACGCAGTCAGCACCGCCATCGCCTGTTCGAAAATCGGCCAGGGCAGCGGCGCCGGAAACTGCAGCACAAAGCTGTCGATGCCGTCGCTATGCGCATGCGCATGGTCGTGGCTCAAATCGCGCGCCGGCAGGTCGCTCGGTTCGTCGAGCAGGAAATCCGCATCGATCGCGCCGTTGATCGCGGTCGCGATCGGCGCCGCCGTCAGCCCGCGGATGCGTGCGGTAAGCGCGGCGACAGCGCTCTGATCGGCGAGATCGGTCTTTGTCAGCACGACGCGGTCGGCCAGCGCCGCCTGATGGCGCGCCTCGGGCATGCGGTCGAGATTGCCGGCGCCGGCGACCGCGTCGACGACCGTGACCAGCGACTGCAAATGGAATTCCTGGCCGAGCGCGCGGTCGCTGGCGAAGGTCTGCAACACAGGCCCGGGATCGGCGAGGCCGCTGGTTTCGATGATGACGCGGCGGAAGCTCGGCACCGCGCCGCGGGCGCGGTCGGCGAACAATGTGCGCAGGCTCTCCTGCAGATCGGTGCGGACGGTGCAGCAGATGCAGCCGTTGCCGAGCAGCACCGTCGCGTCGCTTGATGCGCGCAAGAGGGCATTGTCGATGCCGGCCTCACCATATTCGTTGACGACAACAGCGGTGTCGGCGCCTTCCGGTTTGCCGAGCAGCTCGCGGATCAGCGTCGTCTTGCCCGAGCCGAGAAACCCGGTGACGACGGTGACCGGGATGCGGGCGCCGCGCGGTCGGCGCTGGCGCCGCCCGAACGGGCTCGCATCGGCGCCGGCGAACAGCTCTGTTACCGCTGCTTCAATCGCACTCATCCAGCTTCGACCAAGACGTCACCCCCGCAAAAGCGGGGGTCCAGGGCAGGCGACGGAACTTTAGCCCCTGGATTCCCGCTTTCGCGGGAATGACGGCTAGCAAATCGGTCAGAACTCCATTTCGAGCGTGTAGAGGCCGCCAACATGGCGGTCGACGGCGTAGACGATCTCGCGGTCGTCGATGAACACATCATTGATCTGGCAGGCGCCGGTCGGCGCCCCGGCCACCTGCGGCACGAAATAGCCGACTTCCTGCGGCTGGTACGGGTTCGACAAATCGTAGGCGCGCAGCCCGCCATTGAAGAAGGTGCCGAACACGATGCGGTCGGACTTCCAGCAATTCGCCTTAGGCAAATTCTCCCACAGATTGTGCGCACCGAAGCGGCCGCCGCGACGAGCGAAGGTCTCGACCGGCGGCAGCGGGCAGGTCGATATCGGCACCGGGTTCTCCTCGGCGCGGCCGTCGACAATCCACACCAGCTTTGGCCAGTCGGCGCCGTCGTTGCGAGTACATTCGTCGCTGACCACCAGCAGCTCGCGCTCGAACAGCGGCACGACGGTGTGGGTAAAGCCGAAATTGGGCGGGTGGTAGTCCCAGCGCGAGATCATCTTCGGATGCGCCTTGTCGGCGATATCGAGGATGATCATGCCGCCGTCGATATAGCCCATGTACACGCGATCGGGTCGCTCGGGATAGACATTGGTGTTGTGCGGGCGGAAACCGGTGTCCTTGGCTGGCTCGTGGCGCTTCGGCGGCGGCTCGTTGTCGCTTTCGGCGACGCCGGGCAGCCACCAGCGGCCGACCTCCACCGGCTTCGACGGGTTGCGCACATCGATGCACTGGTAGAACTGGTCGTCCTTCTGGTTGCGCGGCCGGAAATCGCCCGACCCCGAGCTCATATGGATGTATTCGCCATCGGCGAACCAGAGCTGATGCACCCCGCGCGAAAACGGTCCGGAGCGGTCGAAGAAGGCGATGCTGCGCGGGTTCTCCGGGACTGAGATGTCGAATAATTCGAACCCGGCGGGCTGCAGCCCCGGCTGCGAGGTCTGGTAAGCGACGGCAAGGATGTCGCCGACCGTCTCCAGCGAGTTCGACCGCATCTGAGCGTGCGGCAGGTCGGCGCGGGCGACGATCTTCGGCGCCTTCGGATCGCTGACATCGACCGCGGTGAAGTTCTTCGGCGCGCTTTCGTGGGCGAGCCACAGGATGCGCCGACCATCCTTGGCCAGCTGCATCGACATGCCCTCACCCATGCCGCCGAAACCGTCGAGCGCGTTGTGCCCGAGCACGCGAAAATTCCAGACCAGTGAGTCGCTGCCGTTGGCCGTGGCGCTCTGGGGCATTGCGCTCTCCTATCGCAAGTTGCTGGGGGATTTCTCTGGATCGGCGCTGAGGTCGCCTTCGATCGGGCTACCGGTCAGCTCAGAGACGGCGCGGACCGCCGCCCGGGCCACCCGCCATACCGCGTCGTGGGCGTTGTCGGCCCGCACCGTGACCGCGCCGGACCCTACGGCGCCGGGTCCATCCGTCGACGGCTCGGTCAGCTTGACCTGCCAGACTGCGCCCATGCGCTGGGCAGCCTCGACCTCGATGACGCGGCCCGGGATATTGATCCGGGCAAAGCCGTTGCGGTTGCTCGAAAGTTCGATGCGATAGCGCATGGCGATCGCACGATAGCGACTGCCGCGGGGCAAATCCATGGTGGCGGGGCCCAGGATCGCCGGGTGCGCCGGATCGACACATGGGCGCGGGGCTGCGCCCCTTGTGCTGCAACGCGGTTGCCTCTAAAAATCGGGGCAATCGGTTGTACCGCATAGAGTTTGGGAGGGAACCTTATGGTGCGTGGTGGCGTCTCTCGCCGGCGATTTCTGCAGCTGTCCGGAGCCGGAGCGGCGGCAGCTCAGGCCGGTGGAATCGCCGGCATTCTCGCGGCCGGGCGCGCCCCCGCCTACGCCCAGCAGTCGGCGATCCACTGGCTGCGCTGGGCCGATTTCGTTCCCGCCTCGGATCAATACCTGAAGAGCAAACTGGTCGAGCAATGCCAAAAGGACCTCGGCATCAAGCTCACCGTCGAGACCATCAACGCCAATGACCTCCAGGCACGGATCACCTCGGCTATCCAGTCAGGCACCGGCGCCGACATTGTCTGCGCGGTCAGCAATTGGCCCCAGCTTTACGCCGACAGCGTCACGGACGTCAGCGATGTCGCCGAGGAAATCGGCAAGGCGCAGGGCGGCTATTACGATTTGTTCAAGATCGTCGCGCAAAATAACGGCAGGTGGCTCGGGGTGCCGTGGACCATCGTCGCCGGGCTGCTCACCAACCGCAAATCCTGGTTCGATGAAATCGGCTATGCCGCCGACAAGGTGCCGGGCACCTGGGACGAGTACCGCGCCGCCGGCAAAAAGCTGAAGGCGGCCGGCCATCCCTTCGGCCAGACCGCCGGCCACACCTTCGGCGACGCGCCCTCGTTCTGGTATCCGTTTCTGTGGTCGTTCGGTGGCCGGGAAATCGCCGACGACAAAAAGACGGTGGCGCTCGACAGCAAGGAGACGCTCGAGTCGGTTAAGTTCGCGGTCGCTTTCTGGAGCGATTGCTGCGACTCGGGCGGGCTGGCCTGGGACGATACCAGCAACAACCGCGCCTTTCTCGCCGGCACGATCAGCTCGACCAACAACGGCGCGTCGATCTACATCGAATCGAAGCGCAAGCCCGACTCGTATCAGACCGATAAGGGGACGCCGATGTGGAAGGACATCTTCCACACCCGGCTACCCTCCGGTCCAGCGGGCCAGTTCATCTATCCGACGCCGATGACCGACATGGTCATGGGCTATTCGAAGAACCAGAAAGCCGCGAAGGACTTCCTGCGCTGGGTCAACTCGAAGCCGGCGTTCGAGGAATGGTTCACCTCACAACAGGGTTTCTGCACCGGCGCGACGACGGATTGGGAGAAGGACCCGGTGTGGAACGCCGACCCGGTGATGCTGCCGTTCAAGGATGTCGGCCGGATCTCGACGCGCTACGCGGGATACCCCGGACCCTCCGGCCGTCCTGCCGCCGAGACGGTCACCAAATACATCATCACCGACATGTACGCGAAGGCGATCCAGGGAACCGCACCGGAAGAAGCGGTCAAATGGGCGCATGGCGAACTGCAAAAGATCTACACGTAACGCGTGAGGCGCAGCCGGAAAGATCAGCACTATGGCCACGATTGAAGCCGTAACCCCACGCGCCTATGTCGCCGCCCCGCGGCGCGGGCCGATCACCCGGTTGCTGGAGGACGAGCGCTGGCTTGCCTCCTGCCTGTTGTTTCCGACGATCCTGCTGCTCGGCCTGTTCATCGCCTATCCCTTTGTCAAAGGCGTGTTGCTGTCGGTCACCGACACACGGGTCGGCATCCCCGGCCACTTCGTCGGTTTTGCCAATTTCGAAAAGCTCTGGCACGACGACATCTTCCGCACCGCAGTCTACAACACCTGCGTTTATACCTTCGTGACGACGGTGTTTAAGCTCGCGCTCGGCCTGTGGCTGGCGCTGCTGCTCAACCGCCATTTCCGGGGGAAGGCGTTTGTCCGCGCCTTCATCCTGTTACCGTTTATCATTCCGACGGTGCTGTCGACCTTCGCCTGGAAGTGGATGTTCGACCCCACCTTCAGCGTCATCAACTGGATGCTGTTCCGCCTCGACCTGATGACCGGCCGGATCAACTGGCTGGGCGACCCAGATCTGGCGCTGATCTCGGTCATTATCGTCAATGTCTGGCGCGGCGTGCCGTTCTACGCGATCAGCCTTCTAGCCGGGCTGCAAACGATAAGCCCCGAATTGCACGAGGCGGCGGCGATCGACGGCGCCCGGCCCTGGTACCGTTTCTGGTACGTGACCTGGCCGCTGCTGCTGCCGGTGACGATGGTGGTCGTGTTGTTTTCTGTGATCCAGACCTTCGCCGATTTCCAATTGGTCTATGTGCTGACCGGCGGCGGACCGGCGAACGCGACCCAGCTGTTCGCCACCTACGCCTACCAGATCGGCGTCGGCACCGGGTTGCTTTCGGAAGGCGCGGCGGTGTCGCTGGCGATCTTCCCGGTGCTGCTGCTCGTGGTCATCATTCAGCTCGTTTACATCCGCCGGGTGGAGACCCTCTGAGCCATGATCGAAGGAGCCAGGTGGCGCCGCTGGGTATTCTTCAACATCCCGCTGGTGCTGTTCATCGTCGCGCTGCTGTTCCCGTTCTACTGGATGATCGTGACGACGGTGCGGCCGGACAGCGAGCTGTACCGGCCGTGGAACGCGCCCAACTACATGCCGTTCTGGACGCTGCATCCGACCTTGGAGCACGTCCGCGATCTGCTGACCGAGACCCTGTTCAGCACGTGGATGCTGAACACGATGCTGATCGCCAGCGTCTCGACCGTGATCTCACTGATCTGCGGTCTGTTCGCCGGTTATGCGCTGTCGCGCCTCAAATTCCCGTTCGCCGGCAGCATCGGCACCGGCATCTTCATCACCTATCTGGTGCCGCAGACGCTCCTCTTCATTCCGCTCGCCGACATCATCCGCAACTTCCATCTGGGCGACACGCCCTGGGCGCTGATCCTGACCTATCCGACCTTCCTGATCCCGTTCTGCACCTGGCTGATGATGGGTTACTTCAAATCCATTCCTAAGGAATTGGAGGAATGCGCCCGCATCGACGGGGCGCCGCGCTGGAAGGCGATGGCCTACATCATCTTCCCGATCGCCATCCCCGGCATTCTGTCGGCCGGGATCTTCGCCTTCACCTTGTCGTGGAACGAGTTCATCTACGCCCTCGTCTTCCTTTCCTCGCCGGAAGAAAAGACGGTGCCGGTCGGCGTCACCTCAGAGCTGGTGCGGGGCGATGTGTTCTATTGGGGCGAGCTGATGGCCGGCGCCCTCTTGGGTTCGATCCCGGTGGCTTTCGTCTATTCGTTCTTCGTCGAACATTACGTCTCGGGGATCACCGGGTCGGTGAAGGGATAGAACATGGCCCAAGTCGTGATGCGCGGCCTGAACAAGATGTACGACGAGGTGCACGCCGTAAAGGACGTGAACCTCGATATCCGAGACAAGGAATTCATGGTGCTGGTCGGCCCCTCGGGCTGCGGCAAGACGACGACGTTGCGCATGGTGGCGGGGCTGGAAAGCATCAGCTCGGGCCGCGTCCTGATCGACGACAAGGTGGTCAACGACCTGGCGCCGATGGACCGCGACATCGCCATGGTGTTCCAGAATTACGCGCTCTATCCGCATATGAGCGTCTACGACAACATGGCGTTCGGTCTCAAAATGCGGAAATTCGACCGCGCCGAGATCGCCAAGCGCGTCAACGAGGCGGCCGAGATTCTCGGCATTCACGACTATCTGAAGCGCAAACCTCGCCAGCTCTCCGGCGGACAGCGCCAGCGCGTCGCGCTCGGCCGCGCCATCGTGCGCCATCCGCAGGTGTTTCTGTTCGACGAGCCCTTGTCCAATCTCGACGCGAAACTGCGCGTGCAGATGCGGGTCGAATTGAAGAAGCTGCACGAGCGGCTTGGCACCACCGCGATCTATGTGACGCACGACCAGGTCGAGGCAATGACCCTGGGCGACCGGGTTGTGGTCATGCGCGACGGCTGGGTGCAGCAGGTCGGCGATCCGATGGAGCTTTATAACGAGCCGGCCAACCGCTTTGTCGCCGGTTTTATCGGCTCGCCGGCGATGAACTTCGCCAATGTTCGGATTACCGGCCAAAACGGCGGGATTTGGGCCGAGGGCGATGGCATCCGGCTCAAGGTGCCGGCGCCGATGACCAACCGGATGGGAAATTATGCCGGCAAGGAGGTGACGCTCGGCGTCAGGCCCGAGGATCTGCGCGTCGCCTCCGACGCCGATCCGGCCGAGATGAGCCTCGATGCTACCGTCGAGGTGGTCGAGCGGCTCGGCTCCCAGATCCTGCTCGACGTCGCGGTCGGCGATGCGACGATGGTCGCCGCGGTCGAGCCGACGGTCACCGCCAAGATGCACGAAAGGTTGCGCCTCGCCGTCAATCCAAACCGCCTCCACTTCTTCGACGCGGAAAACGAAGCCGCGATCTGACCGGGGCAAATCGTAGGGCGGGTGGAGCGCAGCGCAAGCCGCCGCGTCGCGGAGCCACGGGTTTCGGTAACTCCGCCATAGGTCGCGCCAAGACGGTGCCACCCCCTCCCCCGGAGCGGCTTGTGCGATCCGGCACCGCTATCCTACCATCGCTCCAACAATGCGATAGTGATGCCACAGGGAAGGAAACGCCGATGACGCGCATCGATCGACGAAGGTTCGTGCAGCTGTCCGGCGCCGGCGCGCTGGCCGCGAGCACCGGCGGTCTCGCCGGGATCCTCGCCTCCGGCCGCGCGCCGGCCTACGCGCAGGAGAACGTGCTGCACTGGGTGCGCTGGTCCGATTTCGTGCCGTCCTCCGACGTATTGCTGAAGGGACCGATCACCCAGGAATGCCAGAAGGCGCTTGGCTTCAAGCTCCAGCTCGAAACCATCAACGCCAATGACATCCAGGCACGGATCACCTCGGCGATCCAGTCGGGAACGGGACCCGACATCATCATGGCACTCAACAACTGGCCACAGCTCTATGCCACGAGCCTGGCCGATGTCAGCGACGTGGCGGAAGAACTCGGCAAGGCAGGGGGCGGCTATTACGACCTCTGCAAGGTGGTCGGCACCTACCAGGGAAAATGGATCGGGGTGCCGTGGTGCATCGGCGGCGGGCTCGTCGCCTATCGCAAATCCTGGCTGGCCGAGGTCGGCTATGACGGCAAGTTCCCGGCGAATTGGGACAATTACCGCGCCGCCGGCAAGAAGCTCAAGGCTGCCGGACATCCGTACGGCCAGACCGCCGGGCACACCTTCGGCGATGCGCCGGGATGGTGGTATCCGTATCTGTGGTCCTGGGGCGGCAAGGAGGTCGAGGCCGACGGCAAGACCGTCGTGCTGAACAGCAAGGAGACGATCGAGTCGGTCAAGTTTGCCGTCCCGCTGTGGACGGAGACGATGGACGAGGGCGGGCTCGCCTGGGACGACACCAGCAACAACCGCGCCTTCCTCTCGGGCGGCATCAGCGCCACCAACAACGGCGCCTCGATCTACCTCGAAGCGAAAAAGAAGCCTGACTCGTATTTGACCGACAAGGGCACGCCGATGAAGGACGACATCCTGCACGCCCGGATACCGGGCGGCGCCGGCGGGCAGTTCAACCTGCCTGGGCCATTTATCGACATGGTGATGGGCTATTCGAAAAATCAGAAAATGGCCAAAGACTTCCTGCGCTGGATCCACACCAAGCCGGTGTTTCAGGAATGGTTCAACTCGCAGCAGGGCTACACTTGCGGCGCCACCAAGGATTGGGAGAACGATCCGGTGTGGAACATCGACCCGGTGATGCGGCCGTTCAAGGACATCCCGAGCGGCGGGCGGATGCTCGGTTTTGCCGGGGCGCCCAGCCAGAAGGCCGCCGAGGTGCAGACCAAGTACATCGTTGTCGACATGTACGCGAAGGCGATCCAAGGCATGGCCGCCGAGGATTCGGTCAAATGGGCGCATGACGAGTTGGTAAAGATCTACTCCGCATAAGCAGAAACTCAGGGAGGTCGCGCATGACACACATCGGTCGCCGCCGCGTATTGCAGCTTTCGGGCGCCGGAGCGGTCTCGGCCGCGACCGGCGGGCTGGCCGGGATTCTCGCCTCGGGCCGAGCGCCGGCCTTCGCCCAGGGCACCACGCTGCACTGGGTCAGGGGATCCGACTACGTGCCGGTTTCCGACCAGACGCTCCGAACGACGATCAATGAGCAGGCCCAAAAGGATCTCGGCATCAAGATCAACCTCGAAGGGGTGGACGGGCTGACGATCCAGGCGCGCGTCACTTCCGCCGTCTCGTCCGGCTCCGGTCCCGACATCATCAGCGCGATCAACAACTGGGCGCAGCTCTACGGCGACAGCGTTGTCGATGTCAGCGACATCTGCGAGGAGATCGGCAAGGCGCAGGGCGGTTATTACGAGACCTCGAAGGCGATCGCGTATGACGGCAAGAAATGGCTTGCCGTCCCCAATACGATCGTCGGGTTGCAGATCGCCAACCGCGCATCCTGGTGGAACGAAATCGGTTACGGGCCGGAAAAATACCCGGCAACCTGGGAGGAGTGGCGCGAGGCCGGCAAGAAGCTGAAGGCCAAGGGGCATCCGCTCGGCCAGACGCTTGCCCACGCCTTCGGTGACGCCAACGCCTTTTGGTACCCGTATCTCTGGTCCTGGGGTGGCAAGGAGGTCGAGGCCGACGGCAAGACCGTCGTGCTCAACAGCAAGGAGACCGTCGAATCGGTCAAATTCGCAGTCGCGTTGTGGAAGGATTCATGCGACGAGGGCGCCTTAGCCTGGGACGATTCCGGCAACAATCGCGCCTTCCTAGCCGGCACGATCAGCGCCACCAACAACGGCGCTTCGATCTATCTCGAGGCCAAAAAGAAACCCGATACCTATCAGACCCAGGACGGCAAACCCTTAAAGGACGACATCTTCCACACGCCGCTGCCAAAGGGGCCGGCCGGCCAGCTCAGCTGGCATGTACCGTTCGCCGACATGGTCATGGCCTATGGCAAGCAGCAAAAGGCGGCAAAGGACTTCCTGCGCTGGTTCCACACCGAGAAGATCTACGAGCAATGGTGGGTCACGCAGCAGGGATTCTCGGTCGGCCCGACCAAGATGTGGGAGAACCACAAGCTCTGGAAGGAAGACCCGATCATGCTGCCCTTCCGCACCGCGGCGGAAAGCGGGCGGTTCGCCGGCTATGCCGGGCCGGCCACCCGTAAGGCGGCCGAGGTCATCTCGAAATACCTCATTTCCGACATGTATGCGAAGGCGGTGCAGGGCGTGCCAGCCGAAGACGCGGTCAAGACGACGCATGCCGAGCTGGTAAAGATCTACGCCTGACGTTCTGCGAATTCGTAGACCTGCATCTCAACTTACGGCTCAATCGGCCAGCGTCCTGTCGATCAGCGCTGTGTTGCCCGGAGCAAAAGGGTTGATGACGCGCACGCCTTCGATGGTTCTGCCGTCCTGAAAGTCTTCACTGATCAGCAGCCCGACCCCGGCGCGCCGTACGGTCGCCCAAAGCAGTGCGTCCCAAAATGACAAGCCATGCTCGCCGACCGCGCGCATTGCATGCGCGAGATCCTGTAGTGTGGCGTTCTCGACAGCCATTGCCGCGCTCCAGTGACCTACCAATTCTGCTGCCGCCGCCCGATCGACGCCTGCCTTCCTAGTGACGACGTTGAAGAACTCGCTGAATGACTGAAGTGTCTGGGTGCAATTTTGCCGGCGCATTGCGCGCTCAACAAGGTCGGCCGCACGTTCGTGCCGCTCGCCGCCCGCGAGATCGGCAGCGTACACCAGCACGTTGGAATCAAAGCTGATCAACGCTCGTGCATCTCATCGCGGGTGAACCGTCGGCCGCCGATCGGCAAGCCCTTGCGCATGAGCTCCACCGCCCGCTCGATCGCCTGCTCACGATCGCGCGAACGATAGGCGACGTAAGGCGCAAGCACGGCGACCGGTTTGCCGCGTCGGGTGATGACTACGGACTCGCCGCCCTCCGCCTCCTGTAGTATCCGCGAGAACGCCTGGTTAGCCTCGCGAGCCGAAACTGCGCGCATGATTTGCCCGTCGATAGTGCAATGCACTACATAAAGCGCAAGCAGCTGTATCGCAACTCTGCTGCGGTCAGCGTCGGGCTGGAACTCATTAGGAGCGTGCGTCGATGGATCTGATTGTCAGGAACGCCCGCGTCGTCGATCGTCCGGCCGAGGGGCCGCTCGACATCGCGGTCGAAGGCGGCAACATCGCCGCGATCGGTCACGATCTCGCGGCGCCGGGCGAGACCTACGATGCTGCTGGCCGGCTGATCTGCGCCGGGCTGATCGAGAGCCACATCCATCTCGATAAGTCGCGCATCATCGACCGTTGCGCGCCTTCTGAAGGACGCCGGGTCAACCCAGTGACGATGGTCGCGCCGCTGAAACCCACTTGGACCGTCGAAGACGTGTACCGGCGCGCCGAGGCGACGTTGCGCGAATGCCTCGTCAACGGCACGACCCGCATGCGCACCCAGGTCGAGATCGACCCCGGGATCGGCCTCCGCGGCTTCGATGCGATACGGGCGCTCGCCGCCGACTACCGCTGGGCGATCGATATCGAGATCTGTGTTTTTCCGCAGGACGGTCTGACCAATTATCCAGGGACCGAAGAACTGCTGATCGAGACGCTGAAACGCGGCGCGCCGGTGCTGGGCGCGGCCCCGCGCTACGACGGCGATCCGGCGACGCAGATCGAGCGCATCTTCGCCCTCGCCCGCGAATTCGACGTCGATCTCGACCTGCATCTCGATGTCGGCGACAGCGCCGACGACATGTACATCCACCAGGTGCTTGCGCTGACCGAGCGCTACCGGCGCGGCGGCCGCGTCGTCGCCGGGCATATGGCGAAGCTGTCGCTGCTGGTGCCCACTGCGGCCGCTTCCCTGGCGCGCCGGCTCGCCGATGCCGGGATCGGGGTCACCGTGCTGCCGGCGACCGATCTCTACCTGATGGGGCGCGACCAGGACCATGCCGTGCGGCGCGGCGTCGCCGACGCGAATTTCCTCAGCGCCAACGGCGTCACCTGCTCGCTGTCCAGCAACAATGTGCTGAACCCGGCGACGCCCTATGGCGATTGCTCATTAATCCGCATGGCGAATCTGCAGGCCAATGTGCTGCAGATCGCCGCGCCCGAGCAGCTGCGCGAATTGTTTCTGATGCTGACCGAACGCTCGGCCCGCTTGTTGCGGCTGAGCGATTACGGGCTGGCGCCCGGCAACCCCGCCGACCTCGTCGTCATCGACGCATCAACGCCGGAACAGGCTGTCGCCGAGATCCGGCATCCGCTCGCGGTGTGGAAGCGCGGCCGGCGCACGGTGATCCGCCATCCACCCGAGCTGCTAGCGCCTGCTTGAGTGGCGCCTATATGTCCTTTGATGCCGATACCCGTCCGCGATAGTGATAAGCCATATCCGGCATGGCTCGAATCGACCGAGCGGCTGCGCGACGGGACGGAAATCAATCTCCGGCCGCTGCGGCCGGAAGACGAGCCGCTGCTGCACGACCTCGTTGCGCATATGAGCCGCGAGGATTTGCGACTGCGGTTTTTCGCGGCGGTGCGCGGGCTCAGCCACGCCGTCGCGGAGCGGCTGAGCCATATCGATTACGACCGCGCGATGGCGCTCCTGGCGGAGAGGGACGGCGTTGCACTGGGAGTCGCGCGTTTCTTCGCCGATCCCAACCGGCGCCAGGCCGAATACGCGATCGCGGTGCGCAGCGACTGGAAAAGCCACGGGCTGGGCTATTTGCTGATGACCCGGCTGATCGCCGTGGCGCGGGAATGGGGCATTGGGGAGCTCGTCGGCCAGGTGCTGCGCGAGAACAGGCCGATGCTGGCGATGTGCCGCGAGTTTGGCTTTACGATGGAGAGCGATCCGAACGACGCCAGCATAATGCTGGTGCGAAAGGTGCTGGCGGCCGGGTGAACCGAGGCTTCTGACTGCAAAGAGAATAGCTCGCCATTGCAGGCGGCACACCGACGACGCAATCTCGCTGGCATGGAACTCTTCGACGAGCTGAACCCGCCGCATCGGCTGCTGATGGGGCCGGGGCCGGTCACCGCCGATCCGCGGGTGCTGCGGGCGCTGGCGATGCCCCTGCTCGGCCAGTTCGACCCAACCTTCACCCGCTATATGAACGAGGTCATGGCGCTGTTGCGCCAGCTGTTCCGGACCAAGAACCGCTGGGCCTTTCTCGTCGACGGCAGCGCCCGGGCCGGGATCGAGGCCATCCTGGTGTCGACGATCGTGCCTGGCGACCGGGTGCTGGTGCCGATCTTCGGCCGGTTTGGTCATCTGCTCGCCGAGATCGCCCGGCGTTGCGGCGCCGAAGTCGTCACGATCGCGACCGAATGGGGGGCGGTCTTCCCGCCCGAACGCATCATCGCGGCGATCGCCGAGCACCGCCCGCGGCTGGTGGCGCTGGTGCATGGCGACACCTCGACGACGATGGCGCAACCGCTCGACGGCATCGGCGCCGCCTGCGGCGGGCATGACGCGCTGCTCTATGTCGACGCCACCGCCACATTGGGCGGCATGAATATCGCGGTCGACGAATGGCAGATCGACGCGATCTCCGCCGGCCTGCAGAAATGCCTCTCCGGGCCGCCGGGCTCGGCCCCGATCACCTTCAACGAGCGCGTCGAGCAGCTGGTCCTTGAGCGCAAGCATATCGAGGCAGGCATTGCTCCGCCGGGCTTTGTCCCCGGCAACGGGCCGGCCATCCGTTCGAACTATTTCGATCTGGCGATGCTGATGGATTACTGGGGTCCGGAGCGGCTCAACCATCACACCGAGGCGACCTCGATGCTGTATGCGGCGCGGGAATGTGCTCGCATCGTGCTCGGCGAGGGGCTTGACGCCTGCTTCGCGCGGCATCGCCTCGCCGGCATGGCGCTGTCCGCCGGGATCGAGGCGATGGGGATCGCCCTCTATGGCGACCAGCGCCACCGCATGCCGAACGTCACCGGAATCGTCATTCCGGAAGGCATCGACGGCGACCGGGTGCGGCACGACATGCTCGTCGATTTCGGCGTCGAGATCGGCACCTCGTTCGGGCCGCTCAAGGGTCGCATCTGGCGCATCGGCACGATGGGGTACAACGCCCGGCGCGAGCCGGTGCTGCTGTGCCTCGCCGCGCTCGAAGCGGCGCTGCGCCGGCAGGGCTTTACCGCGCTGTCCGGCGCCGGGACCGACGCGGCCACCGCCAAGTTCAATGCAGCCGGCGACTGAGCCGCGTTGCCCGAATTTCGCCGCAGCGGCGATGATATGATCGCCGACCGTGCATGCGCGGTGGACGATCGGGGGGGAGAGGCGCAGGTGAGAGCGGTATTCGTGGTGCTGGCGGCGGCCATCTTGATCGGCGGATGCTCCGACGACAAGCCCGTCACAGCGACGAGCGAGGCCTCGGAAGAAATCGTCAAGAAGAATTGCGCCGACCCGAAATGGAAGGAGCAGAACCTCGGGCTCTGGTACTCGCTGTGCCGGCAGCCGTTGCGCTGGTGAGCGTGGATCAGCAGCCAGCCGGGATCACCGGCAGCACCAGGTGCGAGGCGCGCAGCCGATCGACGAAGATCCGGGTCGTCGCGACCCGCGGCTGCGCGGCCGAGCCTTCCGGCTCGCCCGAATTGGGGTTCACGTCGAAATGCGGGAAATTGCTGCCAGCGAGGTCGAGGCGCAGCCGATGGCCGCGCTGGAACCGATTGGCGGTCGGGAACAGCTCGATGGTGACCGCGTAGACCTCGCCGGACGCCATCGACCGCGGCTCTTCCCAGGAATCGCGGTAGCGCAGGCGCAACAGCCCCTCGCTCAAATTCATCGCGAAACCCTGCGGGTAATCCTCGCTCGGCGGATAGGCGTCGACGAGCTTCGCATGGATATCCGCGTCGAGCGCGTCGGAGGCTAACCACAGCCGCAGCTCGATCGGCCCGGCGATCTCAAAATCGGCGGTCAGCGGTAGGGTCGCGAAGGACAGCACATCCGGCCGCTCGGCGAGCGCGCCATAGGGCGGTCGAGCGCCGAACACCGCAGGACCGGTGCGCTGGTCATAGGCGCCGCCGCGCATGACCGGCTCCCCCGAGGAAAGCGCCCCGCCGTTCGTCGGCACCGGATCGAGCGGGTTGGCAAGGAGAGCGAGCGGCGCGGCACCTTCCGGCCCCGGCTCTCGGCCGAGGCCGCGGTCGGCGCGCAGATAGAGCCGCGTCCATTCGGTCTGCGGCAACGGCCATTCGGCGGCGCTGCGCCAGAACCCGCCATGATCGAGCCGGCCCTGCGGGTTGCGCCGGCCCGAGCCGCCGCCCATCACGAAGACCCGCACCGCCGGCTCGCGCTCGACGCCGTTATCGACATCGCGGACCCATCGGTCGAACCAGCGAAGCCGCAACGCGAAAAAATCCCCTGCGAGATTGCCGTCGATCGCCGCGGTTGGGCCAAACTCGACCTTGCCCGCGTAGGTCAGCGAGCGGTCGCCATGGGTCCAGGGGCCGAGGATCAACTGCATCGGCCCGCGCTTTCGCCGCGACAGACCGAGGTAGTTCTCGACGGCGGTGCGGGCGTAAGGATCGTACCAGCCGGAAAGGTGCAGGGCGGGGACCTGGATATTCTTGGCGGTGCGGCTTAGGTCCAGCGAGGACCAGTATTCGCCGGGCTGGTCGTGATCGAACCAGTCCAGCACATAGCGAGGAACCTTTTCGCCGTTGATCGCGGGGTGATGGCCGAAAGGGAGCGCGCCGGTTTGCGCGGCGAGGTTCGCCCAGGCGCGTTCGAGATTCTCACTGGCGCCGCGGAGCATGAGGCGGCGGGTGTCTTCCTTGAGCATTTGCAGGCCCCAGCTGAGA